>Ga0222714_10001938_pt1 | contig 22725 bp, 18 predicted proteins | sample C33_3DmetaG_FD_165048 | JGI IMG/M metagenome (GOLD analysis project Ga0222714, IMG submission 165048) | Estuarine water microbial communities from San Francisco Bay, California, United States - C33_3D | ecosystem: Environmental > Aquatic > Marine > Unclassified | place: USA: California...
AAATATTGCCCGCCCCAATGATTAAGCCATTGAGTTTGAGGTTTGGTCTTTGGTTTTTGGTTTGCCCGAGGTTGTTACTGCATGCTGCCTGAGAACCATCCTCATAGGTAAACAGACTTGATTGAAAACTTGTGGTTTGTTGATAAAAGATTGAATTTTCAGTGTAGGTATTCGTGTAGGCGCAAACATTGATGATGATATTTGATTGCCCATCCCAATTAAAAGATTGGGTAAATGTATGGGTATTCCAACCTACGGCAGGCGTAAAATTGACTTGGTGCTTTGTGGGTATAAATGGGGGGCTGCCAAAACGGTTTTTCCCACTACAATTGATTTTTAAAAATTCATTTGGCCCCAACTCTACCTCTGGAAAAACCCAAGCGTTTATTCCGTTCAATTGATCGGATAGTTTCCAATCTAAAAGATTGATTTGGCTTGAGCTACCGTTGTAAAGTTCAATCCAATCTGAAGGTTCGTTGTTTTCATCAAAGTTTATTATGCCATTTTTATTACAGCCTTCGTTGATAAATATTTGGCCGAAAGCAAAATTTAAATAAAGACAACAAATTAAAACCAAGGACATTCTCATAGGTCGAAATTAGCTAAAAAAAAGACCCGACAAAGCCGGGTCTTTAGTGATTGAATTATTTGTATGATTTAATTCAGTATTTGTATAGACTTACGAATTATTTTATCGTTGCTTTGCAGCTCTAAAATATAACTGCCATTGGCTAAATGATCGGTAGTTATTTGATATTTACCTTCACCAATTGTAAGAAGTTCTATACTAATCTTTTGTCCAAATGAATTGAACATATCAACATGATCTAATATTGGACTTGCAATGTAAAATGTTCCATTGGTAGGATTCGGGAAAATCTGAGCAGAATTTAAATCTTCGATTTGGAGCCCTACAATTGATGCCACTGTTATACTCGTTGTGTAGGAACATCCCAAAGAATCAAAAATCGTGACCTCATAGCTCCCTCCATCTAAATTATTAAGGTCCTGAGTGGTTGCATTGTTACTCCAAATATATGTATAAGGACCTGTAGCACCATTAACACTTAAATCGATAGCTCCATCACCTCCAAATACCGCTGGAGTAACAGAGGCACTAACAGACCAAGCATCTGGTTCATTGATATTCGCCGCTGCAGACACAGCACATCCATAGGCATCTGTTACAATAACAGAGTAGCTTCCTTGTGCTAAGCCAGTTAAGATAGCGCTACTTGATGTTGAGCCGGCCCAGTCATAACTATATGGCGTTGCTCCACCGGTCACTGAAACAGTAATACTTCCCGTATTCGTACCGAAACATAATGGATTTGATGCGTCAGCACTTGCAGATAAATTACTGAGTGAAAGAACGGTTACAACTGTATCAATACACCCGAGCCCATCAGTAACAATACATGTATAAGTACCTGGCCCTACCGATGTGACGTAGTTACTTGTATTATTAGTCCCTATCCACTGATAGGAATAGGGAGCTGAACCATTGCTAGCATTGATTTCGATATTACCCGTTTGTCCACTATTACACAATATAGGGGTACCATTGCCAACAGCCAGCAGGTTAGACAATTCTGTAAGCGTATTTGAAACGATAACCACACATCCTGTAGCATCAGTAACGGTACATTCGTAATTTCCAGCAGGTACATTACTTAAAATTGCGTTAGTACCTTGATTATTTGACCAATTATAGGTGTAAGGTTCAACACCCTGACTTGCAACCAATGATATTTCACCTGTCGACTCTCCTCCACATGTTATATTTTGAGAGGTAGATGAAACACTCAGATTAGATAAACTCGGTACAATGACATTTACTGTTGTTGGACAACCATTAACATCGGAAAGTACACAAGGGTATTGGCCTGCAGATAATCCAGAAATGCTATTTGTAGTAGCGCCATTGAACCATAAAAAATTAACCGTTCCTGTACCTCCTGTTGCTGCAATACTTGCACCACCATCATTTGCCCCACAAGAAGCAGCAGTTGTACTGACGATTTCATTGTACGCAACACAAGATTTAAAAATTGGGTTGACTACAAACGAATAGCCCGATGCGGCATAGGTCCCGCCGTTGCTACCTTGCCATCTGTAAAATACCGTATTGGGAGTAAAATAGTCAGTAGAGGTAGCAAGCCGGATATTTCCTGTCGCAACGGATGTTTGATATACACCGAAGAAATATGTTCCGGGGGTCATAGTAAGCGTACCAGTTGCTATTGGTAATTTGATTACTGCACCGTTCAGGTTATCCGCTGCAGTAGTTGTATAAGTTGTGGTTGATGCAAGTGATGTTGTATTTGGTACCATTACACCTGAGCCGTTATCGGTAGTGCCGTAAATATTCACACTCGCCACATAACCAATAGGTGTCCCTGGGTTTAAAACAAACATAACCGAGTCGAGAAAGTCATTTTGTGTAAGGCTATAGTTATTGCCAAATTCAATATTTGTTGCTCCCGGAGCACTTGTTGAACTAACGCCTAGCGAACCCGTCACACCCACTGTTTTTGACATTTCACCCGTTGTTCGCGAAAATGATGTTGTTTTGCTATTGTTTTGTGGAACTTGATCACCTACATTATTGAAAACATATTCAATTGAATAGTTACCTAGTGCAGTTACATTGTAATTGGCAACGGTAAAAGTATCTATTTGCCCAGCAATCAAATCTTGTGCAGCACTTGTAGCGGTGTAAATAACAACATTAGATGCATCTGTTACATTAACTGTCATTGTTACACCATTTACAGTTCCTGTCCCATTATTTATGGCACGCGCCCAAAATTGCAAATCATTTCCTGCTAAAGACTGACGTGTATGTATTTTAGTATCTTCGATTCCTGGATTTTTGTTATTTAAAAAAGCAATTTCATTTGACGGATTTGCCCCAAATTTTGGACGAATCATAAAACAAGGAGTTACTCCGTAAGCTTCAACTGGATTCCAAGCCCCTGTTGCACCGGCCCTAACAAGATTTTTCCCAGGTGTAAACAAATTGAAATCAGCTCCCACCGGAAATGAGACTGTACCCGTTTTTTTAATAGCAATAAGGTAATCTCCGGCGCTTACGGCAATGGGCGTCGGAAAATTGTGATATTTCCATCCTGCACCATTGGCTGTGATATTTGCAGAGGTGTAAAGTGGTGTTGAAGCCACCACTCCGTTAGTTACTTGAAAAACTTGTACATTATACTCTTGGGTGGTCGAAGATGACTGCAAATAATAGGACGCCCCAGTCATGTTATCTGGGCCATATACGGTATGGACAACTCCTTGTGTATATTCTTGAGTTGATGACCAATTATAAGCAACTTGGTAAAGGTTATTGTCTCTTGCAGTGTAATTATAATCTAAAATCAGATTCTGCGTAGTTTGGTCATTTGTTGTAACACCATCTAATTGTGTTTGTGTTTTGATATATTTGATTAAATATGAAGTAGAAATAGCTACAGTAGGCGCCCAAGTACCAGACGTGATTACCTGTTCTCCACCGATTCCTAATGAAATGGGCGTACTTGTAAAGGTTTGAACTGGCGTTGTTGTGTTTGGAAGCTGATATATTTCTGTTGTAAGCGCTACATTTGAGATGGTAGCGCCAGAAAAATTCTTAACTGTTGCACCTAGAGGAATTCCAAAGCTAGCTTGTGAAATAGAAATCCGTGTATTTCTATTTGAAACATTTGTGATTCCCACATCATTATTCATTGGTAGCGCTGAAAAGTTAAAAGTCCAAGTAAAACCAGAAGATTCCCAAACATTGTCCCATTCAAAATAATAAGTTGTTCCTGCCATCAATATGACATTTTCAATTTTAGAGGCATATGCTGTAGTGCCAACTGAATAACATCCTGGAAAGTCATCATTATTTGCTACTGGTGAAAGCGATCCACAAGTTCCTGACCAAATCCATAGTCTGGTATCCGATCCGCCACCGCAAGAATTAATATTAAGAATTCCATTCGAAGACGGCGTGAAAGCATACCAGCCAGCTGCCGTAGCCGTTGTTTGTGAAGGGGTTCCGACTAGCGCACTTGCCGTAAATGTGCCAGGAGTAACAGGAAGTGATGTAGCACAGGTTAAACCTTGCGCCTTCAATTGGTTCAGAAATGTAGTAAGCATTAGCAGACTTACAAACAAAGTAAAATTTTTCATAAATGCTTGGATTATAGGATTATAATCCAAAAGTAAAAAAAATCCTATTACAATAATTAAAAATTTTGTAGTAGGATTTTATTGCGAAATAATTTGATTTCTCCTTTGTTTTCAAGTTGTTTAAGCAAGCGTGATATCACTACCCTTGAGGAGTGTAAATCATCGGCAATTTTTTGATGGGTAAGATGAATTTCAAGACTACCAAGTAATTTAGCTTGATCCGAAAGGTATTTGAGCAAACGTTGGTCTAAATTCATAAAAGCAATTGCATCAATGGCTTCCATTAGCTCTAACATGCGCGAATGATAGCTGTTTAAAATAAATTCTCTCCAGGATTTATAATCATTGAGCCAACGCTCCATGTATTGAGAAGGAAACATCAACAATAAGGAGGGCTCCATAGAAGTTGCTTTAATCTGAGAATCAATTTTTCTTGTGCAACATTGCAAGGACATAGCGCAAGTATCTCCACCCTCTATATAGTAGAGTAATATTTCGTCCCCGTTAGGATTTTCTCTTGATATTTTTACAGACCCCTCAATAACAATCGGTATCATTAGAAGATGGTCTCCAACATTTACTACCACTTCATCCGTATTGGTTTCTCTTACTTTGGCAACGCTTGCCATCTCTTCTAACAATTCTGCCTCAAGGATATACCCCAATTGTGATTGTAATATTTTAAGTTTACTCTCGGACCGTAGCATTGGATTTATATGAGATAAAGAAATTGGCCCAAATAATTTTAGAAAGCGCAAATAAATAAGGGGATAGCACTATCGTAAAAAATATTACTAAACCGATTTGACTCCATACTGTTAACCAGTCAAACCATAAATTGCATGTCGTCCAAACGGTAACAAAGAGTGCAACTCCCAATGCATAAGAAACATACATAGCCCCATAATAAAAACCCGGTTCTCGTTCATATTGAATATGGCAAACCTCGCATTCAGATCTCACATCACCAAGTTTCTTAAAGTCATATGGATGTGATTCTAAAAATTGACCCTCATGGCAATGAGGGCATTTTAATTTGACAATGCTATATAATTTGGTTCCTTTTCGTGCAATCATGTTTCAAAGATACTTGAAAAGTCAAATAGTAAAGGTAACCTAAGTTACCATTGTCAGCAATACTGACAAAAAGACATTTATTTTAAATTAATTAAGCTCAAAATGTCATAAAAACGCGCATTTTACTCAGTGGCACAATCATTGTCTTTGGTTTAGCATCAAAAAATAATTTAAAATGGGAAAAATAATCGGAATCGACCTCGGAACAACAAACTCTTGTGTTTCGGTCATGGAAGGCAATGAACCAGTGGTTATTGCCAATGCAGAAGGAAAAAGAACTACCCCTTCAGTTGTTGCATTTGTGGAAGGTGGTGAACGTAAAGTAGGTGATCCTGCAAAGCGTCAGGCCATTACCAATCCAACTAAAACGATTTCATCAATTAAGCGTTTTATGGGCTCGAGCTTTAAAGAGTCTTCAAAAGAAGTATCGCGCATGCCCTATGAAGTGGTCAAAGGGGATAATGACACCCCACGTGTTAAAATAGATGATAGACTCTACTCGCCACAAGAATTATCGGCCATGATTCTTCAGAAAATGAAGAAAACTGCTGAAGACTATCTCGGTCAGGAGGTAAGCGAAGCAGTCGTGACTGTTCCTGCCTATTTTAATGATGCGCAGCGTCAGGCAACTAAAGAAGCAGGAGAAATTGCTGGATTAACAATAAAGCGCATCATTAACGAACCAACCGCCGCAGCACTTGCATATGGTTTGGATAAAAAAGGTATTGATCAGAAAATTGTCGTTTTTGACTTTGGAGGTGGTACACATGACGTATCGGTACTCGAACTAGGCGACGGCGTTTTTGAAGTTTTGTCTACGGATGGCGATACGCATTTAGGAGGCGATGACGTTGATGAAGCAATCATTACTTGGTTAGCAGAAGAATTCAAGGCCGAAGAGGGATTAGACCTAAGGGAAGATCCAATGGCATTGCAGCGATTAAAAGAGGCAGCAGAAAAGGCCAAAATTGAATTGTCATCTACTACTAGTACTGAGATAAACTTACCCTATATCATGCCGGTAAATGGCATTCCAAAGCACTTGGTGCGTACATTGCAACGTGCAAAGTTTGAGCAATTGATTTCAAGCATTGTAGAACGCACAATTGCTCCATGTCGTTCAGCGCTAAAAAATGCTTCTTTACAACCCTCTGATATCGATGAGGTAATTTTGGTTGGTGGTTCGACAAGAATTCCTGTTATTCAAGAGGCTGTTGAGCGTTTCTTTGGCAAAGCGCCTTCAAAAGGAGTGAATCCAGACGAAGTAGTTGCCGTTGGTGCAGCAATTCAAGGAGGCGTTCTTACAGGTGAGGTGAAAGATGTACTTCTTCTAGATGTAATTCCTCTTTCATTAGGTATTGAAACCATGGGCGGTGTTTTTACTAAGCTAATTGATGCCAATACGACTATCCCAACCAAAAAATCTGAAATTTTCTCGACGGCTGCCGATAATCAGCCATCTGTTGAAATTCATGTATTACAAGGTGAGCGATCCATGGCTAATGACAACAAAACATTAGGGCGCTTTCAATTAACTGATATTCCGCCGGCTCAAAGAGGCGTGCCGCAAATTGAAGTGACTTTTGATATCGACGCCAATGGTATTATGAACATTTCGGCAAAAGATAAGGGCACTGGCAAAGAGCAGTCAATTAAAATTGAAGCATCTAGTGGACTGTCAGATGAAGAAATTCAACGTATGAAGGCTGAGGCTGAAGCCAATGCCGAAGCTGACAACAAGCTTAGAGAAGAAGCAGAATTGGTAAATAAGGCCGATTCGTTAATCTTTCAAACGGAGCGTCAGTTAAAAGAGTATGGTGAGAAAATCCCTTCTGATAAAAAACAACCAATCGAAGATGCTTTGGCTGAATTGAAAAAAGAATATGAGGCAAAGAATTTGTCAAATTTGCAAGCAGCAATGGATAAACTCAATGAGGTTTTTAGTGCGGCTTCTCAAGACATGTATAACGCTGCCAATAGCCAAAATGCATCTACAGATACAAGTACAGATCAAGATGCAGGCTCCACTCAAGATGAAGTCACTGATGTGGACTTTGAAGAGGTTCAAGAAAAATAAGCTATCCAGGCTCCATTAAAAAAAAACACCCTGAATGGGTGTTTTTTTTGTCTAATAAATTTTTTGTTGGGCAACTATTAATTTTTCTCAACCGTCGTTAAAATGAGAGGTTGTAATGTAAAGAAATCAGAACTATTAACAAAAGCAATCAATTTTGTTCAAAAACTATATGTATTTCATATCCATAGCCCTCAAAATTGAATTAAATTTGTGCTCAATTTGCAACCAAGGTTTATTGCAAAGAAACTTGTAAATTGAAGATTTATGCCTAAAGACCTTTCCATTAAATCCATTCTAATTATTGGTAGCGGTCCTATTGTTATTGGCCAGGCGTGTGAATTCGACTATTCAGGGTCTCAAGCTGCTAGATCGATCAGAGAAGAAGGAATTGAAGTCACTTTAATTAATTCCAATCCAGCAACTATCATGACAGACAAAGTAGTTGCAGACAATATTTATCTTCAACCTCTTGAGCCCGATAGCATAATTAAAATTTTAGAAACACATAAAATAGATGCTGTTCTGCCAACAATGGGTGGCCAAACTGCACTCAATCTTTGCATTCAATGCGATGAAATGGGAATTTGGGAACAATTTGGGGTGCGCATCATTGGGGTAGACATCAATGCCATTGAAATTACAGAAAATAGAGAGGCCTTTAGAGATTTAATGCTGGAAATCGGTATTCCTATGGCGCCTCAGAAAACAGCCAAGTCATTTTTAGAAGGCAAGGAAATAGCACAGGAATTTGGATTCCCATTATGTATTCGTCCATCCTATACACTTGGTGGTTCTGGAGCTAGTATTCTACATGATGCAAAGGAATTTGATAATTTACTCGAGCGCGGCCTCCAGCTTTCACCCATTCACGAAGTAATGATAGACAAGGCGCTAATGGGTTGGAAAGAGTATGAGCTGGAATTGCTCAGAGATGCAAATGATAATGTCGTTATCATTTGTTCAATTGAGAATTTCGATCCTATGGGTATTCACACCGGTGATTCCATAACGGTTGCTCCTGCTATGACACTTTCAGACACTACTTTTCAAAAAATGCGCGACATGGCCATCCACATGATGCGATCAATTGGAAATTTTGCTGGGGGCTGTAATGTTCAATTTGCCGTTTCTCCGGATGAGAAGGAGGAAATAATTGCCATAGAAATTAATCCTCGTGTATCGCGTTCATCAGCATTAGCATCTAAAGCAACAGGGTATCCGATTGCAAAAATTGCTTCCAAATTGGCAATAGGCTATCATCTCAATGAATTGAGCAACCAAATTACAAAGACCACATCGGCGCTCTTTGAACCAACATTAGATTACGTTATTGTCAAAATTCCGCGATGGAATTTTAATAAATTTCCAGGTACCAATCGCCAATTAGGTCTTCAAATGAAGTCAGTAGGTGAGGTTATGGGGATTGGACGTAGTTTTCAAGAAGCACTTCAGAAGGCTTGTCAGTCTTTAGAAATTAACCGCAATGGATTGGGTGCTGATGGAAGAGAGCTCACTAACCAAAACGAAATCTTACACTCTTTAGAGTTTGCAAGTTGGAATAGACTTTTTCATATATATGATGCCATAAAACTTGGGATTCCATTTAAAACAATTGTTGAAAAAACTAAAATTGATATCTGGTTTCTTAAGCAAATTGAAGACCTTATTAAGCTTGAAAGGCAAATTGAAAAATTTCATCTGGAAAATCTACCAAAAGACTTACTTTTTGAGGCAAAACAAAAAGGCTATGCCGATAGACAAATTGCTCATTTATTGCGATGTCTAGAATCGGAGGTTACTTTAAAAAGAAAAAATTTAGGTATTAAACGCGTATATAAATTAGTAGATACCTGCGCCGCAGAATTTCAAGCCCAAACGCCATATTATTATTCGACATTTGAATATGAAAATGAGAGTGTAGTAAGTGATCGTCCAAAAGTTGTGGTGCTAGGTTCTGGTCCGAATCGTATCGGACAGGGGATTGAATTTGATTATTCGTGTGTCCATGGCGTGTTAGCGGCTAAAGAATGTGGTTACGAAACCATCATGATCAATTGCAATCCCGAGACGGTCTCAACGGACTTTGATACCGCTAACAAATTGTACTTTGAGCCCGTTTTTTGGGAACATATTTATGATATTATCGAACATGAAAAACCTATCGGTGTGATTGTTCAACTTGGTGGTCAAACTGCCTTAAAACTTGCAGAAAAGCTGCAACGATATGGTATTCCAATTTTAGGAACATCATACGAAGCCCTAGATTTGGCAGAAGACCGCGGAAGATTTTCGAAATTACTAGAGAAAAACAACGTGCCTTTTCCTAAATATGGTGTTGTAGAAAGTGCAGAACAAGCCATAGAACTCTCAGAGCAGTTAGGTTTTCCTCTATTGGTTCGCCCTTCCTATGTTTTGGGCGGGCAAAAAATGAAAATCGTAATTAATAAAGAAGAATTAGAGCACCATGTAGTTGATATTCTCAATGAAATGGGCAATAATCAAATATTACTCGATCATTTTTTAGGTGGTGCGATTGAAGCCGAAGCAGATGCCATTTGTGATGGTGAGAATGTTTATATCATCGGAATAATGCAACATATTGAGCCTGCAGGAATTCATTCTGGAGATTCCTATGCCGTATTACCACCATACAATCTCGGAGATTTTGTTATGACCCAAATTGAAGATATTACGCGTAAAATCGCAGTAGAACTTCAGACAGTTGGGTTGCTTAATATTCAGTTTGCAATCAAAGACGATAAAGTCTATGTAATTGAAGCTAATCCACGCGCCTCTCGAACCGTTCCATTTATAGCAAAGGCTTATGATGAACCCTATGTGAATTATGCAACAAAGATTATGCTTGGTCATAATAAGGTTTCCGATTTTAATTTTAAACCACGAAAAGAGGGGTATGCGATTAAAATTCCTGTCTTTTCATATGAAAAGTTCCCAGATGTGAAGAAAGAACTAGGCCCGGAGATGAAATCAACGGGTGAGGCCATTCGTTTTATTAAGGATTTAAAAGATCCATTTTTTACAAAAATCTACGCTGAAAGAAATATGCATCTTTCAAGATAAGATTTCATTTTGCTTTTTCTTTAGGCCTCGGCTTTTCGTATATTTGTTAGATGCAGCATGTTGACGATATAACGGCTCCTATTCGACAGGAGTTAATTGATTTTGAAAAACATTTTCAAGATGCAATGCATTCTGATGTTCCATTATTAGATAAGATAACAAAGTATATTGTTAAAAGGAAAGGAAAGCAAATGCGTCCTATGTTTGTATTTCTTTGTGCTAAAATGCTTGGTGATATTAATCCCAGGACTTTTGATGCAACTACGCTTGTAGAATTATTGCATACAGCTACTTTGGTTCACGATGATGTTGTTGATGACGCTTCTGAACGACGTGGATTTTTTTCTGTAAATGCCTTATGGAAAAATAAAATAGCCGTTTTGGTTGGCGATTACATGCTTTCTCGAATTTTATTAATGTCGATCGATAAACAAAATCTAGAATTGCTTCAGTTAGTAGCAAGAGCTGTTCAAGAAATGTCCGAGGGTGAATTACTTCAAATTGAAAAGGCAAGACATCTCGATATTACCGAAGAGGTCTATTATGAGGTCATTAGAAAGAAAACTGCTTCATTGATTGCCACGTGCTGTGAGGCCGGTGCTTTAAGCGTAGGCGCCGTGCAGCATCAGGATAAATTAAGACGCTTTGGTGAACTTGTAGGACTTGCATTTCAGATTAAAGACGATATTTTTGACTTTGGAGACGGATTAGAAATTGGTAAACCAACCGGAATTGATATAAGAGAACAAAAACTAACGCTACCGCTTATATATGCGCTTAATAATGCTCCCCCATCGGTTCAAAAAGAGTTGCGTTATATAATTAAAAACGAATATGATGTGAGTAGCCGGGTAAAACGTGCTGTAGAACTTGTATGGGAATCTGGCGGTGTACGATATGCAAAAGAACGCATGGAATCATATACATCAGAGGCACTAGTTCTTTTAAAAGATTATCCAAATAACTTGGCAAAAGAATCATTAGTGGGGCTGGTAGCCTATACCATTAATCGCAATAAATAATAAAATGAAAAATAAAGCCTTATTTTTTCTTGTCTTAACTTTTTCACTGATTTGGTCATGCAAGGAAGAGCCTCCAAAGCAAGAAGTTAAAGAAATCGCTTACAAGGATCTAGTAGAAATCGAAGATGGAAACTATAAAGAATGGTATCCGGGTAAGAAACAACTTAAATATCAAGGCGAGCTCAATAAAAAAGGAGAAAGAGAGAACAAATGGAGCTTCTATGGTGAGGGTGGAAATCTTCTGTCGTACACATTTTATTCGGAAGGTAAAAAAAATGGTTTTACCTTAGTTAAATATCCAAATGGCAAGGTTCATTATTACGGGCAATACGAAGATGATCTACCTGTAGGTCAATGGGTTACATACGATTTGAAAGGTCAAAAAACCGTTCAGGATTACGATACAAATAAAAATGAGTAAAATTCCAGCACATATAGTAGATCAAATTTTACAAACTGCTCGAATTGAGGAGATTATAGGAGAATTTGTGCAATTGAAGCGTGCTGGTTCTAATTTAAAAGGGCTCAGCCCCTTTACTGATGAAAAGACACCATCTTTTGTGGTATCGCCGGCAAAACAAATTTTTAAATGCTTTTCTACCGGAAAGGGAGGAAATGTGGCAAGTTTTTTAATTGAAAAAGAACATTATTCATATCCGGAGGCCTTGCGCTGGCTAGCCAATCGTTATAATATTGAGCTACCAAAAGAACGTGAGGCAACGGCCGAGGAGTTAGCAGCACTAAACGAGCGCGAAAGTTTTTTGATAATCAATGAATTTGCAAAAAATACATTTTGCGATATGTTGCTCAATTCAAAAGAAGGCAAGACAATCGGCCTTTCTTATTTTGAAGAACGGGGTTTTTCAAGGGCAACTATTGAAAAATTCCAATTGGGTTATTGCCTAAATACTGGAATGGCTTTTTCTGAATTGGCTTTAGAAAAAGGATATAAAAAAGAGTTTTTAGAAACCATTGGTTTGACCAAAACAAAGGATGACAGATTTTTTGATTTTTTTAAAGGTCGTGTCATCTTTCCCATTCATAGCATTTCAGGTCGGGTTTTGGGTTTTGGGGGGCGTACGCTTCTTTCAGATAAAAAAATTGCCAAATATTTCAACTCTCCTGAGAGCAGCATATACAACAAAAGTGAAATACTTTATGGGCTTTATTTTGCCAAAGGAGAAATTATAAAATATGATGAATGCTTGCTTTGTGAGGGCTATACCGATGTAATAAGCATGCATCAGGCAGGTATAGAAAATGTAGTTTCCTCGTCGGGCACTTCCCTTACCAAAGAGCAAGTAAAATTGGTAAGTCGGTATACAAAAAATCTCACCATTTTGTACGATGGAGATGCAGCCGGAATTAAGGCAAGTTTTCGTGGAATTGACTTGATTTTAGAAGAGGGGCTCAATGTAAAAGTGGTACTTTTCCCAGATGGCGAAGACCCAGATTCATTCGCAAAGTCGAGATCTGCATCAGAATTAAAAACTTACCTTGATTCCAATAAACAAGATTTTATTTCATTTAAAGCTAGTATTTTACTTGCAGATGCTAATAATGATCCAATTTTACGTGCAGGTTTAATAAAAGATATTGTTCATTCTGTTTCATTAATACCAGATCAAATAACGCGTTCTGTATACGTGCAACAATTGTCCAGAGAATTTGACATAGAAGAATCTATTGTGCAAGCTGAGTTGCTTGGATTGCGAAAGTCGAACATGGTCAAATCAAATCAGGAAAATTCCATTACGGATTTGCGCCAACCTAAAGTTCAAATAAAGCAGTCCCATAAAAGCGATAAAGAAATCTATAATGCATCACTTTATGAAGCAGAGATAATTCGCATTTTGATAAAATATGGTACGCGCACCCTGAGCTGGTTAGAACCGGACCAAAGCGAGCTTCAAATGAGCGTTATTGAGCTAATTGTTAATGAATTGCAAAAAGACCAGCTTACATTTACTAATCCGCTTTATCAAGAAATATATAATACTTTTCAAAAAGGATTAAATGAGGAAAATTCACTTTATGAATCGACTTATTTTTTAAGACATACGAACCAAGAAATTGTGGCCTTTGTTGCAGATATTGAAGCCCAAGATCATTCGTTAAGTCACAATTGGGTTTCACGCTTTAATATTCAAACAAAAACTGAGGCCGACGATTTATATCAAACAGTTGTGCAGATTCTCTATCGATTTAAGTTGGCATTTATTGAACATCAAATTGTGGGCATTCGAAACGAAATTGATCATCAAAATCTAGCTGATGAGAATTTAACAATAGCCCTTTCTCAATTGGTTAGTTTGGAAAAAGTAAAAATGCTTCTGTCTCAACAAATTGGAATCACCTTAATCCGTTAATATGCTTTCAAATACCCTTTTTTATATCGGCCCTTATAAAATATGTTTTTGGAATTTGATTTTCCTGTTACTTATTTTTGGAACTGCGGTAGTATTAAGACGAATTGTACATAGGCTCTTAAAAGGATATGTGAGGAGTGTGAATTTACAACTTGAGGCCAAACAAATGGCCAGACTCAAACTGGTCAGTCAAAGTGTTTATCTATTGGCAATCTATCTTGCTATTCTAAGTTTAAGTTATAACAATGGCTTGGTGACTTTTAGTGATTTTTTGCAGTTTAAACTATTATCATTAGAAGGTTTCAAAATAGATTTTGCCGATATTCTAATTGTAATTTCAGTCTTTTTTGGTGCCAAAATTGTCGTAAATCTTACCAAGCTGTATTTTGCTCGCCGATTTAAAGCAAAGGCCGATGTCGATACAGGCACAGAATTCGTTTACAACCAAGTCGCTAAGTATATCATATACGTTAGTTCAATTCTTATCTGCTTCCGTCTTCTTGGAATCGATTTAATGATATTATTAACGAGTTCAGTAGGGCTTTTGGTCGGTTTAGGACTTGGTTTACAAGACGTTTTTAAAGATATGATCGCAGGAATTGTTTTACTTTTTGAAGGCAATTTACGCGTTGGTGATATTGTTGAGATTTCCGAAAAGTCAAATAGTCAAGGAACTGGGGCGATGGTTGCTAAAATTGTAAAGATCAATGTTAGAACAACACAAATTGAAACAAGGGAAGGTAACGCATTAATTATTCCCAATACCCATCTGACTCAAAATCTTATTGAGAATTGGAGCCATGGCTCAGAGCTAACCCGTTTTACGATTATGTTGAGTGTTGCCTATGGTTCAGACTTGATTTTAATAGAACGCTTGCTAAAACAAGCAGCACTCGCACATCCAAAGGTTAAAAAAAATCAGCCCGTTGTAATGCGATTGTCTGATTTTGGTGATTCTGGATTGGAGTTAGAGCTAATTTTTTGGGCAGATCACAGTTGGGATATCAATAATTATAAATCAGAAATCCGCCTTGAAATTGATCGCTTATTTAGGACCAATAAAGTAGAAATTCCGTTCCCGCAACGCGTTGTTCATCAAGGCGCTTCGCGCAATTCATAAAGGTAACGCTGAATTGTATTTTCGATTCCCAAATAGAGTGCATCTGCAATTAATGCATGACCAATTGAGACTTCGTCAAGTTTTAGTAAGGATTTTTTAAGAAAGCCTAAGTTTTGAAGATTTAGGTCATGACCAGCATTCACCCCAAGACCTAACTCATCTGCCAAAATTACTGCTTCTTGATATGGCTTAATGGCTATTTGTGGCCCCAAAATAAAATCTGTTGCATATGGCCCGGTGTATAATTCTATACGATCGGCGCCGAGCGTTTTAGCTTTTTTTATTTGATTGAGATCAGTCTCTATAAATAATGAAACCCTCACACCAAGATTTTTTATCTCTTCAATGATAGGTGTTAAGAATTCCGATTGTGCTAGGCAATCCCAACCTGCATTAGAAGTTATGGCTTTTGGCGGATCGGGAACAAGTGTGGCCTGATCTGGTCTAAGATCCTTGATGAGTTTAAGGTAACGCTCATCGGGATACCCTTCTATATTAAATTCTGTACTAACAACACTTGCCAAATTATAACAATCCTCGGTTGTAATATGCCTTTGGTCGGGTCGCGGATGTACTGTTATTCCTTGTGCACCAAATCTTTGTGCATCAATCGCAAATTGGACAACATTAGGCGAATGTCCACCTCTTGCATTGCGAAGGGTAGCAATTTTATTTATATTCACACTTAGACGTGTCATGGCACAATAATTGGATGGTAAATTTACGAAACATTCAAGTATTTTAGTATTTTGCACTTAATATGCGCGCAGACAATATTTTATCCGAACAAATCCCGCCACTGTTGCACACAGACTCTGGCGAGAAAGCGCTTGTTTGGATGGATGAGTTTCAAATAAATCATTTGCCGGTATTAAAAAATGGCAATTTTGTTGGGCTTGTTTCTGAATCAGAGTTATTGGATCAGTCGAATTTAGAACCTTCATTAGACACGCTTTTTCAGCACCTTCCCAGACCCTTTGCCTATGCCGACGCCCATCTATTTGATTTACTTCAGCATTTTGCTCTTTTCAAGCTAACTGTATTGCCAGTCTTAGACCGGCAAGAACAGTTTCTAGGAGTAATTAGTTCTCAAGAATTATTACAATTTTTAGCGCAAACAGGTGGCTTAAATGTTGCTGGAGCAGTTTTGGTATTAGAAATGAATGCCATTGACTATACTTTGGCCCAAATATCTCAAATTGTAGAAAGTAATCAAGCTAAAATTTTGAACGTTTTTGTTAATGAAATTCCCGATAGCACAAAAATACAAGTCAATTTGCGAATCAATCAGCAAAACCTTCATTCAATTATCCGTACCTTTGAACGCTATGATTACAAGGTGCTGGTCAGTTTTCAAAATCGCGATCATCAAAATGAACTTCAAGAGCGTTACCAAGAACTCATGCATTATTTAAGCATGTAATGAAACAAATCGCTATTTACGCAAAAAAAATAATCAAACAAGACCTTGGCGTTTTGCGAACCCTCATTGATAGTATCACCCAATTTGGTTGGAAGCCGATTTTAGAAAATGAATTAGCCCTGCAGCTTCAAAGTAAATTTCAATGGCCAACAACATTTGAAACTTATAAAAGTTATATAGACCTCAAAAATGGGTTTGATTTGATGATCAGTGTCGGAGGTGATGGTACATTTTTAAGGGCGGTATCATTTGTAAGAGAATCAGAGGTGCCGATTTTAGGAATAAATATCGGTCGGCTTGGTTTTTTATCGAATTTATCAAAAGATCAAATAGATCAGACCTTACATCGATTTTCGACAGGTGAATATGAATACCAAAAAAGATCATTGTTGCGTGTTCAAACCATCAATGAATTATTTGGCGAAGAGAATTTTGCCCTTAATGAACTGACCTTACAAAAAAAGGATACATCTTCAATGATAAAGGTGAATGCTTTTTTAGACAATAAGTTTTTAAATACTTATTGGGTAGATGGGCTAATTGTAGGAACACCAACTGGCTCAACGGCATATAGTTTGAGTTGTGGAGGGCCAATCATTACCCCTGGGTGTCAGGTCCATATTCTTACACCCATTGCGCCGCACAATCTTAACGTTCGCCCTGTGGTTGTTCCCGATCACATGCCAATTACCTTAGAAGTTGAAGGTAGAGATCGTTCTTATTTATTGACTCTAGATGGTCAATCTAGACATATTAAACAAGGTCAAAAAGTGACGATTTCGAAAGCTGAATTTATGATCAATGTTATTAAATTTGAAGACAATAATTTTTTAGACACAATCCGAAACAAAATGTTGTGGGGATCCGATACCCGCAATGATCATTAAACTATGAAAAAAATCTTTTTAATTACCAGTTTGCTTGCCTTTACAAATATGCAGGCACAGACACCAGAAGTCAATAATAGAATTGATTCAGTAAGCTATCTAGTGGGTCAAAATATTGCTCAAAGTATCTTCAAGGACTTTCCTGAAGTGAATGTGGAATTGCTTATTTTAGGCTTAGGCGATGCACTGTTGCAAAAAAATAGCTTGGTAGCAGATCCAACAAATCAATGTGTAATGTCGTTTTTTCAAGAAAAAATGCAAGCTATGCAACAAGCCGAGCAAACCATGATCGAAGAATCAAATGCAGAAGCATTGGAAGCTGGTAGGGTAAATAGAGAAAGGGGAGAAGCTTTTTTATTAGAAAATGCCAAAAGAAAAGAAATTCAAGTTACTGAAAGTGGTTTGCAATATGAAGTGCTAAAAAAGGGAAGGGGATCCAAACCCAATGCGAGTTCAACAGTAAAAGTTCACTACGTTGGAACTACCATAGACAATGAAATATTTGATAGCTCAGTAGAACGTAAAGAACCCATTTCATTTCCACTCAATGCAGTAATTCCGGGTTGGACCGAAGGCGTGCAATTAATGAGTGTGGGTTCAAAATATCGTTTCTATATCCCTCAGCAATTGGCCTATGGTCCAGCCTCTCCAACAGAACTTATTCCACCATATTCTGTTCTTATTTTTGAAGTTGAATTATTAGATATCGAAAAATAATACCATGAAATTATACGTTTATTCATTCCTATTTTTATTTGTTGTAAGCAAAGGCTTGGCTCAAAACAATCTCCCACTTGATAACGGAATTTACGCTAAATTCAGAACAGATAAAGGGGTTATCATTTGTCAATTGGAATATGAAAAAGCCCCAATGACCGTTGGCAATTTTGTAGGCTTGGCCGAAGGTAAATTGCAAGTTGATAACATTACAATTAGCCAGCCTTTTTTCGATGGATTGGTTTTTCATAGAGTCATAGCAGATTTTATGATTCAAGGTGGTGACCCACTTGGCAATGGTTCGGGCGATCCAGGCTATAAATTCTATGATGAAATTGACCCATCTTTAAAACATTCAGGTCCAGGCATATTGTCAATGGCAAATTCAGGCCCTAATACAAACGGGTCTCAATTTTTTATTACCCATAAAGAAACGCCATGGCTAGATGGCAAACATGCGGTTTTTGGTCATGTTGTGTCGGGTCAAGAAGTTGTGGATGCCATTGCCCAAAATGATGCCATGCAAAAAGTGGAAATTATACGCGTAGGCGCGGAAGCAAAAAAATGGGATGCGCAAGTTGCTTTTGATCAAGTATACAAGACTTCAAAAGCACAAGAGTTACTACAACAAGCAGAGGTTGAGAGAATCGCAGCCCTCTCTCAAGAAGATTATAAAGAATTAATGTATGCGGAAGTAAAAAATCGATTCCCAGATGCCAAACAGAGCGCTTCAGGATTGGTTTATGTGATTGTTGAAAGTGGGCAGGGTGCTCTTGTTGAAGAGGGGAAAAAAGTAAGCTTGCACTACACAGGTACTTTTCGTCGTGGCGGAAAAAAGTTTGATTCTTCCAAAGACAGAAATATGCCGCTCGAATTTGAATACAAAGTACAGCGCATGATTCCGGGCTTCGAAGAAGGAATTACTTATATTAAAGAAGGCGGAAAAATACTCATATTCATTCCCTATTATAATGCCTATGGCAAGCAAGGCAGGCCAGGAGCAATACCACCATATGCTGATTTGGTATTTGAGATTGAGTTACTAAGCGTTAGTCAAGCAGGTCACAACCATCCACAAGGCGACCACGACGGGCACGAGCATTAATTGATACACAACCTTCGCGTTTGGCACTGACCACTTGAAGTGTGAAAAGTAATTAAATAAAATCCATGCGAAAAGCCAGATAAGTCGATGGCTTTTTCATTCTTAAGGGTTTTCATTAATTGTCCATATTGATTTAAAATATCAACCTTAAAATCATTTATTTGGGTGATAATTTCAAATTGATAGTTGTTTGAGGTAGGCCAAAGATCAAATAAATTTGACTGCACCTTATCTTCAATAATCCCGCCATCGATTTCTGCAAAAGAGAACTTTAAATTGTGTATCATCCAACCGTCCATATTTTCATCAATACTATCACTTATAAATTTAAAGCGGTAATACATGGTATCTGTAGGCATATCTTTTAAGGGCAAGATCCAAACCCATTGAATTGCTGAAGTTTGATTACTAAACTGTCCGGAAAAGCCCTGTGAGCCATCAAATAAGGTGTCAAATGGCCCATAGAAATTTTCTTTATTAACGGCTATATTTGAATTGTAGTCGTCTTCAACTGAAAGCCAATTTTGCCCATAATCATAAGAGATTTCTATTTTACCTCCATCTTGATATTCGGTGGTATGCATACTATGTTCAAAAGTCAAAATGAAATTGAAAAAAGAATGAGTGTATACTGGCCAATGAATTTCAATAGAATTTGAAGCATTGATTGGATAAGTTGAAAGGGTATCTGTAATGAGCACCACTTGGTTGCTTTGCAAGTTGTTTTTATTGGCAATACCTTGTTGCCAAAGGTCATTGCTTGGCACGGTGACAAAGCCACAATTTGTAGTGAAATCACATGAGTCCGCTTGAATTATTCCAGTAAAGGGGTCGATTTGTCCATTTGCTGTCAAATTGGACAGATAGAATAGAATACAAATAATTATTTTAATTGGAGAAAACATAACTTAAAATATTTGCTCCCATCTGTAGCGCTTGTCGCCTTTTTTCGGGTGGATCATTATGGACTTGTGGGTCTTCCCAACCATCTGACAGATCAGTTTCGTAGGTATACAAACATACAAGCCTTCCATCAATCACAATGCCAAAGGCCTGTGGCGCTTTTCCATCGTGTTCATGAATCTTTGGCAACCCGTTCGAAAAATTATATAATTGATTGAAAATTGGATGCGAAGAAGGCAATTCGGCGAGGTTGGCTTCTGGAAAAACCTTCTTGAGTTCCGCCCGCACGAAGTCATCCATGCCATAGTTGTCGTCTATATGTAAAAATCCTCCAGCTAGTAAATAGTTTCTTAAGTTGAGTACTTCAGCTTTAGAAAAAACAACATTGCCGTGACCCGTCATATGGATGAATGGGTATTGAAATAAATCAGGGCTCCCAACAGCAACATAAGGAACCTCTTTTGCTATGTGCATAGCCAATTCTGAATTGCAATACTTGACCAAATTGGGAAGAGCTGTTGGGTTAGCGTAATAGTCACCACCACCATTATATTTTAGGACTGCAATCTGATAACTTTGCCCAACGCATTGGCCTGCAATTAAAAATAGAATGATTAATAAGTGTTGAAATTTCACGAGCGTCTTTTAAAATAATAAATATGATCTGTGCCAAAAGAATGTGATTTTGAAGGAATTCTGTTGAGAGATGGCGCTTTAACACCTTCACCAAAACTCAAGTCGCCAACTAAAACATAAGCCTCATCCCAGACATTGTCAACAATAAAATATTGGAGTGTTCTACTACCCCCCTCCACCATAACTGAATGTATACCTCTTTTATACAGTTCCTCGAGGATATTGCTTGTGTTTGTTTCAGCAATTTTTATCCATTCAACCTTATTTTTTTTATCGTTTTTAAGGCGATTAAAAATTAAAGTGGGTGCATCAGAAGAAAATAAACTAATATCATTTTGGACTTGCAATTGGCTGTCAATAAGGATACGTATAGGATTTTTACCACTAATATCTCTTACAGTAAGGGAAGGATTGTCATTGATGGCCGTATGTTTTCCTACTAGAATACTCATCTCCAAACTTCTCCAGTGATGAACCAGAGCTCTTGATTCTTCTGAGCTTATCCAATGTATGCCTTTTTTTTCATTAGACCGGACCTTGTCTAAAAAACCATCTTTGGTTTGTGCCCATTTAAGTACAACATAAGGCCGTTGCTTTTGGTGAAAACAAAAAAATCTCTTGTTTAATATTTCTGCTGCCCTGCCCAAAAGCCCAATTTCAACCTCGATACCGGCTTTTCTTAGTCTTTCAATTCCCTTGCCGCTCACTTTGGGATTAGGATCCTCACACCCAATAAAGACTTTAGCTACTTTTTTTTCAATAAGCATGTTACTACAAGGAGGTGTTTTCCCGTAATGTGCACATGGTTCGAGATTCACATAAACAGTTGCTCCCTTAAGATCTTTAATATTTTTTACAGACTCAATGGCATTTACTTCCGCATGTGGGCCACCAAAAAACTGGTGATAGCCTTCGCCAATGATTTTATCCTTCTTAACAATTACGCATCCGACCATGGGATTTGGTGCAACTGCGCCTTGACCAAGTATAGCTAGGTCTAAACAGCGCTGCATGTAATCTTGGGGCTTCATGGTCTCAAATTTATGGAAATTAATGCGGATGAACCCAACGGAATGTCAAATTGATGCGCGTTTGTTCAAGGTTTGGCACCTTTGGTAGTTGGTGTTTGTAATTATGTTGTATAGGGCCATACATATGCAATAAACTACCATTTTCTAAAACGATTTTTTTATTGATGTTCAATTGTTTGTGCTTAAATTCAAATGTTCGGGCACAACCCAAACTCAACGACGCTATACTTGGGTTAATTCCTAGTGTTCGCTCATCATCTGAATGCCATCCGTTTGAATCATTTCCATTGCGGTAGAGATTCACTAATAGAGCATTGTATGGATAATTGGTACATTGACTAATTCTCAACCTTAAATTATTTAAAAATTCAGGGAATGGATTTATTTCAAGATTTTGTCCAGAATAGCCGTATTGTTCACCATTTAAAGCAAAATAAGCTTCCAATCGTGGTACTTTTATTTTTTTACCAAATATTTTAATTTCATTTTGGTTCCATAAATGCCAATTGATCATCTGTGAATAGAGCATCTCACTTTCTCTTTGGCTAATAAATTGTCCGTAATAGGTGGCTATTCCATCAAATTCAATGACCTTAAGCTTTCTATAGTGCGATATCGTATTTCCCATTGTTTGTTTTCAATGTAAATTTATAACAAGTGTAAAGAAGAATATCATTAAATTCAATTCAGAAAACAAAGTCTTTCAAAGCACAAAAAATCAAACCATTATGCTAATAACTATTTTACTACTCATTTTTACTGTCGTGATTGCCCCCATCATATGCTTGAACTTCGGCAACACGCCTAGTGAACTTCAACTTGATATCCTCAGTCAGATGGCTTTGCCAGTTGGCATCGTTATCGCATATTGCTTTGTGGTGGGAGAAATTTCTAGGAATAATTCTCAAGTGGATAAACTATGGAGTATTGTGCCAATTTATTATGTCTGGCACATGACTTTGTTGGCTCCAGAAATTTCACAGCGCATGCTGCTCATGGCAGCGCTTGTTACCCTTTGGGGTGCAAGGCTTACTTTTAATTTTGCACGTCGAGGAGCCTATACCCTTAAATTTTGGGCTGGGGAAGAAGATTACCGCT
>Ga0222714_10001939_pt1 | contig 22712 bp, 31 predicted proteins | sample C33_3DmetaG_FD_165048 | JGI IMG/M metagenome (GOLD analysis project Ga0222714, IMG submission 165048) | Estuarine water microbial communities from San Francisco Bay, California, United States - C33_3D | ecosystem: Environmental > Aquatic > Marine > Unclassified | place: USA: California...
TTCTTAGAGAATCGTCTAGGAGATCGCTCCATAGGCGTAGAATCTTTTCATCACGTTTCTTAGATTCTTCTGGGTCTTCCTGTCCAACAGCTGATCTGAAAGTTGATAGGTCTAGGGCAGCTACTTTGTTCTTGGGCAATGAACTATCGTGACGCATGGCAATACCCAGCATCTTGATAGTTTTTGGATCTTTGATTTTAGCAGCTACATTAGCTTCTTGAAGATCTATTTTATTGAGTACTTGATCTAGTTTCATCCTGATATCAATGCCCTTTTAAAGAATGTTAAGATAGCTCCTATTTTTTTAGTGTCACCACCGGAAATATCCTTGAGTAACTGTCTAGGACCTTCTGAGAACTGTGATGAATACCCGCTACCATAACTTCTGGTTATGTTGCCGGTAGTTTCTGGATAATAATGACTGGCCGCCATTAGTACTGCTGTGTTAACGGCTGCTGAGATAAAGTCCGGCGAATCACCGGTTCCATTTTCAAGTGCTTCGAGCCCGTTCTGTAATCGTTCAATCCTGTCTAATTTCTTTTTGGCCTTTTCGAATGCGTCATTCTTGATCATGTTTGTGACATGGCCTTTGATGTCTGCCATGGCTGTTTGGATAGCTTTGGCCCACAAAGGTTTAAATTTCTTAACTAAAACTTCGTTGTTTATTTCTGTGGTATCCGCACCTCTTTGGGCGTCGGCACGTTTTTTCTGTTTGTCTTGGACTGCTGTGGTATTTTTACCAACATAGAATTTTTGTAGTTTGCCAATCTCACCTTTGAGGAAATCGATGATATTACCCCCTCTGCTATCTGTGGCAGTTTTTACTTCGCCACCAGCACTGGCTACCGCTTCATAACTACCTGTGTTGCCGCCTCTGGCTTTGATAGCACCCGTGCCTTTGGTTCCTTGTATGATTACCCAAGCACCCCTGTAGCTATCTTTTAGATCACTCCAAGATATCTTTTCTACCTGTCGATAATCTTGGTCGTGTGCTAGAGCCATATCCGAGTGAAGTTTCTTTATGACTTCTTGACCTCCAGGATTACCGGCAATCAATGAAATAGAAGTACTAGCTTCGTTGACATAGTCTTCAAGTAGTTGGGCAAAAATTTGGCAGCTTTCTAGACGCATTTTAGTTACACCATGTTTGTTTAGCATCGCCAAAGTATTCGCGAGCAAATCCGTTACGGATTAATTCGGCACGTAGACTAACACCATTTAGAATGATGTCTCCCAATACACGACCACCAAACTTATCCCATCCATAGAGAACGACCTGATGTTTTTGTGTAGTTGCAACTGCATTCTTAGTAAAGGCTGACGCGGCTTGTCCTCGCTGATCTTCAGAAGGGCATTGGGCTCTGTGTCCTTTTTCTGGGGTATCAACTCCAAATATTCTGATCGCAAGTTCCGGTTTAAGGGGTGCTGGTAGAAAGGGAGCTGCGATCACCACCGTATCGCCATCGCTTACGCGAAGAATTTTAGCATCGTAGGTTACACCTTGTGGTGTTTTCTGTGCGAATGCTAGCATAGGCACAGCAAGTAATAATAGTAGTAGTTTTTTCATCTCTCAGATCCAAATAAGATACTATATTTATACACTCTTTTCAGTGTACTCGGCCTTTTTCCAACCTAGTAGATATTCTGCTTTCCAATGGTTTTGATCAAATCCTGTATAGTTTCGCCATTGGTCTCGCTGGTTCCATATCCTACGAGCAGCATCGTGCCAGTCTGTATGTCGCACAACCCATTCAAAGTTTATCAATCTATTTTTAAAATGTTCGTAATCGTAGTTGTCATACTCAACATGGAGGACTTCGTAGACAGTGCCGTCATTTGCTATCGCATCTAAAGCAAAATCAAACCCCCATTTTCTGCGAGTCCTTAATAATAGATCTGCTGTAGGTATTGTGGATTTAAGTTGTCGTAGTTGCTGTTCTGCTTCCTTCTCATAGCTACATCGACATAAGAATAGACTATGATCAAGTATTAGATCTTTTACTGAATCTTCTAAGGTAAACCAAGGTTCCTGCCAACAGGTATGATTAAGCACAGGATAGTCGATGGGGAAATTCATAGCAGCATAGAACTTTTGCTCTGCTAGATTTAATTCAAATCCATCTTTGTCATAGTACTGAAAATCTGTAGTTTCTAAATCTTCAACTTGTTTGTTACAAGATGGATTTGACATCAAAGTTATTTGATGCCTGTGAAACATTTTACTTCTCTGCTTCAGATAGACAAATAGGACAATGACACTCGTTGCAGTCACAGCCCGATTCCATACAACTATTCCCACAGTGTTTGGGATGCCAACATTTACATTGTGGAACTAATTTCTGATATGCTTCGTTGTCGTCGATATAGTTTTCCATCATTCGCTCCTATCATCTTTCTTGTCCGGCTTTCCTGCTAGATATCCCGCTATGATACCTACTACGCCAGTGATAGCCATCTTTAATAATTCTATAACACCTTCGTCTGGTGCTCGGCCCGCTCTAAGTGCTGTAGAAAAATCAGCCACTACGATGAATACTAGGAGGAAAATTACTCCTCCTGTTAGTATCATAACAACTTTATCCCTGGGTGTCATTGTACTGCTTTTGTTAGCCCTTTTGGTGCGGTCTTATCACAAATCAATTGTGCAACGATAGGGCTAATAACTGATCCGATGAAGATGCCGACACCGGCAGGGGTAGCTAAACTAGCAGTCAATACTGTTGGGTTGCAAGTGGCAACCGCATTAACAATAACGGTATTCAAAAGTTTTTCATCGCAATTACCTTTAACACCCGGAATCAATAGAATTGACTTAGTGATAATACCGCCAACTTCTTTTGCCATTAAAGCATTACTTCCCTTTTTAACCATGTAAGAAACAAACGCTGTGCTGATAGCAGTAGAAGTTACAGTTCCCGGTTCAGCAGGTTCGGGTTTTGGTGTAAAGTATAAAACACAACCAGTGGTCAATGCCGCATTCAAACCGATGTGACAAGCATTAGCGTCAGCCCACTTATATGCTTCCATTGCGCCATACTCGACATACTCAACACCCTCTGAGGCATACTTGACAACTTGTGATGATCCTTCTTTCCATACATCGCTAGCAACATCAAACCCTTGCTTCGCATATTCTTCTGTATTCTTTGCGACAACAGAAGCAGTATGTTCAACTGCTTTGGCTGTATCATTTGCCAAACTGACTGCGAAATCTTTTGTTGCGTTGTATGCGGCGGTAGCAGTTGAAGTAACTGCATTAACTACTGTGTTTGTAGTGTTTACAACAGTATTGACAACAGCGTTTGTTGCTGATGATACGCCACTAGCAATAGAATTTCCTACACTTGTCCAGCTGCTTTTCTTAAATGGATTCCATCCCATATTATTCTCCTTTGTTTAGTTTAGCAATGTAATTATTCATAAGATGATCGAATACACCTATGAACTTTTCGCCTTTCATTCGTGCTCTGAGTCGGCTTCTTAACATATCTTTGACCATCTGCCAGCCTGTGAAATCTCTAAAATCTCCATGAAAGTTCATATATCTATGATTGCCATGATGTCGGAATCCCATCAAAATAAATGGAACTTTAGTGACATCATCGCAGTTGTTTTGAACTCGATGGTGTGTGACTTTGAGACTGTTTACAAATGCTCTAGTACCTACTCTAGGTGAACCAAAAGTCACTAGAGTTAAAACTTTATCCTGTATCCTGCTGGCAGCGATAGTGGCCATAGCAGCGCCTAGGCTGTGACCAGTGACGTGAACTTTTTCTATATTAGCCAATGCTTTTTCTATCAAAGGCCATAGTTTGTCTAGTTCTTTCTTAAAACCGTGATGTACCTTCCCACCAGATGCTTCTAGGTTTTTACCGGCTTCTAAGTCTGCTAGGATATCACTTTTTTCAGTGACTTCAGTTCCTCGAAAGCTCAACACATGATGATCTGTACCTTTTAACAAATAACCTTGGGCGCCTTTGACATCAAAGAACTCTATGATATCATATCCTTGATCTTTAAACTTCTTTTTTGATTCTTTGGGATTATCGTAGGTTATAGCTGCAACATGAGCAAACTTTAATAATTCTTTTCTTTCCATTTAGTACTCCTTATTCGGTTCGATCCTTGTCATCAATGGCGCCGCCACTAACCCACGCAGAACACGATCGTGTGCCGGCACATTTAAAATGTAAAAAGTTACAGTAACCTAAATCTGCTTTGTGTATCGTAGCCATAGCATCAGTTTTTTTCTCATCGCCTTTGATACCCGCCTCGATACACGACCACATCTTATCACTAACATCAAAAGCCGCACAGTTAGAACACTTCATGGTCTTGGCAGTCTTCTCTGAGATCTTCCAACGCTTGGCCGCTTCCTTCCAATATGATTCTGGTTCATCTGGATTGGCAGGACCGTAGTGATATTCGTCTATGGCCTTTTGTCTATTCTTTAGATTAACATCTATGTCGTATGTAGCGATGGGACAGCCTTTGTTAGCTGCTTCTACGATGTTGATATATTTTCTATACATGTTTATCTCTGTTCAATCCAAGTCATTGCGGCCAGTGCGTCTTTGCCAGTGTTGGGGCTGGCTATGGCCAATGTTAGCGTGTCGCTGACTGTGCCCAAGCTGCCTCGGCCAATCTGATATATGGTGTCTTTGTCCAATCTAATGCTGGAGCCACCTCCTCCGCCAACAACGAATCCTGAATCAATGTTTACGCCACCAGTGTAAGCAGTGGCTGAAACGTCGTATTGACTAAATGCGTTGGGATCTGGATGATCCACAAAGTTCGCACCCGTCAGTGTGGCGTTACGCACCAGTCGGTAGAACACTGAAGTATTGTCTATGGTGGCTGCTTGGAAGGTTGTGGGCAACACGATGCCTTTCAATGCGGCAGTTTTTAATCTAATGCTGAGCACAGGATAGAAAGTGTTGGCCACTGCCATTCTGTAGCCCGTGATAGCAGAGGTGATGTTTTCTGCGATGCCCAGTTTGGTGGCTTCACCTTCGGATATGAGACTGTTGGATCCCTGATAGAGATAGTGTGTGCCTGAAACTCCTGTGAGATTTTCTATCTCCAATCTAATGGGTAGAAAGGGAGTGGAGCTCCACGGCACAGTTACAATATTAGCGTGATTGAATGTGTGGACAGTGTGGGTATATCCGTTGATCACGAAACCTATGATGATCTGTCCGGCACCGTACCACTCATAGTCAAAAGTGATCATCTGTGCTTTGGTAGCATCAGCCACGATACCACTGTCGCCCAATCCATCCAACCGATCACCGTTCCACTGACTGCGGGGTATGCGATTCTCAACCATTGATCCTGATGTGCTGGAACGTACCACCACATTATATTCTGGCAAGCCATCGGCACCCAACACTCCTGCATCTTCAAAGAAAAAACCATTGGCTTCATCATAGAGACCCAATCGTCTACGTATGCCTGTGACAGGAGTTTCAAGCCTCACAGCATAGGTAAGTTGAGAACTGCGACCCGGAAGATATCGCATGACATTGCGAGTCTGTCGAATCACTTTGGATCCTAGTGTGTTGGTCACTGCCATGTCAATCCAGTTGGTATTTGCGTTCCAAGTGGCTGAGCCGCCTGAGGCTGTGCTTTCATCCCAAACATCTGTTTCTTTACCATACTGGAATGTGTTGAAGAAATCAGTTTGATAGGTTGATATCTTCATACGGTTCTTGCTGGTATATCCTGCCTGGCTGTCAACGGTCCTCAGTGTTGGCCGGCCTTGGGCATCGTATTCCATGGAGCTGTGAAGATCGTTTAGGTTGGGATCTCTTGCATGCTCGTAGTTTGTGGTGTTTAACGGGCGATAAGGATTGTTTGGATCATTGGCCATCTATCACAGACCCCACTTGTTATTCAAATAGGCTTCAACAGATTCAATTTCTTGGGTAGTCAGCGTTCTAGTAAAAATTAAGAACTCTCCTATATCTCCAGTAAAATAGTTTGCTCCGTTATTGTTACCAATATACAGTGTTGTAATACTAGCACTAGTTGTTGTACCTACTGTACCTGTGAAAGTCAGTGTGTCTTGTGCTCCATTATATCTATATTTTAATCTGTTACTATTGCCTGTAGCTGTGCCATCGTAAACTAATGTATGAACGCTAAATCTAGAACTGTCGTTGGTTGTAGTTGACTCGCCTACTCCGGTAGATGCTGCTACTGTCCAACGGTTACTGGTGCTGTTATAATAAAAAGCAATTCCGTTTAAAATGTTGGTAGAAAATATTCGAGGGCTGTTGTTGTTTACCGATACAGTTTCTGCGTTCATTTTAATTAAAGCAAAAACAGTAACCCCTGCTTTGCTGGCCAACCCTGGATATGGGTTAATACTTAATCCGTCGTTGCCGTCAAAACGAACTACAGCGAGACTATTCTGCGTGTCGCCTACACCGCTTTGATAGCTGGCTCTTGTAGTTGCTCCACCAATAGGATTAGCATTGTGTGTACCGCTGTTGCTGTCAGTCCACTGTGTGAATGTCGCTCCGTCGCTGGGATTACTCGGTACAAAGTTAGCACCATTTGCTGCGTCAAATTGCGACTCGAGAACAGTGACTACGCCTCCGCTAGTTTCCGGAGCAAAAATTTCTTCGATGGTAACTGGAGGAACACTGGTATCTAAAATATCTACAGAAACTGATTCTCCTATGCTGTCCAATGTTAATGTTAGAGTTTCGGTGCCTTCTGTTGTAAGGTCTTCTACGGTTGTAAGTGTAATGCTGTTGGTTGTTCCAACTACAAAGTTACCAGTAAGGCTGGCTCCGTTAATATCACCCGAATTAACTCCTGTGATAGTATAAGGTACTGAGGTTCCGTTAGATACGTTTACAGGATAGAGTGTGATTGTAATAGCATCGCCTTCGTTAACCGAAGCGGAATTAGCACCGAGAGTGTAATGAGGACTTCCGCCGGCGGTCCCTATCCACGGACGACTATCTGTTAATGGATTAATTGTTAGCGAATCATCTATTAGTCCGTTTCCATCGTAGGCTTGGCTCAGGGCCAAAACATTATATACATTATTTGTTCTATAATATATCTTTGTATTATCGCCGCCTGCTTGTCTTTTCTTTTGTGCGATTTCTAATTTTTGAAGCTGACGATCTTGTTTTGTGCCTGCTTGATTTGTAGTACACAATACTACACTATCATTAACGAATCCCAACGAAGCTATTGTCGCAGAACTATCTCCGTAAGCGATGTCTGTAACTGAAGGATTATTTAATAAACTTACGGTATAGTAATCTGTAGGTAAACCTTCATCGGTGGATATAGCTGAAATGAGTCCGTCAATTGTCAACCCATCCGATACTGATACTTGATCTCTAGTTCCTATTAGCCCAACATATTTTACTGTGATTGTAGCCATAGTTACTTCCTATAAATGCTAACAGAGTTTCCTCTAAAATCATCTGGATGTTTTGGTCCGTTAACACCGCCACCGGCATCAACTGTTACACTATCGATATCGGTGATCTTTTCGTTTGGAGAATTTGCCCAGCCAGTACCGTCATCTTGGGTTAGATCTACAATGTGTTTGAATCGTCGTAGCTCGTCTGTGCCGCCTTGTATTTCTACATTGGCTTCAATGCCTTTGTCCTCTTCCTGATCGATACCATCTATGATATCTAGAAGTCCTCGTATAATTTCAGTTGCTCTCATAGTGATATTTACCGTTAATTAGATTGCCTGTTAATTATTACCAAGTGTCTCCACTCCAGGCTATACGTTTCCAAATATTACCGCCTGCTACATAATCCGTGCTGGTAAAGGTTAGAGGGAACACGCATTCGTAAGCAACTCCTCCTCCTGCTCCTGTGAAAATGTAGGTGTAGTTTTCATCATGATTTACTATACCAACCACTGATGTGGCTCCACCGTCGCTGTCTGATATAATGTCTCCTACTGTGATCTGTAGTGTATCAGCAGTTTTGGTTAGTTGTAAAACATTAGAGTTAATTGTTGTGTTGCCGTTATACAATGTAGCCACTGTGATCTGATGTCCAACCTGCCCGTAATCTGCGGTACAATAGTAGATGTATGAATTATCAAATGCTACTAATCCAGCAACGTCGCCGAAAGCACCTGTGCTGTTTGTAGGAGGAGTGCTGTTTATCCTCATCTTACCAGCAGCAATATCTAAAATATTACCTGCGTGTCCTACTAATATTGGTCCAGAGACTCCTGACCCTTCTCCTGATTGGTTAGCACCTATGTCAATCTGTCCACCGTTGGTGCTGTCGATGATCACATAGTTTTCGGCTGTTATCTCTAAGTTGCCCGATGTTTTTGTGATATTGCCTGGAACAGTTAATATACCATCTGTGCCAAAGTACCAGTTTTTGTAAATTAAATTATCAGGATCTGTTTGATCAATTGCTTCTATACTAACACCTTCACCACTAGCAATATAGAAACCCATACCAACTCTTATTGAAGTATTGTTGCGGTCAAATACTAGACCACCTGGCAATGTTAGATCGCCAGTTTGTCCAAAGTTCCAAGTATAACTACTGCTGTCTCCACTGTCGACTATGATGTTAATGTCATCGTTGCTGGTTAGGCCATCGCCTGTGCCACCACCACCTGTGTAGGCTGTGGTTTGTACTGTGTTGTCTGGAAATGTTAAATCACCGTTGTTATCAAATGTCCAAGTACGTGTGCCTTCGCCGGCATCTGTAGTAATGGTCACACGATCATTGGTATCACTAACACGCACATTATTTTGCTCGCCACCTAAGAACAAATCAGCAGTACTGCTATCTATAGTACCACCAGCACGGATATGTACGTGTCCTGGCACGCCGCCTGTGGGTTCAACGATGATGTATTGCTGACTTCCGTTTCTTCTTAGTTCTTCGTCGGGCACCAACTTGATAGAATCGTATCCTGCTCCGTCAGCACTATCGGCATCGCCACCGTAGAATGTGCCTTTGTTTAGCACTTTGCTTCGTACATGTGTGCGAACACCGTCAAACATTAAAAGTTCTAATTTGTTATTATCACCTATAAACAAACCTATTTCACCATAGGGGCGAATTTCGCTGGTGTTACTGTCATTACTACCGTTGCCTTCAACTTGTCCAGTAGGTATTCTGTATATCTTTGTCATTTAAGTTGCCCCTTGATTAATCCCAAACTTCTGAACCGTAGAATACTGTGGCACTCCACTGTATTTTCGCAGTAGAACTTTCACCGTCTATACGTTTGTATTTGATTTGATTTTCGTTGTCTTGATGCCATAGTATGGCGTTTTCCCCGTCAGTGCCACCACTTAACACTTCGGTATGGAAAATGTTATTATCGCCACTGTCCTTGGCAATGTGTATAGTTCCAACCATTGATCCGGCGTCAGTGATGTAGGCGTGATACTTGATAATAGCACCTCGGAAGTAAGTACCGCCTCCAGGAAGGTCTGCTGAATCCCACCATACTTGAGGATCACCTCCTACATCTCTCCTTATGTAGAAAGAATCATCTTCAACTTGAACTGTTGGGTCATTGGCATTGACATAGTAGAACATCCAGTTATCACCGCCATCACTGTTTAATGTAGCTGCTCTGAAAGTCACGTTATCAAAAGATATGTACCATACAGCCGTTGTAGCGGTGTTGTAGTAAGGACTAATAAAAGCATTTATTTCTGTGGTTTTCTTGACTCTTAGTTCATAGGCATTTACCGTGGTATATGTAGCCCCAGTAATTTCAGTTCTGTTTCTAGATGTTACTGAAACAGATTTGTAACCTGAGACTTCTTCAATTCTACGATTGCCGGGTGCTGTTAGTTTAACACGACCTATGCCTTCTGCTGATTTTAATACTGTACCATCTGCGAATTTAACGCCTTCGTTGAGTTTGGTTAAATCTATTTCATAACGTAGATAACTGAATCCGCCTCCTTGATTGTTTTGAGTCCAATTTATCCACTGTATAGCATAATACTTGTCGATGCTAGGTACATACATTATAGCCTGAGATCCCGGAACACGATTACCTAGATTACCATTATAGGCATCATAGAAGTTTGTGTAGGTTCTTGTCTCAACATCAGTTAAATCATCCCAACCATCTATGTTCCACTCTGTGCCTGCTGGGCTGACATTTTCGTCCCACTCTATTTCAGTAAATGGATTATAGATACCATTGTTGTTACCTCTAGTAATACCAATCTGTAGAGTAGAGTCATCTTCAATAACATCAACATTGTTAGCAGTGGCGTAGTCTGCTTTCTCAAAGAAGTTAGGATCTGTGATTTCTGTTCTTGTGTAACTATAGGAACCACCATTGTTTTGTCCCCAGTTGGAAAAACTGAATTTGTAGTACCGGTCATTGATGGTATCGTGCATGACCAATTCAGCACCAATAATGTTGTTACCAACAGCACCGTTCAACGCTGAATAAAATGTTCCATAACTTCTTGAAGCCACGCCTAATAAGTCGTCCCACCCATCACTGTTCCACTCTGTGCCTAGAGGACTGGTGTTATTGTTATTATCATATTCTGCTTCTGCTTCTATGTTTAATAAAGCACCGTAGGCACCACGAACCAAGGTCACGCCGCTACCTATAGCATCACCTGGAGATGCTTGAAGTTGTAGATCTAGCCCGCTATAAGTGCCTGGAGTGTTAGTTGCCGCACCTGAAAAGACAGCATCGGAGATAGTTAATAGTTCACCGTTGTCACCAACTGATGCAACTTCAAAATAAACACTGTCTGTGTTGCTGTTGCTGCCTCCTATTTGATAACTCCATACTTTATAGCGTTGTCCCACAATGTAGCCTGTACCTGGAGTTGTCACAGTTATGGATGTTATCGCAGGACCTTCACCTATGACTACTTCAACTTGTGCTCCTGATCCATCACCCGGTGTTGATACAGACACAGGAGAGCCTAATACCACAGGCTGGACAATAAATGGTGAGTTGGTTAGTTCTACATATGGTTGAACTGGTCCTGCTCCGCCTCCTGTAAACGGGTCGCCATTAAGTTCAACCGTGCCGTTGTCTTTAAGCACAAAAGTATTAGCACCGTTGACTAATCTATCTGTAGTGACCGCACCTGGAGCATCAGGAACTGGTGTTTCAGTTACCAGTCCGACATCTGTGACCTGTTGTACTTTTAATGTGCCAGCATCGTTACTGAGTTTGATATCTCCAATATACACAGAACCAGTGCTGACAAATATGTCACGCCATTGTTTTGTAGGGGATCCTAAATCTCTGGTATTGTCTATGTCCGGTATTATATGACTATCTACACTAAGCGGATTAAAAATTGACCCGTCGGTGCCTAAAGTATTGTACAATTCATCAAAATTTTGATTTATTTTCGTGAAAGCTGTACGTAAAGGATCACCGTCTCCTTTGTTCACTGATGTTCCTAAATTAATCGTTTGTTTTGCCATTGATTCCACCTAATCTTTTAATTGCGTCTAGTTCGTCTTCGCTGCCCTGTGACCGCATGAAGCTTGTAAGTTCGTTGTAGTCAGCCATTGTGACTACACGATCTTTACTGAATTCGATAACTTTTTGTGCTAGATCGTGAATGTCGGCATCTTGTTTGACTTCTTCTCGAGACAGCTCAAGCAAGCGTATGAATAAGGGCACATCTAATCTAACAATATCCATTTTTTAAACCTTAAATATAGAGTAATACACAGTATTTATCGGACACTTATGATTAACAAAGAACCATTTCAACAACTGATAGACAAATTAAAAGCAGAAGGAAAATATCGGGTTTTTAACGATATTCTTCGCGAAGCTGGGGACTACCCGCATGCCATATGGTACGGGCCCTACAACATCAAAAAGATCGTTAATTGGTGCTCAAACGATTATCTGGGCATGGGTCAGCATAAAGTAGTCTTAGACGCCATGCGTACAGCACTAGATCAAACAGGGGCAGGTTCGGGCGGTACTCGCAATATCGCAGGAACCAGTCACTATCACGTGGCCTTAGAACACGAGCTAGCGACCCTACACAAGAAAGCTGGTGCCCTGTTGTTCAGTTCTGCGTATGTGGCCAATGAATGGACTTTGATCGCTCTGGCAAAGATCTTGCCCAATATTGAATTCGTGTCTGACAGCAAGAACCACGCTAGCCTTATAGAAGGTATGCGTCATAGTCGAGCACCTAAACATGTGTTCAAGCACAACGATCTAGATAATTTAAAAACTATCTTAGAAGATGTCACAGAAAGGAAAAAAACGCCCTGTGTGGTATTAGAGTCTGTATATTCTATGGACGGTGATATTTCTAAATTGAAAGAAATAGTCAAGCTCAGTAGATTATATGCTGCTATTATCTACGTAGACGAAGTCCATGCTGTAGGCCTTTACGGAGAACACGGTGCTGGTATCATCGAGAAACTAGGATTAGAAATTGACGTTGACATAGTCAACGGTACGCTTGGGAAAGCCTATGGAGTACAAGGCGGCTATATTGCCGCTGACAAAATAGTAATCGATGCTATTAGATCAATCGCCAGCGGATTTATATTCACAACATCAATGAGCCCTGTAACCTGTGCTGGTGCGTTGGCCGCGGTCAAGTATCTTAAAGAAAACAACGAGCTTAGGATACAACATCAAGAACGTGCGGCCAAACTAAAACAGATGCTACGTGATAACGGTTTACCTGTAATGGATTCTGAAACTCACATAGTGCCTGTGCTGGTTGGTGATGCGTTTCGATGTAAGAAGATATCTGATACCTTGCTCAACGAGTATAATATCTATGTACAGGCCATCAACTATCCAACAGTGCCTGTGGGCACGGAGAGACTACGGTTCGCTCCTACTCCCTATCATACAGATGCTATGATGAGCGACCTAGTTGAAAAGTTAACTATCTGCTTTAATACCCTCTAACGTATTTTGTACCTTTGATCTGCCACAGCATCTTTTCTTGATAATCTTTGTTAAAGTCGTCATAGGTTTTAACAGTTTCAAGAATAGAATCTGTGTGAGCAACAAACTCTTCATCGAACTCCTGATCAGGAAAAGTCTGCTTGAGCCAAGCAAGGTAATGACTGGGCAAGGGATGCAGGTCAACAACTGGCCTAGTTAAAGGAACACCGAACATCGCAGCATCCCTAACTGTCATAGGCTTACCAGTATAACCTAGCCCGTCTACGAATTCCTGTATAGGCTCACCTACCCAAAGATTAGACTCTAACACAGGTGTTAGGAAATCCAAGCCGGGAAACTTATCTAGATCTACGGCCATATCTGTTCTAGAAATAAACAAGACTTTAGCAGATGTAGATCTCAGAAGAGATTCAGCATAGTTTATCAGGGTCAGTGAATCGTAGATATAGCTATCTTCTTTCCATGTATCTTTGATGTACTGTATTTCTTTGTCTTTGATAAAAATACTGCCGCCTAGTCTCCAGCTGGTTTCGGGAAACAATCCGCTAATATGTTGGTCATATCTATGATAATCTGTCCACTGTACTACAACAGTATCATTTTCGGTCAGCGTGTTCTTTAACACACATTCGCTGATACGCTGTGCCGTAGCACGATTACCTGTGCCAGATATACCCCAATTAAAGAATTGATCGTAGTTACGACCTAGTATATCAGCCCAGGTAGGCCAGTTCCACTGTGTGAAGCTACAGCCGAATGTGAACAGTCTTCTCATGGACGGTTTGTGATTATCTTGTCTACGAGGCCGTAATCTAGAGCTTCCTGTGCTGACATGAACTTGTCACGTTCCATATCTGCTGAAAACTGATCGAAAGTCTTGCCTTTAGAGTTATGCTTGACATAGATCTCTGTGAGGTTCCGTTTCATCTTGAGGATCTCTTCCGCCTGGATCTGGATGTCTGTGGCCTGCCCCCGAGCACCGCCACTGGGTTGATGTATCATGTGACGAGCATTGGGCAACATATAACGTTTACCGGCAGCACCTGCCTGTGCTAATAGACTGCCCATAGAGCAGGCCTGACCCATAACATAGGTAGCCACGTCGCATTTGATAAACTGCATGGTATCGTAGATGCTCATCCCCGCAGTAACCACTCCGCCCGGACTATTAATAAACAGACTGATCTGTTTATCTGGGCTTTCAGATTCTAAGAATAGCAATTGGGCGACAACCAAATTAGCCATGTGGTCTTCGATTGGACCGTTTAACATAATAATACGCTCTCTTAGCAATCTGCTATAGATATCGTATGCTCGCTCGCCCTTGCTGGACGACTCAATTACCATTGGTACTAGGGTCATTTGGTTTCCTTTGTGATTAATTTACATATTATACACGAGTTTTTTGATTGACGCAAGATCAATTATAGTGTAACATTACGGAGTTAAATACTATTTTATAGAAGTAATCAACATGAGCACACTACTCTTGAACGCAGATATGCAACCTGTTAGCCTTCTACCACTAAGCACGGTAGATTGGCAGGAAGCCATACGCTACCTCGTTCTGGACAAGGTAGAAGTATTGGCATGGCATGACGACTGGATCGTGAGATCCGCACGTTGGGAAACACCAGTGCCTGCGGTTATTATGCTCAAAGAGTATCAACGACCAAAGAGCACTATGCGACTCAGCAAACGCAACGTATTCCTAAGAGATGAATATCTCTGCCAATACTGCGGCTGTGAAGTCACCGAGGCCAATGCTACTTTGGACCATGTACATCCTGTAAGCCTAGGTGGTAAGACCACTTGGGAAAACTCGACTACGGCCTGTAAGCCCTGTAACTATCGCAAAGCAGCCCATACCAAAATGAAGCCAAAGCACCCACCGCACAAGCCTCATTTCTGGGAATTGGTAGACAAGCGTAAGCGTCGTGGCTATCATATACAGCATCCAAGCTGGGCCGATTTCTTGGCTTGACTTTACAAGGGCTGTCTAGTATAATTACTAGATGGCCCTTAGGATCACTGATGCCTCTAATTAAACCGTTAAAACCTGTCAACTATCATTTGGATTCTGTGACCATCCAGGACATAGAATCTCATAAGAGCATCACTACGACAGAACTACGTAAAGATCTCGCTAATCTTGACAAGTTCTCCGCGACCAGCAATGAGAATAATTTCGCAGGGAATCCATTTCTATATCATCACCAATTCAAAAATCTATTGAACTGTCGTAGGCAAGATGGCAAGACTATCTATGAGATCTGGGCAGATCCTGACGAGCGACAAAAGCTAATTGAACAGACCAAGCAACGCAACCGCGGAGGTCGAACTGCCGCAGGCAATGTCTTTGAATGTTTCCGTATCAACCTAGGCAGTGTCGTCATGTTCAAAGCGACCACAGCCAAATATCTTTATAAAAAGTACAAGGCCACTGGCGTGTTAGATCCTACAGCAGGTTGGGGCGGCCGTATGCTAGGTGCGTGGGCCTTAGGCATAGACTACACAGGCATCGATACCAATGTAGAAATGATTCCTGCCTACGACCAGATGATCGCTTTCTTAAATGCCGAGACAGCAGCCAAGAACAGACTGTTCGAAGCAGATCCTTTTGAACTTAAAATGATTTGGTCTAGCTGTTTGGACGTAGACTTCACACAGATCAAATATGATTTCGTTCTAACTTCGCCGCCGTACATCAATCTAGAACTCTACGAACACATGGAGCCTTGGCAGAACGACCGAGCGTTCTATGAACTGTTCTTCATCCCTCTTTGGCAAAAGTGTGTGGACAATATCCAAAAAGGCGGGCATGTGGCGTTTAACATATCGCCCAAAATGTACGAGGATGCTGTCAAGCACGGCCTATCCCCTTGCCACGAGGAAGAAGATCTTCTACAACAGATGGGCCAAAAGCACGAAGATCTTAAAAAGGGCAAGAAGAAGCAGGACAAGATCTACGTTTGGAAATGCTAGGTTGACTTATAGCTAATTCTTTAGTATACTAACAATACTTGTTAATCAAGTAATCACAGTCGTTTGTTAATCAAACGCATTAACTATAGGAAATTGTTATGTATCACAAAAAAATAACCGATAAGTTTGGCACGGACTTGTTCGATGTATTGGGCCCAAAAGAAACTCGTGTCCCTTGGAACTCACTAAGCCTCACAGAGCAAACAGCTCGAATTAATAGAATCCCAGAATATGTTAATACTCGGTCGTTGGGTTCGCATCCAACGTTCGTAGACATGCTGTGTTTCTGTTTTCAGAAATTAGTTAACATGGGCGATGACAACCCACTAAAGGGCATCGACCTACCTGAGTTCAGTTCACTCAATGAAGCGGCAGAGAAAATGAAAATGCCCGCTATGAACTATGATCCTACAAACTTACACGACATTATAATTTTAGTAAAGAACGCTGCCAAACAGCGAGACATTTTCCTGCGTCATATCTTTGCTGACATCGTGTTCCGCTTTAATCCTGGACTTGTGTTTCCAGGTATTGGACGTATGAATTCAAAAGGACAGTTGTTTGTCAACGATGCTCAACATCGTACATTGGCCTGTATGATCCTTGGCATCGAACAAGTACCGTTGAGCTTTATTCGTTCTGACGATGAGTATTGGGATGTTGCTCAATATGCTGCCATCAATATTCACAGCCTAACTGCTAGTCCGTTCGATCACTATCGCATTCGTGTACAACGAGCAAACGCCAGTGAAGAAGCAAACATGCCCATAGAAAAAGAAGATAAGATCTGTAAGGAAATGGATGCTCTGTTTAATGAACTAGAAGTCGTTGTGGTTGAAAAGAAAGATACAGTGGGTTCCAATTCTAAAGTGCTTACAGGCATTGGTAACATGGTCAAGTATCGTAAAGACTATTCTAAAGATGCTTTTGAACGAGCAGTTACGATCAATGCTATTCTATTCCCGACTTGTGTGTTTCAAACTGCCAACAGTTGGGGACTCATGGAGTTCTTAGAGCATCAGGACAAGAAAGTAGACAAGAAAGAGTTTGATTACAAACTTCGTAGTGCGTTACGCAAGGCTTGGCAAAAACCCAACCAAGGCAATCGTCTTCACAAAGACATCAAAGACTGTTACAAAGATCAAACAGACTCTGAAGCTAACAACAGTCGTGTGCCAGAGCCTGTGATCATCGCACACGGTATTTGGCAAGTGTGTAAAAAGTATGAACCAGACGGCAATTGGATTGAACCGCCATGGCCTGCTAAGATGCAAAAGTTCAAAATGGACTTGGTATGAAGAACTGGACTATTGTAAACGAGTCTATTAATGCTCGTGAACCCTACACTAGTCCAGACGAGGGCACATACTACAATAGAGATTTGTTCAAACACTTTTGTAGAAACAAAGACTATAAGTATGTGGCCATCTTTGGCTACTACAAAAGCAAATACAATTGGACTGAGGAACAGGCCCAAAATATGTACGACAAAAGCCCAGACGGGTGGACAGACGGTCTAGGTGTATATCGTTTATTTGATTGGGGCAAGGGTGAAAACAAACTTAAGATTGGGGAGGATTGGGAATGGCATGAGCCTCAATTGGATCATATAATTCCTAGGTCAAAGGGCGGGCAAGACACGCCCGAGAACTTCCAGGTATTGCCTGCTATCATTAACAGGATTTTGAGCAACCTCACCGACGAGTCAGCACCCGCAGTTTTGCCTATTGTTTTGGAACAATTCTCTTCGATTGACAAAAGTCACTAACGGTGCTATAATTTACATATTGTTTGATCTTAGGAGCAGGCTGTGCGATATTACATTGTCAGTTGGGATAATTTGGGTGTAGAGTTCTTTCAAGAAATCACAGAACATCACCCAGATATTTGGGCTAAGAATCATTTGTTTGACAGCATCAAGCAAAGCAAGAAAGTAGAAAAGCCATTGAGTTTTAACTTAGAGGCCTTGATCCTAAGAGCTCAAGTTAACACGCATCGCCACTATGAGATCTATGTGTTCACATCAGAAGAAGACATAGGTCGTGACGAAATTGAACGTTGGTTTGAACGTGACCCACAAGGTTTCGCCAATTGGGTTCGCGACAATCACAGCAATAAATTATACAGTAATCGAAAAACAACTAAAGACGTGATCGTCTAAGGAGACGTATGGAAACACTTTTGGCTCTATGGTTAATGGCGTTTGGTAACAAGGCCTATAATGAATTGACAGAACCACCTCCCGAAGTTATAATAACTAAACTACCGGTAGCACCAGAGCTGTACTATCCGGATATCAATCAAGACATGTGGGATCCTGAATGGATCAACAAGAAAGGCTAAAATGCGTACACAACCAGAAGCAGTGATCCAAAAGCTACAGGCTGACAACAGTCGACTGGCCAAAGAAGCTGTCTTAGAGTCAGCTATGAACGAGGGTTTGGATGAGTTCTTTGAAGGGCTCCGGATGTGTTATGACACTCTATATACATTCGGCGTCAAGCAGGTGCCTGTCAAAGAACCTGTAAAGGATCCGCAGGGCCTGGGCTGGGCAACTTTTAAAGAGCTAGCAGAACGACTGTATCGCAGAGAGCTCACGGGTCATACAGCCAAACGTGCTATCGAACTGTGTATGGATCTAGCCACAGAAGATCAGTGGAATCTTTTCTACGCACCTATCCTACGCAAAGACATGCGAGCAGGTATTTCGGAAGTGACTATCAACAAGGTAGCCAAGAAGCTGAAGAAGGATCAATATCTCGTTCCAGTATTTGAATGCCAGCTCAGTCACGATGCTGCCAACCACGAAGGCAAGCTCACAGGCAAGAAGATCGTAGAACCCAAACTAGATGGTGTTCGCTGTCTCACTGTGGTAGACTACGAAAACAAAACAGTAGTCCAATATACCCGCAATGGCAAAGAGCTGGCCAACTTTGGACACATCACAGACTACTTACAGGGCTTTATGGAAGAGTTTGGACGCAGTTATGTCATCGACGGCGAGATCATGAGCCACTCTTTCCAGGATCTCATGAAGCAGGTACATCGCAAAGACAATGTCAAAGCACAGGACGCACATCTCAATGTGTTTGATATCCTACCCCTGTCAGAGTTCAAGAACGGTGCCAGTACTATGGGACAGCGTCGTCGTTCAGCGTTCCTACGTGAGAACTTTTCAAAGATCTTCGCCCAATCAGGCTTTATCAATATCGTACCTCAACGTGAGTTTGATCTCGACGTGTTCACAGACGAGATTGAGTTCAAAGACTACATGAAGGACATGGTGGCTGCGGGCTACGAAGGCATCATGATCAAGTCACCCGACGCGGTCTATGAGTGTAAACGCAGCACCAATTGGATGAAGATGAAACCCTTTATCGAAGTCAGCCTTGCCGTGACACAGGTCGAAGAGGGCACAGGTCGTAATCAAGGCAAATTAGGTGCCGTAGTATGTGAAGGTGTAGATGATGGTAAAAGGATTGTGGTCAACTGTGGTTCGGGTTTTACAGACAAACAGAGAGCAGAATTTTGGGAAGCTCGAGATACGCTCGTTGGACAGGTCGTGGAAGTCCGTGCGGACGCAGCAACTCGGAGCCAGGATAGCGAAGACGTGTGGAGTCTACGCTTCCCGCGATTCATCCGATTCCGTGGCTTTACAAAAGGTGAGAAAATCTAAGATGGAAAAAGGTGCTATCAAAGACTTAGCCTACGGTGGCCTAGAAGAGATCTTAAACAATAACAGATACTACTATCACAGTTCGGTAGGCGCTTCTTATAGCCACCTTACTGATCTAGGCAAACAGGCTGTGATTGAGTTTATGGACATGCTGGCTTGGAAGATCAAAGAAGCCAACGAAATTGATCTAAACGAACGTGCCAAACAACAGGTTATTGATCAACTGAAGAAGAAGGACTAATGGATAATCGAGACGATTTCGAATATAACAACGAAGAAGAGGCCGAAATGGCCCAAATCCACAGCCTACATATCAATATGAACGCTGTGGCTGACGTACAGAAACAACTGGCCAAACAACGCAGCCTACCCACCCAATCAGAGTGTCAGGACTGCGGAGATGAAATACCCCCGGAGCGTCAACGAGCAGTGCCGGGGGTACAATACTGTATCCATTGTCAGGGCCTACAGGAACGTAGGGCCAAAGGGCTTTAACTCCAATCGGGCAGGGGTCCACCATGGGCCTTGCCCTTGATCTTCTTGTCCCCAACTGTGATTCTTTTATCGCCAATCTTATGGCTTTTCTTGCCTTCGCGAGCACGATAGCCCTGCGACTTACATGAAGCCAAATTACTAGCACCCAGGCTGGCGTCCGAGCGGCTGCTAGTACAGAGCTTTTTTGATGCCTGGGTCTCCTCGATGTCTGAGTCCAGGTCGTCAGCTAGTTCTTCTTCGCCCTGTCGCGAACCCTGTGTGCCCATCATTAGATCATCGTTGATGGGAAAGTCTAGATCGTAGAGATCTTCGGGCAGTTCGCCTGTTTTGATCATAAACTCCAGCTGCTCTTCTGAAGGATGTGCTTTCAACAACACCTTGGCAGCTTCATCGTGGGCTTCACCGTTTTCCCAGATGTTGATGTTGTAGTGGCTGTCATATAACTTGGCCACAGCGTTCATGACCTTGTGATAGTCAGTGGTAAAAATGTTCTCAGTGATAATGTCACGGATTTTCATGCTAGTTTAGCTCCAATCATTACACAGCTGACCAGCATGTTTTTGATGTCCATATCGTCAGCTTCTTCGTTTAGTTTATCAGAACGTATTAGGTCAGCCATCAGTGCCTGATACTCCGATTCTGATATTTCGCCTCGCTGGCAAGCACCAGTTATCTCTAGGGCAAATTGAGCACGTTGCTCAGCCCAAGGACGTCCGCAGGTGCTTAGAAATTGCAGTTGTTCTATCATTACCATCTCCCTAGGATAACACGGCCAGCACGTTCAGCCTGCTGTGCCAACAGCTTCTTTTTGATTTCGCAGTAGGTCTTAGAACCCTCACCGCGTTTGACCCACTCTTCAGTGGTAGCCTTCATGGGCTCTACCACACGTAGAACGTCCTTCTGTAGTGTGCCCTTGGCTTGAGAATACAGTTGGAATCTGCGTAGTTCTTGATCCACACGCTGTACCTGTGCCAGCTGTGGTTGACCACAGTCGATCTGTTCAGCATAGAGTCTAGCATCTACTATGATGCGGCTTTGGTTATCGTCCCAAAAACTAGGTATCCACGACTGTACACTGGCGCAGCCTGATAATAGTAGAACGAGGGCTAATATAGTGATTCTCATGTGCTTATTTAGCCCAGGCCTGTATCTCGCTGGCCAGTCTACGGGGCCAATCTTCACTGTCGGGCGCCGGGATCAAAGGCCACGCTGTCAAGGTGTGTGTTCTCGCTGACTCAGTGAGCCAAAGCTGCGGTCTGCCAAAACTCTCTGCGGCTCGCTGCCACAGTCTCAGCCTCAACCCTAGATCCCAATCCGGAGTCTGGCCCTGGGCATGCCACTGATCTGAGACCGCACTGCCCCAACGTACTGGACGATCATCACGATCTATCACAGCTAGGGCCGTGGGTTCAGCAGTGACCCAGACTATCCGACGGGGTAGCAGAGCCTGTTCAGCCAAGAGTTCTAGATTGCGTAGATGTAGATTTATCGCTGCTCCAGGTATGCTGAGATTACAGTAGCCAGGACCTAGGTGATCCTCTAGGCCACGATCTAGACAATGGCCCGAGCCAAATATCACTGTGCTGTGCGTAATCTGTTCAGGAGTATAAGGGCAGGGTCTCTGAGGATAAGTGATCAAACGCATGGGTTATTTACTACTGGGATCTCGAAGAGATCCGCGAAGCGGCAAAAATCCAGATTTTTTTACACATAGTCCAAGGCCCACTGTCTACGCAGTCCGGGAAAGGCCAAAACTAACAGACTCTGATACTGCTGAGGTATCCAAAAGTCTATGCAGTCCCCACGTATAGAGAGATAGCCCTGATGTCGCTGTACCAAACTCCATATCTGTTCCTCATCATAGGGCATCAAAGCGTCCAAACGATAGCAGCAGAGCAGAGGTTCCATAAACAATAATTATCCTGTTACTGAGCAAAACACAGACAAAAGTGTGACAGCACCCCCAGATCCCAGGAGTTTTAGGCCACAAACACCCAGACAACCAGCAAAATCCCAGTCACGAGTGTGAAAACTGGCACAGTAACAGAATAAATACCCTAACAAAGGATACGGGAATGGCGCACACAGAAAACGGTATAATAACAGCTGAAGAAGCACGTGAGATCGCGACTGCTTATAACACAGAAGGGATCACAGAAGAGCAACTGAAAGAACGCTATCGTATCGGCTTGAAAGAAATCCAATACGCAGCAGAAAGAGGCAGCTATGGAGTGGCTCTGCTGGTACCTGGATCGCTGATGTCGGAATGGACAGCTTTGATCACTGATCAGGGTTTCCGACAGTTCCAAAACTCCACAACTCCCACAGGTGAACGTGTGGTAACTGATCAGAGTGAAGATCAAACACTGGAAAGCGTGGAAGTAAACTGGAGCACCTTTGAGTTCACACAGACCGCGACCACACTGCAGCGACCCGACTATATAGAACTGCTAGTACGTGTAGAGGGCTATCCATTCAGTCGTAATCTATACTATACACTCACAGGCACACTCACAGCCACTGACTTCCTAAACAACCTAAGTGAAGGTGAGATCGCATTTGACCCTATAACGGGCGTGGGCGGCATACTGATAGAAGTAGATCCGGGTGGCAGTCGAGTGGGCAAGACCGTACAGGCCTTGGT
>Ga0222714_10001940_pt1 | contig 22706 bp, 19 predicted proteins | sample C33_3DmetaG_FD_165048 | JGI IMG/M metagenome (GOLD analysis project Ga0222714, IMG submission 165048) | Estuarine water microbial communities from San Francisco Bay, California, United States - C33_3D | ecosystem: Environmental > Aquatic > Marine > Unclassified | place: USA: California...
CTTTGTTGAAGTTTTAGGGATTCAAGCCGGAATGGAGCTTGCATTGAGTCCTCGGCTCTCACTCAGCTCAAATTACAATTGGCAGAAAGGAGTAGAAGAATTAGATGATGCCAGTACAAGCCCTTCCCGACATGCAGCACCTGCTTTTGGCGTGACCAAACTTCGCTTCCAAAGAAAATGGGTGACCCTGGAATTAAGTTCGCATTACAGCGCAGCGATGCCCTTTGATAAAATGCCTCAAGAAGAAATTGCAAAACCCCTCCTTTACGCCATCGATTCTGAAGGGAATCCATTCTCACCCTCATGGAAAATTTTTAATTTCAATGCTAGATTGCCTGTTTACAAACAGGTACAACTTACCTTGGGAATAGAAAATCTGAGCGACCAACAGTACCGTGGTTATAGTTCTGGAATAATCAGCCCTGGCAGAAATTTTCAGTTTAGCCTACTTGGTAGATTTTGAAAGCAATTATTTTTACAAAATAAGTTCATCAGATTCCCCTGAAAGGGTATTGTAAATTTCTTGGTTATTTTTCTTTAGATTCATTCCAAATACACCTACTTTTGGGCTAAGGTTCGAATTGCTATATGACTGCAGACCAGCTTACGCTAAATCAATCAGGGAAAATCGTGGAAATCAGTGCTTCTCCATTAAAAATCAATTTAATGGAACTGGGATTTCTTCCTGGAAAACAGCTCACACTTCAGCACAAGGCTCCTTCTGATGGACCCATGGCATTTCAATTGGAAGAAACCTTACTTGCTTTACGTAAAAATGAGGCAGCTTTAATTCGAATTGAATTGGTTTCCTAATTATGGACTCAAAAAATAAGGCCGTCTCCCAAATTGCAATCATTGGTAATCCCAATGTAGGTAAATCCACCATTTTTAATTACCTCACAGGGCTCAACCAAAAAATTGGGAATTACCCAGGCGTAACTGTAGATAAGAAAACAGGCACTATCCAAATTCAAGGAGAAAATTTTGAAATCCTTGACCTACCAGGAACTTACAGCCTTTTCCCCAATTCAGAGGATGAAATCATTGCACATCGAGTATTAAATAATCCCTCGATCGAAAAGAGACCTGATTATGTCTTGATGGTGATTGACTCCACCCAATTGTCTCGTGGACTCTTTTTGGCCACCCAGTTGATTGACTTAGGAGTGCAATTAACTATCCTGCTCAATATGGCAGATTTAGCTACCGCAAAAAACATTGAGATCAGTAGCTACGAATTGTTCAAACAACTTGGGGTTCCAATTTTGCAAACAGATGCTCGAAATCAAAAAGGTTTGGCTCCTATTAAGGAAATTATTCAGCAGCAAAACTTTTCTAAAGGCCCACAATTCATTGATATTCTTGAGGTCCTACCAGCTGACTTACTGGATCAAGTAAAAGAAAAATTTGAGCTATCCAATCGCTATCAAGCATATCAAATGATTCGATTTGGTGCCAAGGACAAGTCCATATCTGAGGCCAAAAGAAATTGGTTACAGCAAACTCTAGACGAAAACGGCTTTAATCTGGAAGAAGCCCAATTAGAGGAAACCAAAATTCGATACAAAAAAATTACAGATTTAGTTACCAAAGCATTAACAAAGAAAGCTACCCCAAAACCAAAATCAAGCCTTGACAAAGTGATTTTACATCCATTTTGGGGGTATCTCGTTTTTATTGGAGTCTTATTTTTGATTTTTCAAACCTTATTTTCTTGGGCTTCTTATCCCATGGATTGGATTGACGGTTTTTTTGCCGATATCAGTAAACAAGTGCTTACCGCCTTGCCAGAAGGCCCATTAACCAGATTACTGGCAGAAGGAATTGTTCCTGGTATTGGGGGCGTGCTTATTTTTATCCCCCAAATTGCGCTTTTGTTTGGATTTCTTGCCGTTTTGGAAGATACGGGCTACATGTCTAGGGTTGTATTCCTCTTGGATCGATGGATGCGGCCATTTGGATTGCATGGCAAAAGCATCGTGCCGCTAGTATCTGGTGTTGCCTGTGCCATTCCAGGAGTCATGGCCGCTAGAAATATTTCCAACTGGAAAGAAAAAATAATCACCATTCTAGTCACTCCGCTAATGAGCTGCTCGGCTAGACTACCTGTTTATATCATTCTGATAGGACTAAGTGTGCCTCAGGAGATGCTTTTTGGGTGGGTCAACCTTCAGGCACTGGCGCTATTGAGTCTTTATTTACTGGGCGTATTTGGGGTATTGGGAACAGCGTTTCTCTTAAAACTTATTCTGAAGTCTGAAGAAAAAAGTTTCCTCATGACTGAGCTCCCATCCTACCGACTTCCTCGTTGGAAAGATGTGGGTATTACAATGGTAGAAAAGTCAAAAACCTTCGTTTTTGAAGCTGGAAAAGTGATTTTAGCTATTTCTGTTGTCCTTTGGGTATTGGCATCCTATGGACCTCCCACTACCATGGAGGAAATCCGTCAACAAGGAACAGACCGATTGGCACTTGCCACGACTCCCTCACAAGTAGAAATAATTGAAGCCGAAACTAATTCGCTCCTGTTAGAAAATTCATTCATCGGCATCATGGGAAGAGCCATTGAGCCAGCCATTCAACCTCTTGGGTACGATTGGAAAATTGGTATAGCTCTTATTACCTCCTTTGCCGCCCGTGAGGTATTTATTTCCACGATTGCTACTATTTACAGCATTGGAGGAGACTTGGAAGATGAACTTACCATCCGAGAAAAACTAGCTATGCAAGTAAATTCAAGTACTGGAGAAAAAACATTCAATCCAGCCACCTCCTACTCCTTGCTTGTTTTTTATGTATTTGCTATGCAATGCATGAGTACTTTAGCCGTTGTAAAAAGAGAAACAAAAGGTTGGAAATGGCCACTAATTCAAACTCTTTACATGAGTTTACTAGCTTATTCGATGGCATGGATTACTTACTTAATTTTCTCCTAAAATGGGACAACAACTCCTCGTACTACTTGCGTTGTTAGGAGCTAGCTATTACCTGATCCGCAAATTCCTCCAAAAGCCTAGAGGAGGCTCAGGATGTGATCGCTGTGCCAAAAGCTAAACACTATTCAATGGCATGGATTTCCCATTTTTTTTATGAATATTGACGTATGCGAAAAATAGCTTTTCAAAGCATACAAACCACCCTGTTTTCTTATGTCGGCGTAGTACTTGGCTATATCAACGTGCTGTGGCTCTATCCGTATGCTTTAGATAGTACGCAACTTGGGATCTTCCGTACCATTCAAGATTTAGGTTTACTTCTGGTGCCCTTCGCACAGTTGGGTTTAGGACATGGAATCACACGCTATTTTCCCAAACTAGAGCAGAACCAATCCGCCTTACTTACCTTTAGCTTGCTCTTTTCCTTCCTAGGATTTGGTTTTGTATCCTTATTTTTTTTCGGCTTCAAGGAAGAGATTATCTCCTTATTTGCTTCCAATTCCCCTGAGGTCATCAATTTCCTCAGCATTGTCTTGTTTATTGCACTGTTTTCAGTTTGGAATAGCATCCTTGATGCCTTTTCTCGATCTTATGTTAAAGTAGGTATTCCCACCTTCTTCAGAGAAGTTTTTCTTCGATTGCTCACCACTATCTTGGTGGCGCTTTATTTGCTAAAGTGGATTAATTTTGACCAGGTGATGCAAGGGCTAGTCTTAGTGTATGGACTATCTATGCTTGGGGTCACAATTTATATGATTTGGCTAGGAGTATTTAAATTTGATTTTTCTTGGCACAAATTTCCGAACGGCTTCAAAAGCTCCCTCCTCAAATACAGCTTACTAACCTTTTTGGCAACAGCCGCTTCCACACTCATCCTAAAAATTGACTCGATCATGATCAGTTCAATGCTGAGCTTGGAGGCCAATGCCATCTATTCTATTGCCTTTTACATGGCTTTAGTGATCGAACTTCCTCGTAGAGCAATTTCCCAAGTAGCTATGCCCTTGATTGCAAATCATTTTGCGCAGCAACGAATTCAAGAAATCAACCTCCTCTATAGGCAATTATCAAATCGCCAGCTCTACATTTGCCTACTACTCTTCGCCCTTATTTGGGCCAATATTGACTCGATTTACCACTTTGTACCCAATCGAGAAATCTACGAGGCTGGGAAATGGGTGGTCTTGATTATTGCTCTTGGTAAATTAGTGGATGTAGCTTTTTCTTTGAATTCGGAGATTTTGGTCTTCTCGGCTTACTACCGATTCAACCTAATTTTAACCGTAAGCATGAGCATTTTGCTGATCGCTACAAACTATTTTTTGATTCCTATATTGGGGATTGAAGGAGCTGCTATAGGTTCTGCAGCCATCATGCTCGCCTACAACCTGGTCAAGTATGGCTACCTCAAATGGCAGCTCAACCTGGATCCATTTAGTCTAGAAACCCTAAAGATTTTAGGGGTGGGAATTCTCTCGGTAGCTTCCTTGTATTTGATCCCAGTCTTTAGCAATCCGTTATTTTCAATAGTTTTAACTTCACTGCTTGTTGTTGGTGCATTTGTTGGAAGTTCCGCTTTAATCGGGGTGGGGAAAGAAGAGTGGGCTTGGATAAAAAATAGGGGGAAATAATCCGGACCTAAGAGTGTTACGAAACCTCTAGTTTGACAAGATTTGAGCTGCCTTGATTTCGCAACCTTCCACTGTTATCCTGCTTTTTGAGCGAGGCACCGCGAATGCGGAGTGAGGCCTGATTTTGAAGGGGCTTTACTCGGTATTGATATTGATTTGTGAAGTTCGAACAAGTCGACGGCCCGGATTACACAAATATAACGTTCCCATTGGTTACTTGAAAACCTAATCTCTGAAAATAGCCCTTTCAAATCCAACTAATTACTACCTCGGCACTGAAACTACCCATTTAAAAAGGAGGCAAACCTAGTAGGAGCTTTTTTTGAAGTAGGCAGAAAAAATATGTTTATTGCTACCCTAAGAATATTTTACAAAGATTACTTTTACCCATGTAACGGAAGTAACTATGTATCCAATAAAAAAAATGATTGTTTGCCTGGACCAAAGTCCATTGGATCAAACCTTAATTGCTTTTGCTGGCGCAATTTCAAAAGTAAATCAGGTGAAGAAAATTTACTTTACGAACGTGATTAAAAACTTTGGGCTACCCAAAGAGATGCTAGAAGAGTTTCCTGGTCTGATTGAAAAAATGGTGGCTGAAAGAAAAGCTGCCATGGAAATTACAGTCCAAAATTATTTGGCTCCTCAGAAAGGGCTCGAAGTTAGTTTTGTGGTTAAAGAAGGAAATCTTTCAAAAAAGGTTTTAAAATTAGCTGAAGAAAAATCTGTTGATTTAATTCTTTTAGGAAAAAAAACAACCCTAGTGGGAACCGGAGTAGCTTCTCAACGGATGGCTCGACGAGCATCCTGTTCTTTACTCCTCGTGCCAGAAAATACCCAACCGAATTTCACAAGACTCTTAGTACCAAGTGATTTTTCTGAGCATTCCAAATCTGCGCTAGAAGAGGGTATTTTGTGGGCTAAAAAACAAGGCCAAAAAACAGAATTATTTTTCCAAAATGTATTTACTATACCCTCAGGATACTACTTTACTGGAAAAAGTCTTGAAGAATTTACAGACCAATTAAAAACTCATGCAGCTGCAAACTTTAAAAAGTTTATCCGGAAAATAGACACAAAGGGCATTAAAATCACTCCCATTTATACCCCTGACCAAGATGATAACCCCATTCAAGAGATTGTTGCCACTGCCTTGGCACATAATGCAGATGTGATTCTTATTGGTGCCAAAGGAAACACTGCTTCTACAGCCCTCCATATCGGTAGTTTGGCGGAGCGACTAATCCAGTACAATAACCGCGTTCCTTTGCTTGTAAGTCGTCCAAAAGGTAAAAATGCAGGCGTCTTGGATTACCTTTTAGATATCTAATTAAATCTAAAAAATAGGTTGAAGAAACCTGGGTCAAGAATATCTTGGCCGAAAATGTACGATCACTCGATTGAAATTGGTAGTGAGGAAATAAATACACTCCTTGCCATTTAAACCATGTTGATTTTTCAAGGTCTAATTCTCAATGCAGCAGGTAAACGAAAAAGAACTTCTAGCACAAATACGCGCTCCATTTACACGGGAACAAGGATTTAGACGGTTCATTGAAATTTACCAAAAGCCTGTCTATCAAATCATTAGAAGAATGGTCCTGATTCATGAGGATGCTGATGACCTGACTCAAAACACCTTCATTAAAGCCTACAAAGGCCTGGATCGTTTTGAGGAAAATTCTACCTTATTTACCTGGCTTTACCGAATTGCTACCAACGAAACCCTGACCTTTCTTGAAAAAAAGAAAAAACGCCACTTCTTTTCTGTAGCCGATCACCAAGAAAAATTAGAATCTTTAGTCGACACGAGTGCCACGTTGAGTGGGGACGAGATCCAAGCCAAACTTCAAAAATCCTTGCTGGAACTTCCAGACAAACAACGGCTTGTATTTCATCTGAAGTATGAGGAAGATTTAAATTATGAAGAAATCTCAAAAATAACGGGCACGAGTGTTGGGGCATTGAAGGCCAGTTACCACCATGCTGTAAAAAAAATTGAACAATCCTTACTCCAAGAATAAACCCTTACCTCTTTATTTAGTCTAACCCAAGTATGCATCAGCTTCCTAAACAAAAACCTTTTACTATACCAGACAATTACTTCGAGGAACTTCCTGATCGAATCCTTTCTAAAGTAAAGGTTAAAGAGTCATCCCCAATCTGGTATTGGGCTGCAGCAGCCGTGGTCCTACTAAGTCTTGGCTGGTGGCAGCTTAGGGATGCTAGCTTGCCTGCCCTTCCTTTAACTGCTGAAGAGGAAGTATTACTATACATCGAAAGTGGGCACTGGAGTGCACACGATGTCTTGAGCTTGGCTGAGGACCCCAACCAACTATTAGATAATATTATTGAAGAAGAAATCGCTAAAATAGCACCCTTATGGGCAGAAGAAGAAGAAATTTGGTTTTAACTCCTATGAAAGCACTAAAAATCTATTTACTCCTACTCTTTATGGCAGCCTCAAGTCTCACTTTCGCACAGCGAAATGGACAGCCTATAGATCCAGAACGATTGCAAGCAGCTCGGATTGCATATATCACCACACGAATCAGTTTGAAGACAGAGCAAGCAGAGAAATTTTGGCCCCTATTCAATTCTTTCACCGAATCTAGAGAAGCTTCCATGCGAACCATGGGAGAACTTACTAGAGGTGTGGAAAGCATGAGCGAAGAAGAAGCTAAGTCTCGAATCCAGCAAAAACTGCAAATGCAGCAAAAATTGGTACAAGAAGAGAAACTCTTCGTGGCAGAAGCGGCCAAGGTACTGACCTACAAACAATTACTTCTGCTTCAAAATATCGCTAAAGATTTTAACAGACACCTTTACGAACGAGGTCGACCAAGAGGAAATTAAACCAACATTTAACTGCTAAAAAGCTCCTTCTTGATTGAAGGAGCTTTTATTTTTTCAAAAAATCTCGAACCTCTTCCAACAACTTTTCGGTCGGAGTAGCTACTGTTTTTTCTTCTGAGACTTCTTCTTTCTTTTTGAGGGATTGAATTCCTTTGATCGATACAAAAATCGCAAACGCGATCAAAGTAAAGTCAACGACATTTTGGATAAACATACCCTAATTAAAGGTTACAGATTCAACCAATGCACCTTTGAATCTACATACCCCTCCTTTAGAACCAAACTAAGGTGTTTACGATCCACTCCTCCAATGAGGATACCCAAAGGAGGCATCCCTATATCATTGATAAATGAGGAAACAATTTTTCCAAAAGCCTCACCAATGATGCCCCCCACCGCTAAATCCAAAACATTGCCTCGAACGGCAAATTCTTTAAACTGTTGAAAAAAAGATATATGAAGTGATTTTTAAGTAGAAATTATAAACAGAAGACTGCGAGCGAACCTAAATAAATTTAAAGTAGGGAATTTTCTGAGTTCCCCCAGCTTAAAACAATACCTACCCTAAAGTAAATCAGGATTACAAAGTGAAATCAAACCTAAATGATTGGGATTACATTTCAGTAAGTTTCCAAAAAAACCTAAAATTTCAGTAACCTTGCACTCAAAAAAATACAAATGCAAAGCCCTTCCGCTCCAAAAAAATTAAAGTTCCTAGCAATTCATGGCCATCAAAGGCAGGATTCCTACTATTGGATGAATGATCGAGAAAACCCAGAAGTCATCGATTACCTGAATGCAGAAAATACCTACCTAAAAGAGGTCATGAAACCCACTGAAGGATTGCAAAAGGAACTTTTTGAGGAGATGAAAGGCCGGATCAAAGAGGAAGACGAAAGTGTCCCCTACTTTAAGTCTGGCTATTTCTGGTATACCCGATACGAAAAAGGAAGCGAATACCCAATTTATTGTAGAAAGCTGGGTAATCTCGACGCACAGGAGGAAATTATTCTGGATGTCAATATCCTTGCAGAAGCAAAAAGCTTTTACCAAGTTGGTCAGGCTACCTGCAGTACGAACCAGCAATTACTTGCTTTCGCTGCTGATGAGGTAGGTAGACGGATTTATACCATCCACTTTAAAAACCTAACAACCCAAGAAATTCTAAAGGATCAGCTACCTGAGGTGACAGGTAACTTTGTCTGGGCCGCCGATCAAAAAAGTATTTTTTATTCGAAGCAGGATCCAGACACCCTCCGCTCCTTTCAGATTTTCAAACACATTTTAGGGTCTCCCATTACCGAAGATCTCCTGATCTATGAAGAAGTAGATGAGGAATTTTCTTGTGTAGTCCACAAAACCAAATCTGAGAAATTCATCCTTATCCATTCAGAGAGTACGATAAGTTCCGAGATTCACTTTATCGAAGCAAACGAACCTACAGCAAGTCCTCAGGTTTTACAGCCTCGAATCCCCCATCTTGAATATGCAGCAGACCACTATGGAGACCACTTCTATATTCGGACCAATTACCAAGCACAAAATTTTAAATTGGTCAAGGCTCCGATTTCGAATCCTGGGAAAGAAAATTGGATAGATGTAATCCCCCACAATCCGGAAGTCTTATTAGAAGATTTTGACCTATTTTCGAAATTTCTAGTCACCCAAGATCGAAAAAATGGACTGACGCATATTCAAATTCAAGCCTGGGAAGATGAGAGCCAAAGTCATTCCCTAGCCTTTGAAGATGAAACCTACACAGCTTATATAGGCACAAATCCCGAATTTGATACCGAGATATTGAGATATGGATATAATTCGCTGGTCTCCCCGAGTTCGGTCTACGACTACCACATGATCACTCGCCACAAAACCTTAATGAAGCAGCAAGAGGTAGCAGGTGGATACGACCCCAAAGCCTACCATTCCGAGCGAATTTGGGCCAAGGCAGACGATGGTGTACTAGTCCCCATCTCTTTGGTATATCAGAAATCTACTTTTTTAAAAACTGGAAAAAACCCAGTACTCCTCTATGCTTACGGTTCCTATGGGTACAGCATGGATGCCTACTTCTCCTCCAATCGATTGAGTTTACTACAGCGAGGATTTGTGTTTGCCATTGCGCATATCCGTGGAGGCGAAGACTTAGGCAGAGCCTGGTACGAGGACGGCAAATTACTGAAAAAGAAAAACACCTTCACCGACTTTATTGCCTGTGCAGCCCACCTAGTTCAGCAGAATTATACCTCTTCCACACGCCTTTATGCCATGGGAGGCAGCGCAGGTGGATTACTGATAGGTGCAGTGATCAACATGCGCTCAGACCTTTTTCACGGGGCCATCGCCAATGTACCCTTTGTAGATGTGGTCACCACCATGCTAGACGAAAGTATCCCCCTGACCACAGGAGAGTTTCAAGAGTGGGGCAATCCCAAGGAAAAGGAATTCTATGAATACATGCTTTCCTATTCCCCGTACGATAATGTAAGAGCTCAGTCCTATCCCAATTTATTGGTCACCTCTGGGCTGCATGACTCCCAGGTGCAGTATTGGGAGCCTACCAAGTGGGTGGCCAAACTACGCGAACTAAAAACGGATCAAAATCTACTTCTCTTATTTACCAACATGGAAGCAGGGCATGGCGGGGCGTCTGGTCGATTTAATCCTTTGAAGGAAATCGCTTTGGAATATTCCTTTTTATTGATGCTGGAAGGAAAAAACAATTCCTAACTGAAATTCTAGAAAATAAACATTTAATATTAAGAGGTGAGCAACCCATGGAAAATTGAAATTTTCCTAACTTTGAAAAAAAACCTATTGTACTTCAATTCATGAAAATAGCCTTGATTGCCCATGATGGAAAAAAAGCCGACATGGTCCATTTTCTGAGTGGATTTAGTGAAACTCTTCACCGAAGCGATATAGACCTCGTTGCTACGGGCACCACGGGTTCGCACATTGAAAAGGCAGGATTTCAAGTCGAAAAACTACTTTCTGGACCCTACGGAGGGGATGCTCAAATTGCAGCACTCGCTGCAGAAAAAAAATTAGCTGCTGTATTTTTTTTTAGAGACCCCTTAGATAAGCACCCACATGAACCAGATGTACAAATGCTGATGCGGATCTGTGATGTGCACAATATCCCTTTAGCTACTAATCCAGCATCAGCTGGACTGCTATTTAAAGCCTTGACACAAACCAATGGAACCTAAAACAATCAAAAAAATTGGGGTACTCACCTCAGGTGGGGATTCGCCAGGCATGAATGCTGCCATTCGCGCTGTCGTTCGTGCTGGATTTTATTACGAACTAGAGATGTTCGGCATTTACCGGGGATACGAAGGAATGATCCAAGACGACATCAAAAAACTAGATTCAAGATACATCACCCATATCTTGGAAAGAGGAGGAACATTTCTAAAGTCTGCTCGAAGTGCCGAATTCCGAACTCCAGAAGGTCGCAAAAAAGCCTATGAAAATCTAAAAAGTCACGGCATTGATGCCTTGGTAGTGATAGGAGGCAATGGTTCCTTGACCGGTGCTCATAAGTTCTACGAAGAATATGGAATACCTGCTATTGGTTTACCTGGCACCATTGACAACGACCTTTCAGGCACGGACTTGACCATTGGATTTGATACTGCTTGCAATACCGCCATCGAAGCAATTGACAAAATTAGAGATACTGCCACCTCACACGATCGACTCTTTTTTGTGGAAGTAATGGGAAGAGATGCCGGATTTATTGCGATCAATGCCGGCATTGGAAGTGCGGCAGCAGCCATTTTGATTCCTGAAAGAAAAACACCTATTGAAACATTAATTGAGAAACTAAAAACAAGATCTAAGGCCAAAAAATCTTCCAATATCGTCATTGTGGCTGAAGGGGGAAAAAGTGGTTCGGCCCAACAAATCGCTGATGAAGTAAAAAGTTTTCTTCCACACTACGACATCAAAGTGACCATCTTAGGGCACTTACAGCGTGGAGGATCTCCAACTTCCCTAGACAGATTGCTAGCCTCTAAACTTGGTGTAGCAGCCGTAGAAGGGCTTTTACAAGGCAAATACGATGTAATGGCTGGCATGATCAATAATAAAATCGTTTACACTCCTATTGTGAAAGCAATTGTAGACGACAAGGAAGTGGATGAGGAAGATTTACGCATAGCGAAAATCTTATCCACCTAAAAAATAAAAAGAGGGGCCATTCCCCTCTTTTTATTTTTTTAAGATCAAACTTGAATTCGCAGGAAGATACATCATCCCATTTTTAACCGTCACCCCTTCCGAAGCATAAACAAGGGAGACAAACCCATCAGCAATAGGTAATTCCAATTTTTCTTTTGCTAGGTGGTGCACTACAAAAACTTCCTGATCTACACTTCGACGGATAAATGCCATCACTGATTCGGGATAGCTCAACCTCACTGGTTCCAACCTACCAACCGCCAATGCGGAGTTAGTCTGACGGAGTGCAATGACTTTTTTGTAGTGGCTGAAATAACTGTTAGGATCCATGCGCTGCAGCGCCAATGGAGTCACTGTTGCATCTGTACTGTATTTGGGAGCAATCCAAGTGGCACGTTGCATGTCTTTTTCTTGGGTATCCCAAAGGAAAGGCTCCCGTATTTGTTCGTCAGGCTTGAGACCAAGCATCCCAATTTCCTCTCCATAATACAAGTAAGGTGCACCTGGAAGCGTCATTAAGATTGCCAAAGCCTGCTTGTATTTTGCAGGATCCTGTTTCAAGTCATTCAATAAGCGTGGCTGGTCGTGATTTGAAGAGAAGGTAGCATCGATGAAATCAGGCGTAATTCCTTGATAAAAATCAAGCACGGCTTTTTGTTTTTGGTAGAGCATCTGACCATTTCCCGAATTTAAAGCCTCAATCATCGTGTAGTGAAAGTCAAAATTGAATAGTGCTGGTAGTCCTGGCAAATAAGGAGCTACGATTTCTTTCCGATCATACACCTCACCTACCAAATAGACATCCGGCTTGATGGCTTCCATTTCTCGACGAAACTCTTTCCAGAAGGCATGGTTATCCAAAGGACGGTCGTCTGGAAAAATATGCTTTGCCGCATCCAAACGGAACCCATCTACACCCACTTCTTCCAACCAAAACCGACCTATTGAAACTATTTCTTCACGTACCTGGGGCGAATCAAAGTTTAAGTCCGGCATTCCTCCCCAAAAAAAACCGTAATAATAATCCTGGCCTAGTCCAGGATCATGCCATTGCCGAATATTGTCCGAGTCAAGCGTAACCGTTTTTTTATTCAAATACGTAGCAATGGTGTCTTTTTGCGCCCAGACATAGTAGTCTCGGAACGGATTTTCTCTTCCTGATTTAGACGCTTGAAACCAGGGGTGTTCCGTAGACGTGTGGTTGATGATCATATCAATTACAATCTTTAAATCACGTGCATGCGCCTCATCCAACAATCGCTTGAAATCAGCCATCGTTCCATAATCCGGATGGACCGCCTTGTAATCCGTCACATCGTATTTGTGGTAGGTGGGCGAAGGCATAATGGGCATAAACCAGATCGCATTGGCGCCCAATTCCTTAATGTAATCCAATTTTTCAGTGACTCCATTGAAATCCCCAATCCCATCTCCATTAGAATCGCTAAAGGATTGCACAAAAATTTCATAGGTCACTCCTGCCTTTGGCCAATAGTTTTTGGTCTGTGGGCCATTTACTTGCCCTACCGCTAGTTGGAATATGGCAACAATGAAAATTGGGGTTAGTACAAATTTTTTCATGGTCTTATTGTACAAAGAAAAAGTCACCTCTTCAAGTGACTTTTTCAAAATTTATTGATTCATTATTTCCACTACTTGATCAGTTTTCCTCATTGGGGAAAGGTGAACATTTATGGAATTAGTTTCTATTTCCTGCATTCAGCATTTCGAATGCTAATTCGAGACGCTTTACAAAATTTTCTTCCCCCTTACGCAACCAAACGCGAGGATCGTAATATTTTTTATTCGGGCTATCAGCACCTTCTGGGTTACCCAACTGACTTTGGAGATAGCCCTCATTTTTCTTGTAATAGGTTAGAATACCTTCCCACATGGCCCATTGCATATCGGTATCGATATTCATTTTGATCGAACCGTAGCTATTGGCCTCGCGAATCTCCTCTACAGAAGAACCAGATCCACCATGGAAAACAAAGTTAAGCGGTTTGCCTGTAGTACCATATTTTTCATTGATGTACTCCTGAGAGTTTTTAAGGATGATCGGCTTCAAACTCACATTACCTGGTTTGTATACCCCATGTACATTTCCGAAGGCTGCAGCGATGGTAAACAAGTCTCCAATCTCTTTCAAATGACTGTATGCATAAGCCACCTCTTCCGGCTGTGTATATAGTTTGGAAGAATCTACATCCGAATTATCCACACCATCTTCTTCTCCGCCCGTTACGCCCAATTCAATCTCAATCGCCATATCCAACTTCACAAATTCACGGAAGTAGGAAGAAGAAATCTCAATATTCTCGTGCAAAGGCTCTTCGGAAAGGTCGAGCATGTGCGAGCTAAACAAGGGTCTCTTGTATGCTTGATGATAGGCTTTGCCCGCCTCCAGTAACCCATCGATCCAAGGCAATAACTTTAGCGCAGCATGGTCGGTATGCAAGATTACTGGTACACCATAAGCCTCTGCCATTTGATGTACGTGATGTGCTCCAGAGATTCCTCCAGCGATGCTGGCTTGCTGCTTGTCGTTAGGTAGACCTTTCCCAGCAAAAAATTGTGCTCCCCCATTTGAAAATTGGATGATCACAGGGGAGTTTACCTTTTTGGCTGTTTCCAAAACAGCATTCACTGAATTACTATTAATTACATTGACCGCAGGCAAGGCAAACTCATTTTCCTTGGCATAAGCCAATAAATCACGAAGCTCTTCTCCGTATTTTACTCCAGGTTTAAATTTCATAGTGTGCTTAGGTTTGATTTCTGCTTGATAAAACGGTTGTAAATGACACGTTTGGTATCAAAAGCCTCAAAGATATACATCCCCAGCTGATTTCCATGTAAATCTAGTCCTAAATTCGACAGATTAGCACTTCTCTTCCCTCAATTATTACCCTTTTTGCCGTAGGAACAGATAAGCTATTCCTTTTACCTCTTTGGGTAATACTACTGCCAATTTTAAGCAGGTAGGATTTGGTTGAAAAGAGAAAATCTTTACATTAAATGGTTTTTCATTGATTTTTCTGATAATACGGTTTCCATTAATAACGAAAAAAGGGTTTATCCAAAGATTTGGATTAGTCCGTTGACAAACTTTGGTCGATTGCCCGAAGGGGTTAACACCTAGGGAGTCTCTTGCGCACGTACGGATAATAAAACAGATTTTTTATCCTAATTAATCGTTTCTAAATTCGCAAGAATCCAAATAGGAATTCATACAAGCATTACGAATGAACGAGAGCAATACCCCCACTAAGAATTCAGGAAATTCTTTACGCCATCAACCATTTGGAAAGATCTCAAAATGGCATGAAACTCCCGATGGTCTAAGTGGAACCAGCGGATTTGCGTACTTTAAACTTACGGTCTTTGAAACTGGCATTGTTCGGGTTCAAGCGAGCAGATTTGAGAACTTTGAATCCAATCCTTACTCTGTCATTGTTGAACCGAATCCTACAGCCTTCGAAATCCAAGACCATGGAGATATTTTAGTTTTGCATACATCCGTTCTTCGGGTCCAAATCAACCTTTCTGCATTTTCTCTTGCTTTTTTTGATCACCAAGGAAAGCTGCTCAATCAGGACGATTCTTTTGGAATAGCTTGGATCGGAACAGAAGTAACTGCCTACAAAAAACTCCAACACAAAGAAAAATTTATTGGATTGGGTGAAAAAACTGGGAATCTTAACCGTTTTGGAAACGCCTATACCCATTGGAACACCGATTACTTTGCTTACGGTGTAGGGGATGATCCGCTCTACCTAAGTATACCTTTTTACCTAGGCATTCATGACCAAGGACATTATGGAATTTACCTTAACAACACCCACAAGTCCCTTTTCAACTTTGGGGCATCAAATAATCGATTTGCCTCTTTCAGTGCTGAAGATGGGGATATGGATTATTATTTCTTCCATTATCCCAGCTTATCCGAAATCATCACAAGCTATACCTGGTTGACCGGACGCATGCAGATGCCTCCTATGTGGGCTCTGGGATTTCAGCAATGTCGATACTCCTACTATCCAGAATCGGAAGTACATGCTGTTGCACAGGCATTTCGAGATAAAAACATGCCCGCAGATGTCATCTACTTGGATATACACCACATGGAGGCTTACAAGGTTTTTACCTTTGATGGGGAAAAATTCCCAAATCCAAAGGCTATGATTGCTCGCCTAAAGGAAAAAGGATTCAAGGTGGTGGTAATCATGGATCCAGGAATTAAAACTGATGTGAGTTATCCTCCCTATCAAGAAGGATTTGAACAAAATCTATTTGTAAACTATCCGGACGGCCAGATTTACGAAGCGCAAGTTTGGCCAGGCTGGTGTGCATTTCCAGATTTCACAAAAGCCACTACCCGAGGCTGGTGGGAAGAAAAAATGGCCTTTTACGCGGAAGCAGGTGTCGATGGATACTGGACAGATATGAACGAGCCTGCCTCTTGGGGACAATGCACCCCCAACTTGTTGGAGTTTGATTTTGATGGCGAAAAAGCGTCTCACCGAAAAGCACGAAATGTCTACGGCATGCAAATGGCGCGAAGTACGCAAGCTGGCGCCCTCCTACAAGCACCCGAGAAAAGACCATTTGTTTTGACCCGATCTGGCTTTGCAGGCATACAGCGCTATGCTGCGGCATGGACTGGGGATAATGTCGCCTCAGAAGAGCACATGCTTGCGGGTATTCGGTTGGTAACGAGTCTTGGGATGAGTGGCGTTGCATTTGCTGGCTACGATGTGGGTGGATTTGCTGGTGAAGCCAATAAAGGGCTTTTTGCTCGATGGATGAGTACCGCAGCTTTTTCCCCTCTTTACCGCGCACATTCGATGATCAATACCAAGGATGCTGAACCTTGGGCTTTTGGAGAAGAAGTAGAGGAAATCAGTCGTAATTATTTGAATTTTAGGTATTCACTCCTACCCACTATTTACAGTGCTTTTTACCAAAGTACGCAAAATGGACTTCCTTTAGCTGCTTCTTTAGCCATTCATTATCCACAAGACGAATTCGTCTACCAAACTGCCTTTCAAAATGAATACCTGTTTTGTAATGCCTTCTTAGTAGCGCCTGTGGAAAGTTTTAAGGAAATTACCAAGGTTTACTTACCTACAGGTGATTGGTATTACTTATATACTGACCAAAAATACGGTGGAGGGCAAGTTATTTACCAAGAATGCCCACTAAATTACCTTCCAGTTTTTGTGCCAGCAGGGAGGATTTTCGCGCAACAATCCCTAACACAACATACCGGGTTAGCCCACGATGGCTTATTAACTCTGCATGTCTACCAGGGCAAAAAAGGGTCTACCTACACGCACTATGAAGATGGAGGTGAAGGTTTTGATTATTTGAAAGGAAGCTTTTTTGCACGTGAAATAACATATAATCCTGAATTAGGGACCTTAACACTAAAACAAAGCACTGGTGAATTGCCAAGTCATTACCCGAGTATTCGAATTTACTTTCATGGATTTGACGGGTTAAATCTAAAATTGAATGGATTGACTCAGGAGCTATCTACCCATTCCTTTGCTTTCCTAAAAAAGCTCACTGCATTTGATCCACTACCAGATCAAGTTCACCCCTACTTTCAAATTGACTCCCTCCCTTACCTCCAGTTTGACCATACCCCTGAAGAACTGGTCCTTACGGGTCTAAATTAATTTACCCCCTCTTTAACTTACCCAACAATGACCCAAGAAAAAAAGAAGTTGAGTTTTTGGCAGATCTGGAACATGAGTTTTGGGTTTCTAGGAATTCAATTTGGATTTGCATTACAAGGAGGATTTATGTCACGGATTTTTCAAACGCTGGGAGCTGATAAGGATGCTATCCCCCTACTTTGGATTGCCGCTCCACTTACCGGATTAATTGTTCAGCCCATCGTAGGATACCTCAGTGACCGTACTTGGCATCCTAAATTTGGCAGAAGAAAGCCTTTCTTTTTTTTAGGAGCTGTTTTTAGTACCATCGCCTTGTTTTTTGCTCCCTACTCAGCAGCACTCTGGATGGCCGCAGGAGCGCTTTGGATTCTTGATGCTTCCATCAATATTTCGATGGAACCATTTCGAGCACTAGTTGCTGATAAATTACCTGAATCGCAACGGTCTTATGGATTTGTGGTACAAACCCTCATAATAGGAATAGGAACTTGGATTGCTTCCAATTTACCTTGGTTGATGACTCAGCTTGGAGCAGCAAATACCGCAGAACCAGGCATGGTCCCAGAGTCTGTAAGGTATGCTTTTGCGCTAGGAGCTTTAGTCCTTTTCTCTTCCATTCTTTATACGATACTGACTACCGAAGAATACCCTCCAGAAGATTTGAACACTTTTGAACAGGAAAAAAGTCTCAAAAAAGGTTTTTTGGCTGGACTAAAAGAAATTATTCACTTGATTGTAACAATGCCTACTGTGATGAAGCAGTTGGGATTGGTTCAGTTTTTTTCGTGGTTTGCCTTCTTTACCATGTGGAGCTTTGCTACTCCTGCTATTACAGAACACATTTTTGAAGCTACTGACCCAAGTTCAGCTGCCTACAATAATGCCGCCGATCGGGTAGGCAATTACTTAGGAACCTATGGCCTTGTCTCTATGTTTTTTGCATTGATTCTATCCATAGTTGCCTCCAAAGTAAAAATCAACCGAAGGCTTTTACATATGGGTAGCTTATTTGCTGGGGGACTTGGGTTTATCCTGATCTACTTCATCCAAGATCCTTGGATGCTCCACATTTGCTTTGCACTTGTCGGAATCTCTTGGGCTAGTATTCTATCCATGCCGTACGCCATGTTATCAGGTACTGTAGAACCAAAAAAGATGGGGGTCTATATGGGGATTTTCAATATGTTTATTGTCCTTCCACAAATTGTTGCCTCCTTAGGAGGGATCAATTTTTTATACAAGCTCCTTTTTGGAGAAGAAGTCATCTACACCATGGTCTTGGCAGGTGTCCTTCTAATCCTAGCTGGCTTTGCAAACTTGTTAATCTCAGATCGACAAGCAACCCACGATAAATAGCTTCAACCCTTTTTTGTAGTTGGAAGGAAAAATTCCTTCCAACATTTTATTTTTGTTTCATGAGCAACCAAGCCAAAACCCTACGAATTACAGGCGTACCCGAACATTTCAATTATCCTTTGCGGTTGTTGGAGCGAACGCAACCCCTAATAAATTCAGGGATTAAACTGGAGTGGAAGGAAGAGTCAAGGGGATCAGGACAGCTGCTCCAAGATCTTAGAACTGGTGCCACTGATTTAGCGCTCCTACTTACGGAAAGTTTCTTAAAAGATTGTTCTACTGGAGGCCAAAACAAAATGCTTGGCTACCACGTCCTCTCCCCACTAATTTGGGGAATCCACGAGTCACCCAGTCCTACCGATACGTCAACTAAAGTATCAAAAAAGACCTTTTTTATCAGTCGCTTGGGTTCTGGGTCGCATTTGATGGCCCAGGTCCTCGCCATCAGAGAAGGCTGGCCGGTAGACTCGCTCAACTTTCAAATTGTGGGCAATTTGGATGGTGCCCTAGCTGCATATGCCCAAGGCGAAGAAGGGTATTTTCTCTGGGAAAAATACACCACAAGTCCAGTAGTGGAGCAGGGAATGCTTATTCGTACCGGTGAGCTCCCCAGCCCCTGGCCATGTTTTGTTTGGGTGGCTTCACCTCAGGCAATCCAAACTTGGGGAAATATCCTTTTTGAAGTACGCGATACAATCTATGACATCTCGGATAAGTTGGTCAAAAAGCCCGATTTGGTGGAGCAAATTGCACGAGAGTACCACCTGTCCCCAATTCTAGTGAGTGAATGGCTTGCTCAGACTACCTGGTGTACAGAAGACATCCTTACTCTGGGCTCTTTGAAAGAAGTTAGTGAAAAAGTACGTAAATTTGGGATCATTGAAGAGGCTATACACCCTGAGGAGGTCTTACTACGAAAAAAATAATTTCCTCATTAATCAAAAGAGGGAGAGTTTGATAATCCTTAAAATTCACGCTTAAAGTCTTACAAACCAGTTATTTAAATAATTAATTTAGGGAATTAATCATTCCATCATCACTTTTTAACCCTTCCATAACTTAGTTCTTCCTACCTTTGACATCTACTATGTTTGGCCGATCGAAAAAGTGTAGGAGAGTAACGAGGGCTATCTCTCAAATCGCCATGAGCAGAAAAAACCCTCATTCAGCATGTTAAAACAAGTACCTATATCGATCTTGATGGCGGTTTATAATACCGACTTTGCCGCCACAAAAAGAGCGATAGACTCTGTAATAAATCAAGATTTTCAGGATTTTGAATTGATCATCATCGATGATGGGAGTAAGGAAAATAACCGAGAATCCTTGATGAAGTACATCGAAGCACACGAAGACCGACTCTGCTACATCCGTCATAGCAACCGTGGTCAAGCGGCATCTATTAACCGTGGTGTACTCAACAGCGTAGGAACCTACATTACCATCCTTGACAGTGACGACGAGTACAAGCCCAATCACCTTTCCTCCTGCCTTAGAGAGATGAGGTCCGCTGACTTAATTTGCTCCACCTCCGAAACCATTGTCGAAACACCAGAGGACTATTTCGTTCCAGATAGAAATGACTTAAGCAAGCAAATTCATTTAGATGAGGCCACTCTTTTTGGTACACTTTTCGGTCTTAGAGAAGTATTCTTAAACTTACAATTTCGAGATGGATTTGCTGCAGATTCGGACTTTTTTGATAGAGCCAGTTTAATGTACAGGGTTAAAAAAGTAGACCTACGAACCTACATTTATTACCGTAACAATCCGAACAGCACTTGTTCCCAGGTAAAACAACAACAGCTTTTGGAGGCAAATTCATGAGTGGGAATTACCCAAAGCTACCTCCAAATTGCAATCTGGTACTTGCCTGCCACATCACAGGGGTTTATGATGTCAATCGCAACACCACACTGCAAGACAACAACTACGAATTGGTTCGCAACTGGGCAGAATCAATAGCAGCCGCCAAACTTTTTGGAATACTATTTCATAATGGCTTCAGCGAAGAAACCTGCCGAATCTATGAAAATGAATACCTCACCTTTGTAAACATTACCTACAATCCACATTTCAACCCCAACGTATATCGATACCTCGTTTACCTAGATTTTTTAGAAAAACAATCCCATTCCCCAGCCAATATTTTTGTTACCGATGTATCGGATGTGACGTTAGTGAATAATCCCTTCATTGACCCACTTTTTATCGCCTCACCCAACTCTCTATTTTGTGGAGACGAGCCCACTAAACTGGCTAACGAATGGATGCATGCGCATTCTAGTAGTTTAAGGAGTCAAATTGAAGACTATGCAGATTATGAAATGAAACATGCTTCAAAAACACTCTTGAATTGTGGGATCATAGGAGGAAATTACCCCCTTTTTTTAACCTTTCTCCAACAGCTTTGCGCTATTCATCGTCAATTCAACACATTCAATAAAACTGCCTATACTGGTGATATGGGAGCCTTTAACTACCTGGCCCGAACCAAATTCAATACCCAGCTAATCCACGGCTATCCTGTAAATACGGTCTTCAAAGGGTACGAAGAATCACGTATGGACTGCTGGTTTCGACACAAATAGAAGCAAAATAAAACCCATTTCTATTTAAAAAAATATAGTCTGATTCACTACTTTTTCACAAGTAACCAAAAAAAATAAGGTTGAAGTACAAAAAATTGGGCTAGGGTCTGTATTCTGTGAGCGATTTATCCGCTGGATTACCATCCCATTTATCCACAGGTAGCAGCTAATCCTTAAATCTTAATCCCCGAGTTTGGTCCAGTCCCACTCCTTATTGATATGGGAAATCGCATGATGGGCCGTTAAATCATAGAGACAAGGAACTACAGAAATGTAATTATTGGCAATTGCCCATTCGTCATTATCCTCCCCTTTGTCAAAATTCACAAAGTTGCCAGCCATCCAAAAATACTTTCTTCCCGTTGGGTCAAAGCGCTCAGCAAACTCTTCTTGCCACTTAGCGTCCGCCTGTCGGCAAATTTTAACTCCCCGAATCGCTTCATTGCGCTTGGGCGGGAAATTGACATTGAGTGCAATTCCTTTTGGAATCCCATTTTCCAAAACTTGACGTGCAATTTTTTCGACCCATTCTTCCACGTGAGAAAAATCAGCTTTGGATGAGAAATCACACAAACTAAACCCAATTGAGGGCAATCCCTCCAATGCACCTTCAATAGCTGCCGACATAGTGCCGGAATACAATACAGAAATAGACGTGTTGGATCCGTGATTGATGCCACTCACAACCAAATCTGGTTTTCGATCTTTCAACACGTAGTGTTTGGCTAATTTGATGCAATCTGCAGGAGTTCCACTCGACTTGAAAGCCAAAACATCCTCAAAAATATCCTCCTCATATAAGCGAAGGGTTTGACCAATAGTGATTGCATGCCCCATACCCGATTGAGGACTATCTGGAGCCACAACTACCACATCCCCTAATTTTTTCATGACAGAAACCAAAATACGAATTCCCTTGGAGGTGATTCCGTCATCATTAGACACGAGGATTAGCGGTTTGGACATGATTAATTGTTTTTTAATTCGTTGTAGTAAGCAGTGATTCGCAAAAGATCTCCACGTTGATTGTATTCCAATCTATTTTTACGCATATACACTTGTAGCTCGTCATCGTAGCCTGTCAAGATGTCAAATAACTCTTTTTTCTTGCCTGAATACCGCTCTAAGCGACCATTTTTTAAAAAGTAATAGGTAAATGCCAATCGAAAGCCTGCTATTGTTTGAGGCCCCCAAAAAGGATTCATTCCAACACCTGCCCAATTATTCATCCCACGATTATCGGTAGCAATATACTCTCGGCAAAGTAAGGCAATGTGCGTCCCTTGGGTCAATACTTCAAAAAAGACGGGGGTTTCATAATCCCCATTTAAGGCATAAGGCAAACTATAAAAATTTCGAATCCCTTTATAAATCTCGTCGAAAATTTCAAAGCTAGTTACATTCGAGGCTGTGTAAGTGATGATTGTTTCTGCTTGCAGCTGTACCAAATTCGATTCAAAA
>Ga0222714_10001941_pt1 | contig 22705 bp, 20 predicted proteins | sample C33_3DmetaG_FD_165048 | JGI IMG/M metagenome (GOLD analysis project Ga0222714, IMG submission 165048) | Estuarine water microbial communities from San Francisco Bay, California, United States - C33_3D | ecosystem: Environmental > Aquatic > Marine > Unclassified | place: USA: California...
ACGCAAAGAGTATGAGCGACCTTCGAGAAGGCACATGCGCTTTTCACCCGACGCGTGCTTGGTCCATTCAGACACGAGCGTGCCATCCGACGTAAATATCGCGTGATTAACCTGTCGCTTTGCGCCGGCATTGCTACTAAACGCCGTGCCTACGACCACGTCTACACACGGACCTAATTTCTTGCCGAGCTTACTCACGCGCTTGCTCTTCGCCGGAAGCGTCATCGACGAGTATCTCGTCTGAGCTCGCGCCTTCAAATCTTCATCACGCATCATCAGCACATCTCCGTGCTGATTTTCTACTCTAAACGAAACACTTTTACCTTCATCATCACCAGGCTCGGTGGTGATTCCCAGGTTTTGTGTCTCACCCGGTTCTAAACACGACGCGTGCTTTGAACCGCTCGCGTGAAACGTCCACGTCTTTCCCATATCGCGTCCATCCTGCGCCGTCACCGTCACACGTGCCCCGCGCGGGACATCAACGATGAAAAACATCTGTTCACACGTCGCAATATCATCTATAAACTCCAACATCGTCGATCGTTGTGTTTGCAACGCGTCCAACGCCGCGTCAACACCCCGCCTCGCGCGCGCCGATCGTCCGCCACCCACCGCGCCCGTCCCTCGCGTCTCCACCGCGTCCGCATCGCTCACGTCTGCGGCACCAACCCCATGCGCAGCGCACATCACTACCACCATCGCGCACGCCATCGCGCGGCGCAGCCACGCGCGCCGCGCGCATTCGCAGCGCCACCGACGATGATTCGCTAACACCATCTTTGGCCTCGATCGCATTCGCGCGCCGTGCAGCGCTCGCACGCGCGATCACGATCGATGCGACGTGAGCGTCCGAGCGACGAAAGACGTGCGTCGAGTGCGTCGCGAGAGCGCGTCGCGAGAGCGCGTCGTCGGCGTCGATGTATGGCGATACGCGGTCGACGTCGTCGCGCATCGGCTGGGGGCGTGACGCCACCAATGTAAAACATCGGTCGGCCGGACACGCGTCCGGACCCCGCGCGCGCGACGTTCCGCGCCGCGCAGACCGCCGCGCGGACGCCGCCGTCGCCCGCGCGCGCCGCCGTCGCGCGCGTCATCGCCTCTTGGTTCATAGACGTCCGGCGCGCGTCGCGAGACGCGGTCGCGAGACGCGGTCGCGCGCGTGAGGCGCTGCGAGGTGGTTGGCGCCCGATGATGCGGCGCACGCTCGGGACGGCGTACGCGCACGTCGTCGTGGACGCCAACGACGTCGATGACGGCGCATCATCGTTGGTGTGTTGCTGCGCGGCGACGGCGGGGGAGATGCGCGCGCTCGCGGGATGGTTGACCGACAGAGGCGTGCGAAGGTGCGTGTCGGTGGGGTGCGGCTCGGGCGCGCTGGAGCGCGCGCTGGAGCGCGCGTGCGCTGGTCGCGTGTCGTTTGAAGGCGTCGAGCTGGATGTGCTGCGCGGTGATGTTGAGAAGTACGCGAGTATGCGTGTTGGATTGATGGGAATTCGTCGGGTGCGTCTCGGGGAGATGTTTGACGTGGCGGCGTCGGCGAGAGGCGTTCGCGCGGAGGAGACGTGCCTGATGTATTGTTTCGGAAAGCGCGTGCCGTACGACGAATACGCTCGTCCCGGCACGCATAAGTTTGCGCTTGTGATTGGAGACGCGTTAGGACGATTTGGTGTCGAGGATGACGCGGTTGTGGAGCGCGCGAGCGCCGTGACGTCGCCGACGGCGTGGGACTTGCATGACTTTTCGTGCGAGCCTTTGGGCGTCGACGAACGACCGCGCGACGAAGGCGAAGTAAATAGCAAAGTTATAGCGCCATCGCGCACGTTATTCAAATGCGTAGAAGTCATGCACGTGGCGTCTACCATGGGAGCTCGAGGCGCGCTCGCGACGTCATCATCGTCGGTTGACTTGCGTCACTGTGCGGCGCGCGCGCGATGGTGGACGCCCACGCAGCGCTCGACGACACATTTCGCGAAATCGTGAAATGTATCTCATTTCACGTCGAGCGAGAGGCTTCGAAATCGGCGCGCGTGCGCTTTCGAGCGTGGTTATCCAAGCTGAACGAAGTCGAGCGCGCGCTCGAGCTGAAGAAAAATCGAAACCTTCACGCGCGTGCGCTGCTCGAGATGCTCCGCCGCGGGCGCGTGACACGGCCCTTTGATGGCATGCCGCGCGACGGGCGTTTAGGAAGATTTGTGCGCGAAGACGGCGTGGGGTTGGAGCTTGAGGGTGCGTTTGACGCGACGGTGGAACACGAGCGCGCGGCGAGAGACGAGGCGTCGCTTCGTCGCGAACACGATGCTCCGAGTGCGGACGTGGCTTCGAAAGTGCTCTACAACGCGTCGCGCGTTGCAAGAAATACTGGCGCCCGCGTGCATGTCGTGGCAGCAGCGCACGATGATGTTCGAGTAGACGAAGATGTTTCAAAGCGGGACGGTGACGACGTCGTTGCGGAGGACGACGATTGCGACATTACGGCTATATTAGATGGCGTCATCCTCGCCACATCCGGTCGAGTGCAAACTCGCACCACAGGGCGCGAGGCATATCATGGGCGGGCGAAGCGCTCGGCTGGAGCGTCTACGACAGTGGACGACGTCGGGCGTCTTCGGGCTCTGGTGGATGAACTGCAAGTGAAATTACAGCGAGCTGAGGCTAAGACGGAGCGGCACGCGGCAAGAATTCTCTCATTGCAAAATGTACTCGAAGTTGAGCGTAAGGCGCGCGCGAGTGAGTTGACGCGCATTCGAGAGAAGCATAAGCGCGAGGTGAATGCGTTGCTCGCAAATGTCGCCGTCGGTCGGACGCCGCAGAGCGTCTCACGCGGCGCGAGACGTGAAACCGTATCATCACCGCCACCGCCGGCGGTGAGTGCGGATGATGAATTCGATGCATTCATAACGAGCTTTGTGAGTGAAACTGAGCGGTTGCGTGGGCGACTGGAGAGGAAGCAGCCGATAATTTAGCGTAGTGTATTAATGTGTGATTGTATCGTATCTATAGCCCATAAAGTTCGGTATACTTGTTGGTCAGATAGTCAATGTACTCTTGCGCGTCGAGAGGTTTACCAGTCACGCGCGTTAACAATTCATCCGCTGACTCGCATTCAGAGCCGACGACGTGCACGTTGACGCGAAGCCATTCGCGCAGCTCGGCAAATTCACCCTTTTCAATCTTTGCGTCCAAATCGGCAATCTGCTTGTGCGCAGTGTTGTAAATTTGAACAGCGTACATTGAGCCGAGGGTATAGGTTGGGAAATAGCCCGGAAGCGCGCCGCTGGACCAGTGGACGTCTTGAAGCACACCCTTTGCGTCGTCGGTGATATCCACACCCAAATACGCCTTCATCTTCTCGTTCCATTTCGCCGGCAGGTCATCAATAGCAATAGAACCATCCATTAAGCCAAGTTCGAGCTCAGTTCGCAAAAAGATGTGCAATGGATACGTCAACTCGTCGGATTCGACGCGAATGGTTGACGGATTTTTCACCGTATTCATCGCCGCGTAGAGCGTATCGGCGGACACGCCGTCGAATTCCGCAGGAAACGTCGCTTGCAACTCGCGCAACAAGAAGTGCGAAAACGGCTTGCTAAGTGCAACCATGCGCTCCCATAATAACGACTGACTCTCGTGTACGCCCATTGAGTGGGCCTCACTGACCGGCTGTCCTATGTACTCCTGGCATCGGCCCTGTTCGTATAACGAGTGACCGGTTTCGTGAATTGTCCCCGTGAGACCTTCGGCCAAATCATTTGCCTTGTACCGAGTCGTCATGCGCACGTCATTCGGCCCGCACCCACCCGTGAATGGGTGCACCGACACGTCCAGTCGTCCCTTGGACATGTCAAAGCCGAGTTTGATGGCGATCTCCTTGCTCATTTTCGCCTGCAAATCGACATCAAATTCACCCTCGAGCGGGTTTTTCACCCCAACCAACGCCGGCGGCGTCTTCTTTTCGTACACTCGACGAATGAGCGGCGCGATGGCATCGCGTACGACTGGGAAAATCTCATTCAACCGCGCCTTGGTCATGCCGCGCTCATAGTCATCCAAAGCCGCGTCAAACGCATCCTTTTCTGGCGCTACCAACGCGCACCGCGCCTTGGTGAGCTCCAAACTCTCCCTCAAAACCGGTGCAAACATGCTGAAATCACTCGCCGCGCGCGCCTTGACCCAATCCTGGTACCCGCGCGAGTGCACCTCCGCCATGCGTCTTACCATATCATTCGGCACGCGCGTCGCCTTGGCGTACGCGTCTCTCGCCAGCCTCAAATTCGCCACATCCTTCACCCCCTGGCACTCGGCGTCACCCAACGCCTTACCCAACGCCTCCGACGTCTTCATCTCGTGAATCACGCCCGCGAGCGTCGCCAGCGCCGCGCCCCGCGCCTTGGCCGCGCCTTCACCTGGCGGAATCATCACGAGCTCGTCCCACCCCGCGAGGCCGCTCAACGATTCCAACGACGATGCGTCACCCAAGATGCGCTTCACGTCCTCATACGCCGCGTTATTCGTCGCGTTGTTATTATTCGTCGTCGCCATGGCGCGCGCCGCGCCCGTCGCTCGTCGTCTCGGCGCGCGCACGGAGCTCAACACGCGGCAGCGAAGCGTCGTCATATGACGCCGCGCGCGGTCTCGGTCTCGGTCTCGGCGCCGCCGCGATGCGCGCCGCGGTCGAGCGCATGGCGATGCGCTCGACCGAGGCGATGCGCTCGACCGCGCGCGACGGTGCGCGTGCAGGATGCGCGATGCGCATCGCGCGCATCATCGTCGGGTCGTTGGGCGCATCGCCTCGGCGCGCGTGCCGACGACGAGGCGCGCACGATCGCGGACGCGGACGCGGATGGGGGCGACCGAGACCCATGGGCGCGCGATGTCGGCCCTGGGTTGCTCCCGTCCGCCGTCGTGGCTAACGTTGGGGCGTTTTTGTTTGGGTACCACACGGCGGTGTGCAACGCGCCGCTCGCGGCGATGGCGAACGACTTGGGCTTTGCGAGCGACGATGGGTTGAAAGGCATCGTCGTGAGCGCGTTAGTCGTCGGTGGTGCCGTTGGTGGGCTCTCGGTGGGTGGGTTTAGCGATGGGTACGGGCGAAAGGCGGCGTTGATGGCGGCGAGCGCGCCGTTAGTGGCTGGGGCGTTGGTGAGCGCGTGGGCGCCGAGCGCGTGGGCGATGATTGCTGGGCGGTTTATCACCGGTTTGGGCGTCGGCGCGTCGTCGCAAATTGTGCCGCTGTATTTAAGTGAAATTTCTCCGCCCGCGCTGCGTGGGACGCTGAATGGGTTTAGGAGATTGGCGTACGTATTTGGATGTTTGGCGGCGTTTTGTTTGGCGGCGCCGCTCAAGGATGACGGCGGTGAAGGATGGTGGCGGCCGTTGTTTAGCGATGCCGCGGTACCCGCCGCTGCGCTCGCGGTTGGGGCGTATTTTATCGCGCAAGAATCTCCGGTGTGGTTATTGACGCAAGGTGAAGATTCGGCGAGGGAGTCGCGTCGGTCGCTCGCGGCGTTGCAAAACATTCGGGGACGCGCTGCGGTGGCGTGGCAGAACGGCGTCAAGGCTGCGGCAGCGCGAGCGCGTCCCGATGAGGGGACTGACGAGATAGATAGTGAAAACAGTGACGCCATCGCGCAAAGCGCTGGCGCAGGAGTTGGAAACGCCGACGCGAAAGGCAAGGAGAGCTTGTCCGGTTGGGCGCAACTGTTTTCCGAGGAGAAAAACCGTCTTCCGCTGACGATTGGTCTCGGCTTGTGCTCGCTCGCCGCGTTCAGTGGATCAAACACGGTGATTTTTTACGCCAGCACGGTGTTCACGCAAGTTGGAATAGTCGATCCTAACATTCTCACGTGGGCTGTGGGCATTCCAAACGTCGCCGGCGGTTTCATCGCGTTGGCGTTGAGCGACCGAATGGGTCGTCGACCGCTCTTACTCGCGTCGTTTGGCGGCATGGCCACGTGCTTGGGATTACTCGCCACGGCGGCGTACTTGACGCCGTCAACTGACCTTACGGGATTCTGCGCCGACCCCGCGCTCGGAAAGATTATCGACGTCGGTTTATCTGACTCATTTTCCTATTCGACGTCGGCGTCGGCGCGAATTTGCGCCGACTTGGGATCGGCCGCAATCGATTCCGGCCCGGATCAGCCCGAAGCCGCGGTCGCGCTCGTCACCATTCCCCTATATGTGTTGTTTTTCTCCTTGGGCGCGGGTCCAATTCCTTGGTTGTTGTACAACGAAGTATTTCCCACGCGCATTCGAGCTCGGGCGGTGTCAATGTGCACGGCGTTAAACTACGCCGCGAACAGCGTCGTCGGCGCGACGTTCCTACCCATGGTTTCCGCCACCGGACTATCGGGCTCATACGGCCTGTACGCAGTTCTCTGTGCGTGTGGGTACGTCTTCGTCGACCGTAACGTCCCCGAAACCAAAGGATACAAGCTCGAAGAAATTGAAGACATGTTGCTCGCAAAGCGACGCGGCTCGTCGTCTTAAAAACTGTACTTTTACCGTAGCATCGTAGTATTCATTATTGTCCGTATAGTTGTAATCATCTCAATCATCGTTAGTTATTACAATCGCACGCTTCGTGCGGTGAAGATGACGATTGATTGTCATTGTAGTACACGTATTTCAGAGATTTGTTTTTCGCATTCGAGTCCCGCGGCGTCGTCGACGCTCGCGCGAGCGAACCCGCGACGGGTTCACTCGCGTCGCCCGCCCACCACCGCGAGAGAGACAATAAATCAGCCGTCGTGGAATTTAACACACAGATTAAATTTTCCCCACCACCGCGTCACGTACACGTCTCTCAGCACTCGTTACGACACTCTCAAACGGCGCTCGACCGCTCGCGCATTCGCGAGCGCTCGCGCGCTCTACCGCCCTCATCCTCCCACCGCCGGCGCGCTGTGATCTATCGTGCGCACGTTCGAATACCCACGAACGCTCGCACTGCCTCCACCCCCGGCGTTCGTGCGCACGCGTCCCGGCGCCACCACCGTCGTCGTCCTCGTCGTCGTCGTCGCGCGGCTCGCGTACACCTCGGCGTACCCGGGCTCGAGCATCGTCCTCACAAACGCCACGACGACATCCACGCACGCCCAGGCGGTGCCGATCGGTGAAAACGGCGCGCGTGCGCGCACCGTGCCGCCGCTCACGTACGCCGCCGACGACGCATGCGACGCCATGCTCGCGCGTCGACGAATGCGACCGAGATTGATGACGACGATGATGATGAGAGAGGCGATTGCGGGGCGTGCGCGTTCGGACATTCGGCGCGTTCGGACATTCGGCGCCTCGGTCCGTTTTAGATTCCCGTGATCATCGCTCGCGGCGGTCGCGGCGGCGCCGCGCGCGGTCGCGCCCGCACACCGCGCGCGCGCGCCCGCGATGGCGACGTCCTCGGCGTGCGTGACGAAAGCATGCATCTTCACCCTCGCCCTACACCCGAGCGCGCTCGCGGACCCGCTCGCCGGTGCGCGACGGGTGCTCGATGGGATGTTGATGAAGCATTCGCCGGCGCTCGGCGGCGTGCTCATGGCGTACGAAGACGAGCGATTGTGCGGCGAGGACGAGGATGATGGCGACGCGAGCGATGGGAGTGCGTCGAGTGCGTCGACGTCGATGCGTGATGACGTGGTGCGGGAGAGGTTTGGGGTGGTGTTGCATGCGTCGGGGTACGTGGACGTGGCGGTGCGGTGCGCGTGTCGGGTGTTTCGCCCCGCGCGCGGAAGTCGGTTGGTTGGTGTGGTGAATAAATGCTCGCATGATTTCATCGGAGCGTTGGTGTTGGATGTATTTAATGTGGCGATATCGCAGGAGAATATACGAGAGGAGTTGGTGAGTTGTCCCGAGGAAGGGAGCTGGAAGAGCGCGTGGGACGACGCGCACGCGTTGCGCGTCGGGTCGCACGTGGTGTTTACGGTGAAAGATATCACGGAGAGCGATGATGTGGTTTTGTTAGTAGGCGCCATGGAAGAGGAAGGTACGGGTGAGCGCGAATACGTCGCGCGTTCGTCGAGTGGGATTACGTCGATTGAGAGGAAATTACTCAAGCGCTCCGAACCCAAGGCGAAAAAGGAAAAAAAGGAGAAAAAAGACAAGGCGGACAAGAAGAAAGAAAAAAAGGAGAAAAAAGAGAAGCGTTCGAAGCGCGACGGCGAGGACGATGGAGACAACACAGTTGACGCCAAGCGCGCCAAGGTCAAATGAAACTGGACCGCTCACCAGAGATGATAATCAAACTAGCAGTAGCCACGTAGCTCGACGTCCGTCGCGTGCGAATACCAACCTTGAACGTCGCGAGCGTATACTCCAAAACCTCATAATTCGCCGCCTCGCACCTTCCGTCGCGGACGCGAACGAATACGCGCACGCCATGGCATATCCTAAAAAACTCTCCGCCTACATGGCGTACTCCACCGCGCATCGCGAGGACGCCAAAGCCGCGCTGATCGCCAGTGGGAACGAAAAGCCATCGATGGGGGACGTGGCCAAGCACATTAGCGCCAAGTGGAACGCGTTGAGTGACGAAGAGAAAGCGGTGCGTGGCGCAAGCGATATCGTTCTCGTCGTCCGTGTCGTTTTTTCGTTCGAAATCGCGCGGGATATCGCGCGAGGTGACGGAAAGACTGCGTCAGGTGCAGCGACAGATGGCGCGCACGTTTAAAAACCAAAACCACACGACTGACGTTGATTCCCTCACGCACGCGCAGGCTTTGAAAGCGCAAACAGAAAAGGATTACGAACAAGCCGTGGCGGAGGCCGTGGCGCGCGGGGAGGCGCCGGAAGAGAAGGATGGTGGCGATGGTGCGGATAGGCCCGCGGATGGGAGCGAAACCGTCTTGCCGGTGGCGCGCGTGAAGCGCATTATAAAATTGGATAAAGATGTCAAACAAGCGAGCGCAGATGCGATTAAATGCATTACTAAGGCGTGCGAGTTATTTTTAGAAGGCTTAGCGGCTGGTTCGCACGTGGGCATGCGCGCTGCGAAGAGAAAAGGGGTACAGTATAAGGATTTAGAAACGTTTGTGTTGCGCCGCGGCAAGTATGAATTTCTGCACGACCACGTGTGGGCGATGCGGCCGAAAGATACGGATAAGGGTGGTGATGGCGACGATGACGACGATGACGATCAACCGAGTGCAAAGAAAGCCAAGCAAGTCACCGACGCCAAGGGATCGCATAGATTGACGGAATTTTTCAAGCCCGCGTCGGCGGCGAGCCAACCGGCGAGCCAACGCGGTGAGGTGATTCCTGAAACGCAAATCGCCACGCAAGAGGGTGAGGACGTTGAATAGAAAAGAATGTGAATCAATTACACGTACGGTAAAATAATGCGATCTTGTGTGAGTGTGTGTGTAAGCTCGACGTCTGTCTCTAAAAAGGTGTACACCGCAACGCAAAGAGCAAAAACTCTTCACTGCGAAAGACGCGACGACGGCCCACCGCGGCGTATGTTTTAAATGCGAAATCTAATTGATCGAAATCAAACTAAAGTGCATGCGCACTAGATGCTGAAATCTCGTGCGCTTTGTACCGTCTGCCTTGCTCGCTTACGGAAGCTTGTCGTACACGCCATCCACGCGTCGCGCGCCGCTACTCCGCGCCACCCTGTGCCAATACTTGGCTTCATCTAAATCCTCATTACACCCATATCCTTCCGTAAGCATCTGTGACGCCAACGCCGCCGCAGCAACATCACCATTCTTCGCCGCGCGTAACGTCTCAATATACCACCTCGACGTCGCATCCAACACGCACTCCTTCAACGGCCCGCGCGTCATCGGCTCCAACGTGTCCTCCACGACGTACGCCTTCATCTCGTGCGTCGCGTCATGATTCGCCATCGCCCCAGACGCCCCACGCCCATCATCATCACTCGACGACGACTCACTCGACGACGACGAATGATGCGGACGCTTATGCTGTCGCCCGTGACACGCGTCGCATAAATCAAAATCCTCGCACCGCTCGCACACCCAACGTTTGCGCAAAATCGGTAAATCCCCGCACGCGTCGCACGAATACTGCAGCGATTTCTTCAGCACGCTCGGTTCGTACATGCTCCTACGGCGTCGTCGCGCGTGCGTCGCGCGTGCGTCGCGCGTGCGTCGCGCGTGCGTCCACCGCGCGCGCGCGCGTGTGAGCGCGCGAGCGGTGGGTTATCCCCGGCGTTGACTCGGGGAATCTCGCCGCGATCGATAGGGGCGTCGTGGTGCGATCGATGCGCGCATCGATGGACGGCGTCGCGCGATCGATGGCGCCATCGATCGATCGCGCGCGGTGGCGTGGGTCGATGGCGTGCATTTTGGGATTCGCGGTCGGTCGGACGTACATGGTCGGTCGGACATGAAAACGCACGGCGAAAAACGCACGACACGGTGTTACCGCACAGTGCGTCGTCGTCGTCGTCGTCGTCGTCGTCGTCGCGATGGTCCGTCGTCGCGCGCGGCGCGCGACGGCGACGGCGATGGTGGCGGTGGCAGCGGTGGTGGCGGTGGTGGCGCCGTCGGAGGCGACGACGTGCGCGTACGCGGCGCGAAGGGAGACGTGCGCGGCGCGGACGGGATTCGACGCCGCGAGCGCGAACGCGAGCGCGAGCGCGTGTGGTGGTGCGTTGTACGGTGCGGTGGTGTGTGAGACGCATGGGCATGGAATTTTGTTTGATGGGGCGTCGACGCGGCTCGCGGCGTCGGCGTCGGCGTCGGCGTGGGTGCGCGCGGTGCGCGCGAGCGAGGCGTTTACTATTGAAATAGCCGCGACGCTGCGTTCGACGCCGAGCGGCGGCGCGGGCGCGAGTGGGCGACAGCCTCTCATCACGCTTTCCACCACGGATGTTGCTGGTGAGGAGGAAAACGCGTGCTTGGAAGAGATTGGTGGGTACGACTTGGCCGTGTGGCTTCAAAACCGACGCGTGTTTGTGCAAATCAGAGAACCGTGGCTGTACGATGGTTCGTTGTCGTGTTCATCCACGTTCGAGTTTGATTGGACTGGCGTGCAAACTCTTAACATTGGTGACATTCATCGCATCGCTATCGTGTACGACGTGAATGGCATTCGCGTATGGGTAAACGATACGCTGTCGTTTCCTCCGCCGCTGCGGCTGGATTTCAAGCTCAGCCCGGGCGGCGCCGCGGCGTCCATGTGGGACGCGACGTCCTCGTCTCGGTTCGTGCTTGGCGCGTATGGAGGGGCATATTTTCGAGGTACAATCTATGACGTGCGTCTGCGCGACCGCGCGCTGAATGCGAGTGAAATCGCAGAACTCGCCAACACGCCGCTCGCCAACGCGTCGCCGCATCCGACGTCACAAAACATCACGATGAATGAAGACACCACCGCCACGATTTCTCTCAGCGCCGTGGACGCCGATGGAGACGATATCTTCTTCGATATCGTGCGATTGCCGAATCGCGGCGCCCTTTTCGTAGACAGCGCGTGTGTTGAACCAATTACGGTTACGCCGCATCGATTACGCGCGCCAGAGGTGTGGTACGCGCCCGTTCGCGACGAGTACTCGCCGCCTGACGTCGACTACGCGTCGTTCGAGTTCATCGCCACCGATGACGCTGGTATGGTTGATATAAATGATCGAGCCTTGGTGCGCGTGCGCGTGATGAGCGTGAATGACGCACCGGAACCATCACAGGTGAGCGTCGATTCGATGGTTTCAATTCTAGGATACGCGCCGACGCGCGCGCGATTCACCGTGCGAGACGTCGACCGGACGTGCCCGCCAAACTACCCTGACTGCGTGAGAGACTCGTTCACGTCAGTCGTCATCACTCGTGCGCCAGCGCTCGGGACGTTGTATGCATCTTGCGATGATGATGTCGCGCTGGATGGCGCCGCCGCCGCGCGCGACGGTTGGACGAGATCATCCGCGCCCAGAATGGATGACGACGGATTGTTATGCTTTACGTACGTGTACAGCGGCGATGCCGTCATGAGTGACACACGAGATGCCGTTGAATACGTCATCCACGACGCGCACGGGGCGACGAGCGCGACGCTGAAAATGGAATTTAGCATTCAATCGCCGTGCGTCGCGCTCAGCCGCGAGCACGTTGTCTATGAGGACGCCAAAGGTGACGTGACGTTCACCGCGGCGTGTGTCGATTCGACCGTCGCGAACGGCACAGTTGCGCATATATCAACGTTACCTAGGTACGGCACGGTGTCGACGGAGATGGTGGAATTACGCGAGTCGTCGTGTTCGATTGAGCAACGCGCGTCGTGCGCGACGTGGGCGAATACGTACGGAGGAGGTCAATACGACAATGTTCGATGCGTGTGCGGCGCGATTGAGTACTCGCCGGCGCGTGATTATTTCAACACTCCGAGTGTTGACGTATACGGCGATACGATTGCATTTGATGACGCACACGCACCACCGTGGCCAGTCGGCGCGGCGGATGCGATGCGCGTGACGCTCGTGACGACGAATGGATGGCAGACGGTTCCGTACGTGACATACATTTGGGTGCGTGCGCGCGTAGACGCGCCGACGATTCGAATCGATCGTCATCGATTGCGTAATATTGAGCCAATCGTGCCCGACTCGACGTCGTATGTGCTGTCAAATGCCATTGACATTGACGCGCATCCAGATTATGACGTCGACGCCATGGCGGTGACGGTGTGGAGCGCGAACGCGCAATCACTCGAATTGATCGCCACCGCAGATGTGCTCGAAAACGCCGGCGTTTCAAGCGGCACCAGCACGTCGCATCTTCTTCCGGATGTCGATACCCGTCCCAATGCCGTACGCTTTATCGGCGCGGCGTCGGCGATTCGCAAGACGCTGCGTTTCGGCGCCATCGCGTACGCGCCCTTCGACGCCACCATACCCGCCTTCTACGACGTCATCCACGTCCGCGTCGTTGTTGGCCTCCGTCCATTCACTACCCCACAGTGCGTGTCACCATGGCAAACCCCACCGTGTCGTTTCACATCCATCATCGACGTCCCTCTATGCGACGCCGTCGACGTCGGCGGCGCGTCGTCGCCCTGCGCCGTCGACACCGAATTCCTCCTCCCAATCGCCGATGCCCCAACATACATCGCTCAAGCCTTAGACCAAGACAACCCAAAAAATAGAACGCGCGCTGAACGCGCCGCCATCGTCTTCGCCATCGTCTTCGCTTTCGCCTTCGTCGCCACCGCGCTCGCGCTCAAGCTCCTCAAATGCCTGCGCGCGGGGCTCCTCGGAAGCTTTTAACCACACATATACAACACGTATTACTACTATATAGAACGTATGAGAAATATAGTTATATATTATATACAGTAGGCGTTCGCGCACCCGTCTTCCGCGTGATAAAAGTATTTACCCCACGAGTCATGACATCACCCGCTAGTACTGTGACGCCACAATCGGTATGTAAGTATCATGTATTATATCCTCGGGTCATAATTCGTCATCGAGTCCCTCGGATTTTTCCCTCGGAAAAGCGCGCCGGCGGCGGGCGGTGTCGAGACAATCCCGACCGCACTCGCGCGCGTGCACCCACGTGCGTCTCGAGACACCCCCCGAGCACGCTAATCACGCACCATGGTGAAGGTACGACACACGCGATACATCTCGCGGCGCTCCATCGCATCGGCGCGTCACGGATGACGTCGGAACGTCGCCGAGCACGCGGCGCGCGCGCGGCGGATTAGTGCATCGATCGATCGCGGGTGACTGACCTCTGATAATTGTGTTTTCTCGTCGCCGCGCGTAGTTTTCTATCGATGAGCTCCGTCGCCAGATGGACCACAACAAGAACATCCGTAACATGTCTGTTATCGCACACGTCGATCACGTACGTATTTTTGATCGCGTTGCGCGCGGTGTTTGGGAGGATTGATGCGGATCGCGCGGAACCCTATTGTGGGATTAGGTTGCGTTGGGCGGTGGAATATTGCGTCGGGAGCGCGCGCTGGATGGAGCGCGGGTGCGATCGGTGCGCGTATGGTGTGCGTGAGACCTCGTGAGTGGGTTCCTCGCGCTCGAGCCGCGGGTTTAGCGATTGCCGCGATGTCGAGGGCGGCGTGGAGAGGTGAGCGAGACGTTTGCGACTGACGCCGATTGTTTCGCCGCGTACAGGGTAAATCTACGTTGACGGATTCTCTCGTCGCTGCGGCGGGTATCATCGCGCAAGAAAATGCCGGTGATGCGCGTTTGACGGATACCCGTCAAGATGAGCAAGATCGTTGCATTACCATCAAGTCGACTGGTATTTCTCTCTTCTACGAAATGGCTGACGAAGACCTCGCGCGCTTGCCGAAGACCGTGCCGCGCGACGGTAACAACTACTTGATCAACTTGATTGATTCCCCGGGTCACGTTGATTTCTCTTCCGAAGTGACTGCGGCTTTGCGTATTACCGATGGTGCGCTCGTTGTTGTTGACTGCGTCGAAGGTGTGTGCGTGCAAACCGAAACCGTGCTTCGTCAAGCGCTCGGTGAACGCATCAAGCCCGTCATGACTGTCAACAAGCTCGATCGCTGCTTCCTCGAACTCATGCTCGATGGTGAAGAAGCTTACCAAAACTTCTGCCGTGTGATCGAAAACGCCAACGTTATCATGGCGACGTACACGGACAAGGCTCTTGGCGACGTGCAAGTTGCTCCGGAAAAGGGCACCGTGTGCTTCTCCGCCGGTCTCCACAACTGGGCCTTCACCTTGACGGTCTTCGCCAAGATGTATGCGTCCAAGTTCGGCATCGACCAAGATGCGATGATGGCTAAGCTTTGGGGCGATAACTTCTTCGACCCGAAGGAAAAGAAGTGGACGAAGAAGAACACTGGTTCCAAGACGTGCATGCGCGCCTTCGTTCAATTCTGCTACGAGCCGATCCGTCGTGTCATCGAAGCGGCGATGAACGATAACAAGGACAAGCTCTGGCCGATGCTCGAAAAGCTCCAAGTCAAGGACAAGTTGAAGCCTGCTGATTTGGACTTGCTCGGCAAGCCTTTGATGAAGCGCGTTATGCAAACTTGGTTGCCGGCGGACGTCGCCCTTCTTGAGATGATTATCTACCACTTGCCGTCCCCGGCGACTGCGCAAAAGTACCGTGTCGATACTCTCTACGAAGGTCCGCTTGATGACAAGTACGCCGAGGCTATCCGCAACTGCGATGCCTCTGGTCCGCTCATGTTGTACGTGTCCAAGATGATTCCGACCGCCGATAAGGGCCGTTTCTTGGCCTTTGGTCGTGTTTTCTCTGGTACCGTGCAAACTGGCCAAAAGGTGCGCATCATGGGCCCGAACTACGTTCCGGGTGACAAGAAGGATTTGTACATCAAGTCCATCCAGCGTACCGTGTTGTGCATGGGCCGTCGCCAAGACTCTGTCGACAACGTGCCGTGCGGTAACACCGTCGCCATGGTTGGTCTCGACGCGTTCATTCAAAAGAACGCGACGATTACTGGTGAGAAGGAAGAAGAAGCGCACACGATCAAGGCGATGAAGTTCTCTGTCTCCCCGGTCGTGCGCGTCGCGGTTGAGTGCAAGAACTCCCAAGATCTCCCGAAGCTTGTCGAAGGTCTCAAGCGCCTCTCCAAGTCTGACCCGATGGTGCAATGCCAAATCGAAGAAACTGGTGAGCACATCGTTGCTGGTGCCGGTGAGCTTCACCTTGAAATTTGCTTGAAGGATCTTCAAGAAGATTTCATGGGTGGTGCTGAAATCCGCATCTCCGACCCGGTTGTGTCCTTCCGTGAAACCGTCCAAGGCACGTCTGACCACATTTGCATGTCCAAGTCGCCGAACAAGCACAACCGCTTGTACTTCCAAGCTGTCGCCATGGATGAAGGTCTCGCTGAAGCTATTGACAACGGTGAAGTCACCCCGCGTGATGACCCGAAGACTCGTGGCCGTTTCTTGGCTGACACGTACGGCTGGGACAAGGATCTCGGCGCGAAGAAGATTTGGTGCTTCGGTCCGGACACCACTGGCCCGAACCTTATCGTCGACATGTGTAAGGGTGTCCAGTACCTCAACGAAATCAAGGATTCGTGCGTTGCGGCGTTCCAATGGGCCACCAAGGAAGGTGTCCTCGCCGAAGAAAACATGCGTGGTATCAAGTTCGAAATCCACGACGTCGTTCTCCACACCGATGCCATTCACCGTGGTGGTGGCCAAATCATCCCGACTTGCCGTCGTGTCTTGTATGCGTCTGCGCTCTGCGCCGAACCGCGTCTCCTCGAACCGATCTACTTGGTCGAAATCCAAGCTCCGGAGCAAGCTCTCGGTGGTATTTACTCCACTGTCACGCAAAAGCGCGGTATGGTCATTGAAGAAACTCAACGCCCGGGTACGCCGATTTACAACATCAAGGCGTACTTGCCGGTCATGGAGTCCTTCGGTTTCACGGGTACTCTCCGTGCGGCCACCTCTGGCCAAGCGTTCCCGCAATCTGTCTTCGATCACTGGGAGGTGCTTAACAGCGACCCGCTCAATCCGGATTCCCAGTCTGGTAAGATTGTGTTGGACATCAGAAAGCGCAAGGGTAGCAAGCCGAACGTGCCGCCGATCACCGAATACGAAGACAAGTTGTAATCGTTTTTCCATAGAGGAACGCAGTTCTTTTCATAATACTTACATAATCACAAATGTGCTATTCCATTCTCTCCACCTTTTGAGCGCCAGTCTCGTCTAGCGTTGACTTGCGTCGCCGCTCGCACGCGAGTTTGTAGCTGATTCGTTCTGCGACACGATCAGAATCTGATAGTTTTCGTTGTAACCGCTCAAGCTCTTGTTCTAATTCTTCTAATTTATCTAATTGCGCCCGCGCCTGTCGCAGGCAGGCGATCGGCGTAGAATGCGCTCGCGCGTAGAGCGCCAGCGCCAGGAATAACGTGGCGAGGTTTCGTGAGACCTCGTACACCAAGGACGCGACGATTTGACGCGATGCAGACATATTGAGATGATAAATGAGGTCAAACATAAAGAATCAACTGTTATTAAGAATCCGACGAATCTCGCCGTTAACGTCTAGAGTTATTGTTTATTTTAGTAAATTTGGTGTACACTGATGTCGCGTGGTGCTTACGCGATGACGTCTGGATTTCGAAAATGATCAGCCATGTGGTACCAATTAAGCAAAAGCTGATGATCAGCTTCACATGTATAGTGATCTCGCCACGTGAGATAAATCATCGTGGCCCTGTAGTGCGAATAGGCGGCGACGACGACGAGAAGGTGGAAAATGTTGTGGCTGCAGCCGATGATATCAAAATTCCCGGGGCTCCATCTTTCAGGAATAGTGTACGCGTACAAATACGCCCCGAACAAGTAACAAAACGCCATAAATAGCTGATACAAAAAAGCTTCTTCGACTGGCGTCGGAACGATGTGCCACACGAAGAAGACTTGCTGAAATATTGGGAATACGCCCATCAAACCGAGAGCGACAAACAGACCTGCGCGCAGTGGCGCGTAATTCTTGTCTTGAAATCGTCTCAAGAATGTTGGAATGACGGCTAAGCAACCCAGTGTCGTTATTCCACTGAGATACATTCTTCTCCATTTGGGAAGACAGTAAAACGAATAATACACTATAGGGTAGAAACTCGTGACGATGAGCGCGGCGATTCCAAAATAGTCCAAGCGCCACATTTGTGCTCCTTCTTCGAATCCCACGCAACAGTACGTGTGGCAAACAGTGCTAAAGAGTAAACAGACCATCGCCCCAACCAAGAAAACATACACTGGCCAGCGCTTTGCCCGCTTTGCCGGCTCAGGATCGTCTGGTACGTTTTTTATATGCGCTCGTAACACGTTGAGCTTCTCCTTGAGGAGTCCAGCATGAACGACAACCTTTCCATATTGTTCGTCGTGTTTATGATCCTCAATAACACTGAGCACTTTCTGTGCGCCGTCAAGTGATCTCTTTAACACTTTCCGACGGTTTTCAACCTTGAATGCCTCTTCGCCGCTACGCAAGTGCTCTGCGAGCTCGTGCGTGACGTTGACCAACACGTACCCGACGTCATTCATCAAGTTCCCCAGCGTACTCTCATCCAAATCCATTCGCATATTCTCATCAATACGCCGGATATCAATACGGTCCTTCTCAATCGCCTGCCTCCAACGCGTGGCGTACTCAATACGTTCTACTCGAGCGACGTCCGCTCCCGTGACCCACCCCGCCGGAGGCGTCTCCAAACCAATCCCCGAATGCGCCGTAAAAAACGTCCGCACGAGCAACATCGCAAACAACACAAACCCAATAAGATGACTCCATATATTCACCGTCTCGTTATGCACCATAAATATCGACCGCGTCGCGCCGAGCCAACGCGCGCCCACCCGGTAACCGCCGCGCACGTACGGATTAAAAACCATCCACTCTGGCGCGTCGTCGATGTCACACACCGCACAAAACCACGACGAGCACGACGCACTCGCCCCGTTTCCGCCATCCTTTGCGTTCGGCAGCGTGAACGGGCCTCGGCGCGCGGTGCGCGGTCGCGTGGGTTCGGCGCTCGAGGTGCCACTCGCGGCGCCGCGGCGGCGTGTCGTCGACATGCTGACGACGACGGATTCGCGACGCGACGCAGATGAGTGTGACGCGCGACGCGTGACGCGTGCGAGTTCCTCGCGCGCGGTCGCGGGTCGTGGTCGTCGCGACGACGAGTGACGCGCGCGCGAGATTCGCGGAGAGGTATATACCTCAAAGGTTTCTCATAGGCGACGCGCGCGGTTGAGATGTTTATGATTTTAATACAACGATTGGGCGCCGCCACGGGGGCGACTAGCCGATAAATTCGTAACACGTGAGACCGTCGAAGTTACGGATGTCGGTGCGCGCGCCATGCTTGATGACAAAGTCGGCGATGACGTCGAATTTGAACAAGACGGCGAAATGCAAAGCGGTGTTTCCGCGTTTGTTTTGCATATTTGGATCAGCACCGCTTCGAACGAGGAGCTTGACGAGCCGACCTTGACCATTTTGACACGCGATGATAAGGGCAGAGTTACCGTTTTCGTCGCGGGCGTCTATGGGGACACCCTTGGTGAGCAAGTCTTTCATTTGGCTGTACCGCCCGTGACGAGCAAACGAAAACAAGTTGCGCATTTCAGTCATCTTGAATCTTTGCGGCTGAACCAGTGAGCGAGGGATTTTCGGCTTCAACACCACGGGCTGCAAAGACTCGTCCTCGTTCGCGTCGCTATCAAGATCATCGCTGGCGTCGGTAGCCGCGTTGGAGGCGCGAGCGTCAACGTCGCTCCGCGTTGAGGCGAGCTGATTCGACGTCTGCGGCAAGCGCGCTGGCGGTGTCACGCGCGCTGGCGGGCCGGTCGAGCCAACAACTTCCATCATATGACTGCCTGTGTGTGTGCGCTGCGCTTGCACAGGCGTCGCATACGTCCCATTTGGCTGCGGCACGTTTTCCTCAAAGCCGACGCGGCGACGCGCGTGCGCCAGCTTCACATCTTCTTGACTCATGACGTACGGATTGGGCTCCGAACGTATCGGTGCCGCTGGCAGCGGCACAAATTTGCGCCGAACGATGGGCTCGGGTGCGAACGCGGCGGCATTTTCGCCGTAGACCGCTTGCGGTGGGTCAAGTGTGGCGTCGCGTGGCTTTGGTACTCCAAACGCACTCTCAATGGTGTCCCGCCGTCTAGACGTAGACGTCGAGGGATTCTCAACGATATCCTTCACTGCCGCACCCAAACCTCGAGGACGCGTGGATTCTAATCTCTGCACCGTTTGCGCGGCCGGTTGCGGTCTCGATGGCGCATCTATGTTCTTTCTAGGCGCATCAGCGCGGACTATTTGACGTCTCGCCGGCGGTGCCTTTGGCTCGGCAGCCGGAGCGTCTTCGTGCGCCTTTGACGATGATGTGTCTATTTTCGCCGACCGTAATCGCTGCACTAGCGCATCGTGAGGATCTTCACCTACCACTGACATCGGCGCCGGCGCATCGGTCGCTACAGGCGTCGGCGCAAGGGCACTAATTGACGCGCGCGCCGGCATAGCCGGTTTCGGCGCAAGCGCCGCCATGTTCACTTTTTTTCGTCCATGATCAGCCTTTTCGACGGCCACGTCTGCAGTTAGCTCGGAAGCCGAGCTTTTCTTTGTCTGCAATAAAGTGCGTACCGCATTCATCAATCCAAGACCGCTCGATTTCACCGCCGGAGCGTCCGCGGCTGCCTCTGTCGTCGTCGCGCGCGGACTCGTTCCTTCGGGCGACCTCGATCGATAATCATCCGCCTCATCGTACACCTCCGCCTCTTCCGCATTAACTTGCGCTCGTAATACCTCGGGCGCGGGCTTTGCGCTCGCCGCGAGCGCTCTCGCGCGTTCTTCTTCCACGTACCGCCGCGTCACCTCCGCCGCGTCCCGCTCCGTTCTCCTCGCGTTCTCTACCACTTCAATATCTTCCGCCTTATCCTTGGCCAACGTCACCAACGCCTCATCGAGAGAACGCTCAACCGCGACGATGTCTGCATCCGCCTTTGCACGCCGTGCGCCGTCGGCGTCAGCTTTCCCGTCGCGCGCGAGCGCCTTGAGCGCCGCTCGCGCCAATTGCATCTTCGCGTCGTGCAACGCGCGTATCTTCGCCTCGAGCGCGCGATAGCGCGCTTCAATCGATGCCAAAGCATCGTCTCGCGCGTTTCCATCGTGTGCGCGCGACATTACGCGCGTTCTGGCGCGTCGGTGCGCACGAAAGAGGCCGCGGCTTGAAAAAGCTTTACGCGCGCAATCCTCTACGCCGTGCGTCGCGCGCGCGTCTCACCTCGCGTCCGCGCGCGCGAATGCGTTTAAAATTACGCCCGCGAGCGTCTTCGCGCGTGCGTCACGCCGCCGTCGTCGTCTCGACGCGCCACGCGTGCGAAGAAGTGACGCATTTCAAGCCGTTTCGGTTCGCCGTGACGCCACTCTTCGGCGCAACACCGACGCGTCACCGCGAACGACGCACGGTGGACGTCAGACGTCACCATGCGCGCGTCTTTCGCGCGCCGACAGTCGCTTTCGCGCGCGTCCGACGCCCCGAGCGCGCAGTCTGTGCGCGAGCTGAATCACCAGATGGATAGAGATCCATCGCCCGCCGACGCGAAACCCGTCACCGTGGACCCGCGAGACGTGCTCGCGCACGCTGCGCGGTCGACGAGCGATAGTGATGCGTCAGCGAGCGATGCCGACGACGGGGCAACGTCAGATCCGATCGATTACGACGAACCTTTGCTCGCGCAGCTCGCGCGGCTCGGCGACGCCTACGACGCGTGGGTCACGAGAGCGCGCCTTGGCGCCACATCGACGCGATTATTTCGAAATCCGGCGCTCGAGGCGTTGAGTAAGACGCATTGGAGCGTCGTTCCGGTGTTTTGGGTGCCGGTGATTGCCTATGTGCTGTACTGCGGGTGCGTAAAGGTGATTGAAGACGGACGGAGCGCGGCTTTCGCGTCGGCGGTGTTCGTCGCGAGCGCGCGCGGGGCGTGGCCGACGTTCGAATACGTCATACATCGGTTTGTATTTCACGCTAAACGCCGACGTGAACGCCGGTGGGCGATTTGGAATCAACTGCACTATTTATTTCATGGTTGTCATCATAAACATCCGCAAGAGTTGTTGCGACTGGTGTTTCCGTTGACGGTTTCGGTGCCCGTCGGATACGCGGCGGCTCGAGCGTGCGCGGCTGTGTTCGCGAGTGGCTATGCCGAATTCGCCGCGGCTGGATTTCAGTTTGGGTATCTTACGTACGACATGACGCATTACGCGGTGCACGGGAACTTGTTTGGGCTCGGAGACCACGCGTTGAAGCGTCGACGCGTGAAACATTTACGACACCATTACGACGACCACACCTCCGGATTTGGGGTGACATCGTCGGCGTTAGATGCCGTGTGTGGCACGCTCCCGAGCGCACACGCTAAACTCTAGCCGTAGCGCGCGCGCGTACGCGTAGTAGCATTTCATTCATTCTTTCCTCCTCGTAGTCATACACGCACACATTCTATTCCCCGAGCGCCGCCTTGGCCTCCGCCGCCTTGGCCTCCACCGCTCGCTTACTCTCCACCATCATCTCGCGCAAATCCTCCATGTCAACCCCAGCGCAATCCCCGACGCCGATCGCCGCCTGTCGAGCGCAATATTTGTTTTGAAGTTCAATCGCGCGCAGCTCCTTATTCGCCTCGGTGCGCCGCAACATCTCCGCAACCATGGGCGAATCCCCCACGTCTGCGCGCGCCGACATCGTCGTCGCACACGCCAGCGCGCTCGCGACCGCCGCGCCCGCGGCGATGCGCGCGCGAAGCCACGACGCCGACGATGTCGCTGACGCTGACGCTGACGTGGAGCAGCCGTCATCATTCGCGCGCACCGCGCGCGCGGCGCGCGCACCGCCGCCGCGCGCCGTGCGACGCACCGCGCGCATGCGTTCGCGACGCACCACTCGCGCCGTCGGCGTCGCGCCCGGCGCGGTGCGATGCATGGCGCGCGCCTCGAAGGGTGTCGTGGCGCACAGTGGCGCGCCATTCGCTCGCGCGCGCATCGTCGCGACCGCGATGCCTCCCGAAACCGCCGATGAGCGCCGCGCGCGCTTGAAAGCCATGCGTGAGGACGCCGCGAACGCCGGTGGCGGCGGCGGCGACGGCGGCGGCGACGGGCCGGTGATTGCGTTTAGGAATTACGTTCCAAAGGATGGGGCGCTGGTGCAGGACAAGGTGCGCACAGCCGCGGCGCGCCGTGCGATGTGGTTTGAA
>Ga0222714_10001942_pt1 | contig 22679 bp, 18 predicted proteins | sample C33_3DmetaG_FD_165048 | JGI IMG/M metagenome (GOLD analysis project Ga0222714, IMG submission 165048) | Estuarine water microbial communities from San Francisco Bay, California, United States - C33_3D | ecosystem: Environmental > Aquatic > Marine > Unclassified | place: USA: California...
CTGGGTCCATTGCTGTTTGTTCAAACAAGAATCCCGAGAGTCGCGCTCGTGGCGTATGTAGCCACGTCGACAGTTCAAGTCGATCAAGTATGGGGCACGGCTCTTCGGTTGCAATCTGTAGACCGATAAGGGCAAGTCGGAATTTATCCTGCGCAAGAAATCGGATCTGTTCGGCATACCACAGGGGCAATTCCTCGGCAGGAACGATGTCGAGCACGTTCCACACGCCCACGGTCGAAATTACGTGATCCGCAGTAATCAGATCTTCTTCCCAGAGGGTATTTGTCAGAACTGCTTTACGAGGCACGAGGACGCCACGCAACTTGCCATCTTCAATGAGAACTCGTGACACCGGACTCGAGAGTCGAATCTCGGCACCGCGAGCTTTGGACGCCTGGGCAATCCCCTGGAACATTCCGTCCCAGCCACCTTTGGGCCAGAACGAATACCCAGCCTTGCGAGCCTCACCAAAGTGAAGTTTCCGCACATACAGGCTGTCAGAAGCAGAGTGCTCATGCCAACGCTCTGTCATGCACTCAAGCAGAGTGGTGAATTCAAACAGGTCATGCACCCCAGGGTCAGTGGTGTATTGATTCAGCCAGTCCCGCAAGGGGCGATCATCCCATTTGTCGAATTCCGAATAGGGCGTTTCTTCAAGAATCTTGATGACTTTTTTTAGGTCCGCACGATTCTGACCCGCATACCGATCGCGGATACTGCCCCACTTCAGCGACTCATGGTCCCAGACCGCCATGTTTGTGGAGAGTGGACCGGTCTCAATGTTGTGCCCAATCTCGCGCGCTATGCGAACCAAGCCAGAACCCGGGTCCTCCATAAGATGCCCACCGAGGCTGACTCGGAATCCCTCGTCGTTTACCTGCTGGGCACGTCCGCCCAAGTATTGAGACTTTTCAAGAACCAAAACCTTTTTGCCTTCACGAGCCAACAGCCCTGCTGCCGAGAGCCCGGCTGCACCTGCTCCAATAATGATGACGTCATAATCTGACACGCTGGCCTCCGAGTTTTTTACTGAACGAGTAGTAGGTTAGTTGAATATTCAACACAGGCGCAATACTCGCCTGGATTGAGTGCTACCCGATTACACGACAGGTGCGGCCATGACTCCAACAATTGACTTACTCACAGCTGAGGCACTTCAGAATCCTCATCCAATTTTTGCTTGGCTACGCGAGAACGATCCCGTGCACTGGAGTGAACGCCACCACTCATGGATCGTCACCCGCTACGACGATGTCGCTGAACTTTTCTTTCGTCCCGAAATTTCTTCAGATCGTGTCCGACCCCTCATTGGAAAGTCCAAAAGCGCAACTTCAGAATCCGACCAATTGCTGGCGATGATTGGCGAATGGATGGTGGTTACAGATCCGCCCTCCCACTCACGGCTGCGGCAGCTTGTAACTCCAGCATTTCGACCAGCGAGAATTGCCAAGTTGGAAGCTCAAATCCACGAAATCACCGACCGGCTCATTTCTGAATTTATTGCGTCTGGTGAATCTGACTTCATCAAACACATTGCCTTTCAGCTTCCTGCTGCGGTCATTAGCGACTTGCTCGGGGCTCCGTATTCCGATCGAGATCTCTTCAAAACCTGGTCAGATGATCTGGCACTCATCGCATTTGGGGCCGGGGGCAACATCCGAGATGACCGGTATGCGAAATCCCGAGTAGCGCTAGACGGAATGTCCGAATACTTTCAGGGGTTAATCGACCTGCGCCGAAACGACCCACAAGAAGACCTCATCAGCACCTTGGTGCATTCCGATCAGTCAATTGACAAACCCCTAAGCGATACCGAAATTAAGTCAATGTGTGCACTGATTCTTTTTGCAGGCCATGAGACGACAACGAATCTGATCGCGACTTTCGTTGGAACGGTGATACCACAACGTGATCAGTATCTGAAACTGGTTGCTGATCCATCGCTGGCAAAGACTGCAATTGAAGAGGTTTTACGCTTCGACGGTTCAATCAAAATTCTCCACCGCTGGGTGGTGGATGACTTCGTGCTTCGAGAGCAATCCATTAAGAAAGGCGACCGAGTTCTGTTGTGCCTGTCGTCTGCAAACCGCGACCCGCGCAAGTTCGAAAACCCAGAGACTCTCGACATCACACGACACCCCAACCCTCATCTCGCTTTCGGAAAAGGGATTCACACCTGCATCGGTGCCCAATTGTCTCGAATTGAGGCCCGCATCGCCATCGAAAAGGTGGTGACGCGACTTCCCAACATTCAGCTGCAACAAGAAGAACTCCAGTGGGTTCCTATTCTTTCCGCTCGCGGTTTGCGTGAACTTCATATTTCACATGAGGCGCGCAGCTAGTGGGAAGGCGTTTGATTGTCTCTGTCGATTCCGAAAAATGCATGAGCCATCAGCTCTGCATAGCGGAGCTCCCCGAGGCTTTTCGTCTCGGACCAGACCACACCGCGGTGGTCCTTCCGGGTGCCAGCACGCTCTCAGAAGATCAACTCATCGACGCGGCAGCAAGTTGTCCGATGGCAGCAATTGTCCTACATGATGAAGACGGCGTGGCAGTCGCGATTCACTAGCGACTAAGCGATTACAGCCCTTTACTGTTTGCTACTGGTTCGCAGCAGCGGGGCAAGCTGCGTGCACATGAGCTCAACGTGGCGATTGGCGACGTGGTCGGGCATTCCGGCGATGCTCCCCCAGATGTACACCTGCTCAAGTGGCAGTCCCGCGTAGGTCTTGCGAATGAAGTCGGCTGCCTGGGGCGGTGTAAGGACTTGGAATCGTGGTGCGGCACCGTCTTTGCCCGGTAAACGCAGTGGCTCAGGGTCTACTTCCCGTGGCACTGGGCGATCGGTCCCTTCGGACATATAGCGACGGTACGAGGTCCATTGGTAGCCAACATATTTTTTTATTTCCGACCACGTCTTCTCGGGATCGTCGGCAAGTACAAGCTCGACATTGACCCGCATGCGTGCTGACATCGGATCATGTCCCCCTTCGCTCAAACCTGTCTTATACGGCTCAAGCAACTCGGGCGAAGCAGCCAAAAGTCCCATGTTCAAGCGACCTGCCAAACGAGCACCACGCGGCCCAAAAAATCCTCCCCAAACAGGGATCGGCTGCTGAATGGGCGGCGGTGTCATCTTGCCGCCCGACCACCATCCGCGTATGTCGTGAACACGCTGTTCAACAATGGTGTAGCGGTCCGCTAACTCAACATCGTGGGCGGCGAATTCCGGCACCCGGTATCCGGCCCCAACACCCAGATCAAAGCGACCGCCACTCAAAATATCGACCAGAGCCGTTTCCTCTGCAACATGAAGAGGGTGTCGCAACGCCGCAAGCAGAATAGCGGTCCCGATTCTGGCCTGCTTGGTGCGCACGGCTATTGCTGCAGCCATTGTCAACGGCTGCGGCAGATAACCGTCCTCAAAAAAGTGGTGCTCAGAAAGCCAGATCTGGCTGATGCCCATCTCGTCGGCGCGCACTGCCAAGTCAATCGTGTTTGCGTAGTGCTCTGCCCAGTCACGCTTCCATAGGGGCGGATTCCGAAAGTCAAAATACACACCCACATCCATAGATGAAAAGCGTAATCGTTGGACGCGGCTTGCTGCTCTATCTGATACTTTATTGACGCTCCTTATGTCACAAACTCGGGCTGTCCAGACCATCGGAGATGCATTGCTGGATGCTGCACGCGCGGTTCCTGACAAGGAATTTATCGTTTTTCCCGGCGCAAGGCGCACATACGACCAGGTGTACCGAAAAGCAATTGAAATTGCTCGATCGCTCATCGCGCTTGGTGTTAAGCCGCAAGATCGAGTTGGTGTTTTGCTCCCGAATTGTGTCGAGTTTGCCGAATGGTACTTCGGGATTTTTTTTGCTGGCGCAACTATTGCTCCGATAAATACTCGTTTCAAAACGCGTGAACTTGAATACGTCTGTAGGCACTCTCGCATCAAAATGCTCGTCACAAGTGACTTGATTGATGCCCATACAAACTTCACCGAACTCTTAGATGCAGCAATTCCGGGCCTTGCCTCGATCTCGTCTGGCTCAGGCGGTGTGCCGAGTCACCCCAACCTTGTCAACCGTGTCCTACTCGGCGACAAACGTCATCCCGCATACCTCAGCGCTGACGATTTCGCTTCAGCTGCTCAAACAGTCTCCGCCAACGATGTGGAAGCCCGACTAGCGGGAACCTCCGTCCGCTCAGCCGCAGTGCTTTTTTATACCTCAGGAACCACTGCCATGCCCAAGGGATGCATTTTGTCTCACGAAACCTTCATGAGACAGGGTGCGGCGACAGTAGAGCGAATGAAATTTCAACAGGACGAGCGGATGTGGCTACCGCTACCGATGTTTCACTCCAGCGCGACTCAGACGTTGTTTTCTATGCTGTGCTGCCGTGGCACGTGGCTCTCTCTCACCCATTTCGAGGCAGGAAGCGCGCTAGAGCAAGTCGTTGAGGAAAAGATTACGACCATGTTTCCCGCCTTCCCGACCATCATTCAACAATTGCTCAACCATCCGAAGTACACCACAGAAAGCTTCAGATCTCTCCGCACCACGTTCAACGTTGCAAACCCTGATCTGCTCCGCCTCATGCAGTCAAAAATGCCACACACAATTCAGGTAGGCGGTTTCGGAATGACAGAGACTGCAGGATCGATTTCCATTAATTCGCCAGACGAAACCTTTGACGAGCGTTGTGCACACCAAGGTCGGCCGCTACCTGGGATTGAGGTGCGCATCGTCGACCCTGAGACTGGCCACAACCTTCCACCAAACCAGCGTGGGGAAATTATCGTTCGCGGGCCATTCGTCTTCGATGGCTATGACCAGCCCGAGTCGGGCGAAACCGGCCTAGACGAGAACGGCTGGTTTCGAACAGGAGACCTTGGTGCGATGAATGACGAGGGCGGGCTTTCGTTCTTGGGTCGCTTAAAGGACATGCTTAAGGTTGGCGGCGAGAATGTGGCCGCCATCGAGGTGGAGAGCTTTCTCAGCACGCACCCCGCGGTCAGTATCGCGCAAGTGGTCGGGGTCCCTGACGAGAAGTACGTAGAAGTGGTTGCCGCTTTTCTTGAGCTGCGACCGGGGGCCACTGCGACAGAGCAAGAGATCATCGACTTTTGCGCAGGGCAAATCGCTCGCTACAAAATCCCTAGATACGTGCGGTTCGTGACGGAATGGCCCATGTCTTCAACAAAAATTCAGAAGTTCAAGTTGCGCGACACACTGTGTGGCGAATTGAATTTGTCCTAATCCAAAACGAAAGAGGAAACCAATGCAATTATCAACTGTGCGGGCACTCGTCACCGGTGGTGCCTCAGGCCTCGGCGAGGGCACTGTACGTGCCATTGTCGCAGCAGGCGGCATGGCCACGATTATCGACCTGGCCACCTCCAAAGGCGCGCAGCTCGCAGCAGAGCTTGGGCCCAACGCCACATTTGCACCTTGTGATGTAACCCAGACCGATCAGGTCGCCGAGGCTGTTCAACTTGCAGTGAGTGCGATGGGAACTGTGAATCTGAATGTGAACTGTGCAGGTATCAGCCCTGCACAACGAATGATCGGCCGAGATGGCTCGCTCTTCAACCTGGATCTGTTTCGTAAAACAATTGAAATCAACCTCATCGGCACATTTGATGTGATCCGCCAGGCAGCCGGAGTCATGTCAAAAAATGAGCCAGGAAATTCTGGAGAGCGCGGAGTGGTTATTAACGTGTCCTCGGTCGCCGCAATCGAAGGCCAAAAAGGTCAGGCTGCATACACCGCATCCAAAGGAGGACTTCTCGCTTTGACTCTGATGTTGGCACGGGATTTGGCTGATGTCGGAATTCGCGTCAACACCATCTGTCCCGGCGTCATGGATACTCCGATGCTGGCTGGCGTTGATGAAAAGCGTCGTGAAGGCATCATCAACCTCAACGTCTTTCCCAAGCGTCTCGGAACCCCGGCAGATTTTGCCCACCTCGTCAAGTTCCTCACAGAGAACGAAATGATGAACGGCGAAGTGGTTCGGTTAGACGCCGCTGTTCGGCTCTAAACAATGTCCCTGACTCAGCCCCTCCTCGGGCGTCGTGCGTTGGTTACGGGCGGAAGTCGTGGAATCGGGCGCGCCATCGCAATTGACCTAGCGCGAGCAGGGGCTGACGTCGCTATCAACTACCGCAGGGCCAAAGACGAAGCTGACGCTGTTGTAAGCGAGATCACTGCACTCGGCCGGCCCTGCTTAGCCATAGCCGGCGATCTTTCAATAGCCAGTGATGTTGCGGCAGTGGCAGACCAAACGCTAAATGAATTTGGCGACGTAGATATCCTCGTGCACAACGCTGGAATTGCAAGTCGTGGTCTCGCCGTGCGGGAAACAACTCGAGACGAACTTGAGCGTGTTATGTCAGTTCATGCCCTGGCGCCACATGACTTGACTTCCAGACTGCTCCCTGCAATGCGCAAGGCTGAACGCTCAGACGTAATTTTCATCTCATCAGCCGAGGTTGGGGCCATGCATGCAAATGGGGCCCCGTACAACATGGGCAAATCTGCGATGGAGGCATTGGCGTTCACACTGGCCAAGGAAGAGGCAACCCACGGCGTGCGGGTAAACATCATTGCCCCCGGGTTGGTCATTACCGATATGGGAAATCGACTGGTCAAGTCGATGACGGGTGAAGGTAGTGAACAGCTCGATGAGCAGAGCCTCTTTCCATTTCGGCGAGCCTGCCGGCCAGAAGATATTGCAACCGCTGTTACGGCTGTTCTTTCACCATCATTCGCCTACATGACGGGCCAACGAATAGGCATCGACGGTGGCGTCGCAGATATCAATCAGGTGCTGCGAATTCAATCACCGCAGCATTAGCTAGGTAGCCAGTTTCCGTTCGAGCGCGGAAGTGTCCACCCATTGGGTGAGCCGAACAATTTTGCCATCCTGAAGATCAAAGATGTCGACAGCAGGAAATGTCACTGCTACGCCACTGCTACTACGGCCTGTGAATTCGATTTCCGCCACAACAGTTTGACCGATTTCCAGAATTCGGGTCGGCGCGTCTTGATGTTCAGGAAACTTTTTAAACACATTTTTGTAAAAGTTGAGGATTCGCTCTCCACGACGTTCGCCGGCACCTGCCGCCATCACGACTGCATCTGCGGCAAAAAGAGATTCGAGCGTCACCAGATCCTCGGCATCAACGCTGCGGAAGTACGCAGCAACAGCATCAGTGTTTTTAGACATAGGTGTTATCGGCTTCGCAAGTGATCTTTGATTTGTTCCAACGCCTTGAACGACCAGCCGGCCAAACTTGGGTCACCAAAAGCAGTGATATTCCACATAATGACGTGGCGCAATCCTGCTGCGTGATACTCGGCAACTTGGTCGGCAATCTGCTCCGGCGTTCCACAGAAGCAATAGTAATCAACCACTTTTGGTGGAATTGCATCAATAATTCTCATCGCCTCCTCGCGCTCTAGGGCAGCAGGAATAATGCCATGAAACCCTTCGACCGGTGGCTCGACTCCGAGACGACGGAAAATGTCTGGTGGCAGCATCACCATGAGTGCGCGAATCAGCGGGTGCTCTTGCAACCGCTTCAATGTGGCTTCGTCGGGCGCTACCAGTACGTAGGCGAGGATGCCGGGCGTAAATTCGTCCATATCTCGTCCACGTTCTTTGCCCGCTTCAAGAATTACATCAAGCGACTGTCGATAAACAGCGGGGTCTAGTTTTGTTGGCAGCCAACCGTCGGCCTGCTCGCCTGTAATGCGCAACATCTTCGGTCCGTGCGCAGCAGTCCACACCTGAGGCTCAATATCGTTGTACGGCTTGAGCCCAAGGACAGCGTTTTCAAGTCGGAAAAACTTGCCCTCATAATTGATCGGGCCCTCGGCCCGCCAGAGCATGCGCAGTACTTCGAGGCCTTCGGCCAATTTGCCGACTGGCGACGAAAAATCCATGCCATACGGTGTCACGTTCATCGCTTCGCCCGAGCCCAGGCCAAAAATCGCTCGACCTTTGCAGAGATGGTCAACAGTAAGCATCATCTCGGCGGCTACTGCGGGATGTCGGCGAATCAAATCGGTGACAACCACTCCGACTTTGAGTGTTTCGGTGTGCGAGCCGACTGCGCCCATCATCACTAGTGGATCAAAATAGACGTGGGGATTCTTTTGATAATTGGCCAGTGGTGTGATGTCAGGAGTCCACACTGAGTCACTGTGCCAGCCCATGAGATGACACGGCCACCACACAGCGTCAAAGCCGGCGGCCTCATTCTTTTTGGCGATCTCTATGGCCTTGTCTGCGGGCGGCATGATTTGCCCTGGAACACCGATTTCTATTTCCACTGAGTGCCACTTTCTTTTGAACTTGAACCCTTCATTAGACCACGCCGACGCAGCTCGCCTGCTACCGAAAAGTATGTGTTTGCCGCCACATCACCAGCACCCTGCCGGGTGGCGATGGGGAGGATTATCGCGACGTCGACACCATTGTCGTGGTAGGCCGACACCCTGTCCGCCACCTGCTCGGCGGTTCCGATCGCGCACATGGTTTGCACGACACTGTCATCGAGTAGCGATAAGGCCTTCTTGCGATCATTGCTGTTCCAGGCCTCGGCCGCTGCCGCCAAGCTCGGAAAGCTTTGGACAAAAGCGTGTTGGTGGGTAGGCACCATCGCATACTGAAGCACCACACGTCGTGCAGTTTCCATTGCCGCTGAGGTATCGGGGCCGGCATAGGCCCAAAAAGAGCACACCACCTCCACATCATCAGGATTCCGTCCCGCCTCAACTGCGCCAGCGGTGACCACAGCCATGCGTTCTGGAATCTCTGCGGGTGGACACCAGGTGAGAAACACACCGTCAGCGGCAACACCCGCCAGATGCAGCATCTTGTCATTGATCGCCCCGAGCCACACCGGGATCGGCGCCTGTGGGTCGACTTGTAGCAAAAAACCACTACTTTTCACGCACTCGCCGTCAAAGTAGACCTTTTCCTGACGCAGTGCAGAGCGAAAAACCTCAACAAACTCTCGCGTGGCAGTCAAAGGCTTGGAAAAGGGCAAACCATGCCACTGTTGCACAATTATTGGGCTTGATGCCCCGATTCCGGCAGTAACTCTTCCTGGCGCCAAAGAGCCAAGTGTGGCGAACCCCATCGCCGCGAGTTGCGGTGTTCGAATCGTTGAAGCAATAATGCCCGTAGCAATCTTTACCCGCGAGGTCTTCGCTGCTATTGCACCAAGTAGTACCAGCGCATCTACGCCAGCTACTTCCCCGCATACGACATAGTCGAACCCCTCTTCCTCGGCCCGACAACCGAGGGCAACAAGCTCTCGCGCTGTCAAGCCGGCCTCAACGGGCAATGTAATTGCCACTTGCTTACGACTGGCTCTACGACTTGACACGCAGGGCAACGCTAGTGCAAAACAAAAATCGCCTGGGTGCTTGCGCACCCAGGCGATTTTTTATTCAGATTCGTATTTAGAGCGACTTATCACCCGTGAGCGACTTGCCCCAAGTGATGAAAGTTCCCTCAACTACGAGGCCCTTACCACGCGTCCAAGTCATCGGAGCCGCACAGGCTTGGTATTGACGCTTCGTGAGGTCAACCGTGCAGCTGAGCCCTTGAGTGTCAAACTTGCCCTTGAAAGCGGCACGGAGAGTGGAGCGAGTGACCTTACCGGTCTTCGCCCATGCCCGTTCGATGGCCTCGGTCACGATCATTCCATTCACCCAGCCGTGCACGAAGTTCGGATTATCGATTTCATCCGCATACTTCTTGCCCTTCATATAGGTGTTGATGATCTTGCCACCAGCAGTTGCATTGGCTTTGCCGGCACCGGCAAAGGCGTGAACTCCTTGAATGGCTTTTTCCATCGATGGCGCAATGCCGTCATAGACAACTGGGCTTGCAATTCCGTGAATTCCGACGTGTGGGTACTTACCCAAGCCTGCCTTGTCGGCAGCAGCTGCGTACAGCTTCACGAAGCCCGGCGAGCCATGCAGACCAACAGAGTTGGCGCCGCATGATTCGAGGAGGGCTTTGAATTTGGACACGGCTGCTGTGTGGTCCGATGCTGAACCGGCTTCAGTGACGGTTCCGCAATACTTGCCGCCAGCTGCAGTGACTTTTTTCTTGATCCACTCGCCGTACTCGGTTCCTGATGGAACTGAGAGCGCGAAGGTTGCCGCAACAATCTTCTTCGCATCGCCACCTTGTAGTTTCGTGAACTTATTCAATGCCACGTCAGCGATGTCGCTGTACGACTGCATCCACGAAAAGAAGTTTGCGCTATTTTGCTCAACAATCGTCGTTTGCTGTGCACCGACGATATTGATTGGGTTTGCCAAGGCAGTCATCTTCGCGTCAACAAGACCCGAGATATGCGATCCACCCATGCCGGCAATTACGAGTGCCCGGTCCGTATTGGCAAGACGGTCAAAGTTTGTTGCGGCTATCGTCGCATTATATTTGTCGTCAAGTGCAATCAACTCGAGCTTGCGGCCAAGTACACCGCCGTTGGCATTGCGATAGTTCACAAAGGACTGCAGACCGTGATAATTGAAGGCCTGTGCCGAAGCGGTTGGCCCCGTGATGTCACCCATCCAACCGATTTTGATCGTCTTTCCCACACCGTCGCCGGCAGAGTCAGGCGAATTTTTTTGCCACGTCAGTCTGGTGGCAACGCCCCTGGTGGGCATACAGATCAACTTGCTGGCTTTGTCCAAAGCATTGCGCTTTGTGCAGGCCTGACCTGCTCTTACTGAAACAACTTTTGCTGAAACAGGCAGAGCGGTGACCAAAAACGCCGTCGCAATTGCAACTGACGCCAGGACTCTCTTTCCTGTGAATAGTGTTTTCTTCATTTGCACTTCCCCTTTTCCATTTGTTCACCTACGGCGTATGCCAAAGGTCACCCAAACCTTACTGTGGGTGGCTTTGCTCACGCAACTCCAGCGAGGAATTCCCTCCAGTTTGTGCAACCACGCACGAATAGATGCCCTCTTAGTGGCGGCCGGGTAATGCGGAGAATTCGCTAACACGCAATCGAACGTCGTTGCTGCGTGACTCCACAGCATGCGACCGAACCTTGCCCGTGACCGTCAGTTCCCCGGCATCAACGGTGAGCGGTCGACGCCCGATTATGACGGTATGAATGCTCCCAAGCAGCGACAATTGCTCGGCAATTGCTGAAACTTCGCCCACAAGCAGTTCATGCACCCGTCGGTCATCGACAACAGCCGCCAAAGTCGTAAAGGGAATGCCCTGCTGCAGGGCCCAACTGCTGAGAGCTTCAGACTCGAGTTGTAGGAAAATTCCGTTCGTGCCGTCGCTCAACGCAACTATTGCTGCGCGCCCAACATAGTTCGACGATGACACCGCGGCCTCCAGAGCGCGCGTTTTGCCCACCGAATTACCAAAGGCTTTAGTACCAAGAATCGTCACGACCCCATTCTCTGAGATCCCGTTGTCATTCGTCTCATGCCAACCCGAAGCGCGCAGACCTGAGGCGGAGACAAGAGTTCCGCGCACCTGCACTCGCCCCTCTGGGGAGATGCCAACTTCGACACCCTCCAGGACCTCGTGATAGGGAGCACCGAGTGTCTGCGAAACCATGATTGGCACGAGCGAGCACGAAACTGTGTACACATCCATTGCTGGCAAGCGAAGTGACTTCAAAAAGCGAGTAGTCAAACCACTCGCTGCGGCGTTGCTCACCAAGACTGTCTTGCATCGCCGAAGCCCGAACTGCTGCAGAATAAATTTGGCACCAAACAGATGCGCAAAATTGCTACTTGCACTATTTGATTTCATCGCACCAAGCAAGCCCCGCACCACAAACTTCTTCAGACCCTTGTTGCGTCGCAGACGCCGCAACGATGTAAAAGCGATTTCGTCGAGCGCCGCAGAAGGAATGCGGGCAAGGTGGGGCTCAATTTCTATTGCTGCCGCACTAGCGACGGTTGAATTCTCAGGAAACGCCACAACAGCGCCAGTCAAAATCGCAGAGAACAGCGTCAAGGTACGCTCGGCGGCCGCAGCCAACGGCGCGTGTGAGAGTACAAATTGGCCATTGTCCAATGGAAATCTCTTCGCCACCACTTGAGCAGACTCTGCCACTTGCTGTGTCGTGAACGAGTACAAGTTGAGCACCCCGCCAGTTCCCGACGAAACGGACATCGTCGCGATGCTGTCAGGTCGCAAGCCCTTCGCTCGCGAACGCAGAAAGCTCACAGCGTCCGCAGACTTTGCCCCAAGATCTCGAATGTCTTGGTATGCAGCCAGACGCTCATCCTGATAAGCACCAATACCGGCGGTGTCAACGTGGATGATTTTGCACGATGGGCCGACGTCGCGAAGTGCTGCCTCTACCCAGCCGACGTCTTGCACCACAATTGCGGACGGTTTTACTCTTGCGATTAATTCACTCACATCGGAGTAGAGCGTTGCAGGTGCAACCGGAATGCTGATAGCGCCAATGGTTTGCGCCGCAAGGTCCAGGTATGCAAAAGCAGGCCGATTGTCCACAACAATCAGAACGTTGTGTCCCTCCCCGATGCCGATCGAATCAAGGCCTCGGGCTACTTCTGCGACGGCCTGGGCATAGTCGCTCCATGTGATTTCATTCCACTTGCCGCGAAATTTCTGCAGCATGGCGCGAGCTTGCGGGGTTTTTTCGGCTCGGTCAAGTAACTGCTCAGTCAGCGTCGAGATAGAAGTGCTCATTTTGTAATCATCCTCCTAGGTACGCCGCACGGACTGCTGAATCACGCTGCACGTCCTCAGGACTTCCGAGACCGATACGACGACCGAAATTGAGAACCATGACCCGTTCGGCGATGCTCATCACCACACCCATGTCATGCTCAATAATGACGATGGTGATGTCAAGCTGATTGAGGACTTCGTAGATGAAGCGAACCATGTCTTTCTTTTCATCCACCGTCATGCCCGCCATTGGTTCATCGAGCATGAGCAAATGCGGCCGCATCGTCAATACTCGCCCGAATTCGACCCGTTTTTGTAGTCCATACGGCAGAGAGCCAGCAGCTTCCCAACGCACATTCTCGAGTTTCAGAAGGTGAATGACTTCCTCGGCTACTTCACGAATCTCAAGCTCCTCACGCACCATTTTTCGAGTGAAGAAACCTGCGGAGAGGACTCCCGTTGAGCGGTGCACATATCGTCCGAGCATCAAATTCTCCAGGACCGACAATTCGGGATACAAACCGAGATTTTGAAACGTGCGAGCGATTCCCAGCTTTACGATGTCGTGTGGTTTTTTCGCCAAAAGGCTGTGCTCTGCACCATCGGCAGCGAGAAATTGCACGCTCGCACCAGTTTCTGGGCGGTAGATACCAGTGAGAGCATTGATCATTGTTGTCTTGCCGGCGCCGTTCGGGCCGATAAGTGCAAACAGTTCATTTCGACGAACGTCGAATGACACATCTTCGTTTGCGCGCAGTCCACCGAACTGGACCGTTACATTCTTCACATCAAGGACAGGCTTGTTCACGTCAGACATCACTTTTTGCGCCTGAATCTTTTGAGCGCTTCATAAACCTCGCGTGCATCACCGGCGCCGCCCAAGTACAGCTCTTCGACGTGTGGGTCGCGTCGCAAATCAGCAGTTGGCCCCTCTAACACGGTGCGTCCAGTTTCCAAAACGTATGAGTATTGCGAACTTTCCATCGCTAGCCGAGCGTTTTGTTCAATCATGAGCACGGACAACCCCTCCTCTCTATTCAAACGGACCAGCAGATCAAAAATTTCACGAACTACCAATGGCCCTAGCCCCAATGACATCTCGTCCAAGATGAGGAGACGCGGACTGGTCATAATTGCTCGACCGACTGCAACCATTTGTTGCTCTCCACCAGATAGCCAACCCGCCTGTTCCTTGCGACGGCTGGCTATTTGAGGAAACAGTTTCCAGACACGTTCCATATCAGCAGCCATTGCTTCTTTGTCAGTGCGGGTAGCAGCACCACACAAAAGATTCTCTTCGACCGACAATCGGGCAAAAACGAGGCGCCCTTCGGGCACTTGACCAACACCCAGTTTCACAATGCTTCGCGAGGATGCCGAAGTTACGTCTTGGCCTTCGAATGACACGGACCCCTCCGTGATGGCCCCGCCAACCACCCCGAGATTGCCAGTGATGGCTCGAACCAGTGAGGTTTTTCCCGCACCGTTGGCACCGAGCACCGAAACGAAGCCGCCTGGGGGCACCACAATGGAAACACCGTTGAGGGCTCGAATCGCACCGTTATACATCACCTCCAGGTTGTTGACCTGAACAATCGGTGTGGATGATTGTTGAGTGTTCATGCTGAGTACGGCCATTTTGAGAAGTATGCCTTGAGCTTCACCCATGCTCCGGAGAGACCGTCGGGTGACCTGACGAGCACGAACACGATGAGTGCGCCGAAGATCGCGAGATTGATTTCGCTTTTATAGGAGCTCAAGAATTCGATGTCGCGCAGAATAGGCGTCTCTTGTCGAATCCAGTCAATCCAGATTGGTGCGCCGTAGAAGAAAATGGCACCGAAAACAGCGCCGATAATTGAAGAAAAGCCACCCAGCACAATCATGATTGCGTAATCAAGTGTTGTCTGGAATGGGTATGACGCTTCTTCGCGTGCAGTCAGATAGTACGACTGGAGCGCGCCAGACATAGTGACGAATGCCGATGAGACCATGAAAACGAGCAACTTGGATCGGACCGGATTAACACCGACCAAACTGGCTGCAGTATCTCGCGCTTTTACCGCGGCAAATGCACGACCTTCACTGGTGCGAACAATGTTCGACATGAACAACAAAGAAAGTGCAGTAATCGGCATAAGTACCCAATACCAACGAAAGTTGTTGGAAATCTGAAACGCACCGTCGCCGTCGTTCAGCCCAGGAAACCACTCTGGAATTGTCGGAAAGCCATAGATGATTGGGATGAAACCGAATTGACTCACGAGGAAACGCTTATACGCAAAATATGCGAAGTAATAAATCCCGAGAGTCGCCAGCAATAGGTAAAGCCCTTTCAAGCGCAGCGCTGGTAGAGCTATTACCAAACCCGCTCCCGCACCGGCGATCAACGTGACCGTGAGAATCAAAAAGAAATCCCAGCCCAAAATTGGGCCCAGCCAACCAGAAACGATTGTTCCAAAAATGAGCAATCCCGCGTGCGCAAGGGAAACCTGACCGGTATTGCCAACGAGGATGTTAAATGCGGCCGCACCAATGATGGCAGTCAACGTCAGATTTAATACAGTGAGCCAAGCCACCCAGGGGAAATTGAACGGCGGTATCCATCCGTTATTCAACAAAAACGGAAGAGCAATCAATACGACCGCAACGATTACCGCCCAGACACGCTGCGGCGCGGTTCGAATGATCCGCATATCCTCGCGGTAGTCAGTTACAAATTTTTCTCGCCCCATGTTTCCCCCTTATGCAAACTGGTTGACGCCCGACAGATCAGATACGTATCAACTCTTTAGAGCCGTAGAGTCCGGCTGGCCTGACGTACAACATGATGGTCAAAATGAGGAATGGAATGACGTCTCGATAGTCGGCGCCGAGATACCCCGAGCCCACCTGCTCGAGAGTTCCAACGATAAGTCCGCCAACAATTGCGCCCTTCACACTGTCCAAACCTCCCACGATTGCTGCTGGCGCGGCGCGGATTCCGATTGCCGCAATGTTCAGGTCGATCGCGGCTGCGTAGTGCCCAAAAAAGACACCTGCGACACCTGCCATGGCGAGACTGATTCCCCAGGCGAAGGCATAGACGCGATCGGGGCTGATACCCATTGCCGAGGCTGCTTGCAAATTTTCGGCAACAGCACGCATGTGCAAACCCAAGCGTGAACGTTGGAAAAATACGTAGAAGCCACCGACGAGCAACAGCGCCGAACCAAAGATGATGAAGTTGAAAGCTTCTATTTTTACGCCACCGATGTCGAACATTCGACTAGAAAGCGCGGTCATCCGAGCACGCTCGATAGGACCAGCCACGACAAGAATCACCCCGCGGATGACAATCGCAATGCCGATAGTCACCAAAACGATGGCGAAAAAAGGTCGCCCGACGAGACCTCTCATGATCCGATAGTGAACAAACAATCCGAGGATGCCCATCAAAATGGCAACAGCAACAAGGGCTGGTATGAACGGCCATCCCAGGTGAGAGATGAAGAAAAACCCAAGATAAGCCCCCACCATGAGGAACTCGCCCATCGCCAGATTCAAGACTCGAGTGGATTTAAAGACCAACACAAACCCCAGCGAGACCAGCGCATAGACACCGCCGAGTGACAAGCCAGAAGCCAAAAGCGTTAAAAACCTAACCACGAGCTGGCCCCTTTGCTTGATGAACGCTCATATTTACTTCAGTGTTTTCTAGCACACCGGGTCGGCACTATCCAAATAAGTTGTGCGTCTCGTTATCCGGTCGGTTTTTTCGCGCGATTCTTTAGGCGAGAACGTGGAAGCAGACGCGGGCTCTTTGCACGCCGCCTTGGCGCGGCCTCGGGTGCTGCTTTTGCGACCGCCAACAAACTCACCTCGATGCTGCGTCGCGATTGCGTGAAGTCACTCACCACCAGCGATAACGGCTCGCCGATCTTTACGTGTTCACGGGGCGTGCGCGGGGCAGGTGCTGCCATCAACCGAATTGGCAGATAACCCGCAACCTCACCGATACGTACATAGGCACCGTGCGATGCAAATGATTCGACCACCCCTTTGACCTTGGTGCCGACCGGAAACTTAGCGACAAAGGCTTCGTACTGCTCCACGGTGTTGACGGCTGACGGGCTGGCGTTTGCTCTGGTTGCCGTCGGGCGGGGCAACTGCCGACTAGGCGGCCGTGGAATCGGACGAGTCGGCGGACGCGTCGTGGGGCGCGGTGCTGGTCGCGCACTCGGTCGCTCGGCCGCACGGCCTGTCGAACGAGCAGCCGGTCGCGGAATCGGTCGCGGAATCGGTGCGGTCTTGTTCGGCACACCTCGCTGCGGCGACGACTCGCTCTTCACTCGCACGGGTAGTCGGTCAACGAACACCCACCCCACGTGTGGCACCGGCTTGCCGCCAATCAAACGGCCAATGTCAAACAGCCACGTGTACTGATCATGGAATTCTTGATAGCTGTCGTTCGACACGATTGTGGCATTGACCTTGTCGGCAATCATCAACACAAAGCCATCACCGCGACCGACCGCACCGGCTGGCGGCGTGACCAGTTCACCGTTGGCGATGGCTTCGGAAAACTCCGAGGCTTCTTTTTTGTCGATGCGATGCCCGAAGCTTGCATCGACAACGACGGTCACCTGAGTCTTGGGGAACTCCTGCATGAACGCCAACACGGCTTCGTTCAATTGCGTGAGGCTTGGCGTGCTGCGTCCCTCGGTGGCGAGATTGCTGCCGTCCACCACCACGTGGTTGGGTATCGTTCGGGCGCCGACTTTGGCTTTCGCAACTACCACGAAACGAAAGTCGAGTCCATGAGTTCAGCGAGTTCCTGGTCGTGGACGGCTTTGCTGCCAGTTGCCGGGCTGCCCGACTCGACACGCGAAACATGACGCAGGTCGTACCCGTGGTCTTTGAAGCGCCAAATGAGGTGCTCAACGAAGTGCCAGGCACCCATGTTCTCGGGTTCCTCTTGCAACCAGAGCACTTCTTTGGCATTGGGATACGTCGCCAACACTGCACTGATCTGGGCTTCTGGAAACGGATACAGCTGTTCCACTCGCACGATGGCGACAGCAGCACCACGCTTGGTGCGCTCGGCCATCGCATCCCACGCAACTTTGCCTGAACACAACACCACTCGCCGCACCGCCGAACGATCGGCAACGAATGGGTCGTCGAGCACCTCGTTGAATGAACCCGTCGTCAACTCGCTGATTGGCGAGCGGCTTTCTTTCATGCGCAACGGCTGTTTGGGCGCCATCACCACGAGCGGTTTGCGCACATCGCGGCGCACCTGGCGACGCAACAAATGGAAATACTGGCGCGCCGTCGTCGGGTACGCCACTTGGATGTTGTCTTCGGCACACTGCTGCAAGAACCGCTCGAGACGCGCCGACGAATGCTCGGGGCCCTGGCCTTCCATGCCGTGTGGCAACAACAGAACCAAGCCGTTTTGTTGGCCCCACTTGTCTTCAGCCGCAACCAAGTACTGATCAATGATCACCTGGGCACCGTTCACGAAGTCGCCGAACTGGGCCTCCCACATCACGAGTGCAGCCGGGTTGGCATGGGCGTAGCCATATTCGAATCCCAGCGCTGCATATTCTGACAACAACGAGTCATACACCCAGAACTTCGCTGCACCAGGGGCAATGTTGGCAACCGGCGCGTATTTTGTTTCGTTGAGATAATCAACGAGCACCGCATGGCGATGGCTGAATGTGCCGCGACAGCAATCCTCACCAGCAAGCCGCACTGGTGACCCCTCGAGCGTCAGGGTGCCAAACGCGAGCGCTTCTGCCGTTGCCCAATCCACGTCGCCATCGTTTTCATACATCTCGCGCCGGCTTTCGAATTGGCGCAACAACTTCGGGTGCACTGTGAAATCATCCGGGTAGCGATTGAGTGCAGTGAATACCTGATCCAGCATCGCTCGCTCGACGCCGGTTGGCACGTGTGGCAGCACACCAGGCGGCTTAGGTGGCGGTGGCACTCTGGTGAGTTCCCGAGCATGGGCCCGGGTGTCGTCAAGTGCTGACTGCAGCTTGGCCTGATAGTCCGCCAGCACTCGCTCGGCGTCTTCGACGCTCACATCGGCACGCTTCACCAGAGTTTCTAGGTACAACTTGCGCACACTGCGACGCTCGGCAATTGCTTTGTACATGAGCGGCTGGGTGTAACTCGGGTCGTCACCTTCGTTGTGGCCATGGCGGCGATAACACACCATGTCGATCACTACGTCTTTGTGGAAGCGCTGGCGATATTCGAAGGCCAACTTGGCAACTCGCACACAGGCTTCAGGGTCGTCGCCGTTCACATGGAAAATCGGGGCCCCGACCGACTTGGCGATATCGCTGCAGTACTGCGAGGAATGCGCGTACTCAGGCGAGGTGGTAAAGCCGATTTGGTTGTTGATGATGAGGTGAATCGTGCCGCCCACTCGGTAGCCACTCGTGTTGCTCATCGCTAAGCATTCAGCGACGACGCCTTGACCAGCGAATGCCGCGTCACCATGCACCAAGAGCGGCAGCACGCTGAATGCGCCCGGTGGCTCGATTTGATCCTGCATGGCGCGCACCGTGCCGAGCACGATGGGGTCGACGGTTTCTAGGTGGCTTGGGTTGGATGCCAACTCGATCGGCAACAAAGCACCACTGCGCGCCTGAAACTTGCCGGATGTTCCGAGGTGATACTTCACATCGCCCGAGCCTTGCACGGCGTGAGGGTCGACGTGGCCTTCGAATTCACCAAACAAGTGCTCAAGACTCTTGCCCACCACATTGGCCAGCACATTGAGTCGGCCGCGATGCGCCATTCCGATAACAGCGCCATCCATTCCGTGATCAGCGGCCAAGTTGAGAATCATGTCCATGATCGGCACCGCCGACTCGGCGCCCTCCAGCCCGAAACGTTTGGTGCCGACATACTTCGTGGCCAAGAAACGTTCGAACGCCTCGGCCGCATTCAGGCGCTCCAAAATCACCATCGGCTCGGCAACGAAGTCGTCACCATGGCCCTCGACTCGCTCTTGCATCCAGCGCTGTTCGTCGGTGTTTTGAATGTGCATGTATTCGATGCCGATGGTGCGGCAGTACGCGTCGCGCAACACACCAAGCAACGCACCAAGCGTCAAGCGCGGCACGCCACCCACACCCCCGGTGGCGAACTCGCGGTCCAGATCCCAAATGGTGAGGCCATACGTGAGTGGGTCGAGTTCACGCGGCATCCGTGGCGCTTTCCACCGCAACGGGTCAAGATCCGCGATGAGATGGCCGCGCACGCGATGCACGCGAATGAGGGTGGCCACCTGCATTTGTTTGTGGGCTTGCAGGTCAACACCGTCGAGCTCGTTGGTGTCTTGACGCCACTTGACGGCTTCATACGGCACACCGAGACTGCGGAAAATCGCTTCGTAAAACCCGTGTTCACCGAGCAACAGCTCGTTCATGTATTTCAGAAACAGGCCGCTCTCGGCACCTTGAATAATGCGATGGTCGTAGGTGCTTGTGATGGTGACCACTTTTGACACACCGAGTTGGTTCAACGCTCGTTCATCACTGCCCTGAAATTCAGCTGGGTAATCAATTGACCCGACACCAACAATCACACCCTGGCCGACCATGAGGCGTGGCACCGACTGATTGGTGCCAATCGTGCCCGGGTTGGTGAGGCTCACGTTGGCACCTTGAAAATCGTCAATCGTCAACTTGTTGGTGCGCACCTTGCGCACGATGTCGTCGTAGGCCAGAACGAAACCTAGGAAGTCGAGGGTGTCAGCGCCTTTCAATACCGGCACCACGAGAGCGCGCTGGCCATTGCCCTTGTCGACGTCCACCGCCAAACCGAGGTTCACATTGGTATGGCGTTGCAACTGCGGCTTGCCGTCAGCGTCTGCAACAAACGCATTCTTCATATTGGGCACTTCGTCTACCATCGCCCGCACAACCGCGTAGCCGATGAGATGCGTGAAGCTAACTTTTGTTTGACCCGTGCGCGAGCGATAGCCGTTGATGACACGACGGTTGACTTCCAGCAACTTGGCCGGAATCTGGCGCATGCTCGTGGCAGTGGGCACCGCCAGACTGCGCTCCATGTTTGCTGCGATTGCTGCCCCGACGCCACGTATCGCTTCGGGTTCACCCGATGGTGTCAACACGACCGCGGCTGGCGCTGGTGCGGGCTGCGTTGGTGTAATCGACTTTGTTGCCGACTTTGTACCCGACTGTGTTGCCGACTTTGTAGCAACGCTCGCGCTCGGGCGAACGATTTCGGCGGTCACATCGGCGCGGGGCGCGCCAAGTGGTTTGTAGTCGCTAAAAAATTCCTGCCACTGCTCGCTCACCGCCGCTGGGTTGTCGCGGTACCGCTCGTACATCTCTTCGACGAGCCACGAGTTGGCACCGAAGTCGTCGCCTGCGGAGCCACCAACAGACGTGTTCACTGGCGCAGTCACGCCCTTCAGCGTACTTATTGCAGGGCTGGTGCTTAGGCGAGCATGAACTCAGAGAGCAACCACAACACCACCAGCAGCACGCCACTGGTGATCATGGCATTTTTGTGAGACTCATATGGCCACAGCAACTTGTTGGTTGGTGCGGTGCCACCCAGTTTGCCGAGGGCGTTCAGCTGCAAAATGGTGCCAATCACCACGGCGATGATCACGTAGGTCGAAGCGTTGTTGGTGGTGGCATTCTTGTAGGCGGTGCCATAGAAGTGGGCTGAACCAACCATGAACCACAGCATCGGTACTGAGAACACCACGTTCTGGCGCGAGGCGAGCAACGCCCGACGGCCGGCGGCCGCGGCATTCGGGTCGGGCTGACCCCCGCCGAGCACGTTGACGGCATTCGCCAGCACAACTTTCTGATGCTTCCAGATGATCATCCACACGTTGGCTGCCATCGTGATGGCAAAGATCATGCCGACAGTGATCGCAGCATCGTGGCCAATTCCTGCGGTTGACAACGAACCAAAGAAGTTCTTCCAATATGTCGGTTGACCAGTAATCAAAATGCCGGTGCCCAAGGTGGCAATTGCCGCCCAACGAAACCACCAAAGCGCGCGACGCGCCACCTTGTCGAGGGTGATGTTACGGGCCTTGGCTTCGTCACCGTATGCGGCTAGGGCTGGAACTTGCACCAAGTTGAAGTAGTACAGCAAGCCAATCCAGGTGATTCCGACCAGAACGTGCAGGTAACGCATGAAGAAATTGAGGAAGTAATCGCCAGAGAAGAGTTCCATGGGGTGGCCTTTCGAAACGTGTTGATTGGACAAGCAACCTTCGTCGCTCTGCAATAGAAGGTAGCGGAAACTAGGTTGTAGGTCAGTGACTGCCGAATTCATCTATACCTGCCACAAGTTGGGGCGCTTCTACCCACCCGATCGCCAGGTACTGGCCGATATCTCGTTGTCGTTTTACCCTGGCGCAAAAATTGGCGTCTTGGGCTCTAACGGCAGCGGCAAATCGAGTCTGCTTAAAATCATGGCCGGCCTAGACGACGGCTACAGCGGCGAAGCACGACTCACGCCCAACTTCAGCGTCGGCCTCTTGGCCCAAGAACCTCAACTCGATGCCAGCAAAGATGTGCTCGGCAACGTGATGGATGGAGTTGCCCCAATTCGTGACCTACTTGCCGACTACGAAAAAGTTACGGCCATGTGGGGCGAACCAGATGCCGACTTCGACAAAGTCGGTGCACGACAAGCAGAACTCGAAGCCAAAATCAACGCAGTCGATGCGTGGAGCCTGGAGCGCAATGTCGAGATTGCAATGGACGCCTTGCGCTGCCCACCGAACGATGCCGACGTCACCAAACTCTCGGGTGGCGAGCGCCGTCGTGTCGCGTTGTGCCGACTGCTTTTGTCACGACCTGATTTGTTGCTGCTCGACGAACCCACCAACCACCTCGACGCCGAAAGTGTGGATTGGCTCGAGCGTTTCTTGCAGGAGTACGCCGGCACCGTGATTGCCATCACCCACGATC
>Ga0222714_10001943_pt1 | contig 22678 bp, 20 predicted proteins | sample C33_3DmetaG_FD_165048 | JGI IMG/M metagenome (GOLD analysis project Ga0222714, IMG submission 165048) | Estuarine water microbial communities from San Francisco Bay, California, United States - C33_3D | ecosystem: Environmental > Aquatic > Marine > Unclassified | place: USA: California...
GTAAGCAGTATAGAAAAAAAACTGGCTTTACGGGACGCTTAAAACAAACAAAGCCTGAAGAGTTAATCCGACTGTAATTAATAGAAAAATGTACTGTGTTTTATCACTTTGCTGATGGCCAAATAATCTAACTGACAAATCATGTGCTAAGACAACACTTAACATATGACCTGCCAAGGTAACAAATACTTGTATACCCCAAAGAGCAACTGGTGTCAGGAAGTAGTTTATCGAAATATCTTGTATATTAAATAGATTCCATCCGAAACCTAAAGGATCATTTAGTCTATAAAGTATCGTTTGGGATTCATAAAGTAACAAGCTTAAATAGTGCGTTACATGATAAGCAAATGCAATTGGTAACATTGTATGAGCAAATTTAAGTGAGACAACATTTAGTTCTAAAGTTTGCTTACTAATTTTAATTGCAAACCAACATGCAAATCTATAAAAAAGAATAAGAACTAAGTTTATGGAAAAAAAAGCAAAAGTAGAAAAATTTATATTTAGAGTTATAGACCCAAATGTGTTGTACCAAAAGGTAGTTCCTCGTAAACCATCATAAGTAACGGTCCCAATCATTAATAGTATGAAATACTCAATCCCTTTTAGTTCAGCCAAGCTAGAAAGATTAGACAATAAATTATTAAAATAAGGTTTCTTAATTGTGAGTTTAAGCTTTGAATATAAATGATGAAGTAGATGTAGCGGATCTATCTCTAATGCACTTTTCTTTAAAAGCATTTTTACCAAGAAGGATGTAAGAAATAAAATTAAAAAAACAATTCCAATATGTCTAGGGTTACCAGGCTTTCTCCATACAAGTTCAAACCATGTAAGACCAATGAATAATAAAACAGCAATATAAACATTGTTTGGTTCAGTTTGTTTTTTATCAAATACAGAAAGAGGATTAAATTTTGCATATATGTCTCCAAAAAATAAACCAAGCACTGGAACGCCTATCCATAAAAATACCCAAACAATATAGGGTGTTATTGAGGTATTTGCTGGTTCATCATTAATTAAACCTGGAATAATTAACAAACAAAGCAAGATTAGTCCTATGAGTTTTCCAAATAGTTTTTGTTCTTCTCTAAAAACAGTTTCTTTTCTTATAAGTATTGATTCTTTCCAAGAAATTTTTAAATATACAAAAGTTAACAAAATTACTAATCCAGCACTGTTAAGTACTGTAGAAAATGGAAGAGGCAAATCTCCAACGCTACCGATTCCATGATAAAAATTACTTGAATTGACCATAATTATAAATTTAAAAAACATTTTAGCATTTTAAATACCTCTATTTATTCGTTACGATATGTAGTTATGGAAGGTTTAATGCTTGTAGTAACAACTGCACTATTTGCTGGTCTTACGACCATTGCTGTTCTTTCGTTGTTAACCAACAACCCAGAAAGAACTGTTTTAATTGCAAAATATGGTACACCTTTTGGTGCAGGTATCTTACTTACCGCAGCTTTTTTCGACTTGCTTCCACACGGAATAGAAGAAGAAGGAGCAGTAGTGCTTAACGGTGCGTTAGGGGCGATAGTTTTATTTTTCTTTTTGGAAAAAGCCTTTAAAAATTTTCACCATCACCATGAAGAAGATCAATCAGAAAAGAAAAAATCAGGACAGGGTTGGTTAATCCTATTTGGTGAAGTATTTCACAATTTGATAGACGGTTTAGCACTTGGTTCAGCTTTTTTAATAAGTACAGAAACTGGATTTTTAGCTACCTTGGCATTAATTTCTCATGACCTACCTATGAAATTAAGCGAATTTTCAATTCAACTTAAATCTGGTTTTACAAGAGTAGAAACTATTAAGCGAAATATTTTTGCAGCTTTTGCAACAGTTATTGCTGCAATTTTTGCATATCAGTTTGCATCAAATCTTGAACTACCTATGGGTTATTTATATGGTGCTATCGCTGGTTTCTTCATTTATATTGCTCTCAGTGATATTGTGCCAACAATTCACTCTTCTGAAGAAAAAACAATTGGCCTCCAAACAATATTTCTTTTAATTGGTTTAATATCTGGATTTACAATTGCATCATACCTTCATTCTTTTATAGATTCAGAAACAGAAGCAGTTCATGATCACGAGCACGAGGAAGTATTAATTCAGGAAAGCAATCTTACTAATGAAAATTCTAGTGATAACATTTCATCTGAATTGCTGCCTGCTTATGAAGCAATTGGTTGTACAACAATTCTTAATAACTTGAACGAGTTGGAAGTCTACACTGTTGCAATTGAGAGACCATTTCCAGGAGAAGTTATAAATGGTAATTATGAAGTTATAGGTTGTTCCTCTGCTTTTGAGGCAACTGTTATTTGGGAATTATTAGACCAATATGGAAATATTGTTGATACTTACTTTACGAATGGTGGAAGTTTTGAGGTAGATAAGTTTAGTTTTGACTTGAACACAACAGAGTATGTTGATGGTAAATATTTTCTAAGAGTTATGGAAACAGATCCATCTGATGGAGAAAGTAGTCTTATGTTGGATCAAACACTACTCCCGATTTATATAAACAACAATATTGAAGAACCAAAAGAGGAAGTAAGTGTTGAATATTTCAAAATAAGCGTTGAAGAAACTGTTCCAGAATTATTGCAAGTTATTGAAGTAGAGCTTGATACTAAAGCTGTAATTCAGATTGAATCTTCAATTGATACAGAGCTACATTTTCATGGCTATGATATTTATTTAAATGTTAAGTCTGATGAAGTTACAGAAATTGCATTCGACTTTAATATTGCCGGTGAGTTTGAAGTTGAAGACCACGAGGGTGGTTATGAAATTGCAAGAATAATAGTTAAGCCGTAGTCTTTAAATAGTATTGAAAAAAAAGCTATATTCCCAAGAAAAAGTAATTGAAGCATTTAAAGAAAAAAATATAAGTATTGATGTATTAAATTTAAGTGTCTCAACAAAAACTTCTCAAGAAGCAGCAGACGCTGTTGGTTGTAGTTTATCGCAAATAGCTAAGTCGATTATTTTTTATGAAGTTGACCAAAAAAAATTAGTTCAAATTTTTGTCTCTGGTCCTAATAAGGTAGATTTTGGAGTCTTTCAAAAAAATACAAATTTAAAAATTGAAAAAGCTGACGCAGAGTTCGTAAGAGAAACAACGGGTTTTGCAATTGGAGGAGTAGCACCTTTGGGCCATACCAATGACCCTTTATTTTATTTTGATGAAACACTTATTGAATTTGATGAAGTTTGGTGCGCAGCTGGCACGCCTAGCTCACTTTTTAAAATAAAAACCACTGATTTATTAAGAGCCTGTGAACCAAAAGTAGTCCCAGTTTGTTAATTCAAATCTGTAAATAATCATATATTCACTTACTACCTAATATTGACAACATGAATAAAATTATTTCATCCAAAAATTTAACAAAAACTTATGGAGAAAAAGAAACAAGTGTTATAGCTTTAAATGAAATAAATATTGAGTTTGAAGAAAACCAATTTACAGCCATCATGGGTCCATCAGGCTCTGGTAAATCAACCCTTCTACATTGTTTAGCTGGATTAGATAGGCCGACTTCTGGTCAAATATTTCTAAAAGGTACAGATATTTCAACCCTTAATGACAAACAGTTAACAAAGATGAGAAGAGATAGTTTTGGTTTTATATTTCAAGCATTTAATTTAATTCCAACATTAACAGCAGAAGAAAATATCTCTCTACCAGCTTCAATCTCTGGAAAAAAGCCAGACCAAGAATGGATAAAAGAGGTTGTTAAGGCTGTTGATATTGGAGACAGACTAACGCATCGTCCAAATGAACTTTCTGGAGGACAACAGCAAAGAGTTGCAGCTGCTAGAGCTATGGCAACAAAGCCAGAAGTAATTTTTGCTGACGAACCATCGGGAAATTTAGATTCAAAATCTAGTAAAGAGTTATTAACTTTTATGAAGTCTGTTGTTGAAACATTGAGCCAAACAATCATAATGGTTACACATGATCCCTTTGCAGCTTCGTTTGCCGAAAGAGTAGTTATGTTAAAAGATGGTAAGATTGCAAGTGATTTATTGAAACCAAGTCATGAAGCGATTATTGCTGAAATAGCTTCTTTATCTGAGGTGTAATGTTTGGTTTTACCAAAAGACCGCTCCTATTAATTGCTTGGAAAAATCTCAAAACATATCCAGTTAGAATATTCTTAACAACCTCTTCTGTAATACTCGGTGTTGCTGTAATTATTGCATCTAGTATTTTTGCAGAATCAAATAAGAATGCTTTTGACAATCTATTTTCTGGGATATACGAAGGAATTGATTTAGTCGTTCAGCCTGTACAAGAAGGTTTTGCTGAAGGTTTTGAAGGTAATGGAGGCCAAGGCCCTATCTCCTTTGATATTAAAAAAATATCAGATTCAAGAATTAAAGAAATACAACAAATAGTTGGAGTTAAAGATGCATGGGGTGAAGTTTTAGGTTTTGCTCAATTTATAAAAGTTGTAGATGGAGAAACTGTTTTAATTAGTAACGGATTTGCTCCAACATTTGGCGGGGCATGGGATACTTCTCCATTTGCTCCACAGTGGAGATTAACTGTAGGCAATCCACCAACAAATACAAAAGAAGTAGTTATGGATGCTGTAACCGCTAAGAATCATGATTTTACAGTTGGAGATAAAGTTACAATTTTAGCTGGTGCAACCCCTGCAACATTTACAATTGTTGGAATTGCAGAATTTGCCAATGTTGGAACACCTGGGGGTGCATCATTCGCGCTATTTGAATTTAGAACAGCACAAAAACTTTTAGACTCTATTGGCGAAGTAGATCTTATTAATGTAGTTATTGAAAACAATGCTGATATTGAAATAGTAAGAAATTTAATTTCAGCTTTAGATGTTGAAAATTTGAATGTTATTAATGCACAAGAAGCAGCTGCTGAACAAGCAAACTCTATAAAACAAGGACTTGATTTTTTTAATACGATATTAAATGTATTTGCAGGAATAGCTATATTTGTTGGTGCATTTATTATCCAAAACACTTTTAGAATAATTCTTCTTCAAAGAACTAAAGAGTTGTCACTACTTAGAGCTTTGGGTACTTCAAAAAGACAAATATATCGACTAGTCATTTCTGAATCTTTATTTATGTCAATTGTTGGTTCTGGACTAGGTGTAGGTCTTGGAATAGGTCTAGCTGTTGCAGTTAAAGAGGGATTAAAATATTTTGAATTTGGTTTACCTGATGGACCTTTGGTATTAACTCCATCAGCTGCAATAACTGGAATAGCTATAGGTATAACAGTTACAGTCTTATCTTCAATACTTCCAGCAAGAAAAGCATCACAAGTTAGTCCACTAGAAGCTATTAGAGATAGCATCTCAACACCAAAGAGAAAATCTCTATTGTTGAGACTTTTGCTTGGAAGTATGGTGTCTTTATTTGGATTTGTAACTCTTTTTGGAGTTCTATATGAGTTTTTGGATTTACCGAATTTAACTTCATTACAGCAAGTTGGACTGGGTGCAGCTGTTATATTTATAGGAATTTCTATTATCACTCCATCAATAACTAAACCTTTTGTTTTGCTTTTTGATAAAGTATATAAATTGTTATTTGGAATACTAGGAAAATTAGCAACAGAAAATTCAAAACGAACTCCTAGAAGAACGGCATCTACAGCATCAGCATTAATGATTGGTTTGACTTTAATTTCACTTGCAAATGTGATTACAACATCTTTTAAGGCTCAAGCAACAGAGTTGGTTGAAGAAGTTGTTTTAGCTGATTATCAAGTTAGTGCTGCTCAAGTTTTTTCATCTCCAGGTATTCCTACTGGATTATCCGAAGAACTATTAGCACTAGATGAAGTAACAAAGCTTTCACGTTCAAGAGCTACAATTGTAGGATTTGAAGATAGGCCACTGATTTTAGGTGCTGTTGATGAAACTGTATTTGATTTAATTAAAACAGAAGATATTGCTGGTTCCAAAGAAGCTTTCTTAAAACAAGACGCAATTGGTGTGTTAAAACAAAAAGCAGAAAGAGACAATATTCAAATTGGTGACCAAATAACCCTTACAATTCCTGAAAAAGGAGATCAAACCTTTACAGTTTCTTATATTTTTGATTGGTCTACACCACCTCCAGCTGAGTTTTTTTTACTACTGAATAACCATGATTTTTTTACAAACGATTCACTTGATACAGAAATATATTTTAATGTTGTTGAGAAGTCTGAAACAGTTGATAAATTAATCAATGAAATTGTAGATAAGTACCCAGGTGTAGCTGTTAGAGACCAAGATGGTTTAGTAGAGGAAGCTAATAATCAGATACAACAACTCTTAAATGTAATTTATGGTTTCTTATCTATTTCAATATTTGTAGCTCTTTTTGGTATTACTAATACTTTGTCCCTATCTGTTTATGAAAGGACAAGGGAAATTGGACTCATGAGAGCGATTGGAACATATAGAAAACAAATCAGGAGAATGATCTTTATTGAGTCTTCAATAATTTCTATTTTCGGTGCTTTCCTTGGAACAAGTCTAGGAATATTTTTTGCATGGAGTTTAATTCAGGCGTTAGCAGATGAGGGGTTTAGTGTTTTTAGAGTTTCTCTCAGTCAAACTATTTTATGGATTGCAATTGCTATAGTTGCTGGTGTAATTGCAGCAATACTACCTGCAATTAAAGCCTCGAGACAAAATATTTTAGAAGCTATTTCCTACGAGTAGTAGCAAAAACAAAGTTAGCTACTCAGATTCTTAAAAAATAAAAAGTCTTTTTTAGTTAGATAGTTTTACGAATAACTTAGAAAGTACAATAATATATCGATATGTCAGTTGAAGAAATTACAAAACTCTTATCAGAATTAGTTGAGATTCCATCTATAAGCTCTGACAAAGCCCATAGGGAAGATGTTGATTCTTCAGCCCAATACGTTGAAAACTTATTTGCAGGTCTTGGTTTAAATACTCAAATTATCAAAGTTGCTGGAGGAAAACCAGCTGTAATTGCCCAAACTCAAATTGATCCATCAAGAAAGACTATTCTTCTATATGCACACCATGATGTTCAGCCTGTGGGCGATATTGCACTATGGGATACAGAACCATTCAAACCTGTTATTAAAGACGGACGACTATTTGGACGAGGTTCAGGTGACAATAAAGCTGGTGTTGTAGTTCATTATTTTGTTGTAAAACAACTCTTAGAAAACTTACCAGTAAATATAAAAGTCTTTATTGAAGGTGAAGAAGAAATCGGTTCACCAACTATGAATACTTTTATTGAACAAAATAGAGAAGCTCTCGAAGCGGATGTAATTGTTATTGCCGATTCAGGAAATGTTAAAATTGGAGTCCCAACAATTACAACATCTTTAAGAGGTTTAGTTGACGCCATTATTGAGGTTGATCAACCAATGAGACCTATACACTCAGGGGTTGGCGGTGGAATTGTACCAGATGCCTTTATGATTTTAAGTAGAATCATCACATCATTTCATAATGATCAAGGAGAACTTCAAATAGAGGGCTTAACCTCAACTGATATGAATGTTTTAGAACTTGAAGAGTCGTTTATGAAAAAAATGCTAGGTTCAGAGAGTATTGATTTATTTAAAACAGAAAGTATATCAAAAAGACTTTGGTTAGAACCAGCGCTAGATGTTTTAGCAATCGACGCACCCTCAGTTGCTGACGCAGTTAATTTAGTAATTCCAAAAGCTCGCGCAAAAATAAGCTTAAGACTCCCTCCTACAGAAGATCCTAACCACGCTATGGAAATGCTAGAACAACATGTTGTAAAACATACACCTTGGAACGCATCAATAAAGTTTATTCCAAATTCTAAAGGATCAGGTGTAGTTGCAAATCCTGAAAAACCTTTTACAAAAGAACTTGTCAAGAACTTCAATAATTTGTGGTCCAACGAAACAGCTTTTATTGGAATTGGTGGTTCGATTCCATTTGCTAACGATTTTGTAAAACAGTTTCCAAATGCAGAACTCGTATTAGTTGGAGCAGCGGATGAAGAACTTGGAAACGCTCATGCCCCAAATGAAAGTGTGCAATTAGACCATATATCATTGCTAATTGAATCTTTGGTACGAACTCTAAAAAACTTAAAATAATCATTTAGAATAAAATTAAATTATGAAATTTAAAATATTTCTAGCTTTTTTAATTTTTGTTTCAGCGTGTTCTTCAGATGCAACTGAACCCTTAATTGAAGTAGAGGATGTTGCTAATTCTGAAACTGAAAAAGTAGTTGAAAGTAACAATGAAAACGTTACATCAGATCAAACAACTCCAAAAAATGAAAATGAAAAAATTAATGAACCAAAAGAGGAAAACAATACAGACCCTGATGCAGTTGCTAAATCTTTAGAAATCTTAAAGAATCCCTCAGATGATGTAATTAAATGTATTGATAATGATGTTTATGGATTATACGAAGATGTTCAGAATGGCTACACGCCAGATGAGTACGAGGCAGGAGTAGTCCTTAATTGTTTTAGTAATCCAGAATATTATGGACCAATTGATGGAGAATCTGCTGGCCCTCCTCCTGGGGATGAAGAGAATAGTAACACTCCGCCTAGTGATGAAGAAAATAATAATAATCCACCTCCATCTGATGAAGGTGTTTACGAAGATTATGAAAATTTCTATACCTACTTTGGCTCTCCTGGAAATCAAGAGAAAAGAGAGTTCCTCTCTTATAAGTATTTTGGGTCAACGTCACAAGATTCTGTTGGAGAGTTAGAGGCTATATTTTTTGGACAAACTTTACCCTCTGATAGTACTAAGTTCCAAAAGGCACTTTATGAGTCTGGTTGGCTACAAAACACTTGTCCTTTTGATTATAAAAACCTAGGAGATGTTTCAGACTTAGGTTTTGTTATAGACTACAACACTCCAGGTATTACAGCTATTCCAATGAATGATCCGGGATACTTTAGTAGGGATAAAGGTTTAGAAACTTTAGCTGACCCAAGTGCAGTTTTACTAGATGATGGAACAATAGCTTTATATTTTACAGGTGATCAAAGATCTTCAAATCAAAGTGCCCGATGGACTTCAACGATGCCAATAAAAGCTATTACTGATTCAGTTAAATTTCAAATTGAAAGTAACTATAACCTCTTAACGCGAACTAATTGGAAAAATATGTTTTATAACGGTTCAACATGGACTGCGTATGGAGCTTTGGGAACGGCTGGTATTGTTTCTTGGTATAAGTGGACTTCAGCAGATGGGTTAAATTGGGGAAATGAATCAACCCTTTTAACAGCAGCGCAGATTTCTACATACAGAGAACAAAACGGATATGTTAGTGAACAAACTGCATCTGCACATGTAACTAAAATAAGTGATTCTGAATACTACGCTGTTTTTACGGGATACAGAGAAGATTTTGAGAAGCCAACCGGTACCGATGTTAATGGTGATGGTGTGGTTGCTGATGAGTACATTATTATTTATAAATCAACTAATGGAGTTAACTGGAGTTATCATGATGTATTTCATGGAGGATCAGAAGGAACAATAACTAAAACAAGTAGTGGTTACTATGTTTTGACTTCTACTACTGGATGTACTTATTTATCAACTGATGCAAAAAGTTGGGGATATGGTTTTAATGGAATGCTATATGGTTCAATTGGTGATAATGGAAGCTCAGTTGTTCTAGAAGATGGCTGGAGATTGGTTTTTGGAACATCAAGCAACGTGGGAATTCCTTTAAAAGGTGCGAAAATTACTAATTCATCAATTAAAAGTCTCTACTTAAAACCGATGAAAGACTACCTTCCTTCTGTTGATGAGATAGAAGTTCCATACGAATTTAATTATTAGGTTTTTACTTAAAACAACATAAAATCTTTTAAGAAAGTGCTTTTGCAAAAATAGAGCACTTTGGTTTCATTATTTATATATTGCCTAAGGAATACAATATAAGGAGAAACATGGAAATAGGAATCGATTCATTCGCAAAAAAAACTCAAACTAATGAGGGTGGAACGATTACTGATAACGTTACAGCAATGCAAGAGCTCATTGAGAGAATTGAACATGCTGACAAAGTTGGGTTAGATGTTTTTGGTATTGGAGAACATCACAGAGAAGAGTTTTTAGATTCTGCTGCACACAATATTCTTTCCGCAGCTGCAGCTAGAACAAAAAGAATAAGATTAACCAGTGCCGTTGCAGTTATAAGCACTATGGATCCTGTTCGTTTATTTCAAAACTATGCAACGCTAGATTTAATTTCAAATGGAAGAGCTGAGATTGTTGCTGGAAGAGGTTCTTTTACAGAATCATATCCATTGTTTGGAATGAACTTTGAAGATTACGATGATTTATATGCTGAAAAACTTGATTTACTTTTAAAAATTAGAGAAAGTGAGCAAATTACATGGTCTGGAAGATTTAGACCACCTTTAGTTAATCAAAGTATCTACCCTCGTCCAATTCAAGAGCAACTTCCAATTTGGGTTGGAGTTGGAGGCACGCCAACATCTTTTGCTAGAGCTGGTGCTCTTGGACTGCCACTTATGGTTGCTGTAATAGGTGGTGAAACACACAGATTCAAGCCGCTAATTGATCTCTACTATGAAGCAGCAGAGAGAGCAGGTCAAGATAGGTCTAAATTAAAAGTTGGGTTACATTCACTTGGGTTTGTAGCGAACACTAAGGAAGAAGCAGTTGAAAAATACTATCCAGGTTATAAAGTCTGGTTTAATCAGATTGGAAAAGAGCGAGGTTGGCCACCTGTTACTTTAGAGAGATTTGAGCAACAGATTGGTGACCTGGGTGCATATGTTATTGGTGGTCCTGAAGAAGTAGCAGAAAAGCTTATTCGGCACAGTAAAGCACTAGGAGGAATATCTCGATTCACTTTTCAAATTGATAATGCTGGATTAACACACCAAGATTTAATGGATACGTATACATTAATTGGGGAAAAGGTAAAGCCTTTAGTCTTAGAGAGACTTTAAATATTCAGGAAGTTCAATATCAGCAGAGTGTTCTAAATCTACTTCTGGTTTTATAAACTTAGTTTCAACAGGTACAACTCCTGACCAAATAGAAAGAGTTATATCACCCTCCTCCTCTTTTGGCATCCCAGTTCTTTTTTTAAGTGAAAATTCATCTATGGTAAATTCAAGCATTGCAGTTTGCAGCCATTCATTTTTTGAAGGTTTTCTAGCATCTTCAAATCTCCCTTTAAAAAACCTATCAACCATATTTTCGAATGCTATATACATCAAGTCCTCATCTTCTATGCGTTTAGTGCTTCCAAAAATGACAGCTGATTCATAATTCATTGAGGAGTTAAATAAACTTTTTGCTAAAACGAGTCCATGAACATTCGTACCTGATAACGTTACGTTGTTACAATCTTCCAATTCTTTGGTAAACCTAGATCCAACAGCGGCATGCAAGTAAATCTTATCTTTTACTACTGCATGCAACATTGGTATAGAAAATATAGTTCCATCTTGTAGAAAAGAAACTGTAAGAAAAAAAGTATTATTTAAAAATGTAAAAAGCTCATTTTTATCGTAAGACGCTCTTTCTTTTTTCCTTCTGACTTCTGACTTCTTCATTTCTAATATTGTAATAAACTTAATTTATATGGAAATAATTTCTAGGAAAACAATAGATGATTCAATATATTTAGCTACAGATTTGCTTAAATTAACAAAAAGTAAAGAATCTAGAGCTGATAAATCCAGGAAAAAAGAGTTTTCTAAATTAATTAAAGATAAAAATGCAATTAAAACAACCCAGGAGTTAAGCGATCAAGTTATTAGAGTTCAATCCTCTTCTGCTGCGATTAAAATGTTTCGAGAAATAGCATTTCATGCCAGGCCACAAGGTTTTAGTTTTATTGACTATATCGGGCTCAAATTTTTATTCCTTCTGTCATTCATTACACCACCGCTAGTTCTTTTCATGGTAAAAACTCGTGTCAAGGTCTCATCAAAAGGAATTATCTCAAGTGCAATTCCTTCTAAGTTAAAAAGGTACTTAAAGAAAAAAAGAAAGAACTCTATAGACATCAATCTCAATCTACTTGGTGAAGCAGTACTTGGAGAACAAGAAGCTGATAAAAGATTTCATGAAATTCTTTCCTTAATGGAATTAAAAGATGTTAATTATATTTCGGTAAAAATTTCAGCTATTGTTAGTCAGCTTATAGCAGCTGATTATGTTGGAAATGTTGAAAAGGTAGCTAAAAAGCTTCGAATTATTTATCGAAGAGCAAAAATGAATAATTGTTTTGTGAACTTAGACATGGAAGAGTATAAAGATGTTGAAGTCACGGCGGGTGTTTTTCAAAAGCTACTTTTAGAAGAAGAGTTTAAAGATCTTTATGCAGGTATAGTTATCCAAGCTTATCTTCCTGAATCACATTCAATTTTTAATGAATTAATGAAATGGAGCAAAGATAGAAATCAAAAATATGGTTCGAAAATAAAGATTAGGTTAGTAAAAGGTGCAAACCTTGCAATGGAAAAAACCGAAGCGGAACTTCATGGATGGAATGCAGCACCATATGAAAGCAAAATCGAGACGGATGCAAGTTATGCAAGATTGATTAACTTAGGACTTGCACCAGAAAATAAGAATCACGTAAAACTTGGAATTGCGAGCCATAATATTTTTCACATATCTTATGCACAAAAATTAGCAGAAATGCGAGACGTCAAAGACATGCTCGAAATTGAAATGTTAGAAGGTATGGCCAACGCTGAAGCATTAGCTGTAAAAGATTTGTTCGGGTCTATTTTACTTTACTCACCAATAACAACCCCAGTAGATTTTCCAGCAGCAGTTGCTTATTTAGTAAGAAGACTTGATGAGAATACTTCTGAAGAAAATTATTTAAGAGCTTCATTTGATATTGAAGTAAACAATAAAGAATTCAATCAACAAGCTAAAAAATTTATTGATTCAGTTCACATGTCACATGTTGTTACAACAGAGTCTAGAAGAAGAGCATCAAACGCTTCTATAAAAGAGAAGCAGTACAATTCTAAATTATTTTTGAACCAAGCAGATGCTGATATAACGGATAAGAAATTCATAGATGCTGTAGTTAATAAGTTATATATGTTTGGTAAAACCCTAATCCCTGTCGTAGTAGGTGGAAAAGAAGAACTTAGTTTAGAAAAAGTGACAGTTGGTGAACCAGTTGAAAACAATAAACCCTTCTACTCACATGTCGTAGCAAATAAAGCTGTCGTTGATGATGCTATTAGAATTGCAAAGTTTGAACAAAAAAATTGGTCTGGAACAGCACCGAATAAGGTTTTCGAAATTATGGGTAATGTTGCCAGAAATATGGAAAATGACAGAGCGAAATTGATTGCTGCCATGGTTAGAGATGCTGGAAAAACAATAGCTGAAGCTAATCCTGAAGTTTCAGAAGCTATCGATTTTGCAAGACTATATGGATTGACTGCACTAGAAAAAAACAACGGATCTTCCCCAAGAGGTGTGGTCGTTGTTGCCTCTCCATGGAATTTCCCATACGCAATACCTGCTGGAGGAATAATTGCAGCACTAGTTGCTGGAAATACTGTTATCTTCAAACCTGCTCCAGAAACAGTCTTAACAGGATGGGAATTAGTTAACCAGTTATGGAAATCTGGTATTCCAAAACAAGTATTACACTTTGTGCCAACCCGTGATGATGAAGTTGGCGAACATTTAATTGGACATAAAGATGTTGATAGTGTTGTCTTAACAGGTTCTTTCGACACCGCTAAGTTATTTAGCTCCTGGAATCCAAATCTACACTTAATTGCAGAAACCTCTGGTAAAAATTCAATGATTATTACCAGCAGTGCAGATATTGATCTTGCAGTTAAGGATTTAGTTCAGTCGGCATTTGGACATGCAGGTCAAAAATGTTCTGCAGCAAGTTTGGCTATAGTTGATGAAAAAACTTACGATAATCCAAGTTTCTTCAAACAACTTGTTGATGCAACAACTTCATTAACTTATGGAAACCCGGTTGACTTAAAAACTTCAATAGGCCCAATAATTACTGAACCATCTGGAAAGTTACTAAGAGCACTAACAGAACTCGAAGAAGGTGAGGAGTGGTTGGTTAAACCTAAACAAGTAGGTAATACAAATGTATGGAGTCCAGGAATAAAAATTAATGTTCAGCCAGATTCTTGGACGCATCAAACAGAATGGTTTGGACCAGTTCTTGGGATTATGAAAGCACCTGATTTAAAAACAGCTATAGTTTGGCAAAACAAAACGGAGTTTGGTTTAACAGCTGGTCTACATTCATTATCAAAAAAGGAATGCGAGTATTGGTTAAAAAATGTTGAGGCAGGAAATCTTTATATTAATAGGCCAATAACTGGCGCAATTGTAGAGAGACAACCCTTTGGAGGATGGAAAAAAAGTAAGTTCGGCCCAACAGTTAAGGCTGGAAGTTCTTTGTATCCTTTGATGTTTAAAAATTTTACAAAAGTTATAGATTACGAACTATTAAAAACCGAAATCAACTCTATTTGGGAGGAGAAAAAGAATAAGCAAGTCACTCAAGAAATGAAATCCGAAATAAATTATCTGCAATATATTCCTCATAAGAAAGTAGCTGTAGTTATAGACGGGGAACTTTCAAAATCTGAAAAAGATTATTTTTCATTTATTGAAAAACTGTTAAAGATAAAAGTTTTCGTTAAAGAATCTCAAGATTTTAATTTAGAAGACCTAGATAATATTTCTAAGATTCGTTGGTTAAGTACTAACAAACCTCCATATGAGTATCAATACATGATTGATAAACTACCTATCACTCAAAATCCTCAAAGAGAGTTTTTAGTATGGGTACAAGAGCAGAGTGTATCGATAACAAATCACAGGTATGGAAATACAGGGTTTAGCCCTGTTGTTATTTAGTAGTTTAAATAAAAAGTTACTTTGATTAGCACAGGCATGTAATTATTTTTATAGAATTAGATAACAACAAAACAATAAAAACCATACGGAAGGTAGGTTAAATTATGTACGTTAGATTAGGACTAGCAACTCCAAAAGATGGAATGGCAGAAGAAGCTCTTAACTTTTTTAGAGATATTGCGATACCAGTTTATGATCAAGTAAGAGGGCTACTAGGTGCTGCAGCATGTATTAACAACCAAGGCCAATTCATGGCATGGACTACATGGGCAAACAATGACGCTAAAGAATCAGCAATGGCGGAGTTTCAACAAAACCTTGCTGGATTAGCTGATTTTATTACAGAACCACCAACAATTCTAGAAGGACCAATGGTTGCAGGACAACAGTACATTGAAGTTTCTAAAGATGGTGGAGAGGGATTTTTTGCAAGGTTTGTTTTAGGTGGCGGAACTCAAGAAGGAAAAACCTATGATGATGTTGCAGAGTTTATGACAAACACTGTTTATCCCGCATATGAAAATGTTGAGGGAATATACGCCTCTGCTGCCTGTAAAACAGCTGATGATAAAGGATTCAGTTTTAATTTTTGGACTAATCATGATGCAGCACATGCAGCATCAGATGTAATTGCTGGAGTAGTTTCCGATGCAGTTAAAAAGTTAATCAAAGAAGCTCCCCAGGAGTTAACAGGTCAATGTGAAGTTTGGAAAAACTATGTTGACTTTCCTGTAGGGAAAATATAAGAAAGGAGAACATGGATACATTTAAAGATGAAATAGGAAATTTGAAAATAGTTACTAGAGTAATCGCAGTAGGAGTTTTAGTTAACTTCTTGATTATTGCATTAATTCAAGGTCCAGATGCTGTAGGTTTTGATCCAACATACGGAACAATTACTTCGATTCTGAATTTTGTTATTGCATTTTTAACAACAGGAATACTGTATGCAATATATATTGTTTTTGAGGTTAAAAAAACTTGGGATTTAGCACATATGCATTCTGTTTTGTTCACAGTAGTTGTAGTACAGATGTTGTTTGCTCTAGGAGCAGTTTTTAACAACAACAGTGTTTTTGAATCAACACTTAATGCAACAACTATAGCTGAAGTTTCAGGGTCCTTTACCAATACAGTCTTTTTATTTTATGGCTTGTATATTTATTTATTAGTAAGGACAGACAAAAGAAGAAAGAACCAACTCAGTAAGCGTACACAATTAGTTGGAAATATTTTTTCTGCGATTATTGTTCCCGTACAAATACTGACATTATTTGGGCTTGTTCCAGCAGTTGTTTTTGTCCCACTCTTTATACTTGGAGGCGTAATTCTATATCCTTTATTTATTGTTGGAGTAGGAGACGCTATTAGTAACTACAAAGAGTAACAATTAACATTACTTAAAGAAAAAAGGGGTTTTTCAAAACCCCTTTTTGATTTAGTAATCTTTTACAATATTTTTGTGAGTAAAAAAATAAAACTTGTTTTATTTTTAATTTTCATAATGTATCTAATTACTTCAGATAGCTACTTAGCTAGAAGAATAATTCAACTTCCCTCACTACTTTTAAATTACTTCTAGAAGTACAATTTTCATATGCAGTTATTAGATTTTGCAGATGTTCAATATATTAACTTGGAAACATTTAAAAAAGATGGAACAAAGGTAACGACCCCAGTATGGGTTGCACAACTAAATAATGCTTTGGTCGTAACTACTGGTAAAAATGCAGGAAAGGTTAAAAGAATTCGAAATAATGGTAAAGCAATTATTTATACAACTAATCAAAGTGGATCTAAAAAATTATCTGAAGAATTAGAGGTACAAGGTTCGATACTTACCGATGAAGATTTAAAAACAGAAGCAGTAAATATATTAAAAAAGAAATACGGCATGATGGCAAAGATGATGTTAAAAGGACCCAATGAAAATAGGGCTATAATAGTTTTAGAGGAAAAAGGAGTATGACAATGGCATGTCCAGAATGTGGTTGTGGAGACGACGAGTAATTAACGTCTCTCTAAATATAAAATAATTCCAGCAGCAGCTCCGATTTGAAGAGTTGCTGCAAGGAGTCCCTCTAATCCTAAAATTCCAGCAACAAATCCCCCAATTAAAGCACCGGTAACTCCAATCAAAGAAGTTCTACCCCATGTCATTGGATTGGGTCCTGGAATAAATAGTCTAGCTAAAGCTCCAACAACTAAACCAACAAAAAAGATCTGTAAAACAAATATAAATGTTATCCCAAAAAATATTTTTCCCATAATTTAAAGTTATATGTGTTTTGTTTATAAGAAAATCAATTAAAAAATTAATATATATTTTTTAATTAGAGCTATTTTGGGAATAGGTCAACCACCTATGGAAGTGTGTTTGAGTGAATTTTTCAACGCATACACGTGATTGACCGATATAAAATTATAATTTAATTTGCACAATCGTGCAACTTTGTGATTTATTTTTCACATAGTTAATCTTTATGTGAAAATATAATTCAATTTTCTTTGTTATTGGTAAATAAGTAGAACAAATGCCAAAAGAATACATACTACAAACCCATAGAGGGCTATATTTTTAGGATAAATTCTTTGGTTATTGCTCAGTTTTAAAACACATAAATTTGTAATGGAATAATAAATCAAAATAAAAAAAGAACTTAACTTTATTGCTGGGATTACATCTAAGGAATAAATTCCAATTAATACAAAAAGAAGTACAACTATTTCAGAGATGTAAGCTGAATTATTTTTGCTGTGTATTTTCGAAAAAGATACTGGTAAAAAACCATCTCGTGCCATTGCTACATAAATTCTGCTGATTCCAGGCATCAAGGCAAGGAAGACTGAAAACATAGCAATACTTGATCCAAATCCAATTAAGAAAGAGAATTCGGAAAAGTTTGAAACATCCATAGCTAGCCTTAGTGGAGTATTTACATTTGCAATTATGTTTGGATTTAAGATACTAAGAGTCAACCAATTAATGACTATATAAACAAAAATTGTAATACCGAGCCCAATACCAATAGCTTTAGGAATTATTTTCTCTGGTTCTTGAATTTCCTCTCCAAAAGTTGCAAGTCTGGAATAACCAGTAAAGGAAAAAAACCAAATAGCTGAAGATAATAAAAAAGTTTCAAAACTAAAACCTTGAGAAAGTTGAATATTTAGATTTAAATTTTGAGTTGTCAAGATTGAAACACTATAAAACAAAAGTATTGAAAATAATATCAAAACTAACCACTTTGCTAGTTTTACAGTTTTATGAATTCCAAAGTATCCAAGAAGAAAAACAATAATTGAAAAAAGAGCAGCAAGTTCTTTTGAATAAGCAATTGATAAATAATTTCCTAAAGTGAGCGCAATAGCAATACAACTTATAGTTTTCCCAACAATAAATACTATTCCAGCAAGCGCGCCATAACCTTTACCTAGTACATGCTTTGCATACAAATACGTTCCTCCTGTTTGTGGAAAATTCGCAGCAAGTTGAGCTGATGAACTTGCATTAGCAATTGCTAAAGTAGATGCAAATAAAAGTGCATAGATAGTTGAATAAGAAGAGATTTTAGAAGTAGGTGCTAAATTGTTAAACAATCCTGCTCCAATCATTGAACTAACTCCTAGATAAATCGAGTTCTTAAGTGATAGAGTTCTTTGAAACTTTGAATCTTCCATTATTTCATTCTATTAAAACCAGAGAAATTAATAAATTCTGAGATGAGCTATTTGTTTATAATGTTTATAAGAATATGTTTAACAAACTATCACCTTTGCCTATTGATAATGTAAATCATAGAAGATTGTTAATGTTTGCAATGTTTTGGTTTTTTAGTGGAGCCTGGATTGATTCGAGTGCTCATACGTATCTATTAAATGACATTGAGACTTTTTTTACTCCCTGGCACGCTGTTCTTTACTCGGGATATGCATTTTCTGTTTGTGTTGCTCTTTATATAAAAAATAGCATGAATGATTATAAGTTTGATGTCGGAGTTTTAGGAGCAGTCATTTTTGGAGTTGGCGGTGCATCAGATGCAATTTGGCATTCTCTTTTAGGTATTGAAGTTGGTGTTGAACCATTAATCACTCCTTCACATTTAATGTTGTTTCTCGGATCATTTTTAATGTTGGATTATGTATTTACTACTAGACCTTCAAAAGAAAAACTAGACTCAGCTGCAATCTTTTCTGCAGCTACTAGTTATGCGTTAGTCATGTTTATAACGTCTTTTTTAAATCCTGTAATACGAATTGGTTCATTTTATTCAAAAGAAAGTTACTTAGAAGCTCTTTCTGGTGGTGCAGTAATTTTTCAAACGATGTTGGCAAGTATTGTTTTTGTATATTTAATAAGGTTTAAGGCTTCACCAAAACAAATCGGGTTTGTATACTTTCTTTCATTTTTTTATATTTCAATCAATACAAGTATGTTTGATTTAGGTTGGATGGGTTTAATTATTGGATTTGGTGGATTGTTCGCATTACTGATGTATCGCGTGACAACCTGGTATTACAAGACAAATCATGATAGAAAAATACAAGTAAGTGCTGCATTAACTGCGAGTGTATACGGTTTAGTGTTTGTTTTATATTTCTTAACTTTTTCTTTTATAAACGGTTATGAGATACCTTGGAGGTTTTATGGCTTAGGTGGTCTTGTAACCACACCACTACTACTTGGGTATATGGTTGGTAATTTGGGTGTCAGTCCTTCAACTGGCAAAGTGGTAGAGTAAATTATTTTCTAAATTCTCTTAAATATAAAAACCTATTAATTTTTAATAATTTTTTTCTTAATGACTCACTTTTATAGCGAAGTTGTTGAATAGCTACATCACTATGGTCACTAAGTTCAAAATGATGAATTGGTCTACCAATTCGTATATGTATTTTTTGTTCTTTTTTATTTAGCAACTCATTTAATTGTGATACGTCTCGTAGCTGTTTATTAGTATAAGAAGCAAGATAAAAGAACCAAGAATTTCTACCTGAAATATGAACAGGTATTAACGGAAAATCATACTTTTTTGCAAGAGCTATTGGAGTCTTCTCCCAATCTCTATCCCACAAACCAAACAGAGTAAGTTTAGAAAGTCTTCCAGCTGGAAAGATTATTCCAATTCTATTATCTTTAAAAAAAGTGCTAACTCTTTCAAAAGTAGTTCTAGTTGCTGTATGTGTTTCTTTTTCTTTATCCCAAACAACGGGTGCCATGACATTATGAAAAGAACCTAGAAGATACACAAATAACTCGTTTGCAAAAAAGAAAGCATCTTTTCGAATATTGTAAATACTATGATAAAGAGCTATTGCATCAGCAGCACCCATAGGGTGATTTGAAACTAGTAAACCTTTTCCATCTTTTGGAATATGTTCCAGACCTTCAATAGTGCAATTACTTGTATACACCTCTCCAAGCCAGTTAAAAGCTTCAGCACCAGTCATGGTTTGTATATGATCTCCAACGTAAATTGTTTCTTCAAACTTTAAGTATTTCTTTAAGACTGCATATATGAATTTTGAAACCGGATTATTTTTGAGTAACCATGGTCCACGATCTCTGACTAAGTTATGTATTTTTTCTTCCATTATGCTTTAAATCTTTTGTATCTTCCTTTAACACCATCAAAAATAAGCCTAAGTCGCTGTACAACTTCTTCCTCACTACCTTCATAGTTAAAACTTGGTAGAAACTTATAAACTTTATTTTCATAATCAAGATGGATTGGCATTATTTCAGCATTTAATTCACGAGCAATATATAAAAAGCTTGTTCTAAATCTTGTAGAGTCAAACCTACCTTCAGGTGTGATTACTAAGAAAAAACTGTCTCTTTTTTTTAGTTCTTGTATAACTGATTGAAATTGACCAGAATTACCTTTTCTATCTACTGGAATTGCCCCCAATCTTTTAAAAAATATTTCTTGTAGCCAACCAAGTGGCCATCTAATACCTTGATCGTCAATATCAACAGGTTTCTTAAAGGGGTTTGGGAGCCTTCGCATCGTCCATTTTGCTGACAAATAACATGCGTCTATATCTAATGCAAGAACCATTAAAAGCATAAGGTACTCATCTTTACTTGATTGATGGGGCACTCCAACAACTACAGTACGTTTTGAATCAATAAAAACACCTTGAGGTTTTACTTTTTCAAAAAGTAAGAGAAATCGCGCAATGTAACGAAGAACTACTCTTTTTTTTCTTGGGGTTCTACTACTTACTTCAATATTGGGAAGAGTTCTAGCGTACGGCATATTGAATATTTGCTAATAGGTCCTATCTTCTCTTCTTAGAAGAAAAGAGACATTATTAAACTCTTTCAATCTAAAAAAATGTCCGCCAGAGATTTCACTCGATTTCAGTCTGGTATGTCCAGTATGTCTTGGTAAGAACTTTCTCCATGTCCATGCATAAATGGGAACATTTAAAAAATATGAAATAAGAGCTGACATTGTTCCAGCATGAGAAATTATAATTAGAGATTTTATTGCATCATCATCTATTTTGAAGAGACGATCATAAGTATTATCAACAGAGACAATACCTCTTTTTGCTAACTCTTCTTCAAGGTGAGAAATGATATTTGCAGTATAAGTTTTCATGTAAGTTCCGTGGTAGTTTTGATTCCAGTCTTCAAACGATTGCATATTTCTATTAGCAAAGAACTCCATGACTTCTCTATTATTTTTTCCATACAAAGCTTTTTCTTCGTCATCCTCCATTTCTTTGAGCCAATCGAAAGTATGAATTACTTTAGCAACCTCATTATCTTTAAACGGTTCATGGGTTTCTTGAGCTCTTTGAAGTGGTGATACCCAAAGTTCTTCAATAGAGTGTTTTTCAAATAAAGTTGAAGAGGCCTTTGCTTGTTGAATACCCAGTTTTGTTAAACTTGGATTACTTTGATATTCATCGTTGATCATCCATTCAGGTTGACCATGTCGTATCAGTACAATCTCCATACAAAAACAATAGCTAAATTAGGTTATTCTGATAGATAAAGATAAATTTATATGAAATTATATAGAGATAGAAATGTTTTAATACTCCCAACTATAAGAGGAACGTTGCTTGCTTATGTTGGAGCAGACAATATGTTGAGTGGACCTTTTAGAGATTTTTTAACAAAATATTTTAAATTAGGAGAGTTTGGTTCGAATACGAGAGAAGAGTATCTCTACTATTTAATTTTTGGTCTTGGAGTGCTTCAACTTATCGCTACTTTTCAAAGTTTATTTATTCCCTTAGTTGAACTTAATGAAGAAAAGATTGTTATCCGAACAAGAGAGAACATATTTTCGATCGTAAAAGATCGCAGCGAGATTCGGTCAATTGAAATATTAGATGAGGATAATTTAGAAGTCAGTTTTGAGAATAAAAATTATATTGTTCCAATAACGGCAATCCCGATTGAAGATATCCATAAATTAATATCTCTAGTGCAAGAAGAGGAATAACTTCGCGAAAAATAGATTAGTGTTTCTTTTGCATAAGAACACAAACTAACGTATATTTATATAACACTATCGGAAAAGAAATCGAAAGATAGAAAAGAAGATAGAATAAAAAATCCCGAAGGGTCGCAAGATCAATCGGGATTTTTGCTTTTCAGAACAAGTTTGAAATTCACTCTCTTAATTCAGTACAATATGGTTACAAGGTAAGTTATAGTGAAAGCAATTATTAAAAAAGATTCCTCTCCTGGTTTGGAGATTCAAGAAATCGATAAACCTTCTCCT
>Ga0222714_10001944_pt1 | contig 22677 bp, 25 predicted proteins | sample C33_3DmetaG_FD_165048 | JGI IMG/M metagenome (GOLD analysis project Ga0222714, IMG submission 165048) | Estuarine water microbial communities from San Francisco Bay, California, United States - C33_3D | ecosystem: Environmental > Aquatic > Marine > Unclassified | place: USA: California...
GCAGCATTTGTTGAAGTTGGGAGCAGTATCAAAAAAGGCGATACCCTTTGTATCATTGAGGCTATGAAAATTCTTAATGAAATTGAGTCTGACAAAGATGGAGTAATTAAACAAATTCTCGTTGAAAATGGTAACCCTGTGGAATTTGGTGAACCTCTTTTTATCATTGAATAAAATACATTATGTTTGACAAAATTTTAATTGCTAACCGCGGTGAAATCGCCTTGAGAATTCAAAGAGCGTGTCGAGAATTAGGAGTTAAGACAGTTGCAGTTTACTCTCAGGCTGACGCTGAAGCTAAATATGTTAAATTAGCAGACGAGTCAGTTTGTATTGGTCCTGCACCATCAGCACAAAGCTACCTAAACATCCCTGCCATTATTAGCGCCGCAGAAGTCACTGATGCTCAAGCAATTCATCCTGGTTATGGCTTTTTATCAGAGAATGCAGATTTTGCAGAGCGCGTTGAAAAAAGTGGTTTTACTTTTATTGGTCCAAAAGCGGAAACCATACGACTCATGGGCGACAAAGTAAGTGCCAAAGAGGCTATGCGTAAAGCGGGGGTGCCCTGTGTACCTGGTTCCGATGGCGCATTACCCGATGATCCTAAAGAAGTTATTAATATTGCAAAAAAAATCGGGTACCCCGTTATTATCAAAGCGGCTGGTGGTGGAGGTGGACGAGGTATGCGGGTTGTACATACTGAGGCAGCTCTTTTAAATTCTGTTGCTATGACAAAAAATGAGGCTCAAGCAGCTTTTGGTAACCCCATTGTATATATGGAAAAGTTTCTTGAAAAACCTAGGCATGTTGAATTTCAGGTCATAGCTGATCAACACGGCAATGCAATTCACTTATGGGATCGTGATTGTTCACTTCAAAGAAGACATCAAAAAGTAATCGAAGAAGCCCCCGCACCCGGGATCTCATCAAGACTTCGTGAAAAAATTGCTCAACGTTGTGCAGATGCCTGTAAGAAAATTAGTTACCGAGGAGCTGGTACATTTGAATTTCTTTATGAGAACGAAGAGTTTTTCTTTATTGAAATGAATACACGGGTGCAGGTGGAGCACCCTGTGACTGAAATGATTACCGGGGTAGATATTGTTAAAGAGCAAATTAAAATCGCTTTTGGTGAAAAACTCACCTATAAACAAAAACATATTGAGGTAAAGGGTCATTCAATAGAATGTCGCATTAACGCTGAAGATTCTTTTAAGTTCATCCCTTCCCCTGGTTTAATCGATCGCTTTCACTTACCAGGGGGCAACGGGGTCAGAATTGATACGCACGCCTATGGTGGGTATCGTGTTCCTGCTCACTATGATTCAATGATTGGAAAACTCATTGTTTATGGTAAAACCCGTGAAGAAGCTATTAAAAAAATGCAAATAGCCCTTTCAGAAATGTTTATCGAGGGAATTAATACTAACCTTGATCTGCACAGAGAGCTCCTCAATGATCATGCCTTCATCGAGGGTGGGGTCAGTATTCACTATCTCGAGCATAAATTAGGAATAAAATCATAGCCCATGGCCTGGGTTAATTTAATCATTATTAGTGATCAAGAAACGTCAGACCAAATCAGTGATCGACTGCTTGAATTAGGAGCTTTATCTGCATCCATTCAAGATAAAAATTTAAATCAAAATGATGAAGAATTGATTTTTGGTGAACCTCATAATGGTCCACAACAATATTGGCAAAATTCGAAAATTGAATCATTGTTTAGTGAACATGATGATGTAAAAAAAATTATAGAAATCATTGAAGCCGAATTTGATACTAAAGTTGAGTATGAAATACAAAAGGTTGAAGATGAAAATTGGATTGAAAAAACTCAAGCTCAATTTCAACCAATCAAAGTCACCGATGATTTATGGATCCTGCCCTCCTGGCATGGTTCTCAACAAAAAGATGCTATAAATTTGATCCTTGATCCAGGGCTTGCATTTGGAACAGGTTCTCACCCAACCACTTTTTTATGCCTTCAATGGATCAAACAAAATTTAGACAAAGGTCAAACCCTATTAGATTATGGATGTGGTTCAGGCATCTTAGCCATTGCTGCTAAAAAACTAGGTGCAGCATCTGTGCTGGGTGTTGATATCGATAAACAAGCAATTCAATCAAGTATAGATAACGCAAAAAAAAATGGTGTTGATATTGAATTTATTAACACCAGTGAATCTATTCAAATCAAAGCAGATTTAGTCGTGGCTAATATTTTATCAAGCTCACTTGCAGTCCTAGCTCCCGCTCTTGCAAGTTATTGTAAACAATATGGGCGTATCGCCCTTTCTGGTATTTTAGAGAGTCAAGAAGATTACATTAAGAGTATCTATGCGCAGTGGTTTAAATTCGAGCCTTCGCTTTATCAAGATGGTTGGGTTTGCCTATCAGGCATCAAAAATTAAAGGTTATCTATATTACTAAGGTGTAATTCAGCCTGATGCAATATTGCATCTTTTTGAATGGGATCCATCTTTTTTAATTGGTTATAAGTAATCCCCAGTCTTTGATTATTACTTAGTAAACTTTGATGTCTTGCCATAAATGACCAATAAAGACTATTAAAAGGGCAAGCATTCTCTCCTAACTTATCTTTAACTTTGTAATGACAGTTTTTACAATAATTGCTCATCTTATCAATATAGGATCCCGATGATACATAAGGTTTCGAAGCCAAAATACCGCCGTCAGCGAACTGGCTCATGCCTAAAGTATTGGGTAATTCAACCCATTCAAAGGCATCAATATAGATGCCCAAATACCAAGCATGTATTTCTTTAGGGTCTATACCTACCAATAAACTAAAATTTCCAACCACCATCAATCTTTGAATATGATGAGCATATGCGTCATGCAGTGATTGATGAATGGAATGTTTAAGGCAATTCATTTTGGTTTTGCCCGTCCAAAACCAGTTAGGAAGTTTTCTTGATGAGCTAAAATAGTTTTGTTGATCATAACCTGGCATATAGGCCCAATAAACGCCTCGAATATATTCTCTCCAACCTAAAACTTGCCTTATAAAACCTTCGATAGATGCTAATGAAATTTTTTTTTCTTTATAGGCTTTTTCAACTTTTTGAATCACCTCCAATGGGCTTATCATTTTAGTATTTAATGAAAAAGACAGCAGTGAATGAAATAAAAATTTTTCATCTTCATGCATTGCATCTTGAAATTGTCCAAAATTAATCAATCGAAAGTTTATAAATTGGTCTAAAGCATGCATAGCTTCATCCCGATTTTTAGGCCACCTAAATTGTTTTGGATCAATCTCACCAATAAAATCTATATTTTGAGATTTGATATCATCATAAATTTCCGTAACATCACTAACGGGCCTATCATCTTCGATAATTTTAGGGTCATGATTCCATTTATTGCGATTCTCTGAATCATAGTTCCAGCGCCCACCCTCGGGCTCATTGTTTTCATCAAGTAAGATGTTGTACTTTTTTCGCATCTCACGGTAAAAAAATTCCATTCTCCATTGTTTTTTACCTTCAAAAAATTTTTTACAAAAATCACGTTCAGCCAAAAAATGTTCTGATGAATAGTATTTAACAGGGATAGTTAATTCATCACTTAATTTTTTTAGATCTTGATCTACTCGATATTCATCGGGTTCTTGATACTCAACAACTCCAATATCTAAATCTTGGATTAATTTACTTATATTTTTAGAAAATGAATGTTGATTAGTTAAATCATTAATTTTGATATAGATAACATTAAATTCCTTATTTTTAAGGTCAAAATGAAACTCTCGCATGGCATGGAAAAGAGCAACTATTTTTTGAATATGATGTTTAACATAATCTGTCTCACTTCTAATTTCCATCAAAACGTAAAAAATATTAGGTTCATTTTGTCTAAACCAAGAATGATTAATATTAAGTTGATCTCCAAGAATTAGCCTTAACTTATTCATGAATTAGTCCATAATTTTTCATAATATGAATCTCGATCATAAGTTATTCTTTGTTTTTCTATATTAAACATTCGGCCTCCACGTGGGTCGGTTCCAACGCCAGCTATATACGCCCAGTTTCCATAATTACTGTATACATCATAATCAATTAACTGAGATTCAAACCATGCAGCTCCCGCTCTCCAATCACAACCTAAATCATAAATTAAAAAACTAGCTACAATTTGTCTCATCCTATTTGATAAAAAACCTGTTTGTTTTAATTCATGCATGCCGGCATTAATAAAATTATTACTCGTTTCTCCATTTTTCCATTGATTAAAATTACCCTCAGAATGATTGTTTTGTAGCTTTTGTTTATTAAAACCTAAACCTTGTTTATAAAATAATCTTTGCCCATACTTTATAAATAAAAACCTAAAGTAATCTCTCCACAATAATTCGAAATAAATCCAATAAGTGCTCTCATTTTCTCCAAATTCATTCTCATATTTTTTAAGTTCTTGATAAATAAATCTTTGAGAGATAAACCCTTGTGCTAGCCATGGAGAAAACTTAGTAGAAAAATCTATGCCAAATAATTGATTTCTTGTCTCCTTATATGAGCTAGCTAATTCTTTTTTGAAATAATCCTTTATAAAGTCACTTGCCTGAGATTCTCCACCCTTAAATCTATCTTGATCCAATGGAAATGAACTTTGTTGATAATCAGCGGTGAACTTTTCCTCATAAATATAAGGATTTAGTAAGCAAGGTTTTATTTTCTTTAACTTTTCCTCATTAAATCCAATAGGTTCATTTGGAATAATTTTTTTTGTTTCAATTTTTTTTCTAAAAGCTGAAAAGGAATCAGGTAAATCTACAATATCAAAAGGTAGCTGATCAATGCAATAGAGAGAAGAATCCCAAATCAATTCAATCTGTATTTTTTGTTCTTTTATATGTTCAATTTGTTTAATTTCGTCATAAGCATGAATATCTTCGCAAAAAATAGTATCGAATTGATTTTTGTTTACTAAATCAATGAGGACTTGCGTTGGATCGCCAATATAATAATTTAGTTGATGGCCATATTTTTTTAAAGCGTTATCTAAAGAATGAAGGCCTTGAGATAAATAGCGTTGCCGGTGCTCTGCACAATTTAGAAATCCCCAATCATTCAAGTCCAGCCATTTTTTATCGAAAATATATATAAAAGATAACTCTTCAGACTCCAGCATTGCATGATTAATGATTTTATTATCATTAATTCTTAAATTATTTCTAAACCATACGAGGTTTTTCAACAGACTTTTTCCTTTTATTTCGTCGACAACGTTCAGAGCAGTGGCGAACTTCATCCCAGCAATTTTTCCATTTTCGCCTCCATTCAAAAGGTCGTTCACATGTAAGACAGATTTTTGTTTTTTTTATCACACTCATAAGATGATCTTGCGTATTTAAAGTTCTTAATTGATATATTAGACAATTAATAACAACTATCTATAATTAAATTATGAAAAAATTCTTTATAGTCTTTTTTATCTTTTTGTATGGATGTGCCTCACCTACAAAACAAGGAACAATTTATCCGGCACCCCATAATGATTATAAAGGTTCAATTGTTAAAGAACATTTTGGCAAAGAGGAGCCCTATGACTTTATGATTCGAACTTGTAAAATTTACGGGGGTCTCGATGAAACAAGTATTAAAGATCTAGGTGAAGATACATTTTTTCAAGATGTGATTGAATTTAAGTGTAATTATCATGGCAAACTTCAAGAAGAACTAAATATTGATGGAAAATCATCACAAAGATTAAACGGAAGGGTTGCTGCACAAAAATGTCAAAACTTAGGTTTTGAAATCGGGACTGTTAATTTTAAAAATTGTATGGAGGAGCTTACGCGTTAAATGAAAAAGTATTTTATTTTGATCCTGTTAATTTATGCTCAGCTTTCTTCTGGCGAAACTCAAACTATCACCTTAAATTGCAAAGGTTTAAGTCATTTTGAAATTGTTGGCTCCTCTGGCGCTAAAGAGGAAGTTAAAACCATAACTTATCAATTTATTAGGGGTGAGCTTCAAGATTTAAATAATATTGAATGTAAATGGGATAGCGATATTATTTTATGTGAATCTAATTTTCTTAATTTTAGAAAACTTAATATTGATCTTAACTCAAAAAAAGTTAGCGATTTTATTGCTGGAAATAAAGGGTTTGGTCAATATACAGAGAGTTTTGAAGGTACATGTGATTGAAGTAAAAAAAATAAATGATGGACTTTATGAGGTTTTAATTACTCATGATGGTACTACATCACATTTAATAATATTGAATCAAAATGACTATGAGAAGTATAGTCATAATCAATGTACCCCCGCAGAGCTTATTAATGCATCCTTTCAATTTCTTTTAGATCGAGAATCGAATCAATCCATTCTTAAAAAATTTGCATTAAGTGTAATTGAAAATTATTTTCCAGAATATCCTGACGAATTAAGCAAATACCTAAATTAAACTAAACTCATAAGTATCTTTTTTGTCTTTAAGAAAAGGATTGCGACTATGATTTTAAGATTTATATTATTGATATTACTTTCATTTAACCTTAAGGCTACCCCTAAAGACTTTTCAAACGGGACCTACATTGAAAAATTTGATAATGGTCAATCTAAATATGAGATTACTTTTAAAGATGGTAAAAAACATGGTAAAGAAGTTTTTTGGTATGAAAATGGAAATAAAAAAATGGAGAGCCATTTTTTAAATGGCATTGAAAATGGTCTATGGCAACAATGGTATGAAAATGGTCAATTGAAACTTAGGGTCAATTATATTTCTGCAAAAGAAGATGGTTTATGGGAGCAATGGTACGATGATGGTTCAAAAAAATCAAAATCCAATTTTAAGAATGGAGTTAAACAAGGTGAAGAAATTATTTGGAACCGAGATGGAAGTGAGCGTTATAAAAAAAATTACGTAAATGGAAAAATTGTAAAATAATACTAAATCTTCAATTAAACTATCTTTCTAGGTCTTTATATTTATGTATAGTTTTTTTGAAAAATTAATTAATCCTTTCCCAAAGCATTTATTTAATTCGCCACCTAATTCTATTCTTAAATTTGCATGGCAATGTACAGAAGGTCTTCGAAAATATATCTTTTTAATGGGATTATTTACTGCGATTATTGCTAGTTTTGAGGCCTTACTTTACGTAATTTTAGGAAAAATGATTGATCTTATGAATGCCGAAGGATCATCACTTTTTTTAACGAACCATCAAACAACGCTCATCATTCTCGGCATTATTTTAATTTTAAGTACCCTTGTTGTAGCAGCGCAAACTATTTTTAAACACCAATCACTTGCAGGTGTATTTCCCATGCGTCTTCGTTGGAACTTTCATCGTTTATTGTTGAGTCAAAGCATTGATTTTTATAGCAATGAGTTTTCTGGAAGAATCGCTACCAAAGTCATGCAAACAGCATTAGCCATGAGAGATATGTGGTTTATTCTTGCTGACATTTTAATTTATGTGGCTGTCTATATTGCCACCATGATCATTTTAGTTGGTTCGCTTCAATCTTTTTTATTTTATCCATTTTTATTATGGCTCCTCCTATATTTAATATCTTTATTTTATTTTGTTCCAAAACTTGCAAAATTATCCAGAAAGCAAGCTGATGCTCGATCTTTAATGACAGGCCGAATAACAGATGCTTACACAAATATAAATGTGGTTAAATTATTTTCTCATGCTGGGAGAGAGTCAGAGTACGCCAAAGAGTCAATGTCAGATTTCCTTCAAACAGTTCACGCGCAAATGAGAAAAGTTTCTACCATAGAGATCATCAATCATTTTTTAAGTATGCTTTTGGTTGTAACAACGGCTGGAACATCTATTTGGCTTTGGGCAAATGAAATAATTCAGGTAGGTGTTTTAGCCACTGCTTGTGCTATGGCGCTCAGACTAAATGGTATATCACATTGGGTTATGTGGGAAATGACCTCCCTTTATGAGCAAATTGGTACAGCACAAGATGGTTTAAATATGCTCTCAAAACAACAAGAAGTGAACGACAAAAAAAATGCAGATGATATTAAAATTAAAAAAGCTAAAATTCATTTTAAAAAAATAACTTTTGCCTACAAAGCTGGCCAAAAGCTTTTTAAAGATTTTAATTTAACTATTAATCCTGGTGAGAAAGTTGGTCTTGTTGGAAGATCAGGCGCTGGTAAGACAACACTGATTAATTTACTGCTCAGATTTTATAATTTAAATGATGGGCAGATTTTAATTAATAACAAAGATATTTCAAAAATAACTCAAAATAGTCTCAGGGCCAATATGGCTATGGTGACTCAAGATACCTCACTTCTTCATAGAACCATTCGAGAAAATATTGCCTATGGTAATCCCGAAACATCAATGACTGATATTATTGCTGCTGCAAAAAAAGCACAAGCTCATAATTTCATCAGAGACTTTAAGGATCAATATGGTAATAAAAGCTATGAAACACTTGTAGGGGAAAGAGGGATTAAGCTTTCTGGAGGTCAAAGGCAAAGAATTGCCATTGCAAGGGTTATTCTTAAAAATGCTCCAATATTACTATTAGACGAGGCCACCAGTGCACTCGATTCAGAAATTGAATCGATTATTCAAGATAGCCTAAAAGATCTGATGAAAGGCAAGACGGTAATTGCCATTGCACATCGATTATCCACAATCGCAGCAATGGACCGTCTTGTTGTGATCGACAATGGCATCATTGTTGAAGAAGGAAACCACAAAGATCTTATTAAAAAAAATGGACTTTATAAAAAACTATGGCAGCACCAGAGTTGTGGTTTTATTGGCGAAGAATAATCCTTATTTATCTGTCAATGCCAAATCAGTAATTGAATAAAAACCTGTAGGTCTATCTTTCTCAGCCTTCCAAGTTTTTTTCTTAACAATACAACATCGATCTCGGTTAATATCTGAAGCGCCAAATTTTAATTTTGCATTTGGAATAATTCTATAAATATGACGCTCAATACCATCAATCTTTTCAGGCGCATCATCTTGGGCACAAAAAATTAGAATATTTTGCTGCTTGGTCTTTTGTCTCATAATAACCAAGTCAGTACGGCCTAAATCATTTAAATGCTTTTGAAGTTTTTTAAATTCATCACCAGAAAGAGGTTCTAATTTAAGAAGACTCACTCGCTTCATTACTGAAATAGCATTAGCATTTATTTTATCTTTACTGAGTAATTGGGGTATAAATCGTACAACCCATATCCCCTTTTCCTTTGATGATTTTAGTTCTGAGATAATATCATCAACAGGATATTTAGTTAGAATTGGTGGTCTCATTATTTAATTTATAAAAAAATTTATTAAATAGCCTATTAGGTAAAAGATAAATAATATTACAAAGCCAGCAGTTAAAAATCTAGGCAAATCTAATTTAAAACTACTATCACCTTTATTATAGACGGTTTTCAAATATCTTGATTGATATAAATAAAAACCGACAAGATAACTCGGAAGAATAGCAATAATCCAAAACCAATTTATTTTATAAAAACCAACAAAAAAAGCTAAACAAATACTAATGAGTAAAGTAAAAGCACCTAATATTTGCCAAAAAGAAAAAGTCATCTTATTTTTTTATTAATTTTGTTATTATTATCTTATATCAATCAACGTAACGCTAACAATTTATGAATCGTTTTGACAAAATTATTCTAAGCTCAACACTTATTTCTTCAATCATCATTTTCTTTATGTACATTGGTCTTAAGTTTTATAATTTTATTAAAACTGGTGAATGGCTTCATGGTATATCAACATGCAAGGTCTTTGAAATTCTTTGTTTTGAAAATTTATTTTTTAAATTCATAAGTGATATGGAGGCTTTACTTTTTGTTGCACTACTATTTTTTGTTTACTTTTGGTTTCATAAATTTTTAATTACTAGATGATCTATCACTATCTAGATTTATCAATTTTATTCATTCTTATAATCCTTCTGATATTATTAATCTATCTTGCCTATAAAAATACTAAATAGATAATTTATGTTCCTCTTTAAACTCTTCTTTACAGCCATAATCATCGTCATTATTTCTGAAATTGCCAAACATTATGATCGGCTTGCGGCTCTCATAGCTTCTCTACCTTTAGTGACCTTAATTACACTTTTTTGGCTTTATTATGAAAATCAGCCTGAAGAAAAAATAGCTAATCATGCATACTATACTTTTTGGTATGTTATACCGACATTACCGATGTTTGTTTTCTTTCCTTGGGCCATTAAAGTTTTTGGCTTCTGGATTACATTTATCCTATCCATATTTTTAACTATCATTATTTTCTTTTTATACGCTACTATTTTAAAAAAATTTGGTATTAACCTAATTTGAATTTTTTTCTATAAATTGAATCAATAAAAAATGCCTTATCTAATAAAAATTATCATTGCGGTTGCAATTATTGTTGCTGCAACTGAATTAAGTAAACGCAGCACGACCTTAGCTGCTATTTTACTTGCCATGCCAATTGTTTTATTCGCTTCATTCACAATAATTTGGGAGGAGAGTCAGGATGCAAATAAGATAGCGGCCCTTACATACGAAACAGTACTTTTTATTTTACCCGTGGTACCTTTTTTATTTCTTTTAAGCTGGCTTTTAAAGAATAATATGAATTACTATCTAGCTTTATTCATTACATGCATGGGAATTGCATTCGCAACATTACTCATGCAAAAATTTATCGGTAATTTTCAATAAACGCAATTATCTTTGGTAATAACATATGAGAAATTGTGAGTGCCGCCACAACAGGAAAGATGCTATATAAATTTACACTATACTCAAAAACATTTTTACCTATCAAAAAATACAAAGTCATAATCACAGGTATTGAAAATGTAACTAGCCATAAAAGGTCGGGGTTAATTCTAAATTTTTCAGCGATTAATGCTCTAATCCCGTGAACGCCACAAAAGTAAATTCCAAACCATATTAATGGATGAAATATTGTGGCCAGAATCATAAGTATAATAAATTCAAATAAGACCCATTTATTTGATTGAATTGGCAGAACCAATAATAAACTTAAAAAAATACTTAATATAATAAGCAGATCTTGTGCGAGGATAAAAATATTTAATGGGATATTAGTTTTTGTCAGGATATTAAATATTTCATTAACTATTTCTGGATAAAACATAATGGGAAAGAGTGTCATCATTAGTCCCCAGATAAATTTTATTAAAAGATTCTTTTTTAAATAATAAAGGTCTGAGTTTCCAAAATGAATAACTGACATAATTAAAAGTAGGCTAAGACCTATAATGGGAAAATTAAACCAAAGAAGTAATCCTAAAAAAACAATTAATAAATAAACTAAAAACAGAAAAAAAATCTTTAATCTCGAACAATTTGCATAGTAAATAATTTTTCCATCAATAGCGCCATGACTTAATCCTATCGTTCCTATTAAAATCAATGCAATTATCAATGAATTATCATCGTTAAAAATATTTGGTATGTAATTGTTAACTCCAATTAATATTATTGAAAAAAAAATAAATAATAATTGATGAGTTTTAACGGTTTGCATGATTACTAAAAATATTTTTTATCATGGGCCATTTAGGTAAAGCCCAAATAATTCTGAAAATATCTCCCAAACTTGGTTGATCAGACATAAATCTAATAACTGAACCTATATTGCCTGTTTTGAAAAAAGATAAAAATAATTTTGGGCCAATTTTTGGATCGTAATAGCAAGCTCTTAGAAAAATTTTATCCATCCAATCAAGAATGGCAGGACTCTTATAAAAATAATCTTGGGTCCTAAATTCTCCGGGGGATTGTTTTTCCAAACTCTTAATCCAATGAATCACTCTTTGCATAGAATAACCCGTTGAAGGCCGGATCATGCCGGCATTTGAACCAATTTTTATCATACCTTCATTCATGGTTCTATTGATAATCCCCATTGGAAGAATGGCTTTTTCTAATCTTAATTTTTTATATTTACCATATTTTTTCATGGTTATTTCATGACTTTTTCTAATGGATTGCCAATTTACCTCTCGTGCAAAAAAGGTAGTTTCAACTAAAGCTTCTCTTTTACTAAATGGTAATATATAGGTAAATTCAATGGCCTCATTGTTTTCTTTAAAATTCATCAGTGTGACTTTATCTTCATCAAAAAGGTCTTGGTCTACTTTTATTTCTTCACCAATAAAGGCCTGAAATAAATTTTCATTATTTTTAAAACTGCTTTTATTAACCAACGGCCTGCTGTCAATTACAAATTCTGATTGAATAATATTTCCATCTTTTGAAATTATTTTAAATATATTTCCTGGAATAATTTTTTTTACATCAAAGTTGGATTGGTATTTAATATTTTTACCCAATTTTTTTATCAATGCATTCAAAAGCGTTTTAGATTCATAAGCAACATAACTATAAGGTTCAATATTTGAAATACACTGATCAGTTGTACTTTCTATCTTTATTTTTTTCCATTCTTTTTTTGGTTTAATTGCATGCATTGTCTCAATATTAGGAATTTCTGAACCAACCCACGCACATAAAGTTTGATCAGCTCGAGTATTTTTGTTTTTTTCAAGAACTATAATTTTTTTTTCAGGATAAATGTTCTTTAAGTAATTTAAAAATAACAAAGACGATAAACCACCACCTATACAAACAATATCAAATTTTTCATTCATGCCTGATGTGCTCCAGGTAGATTTTTAATTGAATGATGCAGTAGTTGATTATGTATTAAATTTCTCTTGTAAGGCTTTTGATTTTTTAATAAAAAGATCGATTCATATATTTTTTCAAAGATATTTAAGTAAACTCGTCCTTGGTCATAAGACATTTTTTTTGAACGGATTTTATCGCCAATGCCTTTATATAATTTTGCTGCAATTCTTATGGATCTTTGCGTTTTTCCTGGTAAAAACTGAATACCAAGTTTTCCACTCTCATAATATTCATTGGCCACCTGTAATAATTTATCCCTAACTTCATTTATACGTTTTCTTTGATAGTCATTAGGTTTAGTAATGTTTTGAGTGCCGATACCTTCTAGCATATTTTTTGGTAAATAGTTTCTGCCTTGCTGAGCATCTTCCAAAATATCCCTGCAAATATTGGTTAATTGCATTGCAATACCCAAATCAATCGCATGGTATCGAAGTTTTTTATCTTTAATACCTATAACATCGCAAACCATTAAACCTACTGTACCTGCAACACGGTAGCAATATTTTAAAAGTGCGCTTAATGAAATAGGTTGTTGATAGTTTATATCTGAAAGTTGGCCAATTAAAAATTCTGACATGACCTCTGCATTAGGAAGATATTTTGGATCCATCGCTTTAAATGCATCGAATCCAGAATGATATTGATCAGCCTGCCATGCCCTATATATTTTTTTAAATTGTTGATGGTTTTTTGCTTCTTTATCATCAACAAGGTCATCCAATTCTCGACAAAATTGATAGACAGCATAGATACGATTGGCAATTTTTTTATCTAAAAATAAGGATGACCAAAAAAAAGTTTTACCATGTTTTTTTATAACTGATTTATTTGCTGTCATGGATATAAAACTCTTTCAACAACTTTTCCAGAATTTATTACACCCGGCAATCCAGCGCCTGGATGAGTGCCAGCACCTACATAAAATAAATTTTTATAATAATCATCTTGATTATGAGTCCTAAACCATGCTGACTGACTTAAAAGAGGAGCTATTGAAAAACCAGTACCGTAGGGTGTTCTGTAATCAGTTTTAAAATCCAAAGGTGTCATTGAAAATAAATTGATAACATGTTCTTTTAAATTTGGCATGATAGATTTATCTAAAGCATCAATAATACGTGAAGCAAAATCTTCTTTGATATCATTCCAATTGATATTTTTTTTCAAGTTAGGGACTGGCACTAAAGCGTAAAAACTATCATGCCCTATGGGTGCAAATGACTCATCCGTACAGGTAGGTCTATGTAGATAAATGGAAAAATCATTTGCCAAATGAAGGTTATTGAAAATATCATCTAAGAGTTCTTTGTATCGTGGCCCCATCCAAATTGTATGATGCGCAACATTATTATATTTTTTTGTTGTTCCAAAAAAAATCACAAATAATCCCATGGATTGTTTAGCAAATTTTTTTAAAAATAAATTATGGAATGATATTTTTTTAGTTTTAAGTAACTCATTATTCACTTGCAACGGATCAGCATTACAAATTAATGCATCAGTAGAAATATATGTTCCATTTTTAAAGTGCACGCCTTTTACAATATTCTGGTTAACCTCAATTCTTTCAGCATCGTGGTTTTTATATATTTTTATATCGTGCCTTATCATTAATTTTTCAAGTTCAGATACAATCTTGCCTGTACCGCCCATACAAAAATATATGCCCCATTTCTGTTCTAGGGCATGAATAAGCGAATAGATAGCAGATGTACTAAAGGGATTTCCTCCGACCAAAAGCGGTTGTATCGTAAAGGCTTGTCTTAGGTTAGGATGTTTAATGTACCTCGCCACAAAATCATATACCGAACGATAACCTTTTAACCGGATAATATCAGGTGCATATTTAAGCATTGTGGTTATTTTATGAAAGGGTTGGCTTGCAAGCTTTTCATAACCCAAAGCAAATATTTCCTTAGATTTTTCTAACATTTGCATATATCCAGCCACATCTTCTGGTGAAATATCATCAATTTGCTTTAACATGCTCTCCATATTGGGGCCATAATCAAAAGTAGTTTGATCTGATGAAAAATAGAATCGGTACCAAGGGTCCAGCGATTTAAATTCTAAATGATCATCTAAACTCTCACCTAGAAGATCGAACAACTCATAAAAAAGATTAGGTGCTGTGATGACTGTTGGTCCTGCATCATGCAAGTAGCCATCTTTTCTAAAAACTTGGGCTCTACCTCCTAACTCATTCAAGCGCTCGTATATGCTTACCTCATTACCTCGAGCTCTCAATCTTATTGCCGCTGAGATGCCTCCGAAGCCTCCACCTAACACACTAATTTTTCTCATTTTTTTTGAGTCTTTTTTCAATATTTTGCTTTAATGCAATTAAAATAGGCTGAATAATCACAGGGATCCGATGCACTTTTTCTTGAACAACATTTAATATATTTTTTATCTCATTAAAGTCATCATTCAAATCTACTGAATTAATTAAATTCTCTAATTTTTTTATTCCCTTGAAAGTTTTTATATTGTTATTCGGTTGTTTTGATAAATGATGGACAATTACAGCGTTTGGATGGCCATTGAATAAGTCAGAAAATTTCTCTTGCTCTAAGCCAATAATATTCTCAATATCATTGAGCCATTGATAAGCCAGGCCTAGCTCATTTGAAATTTCTATTAATGCATCACATTCATCACCTTTGATTTCTTTACATTGAAACATGCCCATGACAGGCATTGATATTAATGGTGATGTTTTTTCATATGCAATTTTTTTATATTCATTCCAAGATAAGCTGAATGGATTGACACTGACATCCGTTGATTGTCCAAAAACAATTTCTTTTACAGACATCGATAATAATTTTAATAAAATCGTTTGGTGCCATCCTTGCTCAATTTCGGTTATTTTACGAAATGATTCAGCAATTAAATAATCACCTGAACAAATGGCTGCGGGAATTCCAAATTTTTTCCAGACCGTTCTGCGGCCCCTACGCAATAAATCCTCATCACAGATATCATCATGCAATAATGATGCACTATGAATTAATTCACAGACTACTGCCCACTTAATGTAAGTTTGTGAATCAAGCCCTAATAAAGCGCCTGATGCTAAAGCAAGGCGTGCCCTAATCCACTTTCCCTCAGACTCACCATGATGCTTTAACCATTCTGAAAGCGAATTATCATTAACTAATAAACTTTCAGAAAATTCTTGTTTTACTTGATCTAAAAACTCATCTGCCTCAGGGGGCATAAAAAATTCTGAATAACCTATCTGACTTAATTTAATCATAAAAAAACGCGCCATTTCTGGCGCGTTTTAATCTCAAGTTATAGCTTTATTAATTAAGCACCAGCATCCGATTTACGTTGTGCAATCATGTAAATCATAACACCGAAGAGTGCTTTTGCTACCACATCAGCAATAGTATATCCAACCTGAACAGCTGCATTAATCTCGCCTGCAACAAGTCCACCAATACCGAGCATTGGTAAAATAAATACGATTGGATAGAAACACCATGAAACAATGGTTAAGGTTCTCGCACCTGCTACCATGCCTTGAACAGCTTTTGGCTGCTTAGGAATAGAGGCGCCAAGACCTGAAACCAAGTCTCTTACAATGTATAAGAATGGAATCATTGATAAGATCCACCATTGCCAACGAACACCGGCGTCACCAGAAATTTCACCTGGGTAACCAAGAATGATCATTAATGCAGCAGCGAATGCTAATTTTGTTCCTTTTGAATAAGTCTCTTCTTTGCTGAGACGCATCACAAGTACAAGTTCTAAAAGTAAGAGTGGAACAGTCAATAACCAATCAACATAACGATAAGCATCATTAAATGCTGCACCGGTAGCTGTCACAACTCCGTTCGATAATTCATAGGCATGATTAAAGCTTTCGAACATTCTTAAATAATGATAAAAAGCAATTAAACATACTAAACCTGATAATGTTAAAGCTGTTTTGTATGCTGGAGCGACTTGAGAACGCTGAGCAAAGAAAAACACGGTACCCGCACCAAATGTTGCAATGGCAAAGGACAGTGAATTAAAGACTATATTATAATCTGCTAAATCCATAAAACCTCCTGTTACTAATACTCCTTATTATCATCATCAACAAGCTAAGGAATACTAAGCATTTGTTTATGACAAAAAAACGAATTCACCTCTTCATCAAAGAATATGTTTTTTTATCCCCTCGGGAATACATAAGTAAAGGAACTTATAGTGTTAGTGTACTTATATATAAGTACATTTGAAAGTAAAATAAAAAATTAGTTTACTTTTTTTGAATAAATATTATAAATCACCCAAACAAACACAATGGCTGCTGCAGCGCCTGTTCCAAGGGAACTAAAAGTCTCTGTCAACGTATCCAAAATATTTAATTGGCCAATAAAAGGTATGTTAGGCTGACCTAAAATAATTTCAATTAATGCGAATAAAACAATTAAGCTTAAGATTGTCTCTGTGATAACCCTAAACCATCTTCTAATTAAAGCCATGTTATCCATTTATGATCCTTGGGTAAAAAAGGGTCCTCGTAAGGACCCTCTTAACTATGGAAATTTAAACAATTTCTATACTACTTGCGAGCTCTCCAAATAGAGTAGAGAACCCAAACAGCTACAAGACCTACAATACCTTGGCTGCCTAGTTGGTTAATCAGGTCGGTTACAGTGCCAATAACATTTGGAGTTCCAAAGAATGGAACAGCGGCACCGCCCATTAAAATTTCTAATACAATTGATAAAGCTAGAAGGCTAACAATAGTTTCTGAAAGTCCACCAGCCCACTTTCTAATTGTTGCTAGTACATCCATAAGTTTTCTCCTGTTGTAATATAAAAAAAGTTTAAACTTTCATCTCTTTAAACTTCCGATGAGTTTACGCCTATTTTTTTAAAAAAACACAATATATTGATTTTTTTTTAAATTATTGACTAAATATGGATTTTCTTTGTTATACTTGTGAGTCCCCCTAAATAAAAGCAATTACAGGCACTATTTCAAATAATTACTCAACAGTTACTGACTTGGCCAAATTTCGTGGTTTATCAACATCAGTTTTTTTAATTAGGGCAACATGATAAGCCAAGAGCTGAACCGGAATTGCATGGATGATTGAAGATAATATACCCGTATGTCTTGGTGTCCTGATGACTCTGATATCTTTTTCACTTGAAAAATGACTATCGCTGTCTGCAAAAATATATAAGATTCCGCCTCTGGCTTTGACTTCTTGCATATTTGATTTCAACTTTTCAAGTAGATTATCATTCGGAGCAATCACTACCACAGGCATATCTTTATCAACAAGAGCCAAAGGTCCATGTTTCAATTCACCGGCTGGATAAGCCTCAGCATGAATATAAGAGATCTCCTTTAACTTTAAAGCTCCTTCAAGTGCTATAGGGTAATGAATACCGCGACCTAAAAAAAGAGCATTATGTTTCTTTGCAAATTCTTTAGCCCACTCTTTAATTTGGGGTTCCAAATTCAAAGCATGCTGAACACTTCCAGCTAGGCGCCTTAAATCTTCAAGATAATTTTCTTCTTGTTTCTTAGTAATAAGCTTTTTATATTTTGCTAAGCACACGGTAATGATAAAAAGTGCTGTCAGTTGTGTTGTGAATGCTTTGGTTGACGCTACCCCAACTTCAATGCCGGCCCGAGTATAAAAAACACCTTTCGATTCTCTAACAATGGCACTATCTTGAACATTACAAATAGTAATTGTTTTTTTATGCCCCATTTTTTTTGCATGTTTTAATGCCTCAATCGTATCTAATGTTTCACCTGACTGAGAAATAGTGATAATAAGTTGCCTTGGATTTTTAACTGAAGCCCTATAACGATATTCGCTGGCAATTTCCACATTGGTAGGTATTTTTGCAATAGATTCGAACCAATATTTAGCAGTTAATCCTGCATAGTAACTTGTCCCTGCAGCTATGATGAGTATGGAGTCAATATCTTGAACCATTTTTTCAGCATGTTTGCCTAAAAGATTTAAATCAAACCGACCATTATCAATAACAGCTTCGATCGAGTCACTGATTGCAGAGGGTTGTTCATAAATTTCTTTCTGCATAAAATGACTGTAGGGGCCTAAGTCCATGGAACCTAAATTAAGTTTAGATTCGATGACTTTTCTTTTGACAGGTTTTAAATTTAAGTCAAAGATTTTAAGTTCTGACTCTTTTAAGTCAGCAATGTCACCATCATTGAGATAAATAATTTGATTAGTCTCTGCTAATAAAGCAGAAATATCTGATGCAATATAACTTCCTTTAGAATTAAAACCTATTAATAGTGGGCAGCCATTTCTTGCCGCAATTAATCGATTTTTTTCATTCAATGAAACAACAGCAATTGCATAAGCACCTCTTAACTCTTTAATAGCGGCATTAACAGCTTTTAAAAGATCTTTCTTTTTTTTATAAAAATAATGAATAAGATGAGCAATCACTTCGGTGTCTGTTTCTGATTCGAATTGATAACCTAATTTTTTTAGCTTTTCGCACTGAAAGTCATGATTTTCAATAATGCCATTGTGGACCAGTGCTATCTCATTATTTGAAATATGTGGATGGGCATTTGACTCAGTCACTCCTCCATGGGTGGCCCATCGCGTATGACCTATACCTATGAGGCCCTCGATTTGATTGGCATCAACTTTTGTTTTAATCGATGATACTCTGCCAATCGACCTAATGCGCTGAATATTACCATTGATGACAGCAACGCCCGCAGAATCATAACCTCTGTATTCAAGACGTTCTAGTCCTTGAATCAAGTAAGGTAATACATTTTTATTTGAGATTGCTCCAACAATTCCACACATTATTTTTTAGACGGCCTTTTCCAACCATGAATCGTTTTTTGTTCTGATCTTGATAAAGTTAATTCATTCGCAGGGACATCCTCCGTAAGCGTTGACCCTGCACCAATCGTTGCCCCCTTACCAATTTTAATAGGTGCAATCATTTGGCAATCAGATCCTAAAAAAACATCGTCTCCAATAATTGTTTTATGTTTTGCAGCACCATCATAATTACAAGTAATGCAACCCGCACCAATATTTACATCCTTACCCACCTCAGCATCGCCAATGTAACTAAGATGATTTATTTTAGTACGATCATCTACAAAGGTATTTTTAATTTCTACATAATTACCAATATGTACTTCTTTACCAAGCTTTGCTCCTGGTCTTAATCTGGCATAGGGGCCAATTTTGTTAGACTCTCCAATAATGCTTGAATCAATATAGCTAAAAGACTCAATGACAGAATCATTTTTAATTTCACAATCTTTAAAATAAGAATAAGGTTTTAGATGAACATTATTACCTAGTATTATTTTTCCCTCAAAAATACAACCCACATCAATTGTTACATCTTTTCCGCACTTTAAATGTCCGCGAATATCGATTCGGGCAGGATCAATGATGGTAACACCACGCTCCATTAATTCTTCTGCTTCTTTCATCTGCAATTGCCTTTCTAAAAAAGCTAATTCTTTTTTTGAGTTAATGCCTAAAACTGTTGATTCGATGTCTACGGTATGAGACGAAATTTCTAATCCATCTTCAGATGCAAACTTAATAATATCAGTTAAATAATACTCTTTTTGTTTATTATTATTTGAAATTTTTGCCAGCCATTGTTTTAATCTTTGAGTATTTACAGCCATAATACCCGTATTAATTTCAGTTATTTTTTTGTCATTAGCATCACAATCTTTTTCTTCAACAATACCTACAATTTTATTTGCAACTCTTTTTATTCGGCCATAACCCGTTGGATCATCTTTCACAAAAGTCATGATGGAAATAGAATCATGGGCGTGATCAACTAATTTTTTTAGATCATTTTTATCAACCAAAGGCACATCGCCATATAAGATGAGTGTGGTATCTGCATTGATATAAGGTTCAGCCTGAAGAACGGCATGCCCTGTACCCAATTGTTCTTTTTGTGTGACCCATTTTATTTTTTCATCATTAATAGAAGCTTTGATGAGCTCCATCTTATGTCCTACCACCATAGAAATTTCGTTTGGGTTTAATGAGGTTGCGGTTTCATAAACATAATGAATGATGGGTTTATTTGAGAGGGGCTGCAAAACTTTAGGTAAATCGGAATGCATCCTCGTACCTTTTCCAGCAGCTAATATAACAATTGATAATGTCGTCATTATTTTAATTGAAAGTATAAACAAAAAAAGCAGCCTTAAGCTGCCTTTTTCTTAAACAACGTTTTATTATTTTTTCTTTCTAAGCTTTTCAATTGCTTGCAGCTGAGCCATAGCCTCTGCTAATTCAGCTTGAGCTTTAGCAAAATCAATTTCAACGCTTTTATTCTTCATAGCTTCTTCTGCAGCTTTTTTGGCAGCTTGAGCTTTAGCTTCATCTAGATCAGAGCCTCGGATCGCAGTATCTGATAAAACTGTCACGTGACCAGGCTGAACTTCTAAAATACCACCTGAAACGTAGATGAGTTGTTCTTCATTTTTTTCAGCTAATTTAATGCGCACCGAACCTGATTTGAGTGGTGTGATCATAGGTGCATGGTGAGGATAGATACCTACCTCTCCCATTTTGGCAGGTGCAACAATAAATTCCGCATTACCTGAGAAAATAGATTCCTCTGCACTAACAATATCGATTTGAACTGTATCTGCCATATTTATTTAGTTTTCTTAGCCTTCTCAAGAACTTCCTCAATACCGCCCACCATATAAAAAGCTTGTTCAGGAATATCATCATGCTCACCATCGACAATGGCTTTAAATCCTTTAATGGTATCTTTAAGCGAAACATACTTACCTGGTGACCCCGTAAATACCTCAGCAACATGGAATGGTTGAGACAAGAATCTTTGAATTTTTCTTGCACGCCCAACAGCTAATTTATCATCTGGTGATAATTCATCCATACCTAAAATAGCAATAATATCTCTTAACTCTTTGTAGCGCTGAAGTGTTGATTGAACCGCACGTGCAACTTGATAGTGTTCTTCACCCACAATTTGTGGATCTAATTGCCTTGATGTTGAATCAAGTGGGTCCACAGCTGGGTAAATACCAAGTGAAGCAATATCACGAGATAACACCACGGTCGAATCCAAGTGCTGGAATGTTGTCGCTGGCGATGGGTCAGTCAAGTCATCAGCTGGCACGTAAACCGCTTGAATCGATGTAATCGAACCTGTTTTGGTTGAAGTAATTCGTTCTTGTAAGCGGCCCATTTCATCGGCGAGTGTCGGTTGATACCCCACAGCTGAAGGCATACGTCCTAACAGAGCTGATACTTCCGTTCCCGCAAGGGTGTAACGATATATATTATCCACAAAGAATAGAACGTCTTTGCCCTCATCCCTAAATTTTTCTGCCATCGTTAAACCAGATAGAGCCACTCTTAATCGGTTACCAGGAGGCTCGTTCATCTGACCAAACACCATAGCCACTTTAGAATCTTTCATTTTCTTAGGCTGAATAACACCGGCTTCAATCATCTCATGATAAAAGTCATTACCCTCACGCGTTCTTTCACCCACACCGGCAAAAACAGATAATCCTGAGTGCTCTTTAGCAATGTTATTAATAAGTTCTAGCATATTCACTGTCTTACCAACGCCCGCACCCCCAAATAAACCAACCTTACCGCCTTTAGCAAAAGGACACATAAGATCAATCACTTTAATTCCGGTTTCTAATAATTCAACGGACGGGGATAGATCTGTAAACTCAGGTGCTTTTTGATGAATAGATCGTGATTCTTTTGAATCAATCTTACCCACCTCATCAATGGGTCGGCCTAAAACATCCATGATTCGGCCAAGCGTTCCATCACCCACAGGAACTTGAATTGGAGAGCCTGTTGAAACAAATTGCATACCTCTAGAAACACCGTCAGATGAGCCCATAGCAATGGTTCGTACAATACCGTCACCAAGTTGTTGTTGCACTTCAAG
>Ga0222714_10001945_pt1 | contig 22659 bp, 41 predicted proteins | sample C33_3DmetaG_FD_165048 | JGI IMG/M metagenome (GOLD analysis project Ga0222714, IMG submission 165048) | Estuarine water microbial communities from San Francisco Bay, California, United States - C33_3D | ecosystem: Environmental > Aquatic > Marine > Unclassified | place: USA: California...
CATAAACAATACTATTACCTTCTAACATGAAGGAACCATAAGTAGAACCTTCTCCAGCAAACAAAGCATCCACTAATTGTTTACTTAATTGTGAGTATATTCTACTTTCTAAATTTCTTATAAATTTTGCTAGCACACTATTTTCTGCATCTCTTTCAGCTTCACGTAATGCTGCATCTATATCTTCTTGTATTTTATCTCTACGCGTCTTCTCTTGATTTTCAATGGTAAGATAATGAGCTGAAGCACCCACGCCACTAAAGGATGGGTTTTTAAAGTTATGTTCCATAGGTGAGGCAGCTAAGTATACTGGGAATAATAAAAACGCTAATAGAATAATAAACATAAGTATCAAACCTAATGCTGTATGTAACCAATCTTTCATTTTCGTGTTTTTGAGGTTTGACCCTCTTTCCTCATCTTTTCTTGTTCTCTATATTCTAATACGACATCTACTTTTTGCTGTAAACGTATTAGGTCTTGATCTAACATCCTTACTTGATCAATAACTCTTATTAAAGCTATATGCTGCTCTTGTAAAGCAGGATCAATATGTTCACCAATAAAATTCCAAATAAAGTATATGAAATAACCCATACCGCAGGCCATAATGACTGGAAAACCATATTCACTAATTAATGATACAATATCAGTTTCCATGATGTCCTAAGTCCATAATGTACCTTATGAAATAATAAGGATAATTAATCACGTCGTGCATCTACCTTGCCGTCTTCGATAAAGTTTTCTGCTCTAGCCACTCTTTCGATATCAGGTCGCAACTCTAATGCAGATGATACTAACATATCAATCTTAATCATTTCATTGGCCATTGTTCGTGCACGATTTTCTAATGATTTACAAAACATAGTAAGAGTTTTTACTTGTTCCACAATACCTTCTAGTATTTGTTTAATAACCAGAAATATGAAAAACCCCATTACTAACGACCCTGCAATAGGAGCACCAAGTTCGCCAACTAATTGCAGTATAGATTCCATATATGCTCTTATTTATAAAAATATAAATAATTATATGGCTAAAATCGTATCTTTAGATGATTATCGCAAAGGATCGGAACAACGATTGCACGATGAGATTTTTAATATAGATTTATCTATATCAGAACTTTTGCTTATAGCAGACCAGCTAGAAGACAAATATAATCAGATTTGTGAACAACTCTATGATTTAGATGATCATAGAAGATCTCTTAAAGCTAAATTAGAAGTAGAGTTTTAACGACCCTGACCTCTATAAGCTTTATAAGATGCTTTCTTGTTCTTATTCATTGAAGATGTTTTTATCATCAATCTATTACCACCCTGAGATGATTTCTTCACCACAGGTACGATAGCTTTTTTAAAACCAACCTTTTCTGTCTTCTTAGCGGCCATGCTTTTCCTTTACTTCTCGTTAACGAAACTATATAGTTCTTTTGCAGTTTCGATAACATCTCTTGCAGAGATAGACCTTAAAGGTAAATCCTTTTTATTCTCAGGATGGTTGTTATTCCATTCAAAGATAGTTTGAAACTCTTTATCAATGTTTTGATTAAGAATTCCTTCTGCTAGTGATAATAGATCGGCTCTGATTTCGAACCCTGATTTGTTTGAATTTGACATAATAACTCCTTGTGTGTGTCTGTGTTCAAAAATTATATCTCCCCTTTTCCGAGAAGATATACTATATATACTTTTTTTAACTTTCAGAAACAAAAGGCTTGACATTTGTGTTAAAATATGTTAATATTATAAAACTTAAAACTTATAGGGAAAAGTAATATGACAACATTTAATAATAAAACACAAGCTCAGAAAGTTATTACAGCTTTAAAAGCAACCGATAAAGGTCTAACAGAAGCACAAATGTCTGCTAGATTTAATATCGCTTCTCCAAGAGCAGTAGTAAACAATCTTAGAAGCCAAGGTTATGCGATTTATACAAATCGTAAAACTGATACTGTAGGTAGAACTAAAACTTTCTACAGATTAGGTACTCCTAAGAGATCAGTAGTTGCTGCTGGTTTTGCTGCACTAGGTGTCTAATTATTAGTCACTTTAGACCAAAAAGGGGCTCGAAAGAGTCCCTTTTTTTGCCTTGTTTCGCTAAGTCATTGATTTTAGTAGAAACTTTGTTGTAAAATAATTGGGTTTAGGGCTTGACATTTCGGGGCAAATCCGTTAAAATTAATATATTAAATAGGAGAGCATTTAATGAAACAAAACGAAACAATCAAACTTTTCAATAATCGATTCGGCGCGATGATCGCTATAGAAGAATCAGTCGACTTTATTTGTGGTGACTGGTCACCTTATGAAGGTTTTGGTAGCAGTGATAGAGTAGCTGTTTATCATAGCGCATTAAGAAACATCATACCTGATTTTAAAGCATGGGAAAAAGGCGAAGTAGAAATCGACGTACTCGACATGATGGAGTTCAGATCAATCTGTGATGACAAAATTTCAGAAGCTTTAAAAGCAAACGAAATATATTAATAATGAGGAGTCAAGTCCGAGATTGCTATCATAAGAACCATCAAGGACTTGACATTTAAAGTACAATAGGAGTATATATGAACTTAAATGAACTATTAAATAAACTAAAAGATCGTGGACTAAATTCTTTGGTTCAATCTATCTTGGTCGACCATATCGAACACATCTTCTCAGAAGAAGAACTCGAATCACTCGTAAACGAATTAAAATCATTCCAATAGGAGATATTTGTTAAATACACAACAAGTATGAAAAAAGAAGAGTTAATAGAATTAATTAAAAACCTTCCAACGGAAGATACTACAGGAGACATCATTGGAATATTTTACGACAGGCACGGGGCACAATATACTACTGATTCTATTAGGGTTGACATGGACGGTGGCCGTATTATACTCGCTCAAAAAGGATCTGACTACCATCAAACAAACAAAAGAAACTGGCAACAAGAAGTACGATTTATAAAAAATGTTAAGAGGACGGCTTGACATTTGATGTCAAATCAGTTATAATAAAAAAATAGGAGAGCAATTATGTCAAATCAATTTAACGAAGGAATCAAAGAAAATCTTTTAGAACGAGCATGTGAGTTATCAATACCTCGTTTAGTAAGAGAACTATCAGTAGAAAGAAGAGAAGCTTTAATGAAAGCTTTCTCAGAGCAACCTAGATACAAATCTTTACTAGAGCAACGATTAGCTTTAGAAAGTGAATGGGTTGAACAAGAGTTTGGTAATAGGGGGTAACATGTTAGCTTATTGCGATCAAATAGCTTCTATGATTCGTAGAGACTTAGTAAATTCTAAAGACCCGAATGATATGCTACTACTAGTAGGGGGTATCAATTACGATTTACATCCTACTGAACATTACTTAATGTCAACAAAGAAAACAATGAAGGTTTGGGATATGAACGAAAAACAATATCGTATAACAATTGAGGAGATAAGCGATAATGGGTAAACAAGTAAGACAAAGACATAAAGAAACAGCTATGACTGTTGGTACTGGCTTACTTATCAATTACCCATTAAATCTTTTAGGACTATATATACTTATGGATGGTTTGGGATGGACTGACCCATTTTATATCGGTACAACTATAACTGTCTGGATGACCGTTGTAGCTTACACCAGAGTATTTCTAATAAGATCATACTATGACCATATTGAGGAGGTAAGAGATAATGGATAAACAATTAGGTGAGGATCTAGGCCGTATCCTAGAGTTTAATGCTAAGGTACATAGTATCTTAGAAGGTTTAAACAAACAAACACAAAGCTTGTTTGAGTTAGTTAAGGTCCAACAAGAGACTATAGCTAAGCTCAGAGGTGAAGTAGATAACATACGTATTGATGTTAAAGACCTTCACAACCGTTAATTCAAGATATGCTCTTGAATCGATACCTACGAACATCTTGCTCTCCAAACTCTAGTTCGTAGGTATCACCTTGTTTATTATAGAGTACACCGAAATAAGAGTATGTATGAGAGCAAAGACACTCGCAGAAGCTAGAAATAAAGCAACTTTGTTTGATAGTCCAGCGATTATCTATAGAACGGAGTCCGGGCCCATTAGAAAAATATATAAATAAAAGGAGAACATTTTTTATAAAGGCACTCCACTAATGGCAATTTCGAAATACTTAGATAACAATTCAATCGATATCGCTAAAGGTATTGTAACTGGTGTATCTCATATTCATGTTTTAGGCGCTGTTCCAGTCATGTCTCAATCACAGACTGGTACCATATGGGATGTAAACGATGTGAAATATCCATGGCATGTATTTGATTCAGACATAACAAAGATTTCTTATGTTGCAGCAGATGCAGCTGATAGTGGAGATAGTCTTACTATTATTGGACTAGATACAAACTATGATCCTTTACAAGAAACAGTAACAGTTACAACAACTCCACAATTGACAACCAATACATTTAAACGAGTATTCAGAGCATTCTCAAGTGCAGATAATGCTGGAACTTTAACAATGTCAAAAAACGGTATTGTGGTTGCACGAATAAATGCTGGTAACGCACAAACTCTTATGTCAGTGTATACTATTCCTAGAGGCAAAACTGGATTCTTAACAAAAGTTATATGTACAACACAAACAGGCGCTGACGGTATTGGAAACATGCATGAAAGAATTAGCGCTACTGGCGCTTTTAGAGTAGGTCATACTTTTGAAGTTACTGGTGCCGGTGGATTTTATGAATACACATTTACTATTCCAGAGAGGATGCCAGAAAAGACTGATATAGACGTAAGAGTTACAGCAAGAACAAATAATGGAAGATATACTTCTGTTTTTGATATGATACTATTAGATAATGGCATTGCGTAATGGAATCCTTTTTAAATTATATTACTGAACAAAAGAACACTCATATGACACACATTGAGGATAAACTTCTCTATGGTGGCGTCAATGGTACACGACAAGCTATCAATGCATTAAGATCTTTACGAGACATGTTAAGAGGTTCTCACGAAGGTAAAGTATCTGTAAAGTGGGATGGTGCACCTGCTATCTTCTGTGGTACCGATCCAAGAGACGGACAATTCTTTGTAGCCAAGAAAGGTATCTTTAATAAAAATCCTAAAGTTTATAAAACCAATTCGGAAATTGATGCTGACACTTCAGGTGATTTAGCATCAAAACTGAAACTCGCTTTAGCACATCTACCTGAATTAGGTATTAAAGGTGTGATACAGGGAGACTTCTTATTTTCAAAAAGTGATTTGAAAATGGAAACGTATGACGGTGAAAAGTATTTAACCTTTCATCCTAATACAATAGTATATGCAGTACCAGCTAATTCTGATATAGCTACAACTATTAAAAGAGCTAAGATAGGAATTGTATGGCATACTTCATATAGTGGTAGAAGCTTTGAGTCTATGACAGCTTCTTATGGAGTAAATGTTAGTAACTTTAAATCTAGTGCTAACGTTTGGTCACAAGATGCAATGCTTCGGGATTTAACTAATGCAACATTATCTAAAGAAGATACGGAGACTATAAATGAATATCTTTCACAAATTGGGAAACTTTTTAACAAAGTTGCTGGGTCAACCCTCAGAGAACTCGAAAGTAACCAAGAACTCGCACAACACATCGAACAGTTCAACAACACTTATGTCCGCGCTGGAACCGTTATCATCAACACCAGAGCTCACACCAAAAAAGTTCAAAACTGGATCGCCAAAAAGTACCGCGCAGAAGCCCAAAAACGCAAGACTAGCGCAGGCAAAGAGGCGCAGTACAAAAAAGCCGAACAACTCTTAAGCTTTTTCTCACCAGCTAACACTATGAGTCTAATTAATTTGTTTGAATTACAAAAACTCATAGTGTTAGTGAAACTAAAACTTATAAATAAATTGAATCAATTAGCGAAACTTAAAACCTTTGTAAAAACCAAGCAAGGTTTTAAAGTAACAGGGCAAGAAGGTTTTGTCGCTATTGATACACTTGGTGGTGATGCGGTAAAGATTGTTGATAGAATGGAATTTTCATACAACAACTTTTCGCCAGATATATTAAAAGGATGGGATAAACCAACTAGGAAGTAATATGGCAACAGTAAGCTTTAAAGACTTTAATCCGGTAAACTATAAGCCCGGTGAAGACGAAATAATACAACGACAAGCTAAGAAAAGAAAATTGGATATACCTACTGGTAATACCGGTGAAGGTTTAGAAAACGAAGCACTTTCATTAGCACAAAGACGTAAAAGATCTATTCTTATTAAACGTATGAAAGCCAGAATAGCTATCGGTCGTAAAAAAGCAGCCAGAAGGATGGCATCTGTTGATGTCCTTAAAAGAAGAGCACAAAAACAAGCTCGTAACCTTATATTCAAAAAGTTAACTAAAGGCAAACCCAGAGCTGAAGTATCACCACAAAGACGCGCAGAGATTGAAAAACGTTTAGACAAAATGAAAGGACGTATTTCTAAAATTGCTCAGCGTATCTTACCTAAAGTAAGAAAAATGGAAATAGCTAGAAAGCGAGGAGAAAAACCCTCAGCACCTAGCGGTACTCAATCTGGAGTAAGCGTCTAGTGGTTTCATCATTTAAACAATACCTCGTAGAGGCTGAGAAAGAGATCTATTTTACTTTTGGTAGAATGAATCCTCCTACTATCGGTCATGGTAAAGTATTTGATAAGTTAGCTCAGGTAGCTAATCGTAATCCATATAAAGTATTTTTATCGCAAGTACAAGATAGTAAAAAGAATCCTTTAAACTATTCTCAGAAAGTTAAGTTTGCAAGAAAAATGTTTCCTAAACATGCAAGAAACATTTTAATTAATAAAAAAGTAAAAACAGTATTTGACGCTGTACAAACTTTATTTGATCAAGGCTATAATAAAATTAATATGGTAGTAGGATCAGATAGAATTAATGAGTTTACTATATTGTTAAACAAATACAATGGAGTGAAAGGTAAACACGGTTTTTATAAATTTGAAAAGATTAATGTTATATCTGCAGGAGAAAGAGATCCAGATCAAGATGACGCAACTGGAATGTCAGCTACTAAATTAAGAACAGCTGCAGCAGATAACGACTTTGTAACTTTTACACAAGGACTTCCTAAAGGAGTAACTAATCCAGAAGCTAAGAAAGTATTTGCTGCTGTGCGTGCTGGATTAGGTTTAAAAGAAACTAAAGACTTTAGGAATCATGTGTCGTTGGAAAAAGTCTCTGAGACACGAGAACAATATGTTAAAGGACAATTGTTTGAGTTAGGAGATTCAGTTATTATAAAGAAAACACAACAACAAGGTAAGGTTACTTGGTTGGGTTCTAATTATGTAGTCGTAGAAGCTGATGACAAATCATATAGATGTTGGTTAGAGGCTGTAAAGAAAGTAACACCTGTGACTGTAGCTAAAGATAAAATAGCTAAAGAAAAAGAAGCAGATAAAAAGAAACACGATCGTATGATGGATAGAGCTAGAACACAACATACTACCAATCTTAACAAACGAGTAGAATTTAAAGAATTTTTAAGGAAAGCAAAATGAAGTACGACTACGGAACACCGGAATCAGTTAAACTAATGAAACAACAAACACCAGGGCAACAAGAGGGCACTATGAAACCACATAACATGAAAGATCCATCTACGGGTAAGATGGTTAAGATAACTTCTACTGATAAGCATGATAAGATTCTTGCTAAGAGAAAAGGTTTTAAAGAGTTTGCACAGGGTTTGTCTGATCGTGAACTAACTAAACAAGAATTAAAGAGAAGAGAAGAAATTGCTAAGTCTCTTCCAGACGCTGATTTCAAAAAGAAATATGGCTCTCAATGGATGGCTATTAAGATGGCCACGGCAACTAAAATGGCTAAGAATGAAGGATTAAAAGATCCTAAAGACAATCCATGTTGGCCAGGACATGAGCCAGTAGGTACTAAGATAAAGAATGGTAAGACTGTACCTAATTGTGTTCCTAAAGAAAGCATTGATGAAGCAGTTAGATTCAATCATGGTGAAAAGGTTATTGCGGTAGCAAGGAGAGGAAAGAACGAATTTGAAATTACCCATAAGGGTCGAGAGTTCAAATTGTATCAAAATAATAAATTCCATGGTACATACAAATCAATGGACTTAGCCAAAAAGGCAATGAATGAAGTAAAATTAGTGCCAGGTTTTGTAGGAGCAGATGGTAAACTTACTGCTAAGCCTACAGCTAAAGACTATGCAGCCAATAAAGAATATCAAGGTATGAAGAAGAAAGGTATTAAACTTCCTGGTCCTAAGAGTCCTATCACTTCAGCCGACGTACAAAAAGCTTTAGCTATTGTAAGATCACCTAAGTATAGAGATTATTACACAGGTGCTTACAATGCTATTAATAGAATTAAATCAGGTTTAGCAAAACATCCTGTAGTTGCAAAAGCTCTTCGATTAGCTAATGAAAATAAAAAGCAACCACAGACAGAAGCTAAAATAAGTTTTGCTAAAATGGCAAGACGCGATGCTATGAGAGGTATGGGTAAACAAAGTAAAGTAGATCCAGCAGACGTAGACGAACCATCCGATGATGGTTCTAGAGCAGGTTTGAATCCTATCATGCAATTAAGAAAAGCCAAAGATGTAAAAGGTAACTATATGATTACCTTTGCAGATGGCAAAAAGAAGAAATTAAATCCTGCAACTATTGATAAATTATTAAGAATGCACGATTCATTACCAAAACCCGATGCTAAATTAAAGTTTGCAAACTTCGTAGGTAAGTCTTATGCAAATGCAGTAAAAGCATCAACTATGCTTAGACAGGAGTATTAATGGCTGACTCAGACGTAGCACCAGACTTAGTAGGCGTAAACGTCAACATGGACGCTTATAATAGCCGCTGGGATTATATGGCTGCTCGTGCGGGTGGAGGTAATAGACCTTGCTTAGATATTAACAATGTAGATCCTGATTGTTTGGATCATAATATTGTTTGTACTTTTAGTAATATGCATCTAGTGCAAGCTGAAGTAGAGGGTTTAATGACAGCCTTTGATTACGGTTATGGCTTTAACTTTTTAAGTAAATTTAAAAGTGGAGCACAGCCTTATACTTACGACTTAGATAAGTACGATATGGACCAAATGGGACTATCTACTAATGATATCTTTGTACAAAAAATAACAGGTAATCAATTAAAGGGAGTTCAAAATGATATTCCCAATATATGGAAAATAATTAATTGGTTTGGGTTTGTAGATCATATTACTTGCAAACTTCATTTTCAATTCCCAGGACAAGTGTTTCCGTTCCACTTTGATGATTTAACTAAACAAAGAGGAACAGATGCAGTAGATGATTCTTTAGATGCTGATCCAGATACTTGGGCTAGAGTAGAAGTACAAATCTATGATTGGGATTGGGGTCATGTATGGGCTTTAGCTCATACTTATTGGACTCATTGGAAAGCAGGTGAAGTAGTATGGCATGATTGGAATACAGTACCTCATGGTACTGCCAATTGTGGTATGTCCAAACGAGTAACTTTACAAATAAGTGGTCAAACAGATGCTGCATTGCAAGCTAAGTTAAGAGCTAACAATGGCACTATTGACCTAACAACATTATAGAGATGAGTATGAATTTTAAAACATTAAGAAAAGTTATTAAAGCAGCTGGACTCATCGAAAAGAAAATTAAAGAAGATGACGATGAGAGAGAATACGATTATGAAGGCGAAATGGCTAAAAATGATCTAAAGACTGTTATCGATGCAGCTGAAGAAATAAAAGATATGCTGGAAGATGATAGCAACCTACCTGAATGGGTACAAGCTAAAATTACTAAAGCAACGGACTATTTGGATTCAGTCCGAGACTATTTAAAGTCTGAAAATAAAGAATCTTAACACATAGGAGAAAAGTATGTTAAATTACTTCAATATAGCAATGTTATGGACCAAAGCGAGACTAGGAGAAAGAACCTCTTGGGATGGCGGTATGCTCATAGCTGTTTGTTTATTAGTGCTAGTAGCTAATCCAATAGTTAAATTAGTCGCATGGGGCGGTTTAGCTTGGGGTATCTACACCTTAGTAAAAGCAGAATACGTTGCGGTGAAAGGAAAGAAATAAGATGAAATTTAGAAAGTATTTAGAAGAGTCCAAATGTGATGCCGTGTGTTGTGAAGAGACACAAGTCTCTGAGCTTATCGAAAACAATGTGTTTCGTGTTGGGTCACGTTCTTACTATGAATACTTTCGTAATATAAGAGAATCTTATAAAGCCGGACAGCTTAATATTATAAGTAGTAAATTCGACATTGAACTCCTAGAAGGTTCTTTGGGCGAGTTCGCAGAATACGAGGGCAATCCAGTTCCACTAGATTGTCCTCTATTCGAAGAGGAAGATAAAGATCCTCCTATTGGTAAACCTAGAAGAGGTGGACCTAAAAAGTTTTACGTCTATGTAAGAAAGGCAGATGGTGGCGTAAAGAAAGTTACTTTTGGAGCTAAAGACGGTGGCTCTAATCTATCTGTCAAATTAAATAATCCAGATGCAAGAAGATCATTTGTTGCTAGACATAGATGCGATCAGCAGAATGATAAAGAATCGGCGGCTTATTGGGCCTGCAGATTACCTTATTACGCTAAACAATTAGGTATGTCTGGTGGCGGTTCGTTCTTCTGGTAATGAAAGGTTTTAGAGAATATATAAAAGAAGCTTATATTCCTTCTTTGAATGTATTCGATATTGATGATACTCTTTTTACAACAAAGACTATGATCAATATTATGAAAGACGGTAAAGTAGTTAAAAGTATTACTAACCGAGAATATAATGATTATAAATTAAAAGACGGCGAATCTTATGACTTTGCTCAATTTAGAAACGCCAGCACCTTTGCTAAGCAAGCTACTCCTATTGGACGCATGATAGCAAAGATGAAAAAGTTAATAAGAAATGCTACGGCTAAAGGATCTAAAGTTATTATATCTACAGCACGAGCAGATTTCGATAATAAGAAAGTATTCTTAGATGCTTTAGCTGCTCACGGTATAGATGTTGATAAGATCTATGTTGAGAGATCAGGTAACCTTCAATTAGGTTCTGCAGCTAAGAATAAAAAGGCTATATTTAGAAAATACCTAAGAGGTGGTAAATATAGATTAGTAAGATTTTTTGATGATGATATAAAAAATATTACCTCTTTTCTTTCATTAGAAAAGGAATTAGGTGATGTAGAATTGGAAGCTTGGCATGTACAAAAAGACGGAAGAGTTAAAAAAGCCGTACGAAGAAGTAGATAATATACGTACATTTAAAGCTAGCGTAGACGATATAGAATTAGTATGGCATCGTGATAGAGAGAAAAGAACTATTACGGTACTAGAAGGTAACAATTGGCAATTACAATTAGATGATGAGTTACCGATAACTATGGGAGTGGGTGATAGTTTTATTATTAACGAGATGACCTACCATCGAATTATTAAAGGTGATGGTGATCTAAAAGTTAAAATTTATAAATGGAGTTAAGGAAATGGCCGAAACAAATGGCGTTAGATTAGATCGTATAGAAGAGAAGCTTGATAAGCTATCTGATGCTATAGTAGCTATCGCACGCGCTGAAGAAAAAATCATAGCTATGGAGAAAAGATTTGACTTCATGGAAGTAGATAGAACGAAGTTATATCAAAAAGTAGATGAAATGCACGATGATATCGATTGCATGAAAGGTACTGTTGATAATAACGCTCAGACTGTAGCTAATATAAATAAGTTATTCTGGGTCCTACTGTTAGCAATTATCGGTAGCTTGGTAGGGCACGCATTTGGATTACCGATAGATTTTATAGGTTAGGAGCAACATGAAAACCGAAGACATTAAAAATATGGCAAAGATTCTTGCAGATATGCAAGAAGCCAAGAAAAAAGAGGCTATGGACCCAGTGGGTAAAGCCGACGCCGACATCGACAACGATGGCGACGCTGATAAAACTGATAAGTATCTACACAATCGACGCAAAGCTATTAAAAAAGCTATGGGTAAAGATGACAAAGATATGGATACCAAAAATGCTGACAAAGCAATGATGCATGACTGTGCAAAGCATGTACTACATAAAGAACATGGCGAAGGTAATTGTATTCCTGGCCAACATACTTTAGTAGAACAAGAAGATGGTACAGCTATTGTAACTCATTACGATGTAGACTTCAATGGTACTATAGTAGAGAACATCCCAGTAGAAGATTTAGAAATTTTAGTTTCTGAAAGCCACATGCATACTAAAAAGAAAGCTAAAACAGAAGTTAAAGAAAGTGCTGAACTTACTTATGCTTATGTAGAAAAGATTAAGGATGCTATTAAACAAATGTGGGAAGCAGCTGTTCAAAAGAGCCCTGAAGAAACTAAAGATTCACAAGAGAAACAACTTAAAAGATCAAAGGGTGAAGAAGACTTCGTAAAGAAACATGTTACTGATAAAGTCGATGGTGAAAAAATAGAAGGTGATTCTATTGATAAATTAAAAGCAGGTGGCAAACAAGCTCCAGCTAGGCCAGGCGATAATAAGTCAGGTGACAAAAACGTAGTTAACCCAGTTAAAGATACTACTAAGTAGTATTAAGAGTATAGTCTTAAGAAAACTATGCTCCAGTTAACTTGAGACTGTGTAAGTATTATTAAAACAAGTGAGGTAAATAATGGCTAAAATTCAACCACCTAGGTGGGCACCAGACGCGATTCCAACAGACAGAGGTTGGGTATCTAAGTCAGGAGAGTTATTAGTAAGTCGAAAACATAGACAAGATGAACTAGACGAATACTTTGGTGTCACTGCAGCTCCAGCTGTAGAAAAGACAGTAAATGAGTTTACAGGTATGATAGAATCAGAACCTGTACTATTAACTGAAGCACCAGTAGGTAATATATCATTAGAGAGTATGACTAAAGCACAATTACAAGCTTTAGCTAACGAACATGGTATAGTGTTTAAAGGTTTTGTAAAAAAAGAGGATATGATCGAACAGTTACTAGAAGTACTTTAATATATACTATTAAAGCATTATGAAACTATTTGATACATTAAACGAAAGTAACTTTTTAATATTTGCAGCAAAGCATTATTATAGCCCAACCTGCATTGATTCGGATGAGTTCTTTGAGGACCTTAAACGATTCAAATATATTAAAAGGTTAGTTAATCGTTACCTTGATAAGGACGAATTATCTGAAAGGTTGATACTCAATCATTTGATTGTAATCTTCAACGTTTTCGGTACACCGGCAGGATTAAAAATGCTGGAGTATCGCCTAGAGGATAATCACTGGCCTGTGATAAAACCATTTTTGATTTTTCTTAATGCTATTAGTAATACTGACATGATTGGTATAAAAATGGACGAACGAGTAGTAGAAAAATTAAGGAAAGTTTAAATGTCATTATTAACTAGAGCCGGAGACTTAGTATATACTTTTAGATTCCTAAGACTGCTTACTACACCTTTCAAAGAAACTACTGCTTTTAAATTAGGTATTATTGATGATAAAGGCAAACGTGTTAAGAGCGTACCTTTAGATACATCAGAAAAGAAATCAGCTTATAATACCTTTCATCGTTTAGCTTTCAACATTAAAAAACTATTAGGTAGCTCCACGCCAGCTTCTTATGCTGCAGCTTTATTTCTATTAAAAGAAAAATACAATATTACAGAACCTAATATACAAAAGATATTACAGACTCACAATCTAGAAGTATTAGACTTACTAGATGAGCAAACAAATTGGTTTATACTACCTGATTCAATACTAACTCCAGGTATATATAGAATCAAGTCTGATAAAATGGTTAATCAGACTTGCGAAGAAATAGCATACGAAGGTGATAAGGTACGCGTGCAAGAACAAGCTCTACCTGTAGGTGATATGTTTGGTATTCCTGTTTATGAAGCTATTCATATGTCAACCAACCAAGCAATATATGTAACTGCAGGAGAATTAGTACGATGAAAACATTTTGTAAATGGTTAGAAGACGTACCTTCTACCTCTACTGCATCGGTAGCAATGCCTCCCACGATGCGCAAAAAGAAAAAACTATTTGATGTACCTACTCACATCTTTAGACGATTTCAAAACAATGAAAGAGTTAAATACGAACGATGGGTTAAATATTTAGGTACTGGTATGTATGAAGACAGCGTGTTGAATTACATTAAAGATAATAAACAAACAGAAATTATTTTAAGAGATAACGTTTCCGGGCAAACAAAAACTATTAAGTCAGTATAACTGCTTGACATTTCGAACCGGATAGTATATAATTAATTGTGTCAAGGAGAACAATGGCTAAACAAGAATATATGGGCATCGAAATTGATCTTAGTAGAGATCAACTATTCGATAAGCTAGGTATACAAAGACTCAAAGAAAGCTATATGAAAGAGGATGAAGAATCTCCTCAACATCGCTTTGCTTTTGTATCTGCTACCTTTGGTACTGATACAGCTCATGCACAACGTTTATATGATTATGCATCAAAACATTGGTTATCTTATGCGACCCCTATTCTATCTTTTGGTAGAACTAAAAGGGGTCAACCCATATCTTGTTTTCTGAATTACATTCATGATTCAGCAGAAGGTCTCGTTGAAAATTTAAGTGAAACAAATTGGCTCTCAATGTTGGGAGGAGGAGTTGGAATTGGATTTGGAATACGTAGTGCTGACGATAAGTCTACTGGTGTTATGCCTCATCTTAAGATTTATGATGCGTCTTCTTTGGCCTATCGTCAAGGTCGTACTAGAAGGGGGAGCTATGCTGCTTATCTTGATGTTTCTCATCCTGATATTATATCCTTCTTAGAAATGCGTAAGCCTACCGGTGATCCTAATGTTCGATGTTTAAATATGCATCACGGCATTAATATCTCCGATAGGTTTATGGAAATCGTAGAAAGGTGTATGGTGGATGCTAATGCAGATGACTCATGGAATCTGATTGATCCACATTCAGGTGAGGTTAGAGAAACAGTATCAGCTAAAGCTTTATGGCAAAAGATATTAGAATTAAGAATGGAAACAGGCGAACCTTATATTCACTACATCGATACTTCTAATAGACATTTACCAGAGTTTCAAAAAGCTAAAGGATTAAAGATACATCAATCTAATCTATGTTCAGAGATTATATTACCTACTAATGCAGAGAGAACAGCTATATGTTGTTTATCCTCTGTTAATTTAGAATATTATGATGCTTGGTCTAAGAATAGTTTATTCCTACAAGACATAGCTGAGATGTTAGATAATGTATTACAATACTTTATTGATCATGCACCCAATGCTGTCAAACGTGCTAAGTTCGCTGCTTCACAAGAAAGATCTATTGGTGTAGGAGCTTTAGGGTTTCATGCTTATTTACAAAAGAATAATTTACCTTGGGAGTCAGCATTAACTACTGGTACCAATGTTCGCATGTTTAAACTAATTAGAGAAAAGCTAGATGCTGCTAATTTACATTTAGGTAAAGCGCGAGGTGAAGCTCCTGATGCTAAAGGTACTGGTAAAAGATTTAGTCATGTCATGGCTATAGCACCTAATGCTAGTAGTAGTATCATTATGGGTAATACTTCTCCTTCTATAGAGCCATTAAGAGCTAATGCTTATCGACAAGATACATTATCAGGGGCTCATTTAAATAAGAATAAGTTTTTAGATTTAGTCATTCAAGAAGCTTGTGCTAAGAATACTAAATTAGACGCCGATGAGATCTGGAGATCTATTATAGCTAATGATGGTTCAGTACAACATTTAACTTTCCTAGATGATTATACTAAAGATGTGTATAAGACAGCTATGGAAATAGATCAACGATGGGTCATTGAACATGCAGCTAAACGTCAAGAGTATATAGATCAAGCTCAATCTGTTAATTTATTTTTTAGACCCGATGTCAATATTAAATACTTACATGCAGTACATTACATGGCTTGGAAACAAGGATTAAAAACATTATACTATTGTCGATCAGAGAAATTAGGCAAAGCAGACAAAGTATCCAAACGAATAGAAAGAGAAGTTATAAAAGAAATAGATATGGAAGCATTAGTTAACAATGAGGAGTGTTTGGCTTGTGAAGGTTAAATTAACAGACGAACGAACTTACTTTAAGCCTTTTAATTATCCATGGGCTTTCGATGCTTGGTTAAAACATGAGCAATCTCATTGGTTACATACAGAAGTACCTATGATTGAAGATGTTAAAGATTGGAAAAATAGATTAACGAAAGAAGAACAAACCTTTCTAACTAATATCTTTAGATTCTTTACTCAAGGGGATATTGATGTGGCTGGTGGTTATATTAAAAACTATCTACCTTACTTTCCACAACCGGAAGTAAGAATGATGTTAGCTGGCTTTGCCGCTAGAGAAGCATTACATGTTGCAGCTTATTCACATTTGATTGAAACATTAGGTATGCCAGAATCTACTTATAATGAGTTTTTAGAATATGAAGCTATGAGAGATAAACATGATTACTTTATGGATATGTCTAATAGTAATGGTACTAAAGAATCTATAGCTACTAATATTGCAGCCTTTAGCGCCTTTACCGAAGGTATGCAATTGTTTAGTTCCTTTATTATGTTGTTAAACTTTCCTCGACATGGAAAGATGAAAGGTATGGGCCAGATAGTAACTTGGTCTATTGTAGATGAAACGCAGCATTGTGAAGCTATGATTAAACTCTTTAGAACTTATATTGAAGAGAATTTAGCTATTTGGAATGATAAATTAAAGAGTCAGATATACACTATTGCTACTAAGATGGTAGAACTAGAAGATAAGTTTATTGATTTAGCTTTTGCTATGGGTCCTATGGAGGATCTAACAGCAGCAGATGTAAAACAATACATACGATACATTGCCGATCGTAGATTGATTAGTTTAGGCATGAAAGGTATTTTTAAAGTTAAAAAGAATCCACTTCCTTGGGTTGAAGAAATGATTAATGCTCCCACACACACTAACTTCTTTGAGAATCGAGCAACAGATTATGCTAGAGGAGCCCTATCAGGAAGTTGGTCAGATGTATGGGGAGACGAATAATGCATCATTTTATTTGGGAACTAGATTGTGATTTGTGTGGTGAAATTACAGAAGTAGTGACAACTACAGACTTACCACCAGAACATTGTCCTATGTGTGGAGCAGATGTGGAGGCAGTGCTCATTCAAGACGATTAACCATGATATATAATATTCTATGGAATGGTTATACAATAATGAACGCTTTGAGTTATCTGATCGCGATTACTATGGTTTTGTTTATCTAATAACAGAACTAGATACACAGAAAAAATATGTAGGTAAGAAATTCTTTTGGTCTAAAAAGACTCTACCTCCATTAAAAGGTCAAAAGAGAAAGCGAAGATCTTTAGTCGAATCAGATTGGAAAACTTATTATGGTTCTTCTGAAAAGTTACAAGAAGCTCTAACTAAGGGTTTGCATCATTACAAAAGAGAAATACTACATCTTTGTAAGACTAAAGGTGAATGTGCTTACTTTGAAGCTAAAGAACAATTTGAACGTAATGTATTATTAAGAGACGATTACTATAATGGTATTATTAGTTGTCGTATTAACAGAAGGTCTGTAGCACATTTAGATGGGTAACATTTTATCTTTTTATTTCGGTCACGACGCCAACGTAACCTATTACAATGCTACTAAACAAACTTTTCGTGTTATAGAATTAGAAAGAGTCTTTAATCAAAAACATATGCATTTACAGCAAAGATCACTCAATGCTGGTAGTTCTACTGTAGCTGAAGGTACTGTAAGTCGTCATACTGCTTTAGGTATCATAAAAGAACAGTTAATTAAATACTGTGATTATAATCCTGATGAACCTTTAGAATGTGTAATTGCAGGTACCTGTAACGAAGCAGAAAGACCTATGATGTCTAATTTTAATACTTGGCCAGAAGCTCCTCGCTCAGAAGGTATCTGGGGACAAGTATTACATCCAGACTTACTATCTAAATATTTTAAATTTAATGATTGCATCATCGTATGCTCACATCATACAGCGCATGCTGCTTGTGGTTATTATCAATCTCCTTTTGATTATGCTTTTATACATAGCTTTGATGGAGGTGGTGATGATGGTGCTTGGAGAAACTTTACAGCAGATAGACTTTCAGGTGTTACTCATTTAACTACTACAGGTCGTAACATAGGACGTAAGTATAATGAATTAGGCATGTGTATTGCTGATTTATATCCCTCTAGCTTTTTAAAAGTAGATCTACCAGGTAAGATTATGGGTTATTCTGCTTATGGTAAAGGAGAAGAGAATAAAGAATTAATTCAAGCTTTTGAAGATCTCTTCACACAACATACTACTTTAGGTAATATGGGGGAAGCTCTAGATATATGGAGACGTATCTGGAAACATTTTAAACATTGGCAACCCTATACAGAACGTATGGAAGACTTCTTTACTATGCGTTTACATAAAGTAAAAAATTGGAGTCCAACGCTACAAGGTGATTATACTAATGATTTAGATACCCTAGGGGAATTAGTTGCGACTCAAGATTTAAAATCGAAAACAGAAATTACTTGGATGTTTAATCATGCTACTCAGAACAAACATCATACTCGTGATATAGAATTACCTTTTCCTGAATCTGCTAAGTTTGCTCGAAATTTACAAATAGGTTTTGAGAATATGGTAGTAAAATATTTTCAAAGAAAAGACATACGCGACACTATAGCCTTTATGAGAGATAATGTAGTGATGACAGGTGGCTGCTCATTAAATGTATTATTAAATGAACGATTGAAAAATGAATTTGGTCAAAAGTTAAATATCTATGTACCGCCTAATCCTGATGATCGTGGTTTATCTTTTGGTGCACTTAAATACTATTTAAGTCTCTATCATAATGACCAAGGTAAAGTAAAACATTTACAATATGCAGGTATGCCCATTAGTGATGTACATAGAAGAGAGTCGAGACCTTATACTACTCCTACTCTTACTGATATAGTAGACTTATTAAAAGCAGGTAAGATTATAGGATTAATACAAGGCAACTATGAATTAGGCCCTAGAGCTTTAGGTAATCGATCTATCATTTGTGATCCTAAATTTCCTGATATGAAAGATACACTTAATGCTAAAGTTAAATTTAGAGAATGGTTTAGACCTTTTGGTCCTATGACTACAGCTGAATTAGCTCCTAAATATTTTAAATCTAAAACATTAGATAATTTAGAGTATATGAGTTTCGCAGTATTTACAAAAGAAGAATATAGAGATGAATTAAAAGCAGTGACTCATATAGATAACACAGCTAGATTACAAGTAGTACATAAATCGGTGACTCCTTGGACTCATGAATTAATAACAGCCTTTGATGGTGTTTTATTGAACACTTCGTTCAATGTTCAAGGCAAACCTATCATAAATACTTTATATGACGCCTTCTCGGTGTTAGATAAAACAGGTTTGGATTATGTCTTATTAAGACATGCCGGTAAAATGTATTTGTACGGAAAGGAATAACATGGACTACTCATATAAATGTAAAATAGTTAAAATAATAGATGGTGATACTGCAGACATAGATATCGATCTAGGTTTCGACGTTTGGTTAAGAAATCAAAGAGTTCGATTTATGGGTATTGATACGCCCGAGTCTAGAACATCGAATAAAGAAGAAAAGGTATTTGGTTTATTAGCTAAAGATTTTGTAAAAGGTTATTTGCCAACAGGTTCATCACAAACTCTATTAACATTCAAAGATGAAACAGGTAAGTTCGGTAGAATACTGGCTGACTTCTTAATAGAGATTAATGGAGAACAAAAGAGATTAGTACAACATATGATTGATTCTCATATGGGTGTACCATACTTTGGACAATCAAAGAATGATATTGAAGATTTACATTTAGCTAATCGTAAAATACTTATCGAGTCAGGATTGACAAAGTAATAAATATCATATATAATATATTATTGAAAGCGAGGTTATTATGGCATATAATATAGTACTGCAAGTACATGAAGTGATAGCAAAAATAGTTGAAGGTAAAACCAAAAAAGAAAAGGTGGAATTGTTAAAGCAATATGAGAGTTGGCCTTTGAAAGACGTATTGAGATGTATCTATGATGATACTATTCAATTCCTGCTCCCAGGCGGTAAGCCACCTTATACACCTAATTTAGCGCAATCAGCACCATCATCCATTACTCGAAGACACAAAGACTTTAAATACTTTGTGAAAGGAGGCCCCGGTGTTAACATACAAGGATTTAAAAGAGAAAAGATGTTTATTGATTTATTAGAATCAGTACATCCGGACGAGGCGTTGCTACTTATTGATATGATGAATAAGAAAGCAATAACTGGGTTAACTAAAGCTACGGTAAAGGAGGCGTATCCGAATCTCATAAGGGCGTAGGGGACTACACTATCTAGTCTCCTTCAAATATTAACTTTTAACAAAAGGAGATTGCATGAGTCAATTAGAAAGGCTGAAGAAAGACGTTAAGGAGCTAGATCATTATATCTACAAGTTAGCGAAAAAGAATAAGCCAGAATTAGCTCAAAAGATGATGAAGAAGCGTGATTTCCTACAACAACATATAACAGAAGCTGCGGCTTCCTATAGAGGAGTGTGATCCAATATCTAGGAAGGGGCTTTCTGTAATAAGTTAGCCCCTTACTTAATTTACATTATGCCATTTTACGATATAAAAAATAATGCAACAGGTGAGATAGAAGAAGTGTTTCTATCCATTAAAGCTATGGAAGAAAAAATAGCCGATGGTAAGTATTCAGTAGTAATTGGTACTCCATCAACTATAACACATACAGGTAACATAATTAATAAAACAAGTCAGGGATGGCAAGATCATTTAAAAAGAATCAAGAAGAAGTCCGGTCGCAACAACACCATAAAGACGTAGATAGAAGAAGATCGCGTACACCTAATCTTAGGTTAGATGATTTGATTACTATTGATCCTATGACTAAGGCGCAGGCGGAAGCTTTTGCTGAGTGGAAGAATAATAACCATTTAATATTATCTGGCGCAGCGGGTACCGGTAAAACATTTATTGCTTTGTATCTTGCACTTGAAACGATTTTAGATCGTAGTAGCTTTCAGAAAAAGATTTACATAGTTAGATCTATAGTACCTACTCGAGAGATAGGTTTTCTTCCTGGTACTATAGATGAAAAGTTAGAAGCTTACAAAGCTCCTTATATAGGTATCTGCGCAGAACTATTTGAAGATAGAGATGCTTATAATAACCTAGTTGAGCAAAATCGTATAGAATTTTTATCGACTTCGTTTATACGTGGTACTACTATGGACGATGCTATTATTATAGTAGACGAATGTCAGAATCTTAATTTTCATGAATTAGATTCTATTGTAACACGATGTGGTAAAAATACACGTATTATATTAAGTGGAGATTACTATCAATCAGACTTTACTCGTAATGCAGATAAAACTGGTATATTAGAATTTCTTAATATCTTCGAACAAATAAAAGATGTTTGCCATATACAATTTATTTGGTCAGATATAGTAAGAAGTGATTTCGTAAGAGAATATATAATGACTAAAGAATTAATTAGGAGAAACAATGGATCTTAAAGGATCAAAAACAGAACAATGCTTGAAAGACGCCTTTGCTGGCGAATCGATGGCTAATAGAAGATATCTCTATTTTGCTAACCAATGTGATGTATTAGGTGCCGCTGATATAGCCTCTGTATTTAGAGCTACTGCAGAAGGTGAAACCGGACATGCACATGGGCATATGGAATATCTAATAGAAATGGGGGTAGGTGATCCCGGAACGAGTTTACCTGCTAAAACAGTACCGGAAATGTTAGCAAGTGCTATCTCAGGAGAAATACATGAATATACAGATATGTATCCAGGTATGGCTAAAGTGGCTAGGGAAGAAGGTTTTGACGAAATCGCAGATTGGTTTGAAACACTTGCCAAAGCAGAACGATCACATGCTAACAAATTCCAAAAAACATTGGATGGATATACAAATGAATAGAGAAGCAGTATACGAACAATTAAAAATAGATGAAGGTGTAGTGTATGAGATTTATCTTGACCACCTTGGTTATCCTACGTTTGGCGTTGGTCATCTTATTACCGATGCCGATGAAGAATCAGGGAAACCAGTTGGTACCGCAGTCAGCGAGGAGCGTGTTAAGAAATGTTTTGAAAGAGACTTAACTACAGCTATCGGTGAATGTCAAGCCTTATACGAAGACTTTGATACTTGGCCTGATGAAGTGCAACAAGTATTAGTAAACATGATGTTTAATATGGGTCGCACTAGACTATCTGGATTTAAAAACTTCAAAGCAGCTTTAGATGCTAAAGACTGGAAGAAGGCAGCAGTAGAAGGCAGAGACTCTAAATGGTACAAACAAGTTACCAATAGAGCAGAAAGATTAATGAAACGATTAGAAGTAGTATGAGACGTAAAATCATTGAAACTCTAATTAAGCATTTTGAAGCTTGTATTGAAAAACATAAGCTGAACATTGAAATTTATCTTGAGAAGGGCGTAGGTGTTGCAGAACATCCTGACATTATGGGCTCCATTGAAGGAGAACTAGCACGCAT
>Ga0222714_10001946_pt1 | contig 22648 bp, 31 predicted proteins | sample C33_3DmetaG_FD_165048 | JGI IMG/M metagenome (GOLD analysis project Ga0222714, IMG submission 165048) | Estuarine water microbial communities from San Francisco Bay, California, United States - C33_3D | ecosystem: Environmental > Aquatic > Marine > Unclassified | place: USA: California...
GAGATGCAATCATAGAATTATCTGAAAAATCAGATATCATCACATATGAAATTGAGTCAGGAGACAGTAATGTCTTAAAATCAGTTGAAAAGAATGCAGAAATCAACCCTTCCCCTGAAACACTTCACATAATACAAGACAAATTTTTGCAAAAAACATTTCTGAAAGAACATGGAATTCCAGTTCCAGAATTTATTGAAATTTCAAATATCCAAGATGTCAAAGAGGGTCTCAAAAAATTTGGGTACCCAGCTTTGTTAAAAGCCAGAAGAGATGCATATGATGGGAGAGGTAATTTCAAAATTGATTCAGAGGAAATGATTCAAACTGCCTATGATTACTTTGAAGGTCAAAAATTAATGCTAGAAAAATTTGTTCCATTCAAAATGGAAGTGTCCGTCATCGCAGCGAGAAATACTAAAGGTCAAATCAAAACATACCCTCTTGTTGAAAATATACATGAAGACAATATTTTGCGCCAAACAATTGCTCCTGCTAGAGTTTCACAAGAAATTACAAAAAATGCCGAAATCATTGCTAGTCAAACAATGGATGTACTAAAAGGTGCAGGAGTTTTTGGAATTGAAATGTTTGTTACACAAAATGATCAAATTGTCATAAATGAGATTGCCCCAAGAGTTCACAATTCTGGACATCATTCATTACAATCAAGTAAAACTTCACAATTTAAGCAGCATTTACTTGCAATTTTAGGTTTGGATTTGGGAGATACAAAATTGATTCACAATACCATAATGTACAATATTTTGGGTTCTAAGGGATTTGAAGGAAAATACCAACCAATTAAAATTGAAAATAACAACATATTTTTGAAAATGTATGGAAAAGAAATTTCAAAACCGCTTAGAAAATTAGGTCACCTCAATATTGTGGGCACGAATGATGAATCAATTGATCAGTTGTTGGAGAAACTAGAATCAATTAAAGAAAAAACAATTGTGAAGCAATCCAATTAGATTTATTAGTCATAACCGAAACGTTCAATCATGGCAATTACAGCATCCTACATCCTTACCGGAATCGCAATAGGGTTATTGGTAATTTATGGTGCAGACGTTGCAGCAACAATGGGCTCTGAAAATCAACAAGGATTTCTTCCTTTAGATGACATGCAAAGAGGAATTGGTTTGGGAGCTCCATCATTAATCTTACCTATCATAGCATTCTTCATTTCATTAAAAGAACCATCAAAAGGTCTCGGAATTATGATTGTAATTTCAGGTATCTTGATAATTATTGGTGGATTGGCAGTTATTGGGAATTCATCCGGAGAATCAGAAAGAGATCCAATTGCATCATCTGCAATGCTATTTGCACCAGGAATAATCCAAATCATTCTTGGCGGTATTAAACTAAAGAAATCTTAATTCTTTATTCAAAATGCCTACTTGTACCAAATGTAATAACGAAGTCTCAAAGGTTTATGATTGTGATCATACAGAATTTGAAGATTATTGTGTAGAATGCTATACCGAACTCCATTATTACATAAATGAGCCGGAGGAGTAGTTTGTTAACCAAAAGAGAAATTGCAATTTACGCATTAGGAAAAACAGAGGGCGTACATTCTATTGCAGAAACACTGGGAAAGGGATTGGATGATGAAAAATACATCGAGTCTTGGAACAAAACTATGAAATTATTAGGAATAGAACTGCCCCTAAAAGAACTTGAGGGAATCTACAAAGAATTTGCTGAAAAAATGGAACAGATAGTTGATGCTTCAGAATCTAAATCTACAGATAATGTGGGGCAAAAATCGGATAAAACAAAATAGAAAATTTTGATATACTCTAAAAATGACAAGATGTCATTGAGGGCAATAATTTTAGCTGGGGGTCGTGGAAAACGTCTAAAACCAGTAACTGATTATGTTCCAAAACCACTAGTTCCAATAAAGAATGTACCCATAATAGAATGGCAAATTCGTTATTTGAAAAAATTTGGAATTAAAGAAGTGATAATTTGTACTGGATACAAAACAGAGATGATCGAAAATCATCTAAATATGAAAGACATTGGAATTAAAATAAAATTCTCAATTGAAAAAACTCCATTAGGAACAGGCGGAGCTATAAAGAAAGCAGGAAAGTTGATCAAAGAAAAATCATTTTTTGTGTTAAATGGAGACACTATTACTAACATCGATTTGAAAAAATTAAAAGAAAAGAAAAATTCTATTGCGGCAATTGAATTAAGAACAAAATACGGAATTTTGGAAACCGATGACGACAAAATTCTAAATTTTAGAGAAAAAAAAGAGATTCCAGAGACATGGATGAATGCAGGAATTTATCATTTAGAAAAATCCGTTTTACAAGAACTTCCAAGTAAAGGAGATATTGAAAAAACAGTTTTCCCAAAATATGCAAAAAAAGGAATTCTAAATACAGTCAAATTCAAAAATGCAAAATGGTATTCTGTGGATTCTTTCAAAGACATGGAAGAATGCGCATTAGAGATAGAGAAAATAATAAGATAGATTTATGATTTTATGCACCAGTTCGGTGTAATGTGACCATCATATACGCCACTTCCTCAACAAATGATTCATCTTTACTTGCAGAGGCATATTTAGTAGCGTCATTCCAGAATGTGGATTCATGAGATGGTTTTTCATCAATAGTTTGTTCACTCATCAACTTTTACTTTATTGATTTTCTCATAATAAGACGCCTCAAGGAAATTTTACCCAATACTAAAACAGAACACTAGAATATCCAACAATCGTATAGAAATCATGCGTATTGCATGTAGTTTAGGATCCATGTTAACTGTAAATGAAGTCCTAGAATGTGCAGAAATCATCTCAAAAAGTAAAACAGATGCGATTTGGGTCCCTGAGACGTGGGGTATGGAGAATTTTTCAATGTTAAGTGCGGTATCTTCTAGAACTTCCTCGCAGAAGATAGGATCATCCATAATCAACATCTATTCTAGAAGTCCTGCTGCAATTGCTATGGGTGCAGTAACAGTAGATACTCTGTCGAAAGGAAGGTTGATTCTGGGTCTTGGAACAAGTAGTTTACCTATTGTGGAAACTTTTCATGGTTATGAATTTAAAAATCCACTCCAAAGAATGAAGGAATATGTTGAAATTATCCGATTGGTTTCTTCCGGGGGGAAAATTAACTATACGGGTAGAATTTTCAATTTAAAGAATTTTACATTATTGATCAAACCATACCGAGAAAAAATTCCAATCTATATTGCAGCAGTCAATCAAAAGATGGTTGACATGACATGGAGTATTGGTGATGGCGTCATATTTTATCTAAGACCAAAAAATGAGATGAAAGAAACAATATCAAAAATGCAATCAAATAGAAAGATAGATGTTACGTGTCAAATTATCACATGTGTTTCAGAAAATTCAGAAGAAGCAATTCAACGGGCAAGAAAAACTCTGGCATTTTATGTTTCAGTTGGAAAAATTTATAGAGAATTTTTAGCAAAGAATGGATTTGAAAAGGAAACATCAAATATTTTTGAAGAATTCAAAAAATCAGGTTTTTCAATAAATCATGAGTTGGTTACAGACCATATGTTAAAAGATCTAACAATATCTGGGACTCCCGAAGAATGCAAAAAACAGTTTGATACATTTAAGAATATAGGAATTGATTTGCCAATAATTCAATTTAATCCTGTAGGAAACACTAGAGAATCTTTTACATTATTGAAAAAAACACTATTGGATGATTCACCATGAAAAGAGTTGCCATCGCTGCCTATGGCATTACGCCATTTTCTAAAGACGATAAAAAAATAGAATCAATTCTTTTCGAATCGACGAAAAATTTACTTGAAAATAATCCCAAAATAGAAAAAAATGAGATTGACACGGTACTTGTTTCGACAAATAACAATTCAAAATATCTCTCACCTATTCTCTCAGAGAGTATAGGTATTCAACCAAAAATAGCACATTCCATAGAGAATCTGTGTAATTCAGGTACAAATTCCATAGTTTCGGCGTATTCCTACATCGCGGCAGGTCTAGCAGATATTGTTCTGGTAAGTGGTGCCGAAAGATATGATAGTCCAGGTCAGATTCTCGAATGGGATAATTCAAGAGGGGAATTCAAACATCCAATTTTTTGGGCATCAATTTTTACAAGTTCCTATAAACGAAAATTTGGAATAAGTGATGAAGAATTAGCTATGGTTTCAGTGAAAAATCATAGTCAAGCTCAAAATAACCCAAACGCAATTTCAAAAAAAACATACTCTGTTGAGGATGTAATGAATTCTAAAAAAATTACAGATGATCTAAAACTACTAGATTGTTCGCAATCTTGTACTGGTGGCGCATCAATAATTTTGGCGTCTGAAAATATAATCAAAAAAATCACTGATCAACCAATATGGATTTCTGGAGTAGGTCAAAAAACAATTTCTGCAGGATTTACAAAAAATAATTCATTTAATTCAATGGAATCAACAAAAATTGCATCTCAAACAGCACTGCATATGGCGCATAAAGAAATTCATGATATTGATGTTGCAGAAGTACACGATGCATTTTCTGTTTGTGAACCTATGGCAATAGAAGCAATTGGGATGGCAAATCATGGAGAAGGTACAAAAATGGTCAAAGAGTTGTATGAGACAAAAAATCTCATGATAAATCCCAGAGGCGGTCTTATAGGATGCGGTCATCCTCTCGGAGCAACAGGAATTGCACAAACAATAGAGATAACACAACAATTACAATCACGTGCAAGAAATAGACAAGTTGAAAATCCAAATACAGGTCTAGTTCATAACATGTCAGCTGCTGCTACATCTTCAACAATTTTGGTGTTAGAGAAATGAGTTTTGAGTCAGAGATGTCCAAAGGAAGTTTTGTTATTCCTCAGTGTTCTACATGTCAAAAATGGGTTTGGCCTCCAACAGATTACTGCAATGCTTGTTTTGGAAAAATATCACTAAAAAAAGGAGATTTTCAGGGCAGAGTAATAGAATTTTCAAGGCAAAATGATGATTATTTCTGCATGGTAGAAATTGAAAATTCTTTTAGAATAATGGCCAAAATGTCAGACAAACCAAAAATTGATCAAATAGTAAAAATTTCAAAATGTGGGATTGAAGACGGAAATTATTATTTTGAAATCAATTGAATCTGGTATAGATATAAGGTGTGTCAGTAGTTTGATCAAAAGTCCAAACAGTTGGAAGTGAAACAGTTTCGACTACTTTTAGATTATGATTGTCAATTAATGTGCTCCACCCACCATCTTTCAAATTACCTGATAGTTGACGTTTGGAATGTGTTCCTGCAAAAACTATTCCTGTGGATGTTTTTAGTTGGTAAATTGAATTTATTTTGTTGATTATGCTAGTTGCCAACATATCTCCACCCATCTGTGGAAGACCTCCAATGAAAAAAACTGGTTTTGTTAAACCAAATTTTGAATAATTGCATTCTAGAGCATCTTCACAATTTGGATCAAAATTTTGTTTTGTTTGATTAGAAATTAATTTTTGCAACTCCACAAGTCCATCATCGATTTCTATACTGTGTGATGTAAATCCTAAAATTTTTCCACAGTATGCAATTCTTCCATCTCCCGAACCAATATCCATTAGTTCTTCATATCCAAGATTTTTTGCAATCAGTGCCATCACATAGGCAGAGGTTAACCATGTCGGATAAAAGGGCTGACAACTTGTTCCATGTTTGATGCTGTTTAACCAATAATCGTTAATGTCTCCTTCATAAACCACACATTTGGTTCCCCAGATTTCATCTTCAAAGGAGTTATAGTAAATTGGATTTTTTCCAGCAAAGTCATGTAGGGATTCCAAGTGGGATTTATCAATTGGGAATTTTTCTGATTTTGAATTAGGAATAATTTCTTGAATATGGGCATTTCCAGAATAACTTTTCGCAAATTTCTGCTTGATTGAAACTAAATTCTGCACTAATTCATCAAACATGAATTTTGTAAAAATAAGGGTTTGATAAACTCATTGTAGTTTAGAATGAATTTTTGGAAGTAAGATAAGCGATTTCTTGTTCCACTTTTTTTAACTCATCAATTGTTTTTGTTTGAAGTTTTTCAATTTCTTTTAATTCAGTGACTGAGGGCTCCACCACTAATTGAAATTCTAGTTGTTTGAGAGTATTTAGATAGAAATCTCGTTGTTCCAGTAATTTTTCAATTATAAATTCAGACATAAATTTACTCTTTTCAAGTCATATTTAGATAAAGTGTTCGATGACCTCAGAGATGTTGAATTATCAACGGCCACCGACATTCATTTCTGAACTAACAATCACATCATAGATTATTTTTTAAATGTTAATCTCTAAAATCCTCTCCAGACATCTCACACAGCTAAACATCTTTTGTATCAAATAGTTTTTTTTCTAATACTAGTGATGAAACTAATAATACAATTCCAATAATTAGTAAGACAAGACCAATTATTCCAATTTCTAAAAATGGGTTAATCTCATTTTCATAATACCAAAATCCCCATACCAATCCCAATATCCCAATCAGAGTAAGCATAACTCCAAATAAGATCATGATAAGAAGAATTACTTTCATGATTGTAATCAAATGCAGTCTGTTTTAAACAGTAATGATAATTTTTTGGTGGTGGTTTACACTTCAAAAATTGTCGTTTGATCACTTGTGAGAACTAAATTATCAAGGAATTTTGGGTATTATGTAATTACCTACCTTACTATATCTTAAAACAGGAATCAATGGCATGCATTCAAAAATATTAACTGTGTCAAAATTATCTAAAAAAACGATAACAAATAATCAAAGGGCGGCTAAAACCAGGAGACAAAGAGGATATCAATGGGAAGATACATTGGTTAAAAGATTCAATTCTTCATCAAATTGGAAGGCATTTAGATTAGGCTCTCCCAGCATTGCTCTGCCTGATGTATTAGCTGTAAACACAGAAGATAGTTCAATTTTTACGATTGAAGCCAAATCAGGTACAACAACATCCCTTCCAGTTCCATATGATCAAATCGAAAGATGTTTAGAATGGATTAAGACTTTTGACATTTACAAAAAAAGGCAAGTATTGTTAGCTTTCAAATTTCTATCAAAGAAAAGAATAGGGGTCGGCAAGTATCAAAGTAGGGAATTAAGAGAATTTTACAAAATTTGGGACGAATCTTTGGACATTACTGATTGTGTTTGTACTTATGAAGGAAAAATTTATGCAAAAATAGATGGTTCTCGAAGAGAACTCGATCTCAAGGAATGTAAAATGCCATTTAAGACAAAACAACCCACATAGTGCCTAACTTCTAAAATCTGCAAATTGTTTTTTAAGGATAAACGAGAGTCTTTGATTATGTCTGAAGTTAAAAAAGATGAGGAAGCACAATTGGAGTGGGAATTAGAATCCAAAAGAATCAATCAAATTAAAAATCCTGAAGAAATAGATGCAGAACCTGCACCAGAAGAGTCTCAAATTGAATTGCCTGAAATTAGCATCCAAACTAGTTATAATGAAAAACCAAATGCAGAATTCAATTCAGCGGCACTTTTAGAAACAGCATCAGATGCAGAGGTAAATTCCAGAATAAGTTTTGAAGAGTTTACCGATGAGAAGACATTGATTAGTCATGATGCATTTGGAAATAAACAAATGAAAATTAAAGTTCTTGAAGTTTCTGACGAAACACCTCCAATGAAATGGAAATTTGGAGATAGAGTGAAGGTAACCAAAATTCTCATAACTATTAAGCACTTGACCACACAAGAAGTGGAGGAAGCTGAATTCGACGTTGAGGCAATAGAAAGAGAACTTCAAGAGAAGAGACATTATACTTCTACCAACAGATGGATTCCTGCAGAAGATATCAAAAATGGATATGTAGTGGGTTCAAAACACACCAGACTAATTAGTGATGCTTCAGCACTAGATTACATAGTGTTCTAACACCCAAAAATTCTCTCTGAAAAACATTATAAAGATAAGAATTTGAAAAATCTTATGAGTTCAAAAGAATTCGATGTGAATGGAACAGATTACAAGATAGTAATAACTGATCAAATAGTAGGACACGTAAACAACCTCAAAAACTTGTATAATGCAGCTTATGAAGATCCTGAAAGTTTTGAAGATGTAAGTGCAGAGATTTCAAATACAATTAATGAAATTGCATCTACGGTAGAACCAGAAGTTGAAGATAGTGATCTTGACGGATTAATTCAGGAAGTTATCAAAGCGGTAGATAGTAAGGCTGAAGAAATTGAGAAAGAATTAGAAGGAAAAGAATCATCTGGTAAAAAATCAAAATCAAAATCAAAATCAAAAAAATAATCTGATTTGACCTTAAACTCATAAAAATTTGGGGGATAAAATATATTCTTAAAAAAAACCACTATAGTAATGTCCGGAAGTTGTGAATGTGGAATTTGTGGTCATCATTCAGAATCAGAATGTATTGAAAAGGAGTGCAAATGCTGCTTAAATTTTCATGAAAGATCCGGACCAAAACGAAAATAATTTTTAAAATTAGTTATCTTTGAAGCAACTGCAATTCTTTGCCATATGTCTATTGCAACCAAATAATTTATGATCTTTACATCCACACAAGATACATTTTTTTTCACTCAAATTTTATCTGCCAACTCCTTTACATCATCCATCATTTTGTTATCATTCATGGATTCTAAAATCTTTAATCTCATATTTTTTACTCTATGGACATCATCATTATAAAGAGGAGCCATAGTTTCAATTTCTTGTTCAAATGAATAATTATCCAAATAATTTCTAAATTTAGATTTTAAAGGTTTGAAATCAGAATGGGGGATTTTACTATCTTCAATTTTATTTGAAATTACTTTCAAAAACCCCGTTATTTTCAATAATTCTTTTTTTATTTTATCTAGATCTCCAGGTTTATCTTGAATTTCTTTTAGATTTTGATGAGATTCAAGAATTTGTAATAAGATGCTTTTCAAATATTCGTTGTATGTTACCACAATTAATTTCAAATTATAACCAATCTTTTAAGTTTAGGAAAAATAGCTTCAACCGTGTAAAAATTGCACATTTGCTTTAAATTATCATAATTTTTTGTTAAGTCTATGCAGGGAGAAGCATATCTCAAATGTATTGATCCCCAATGTGGATTAGAATATCCTATTGAAACTACTAGTGTTCAATGTGAAAAAGGTCACTTGTTAGATGTAAAATACAAAAACACTCCCTCTGAAAATCTAAAAGAGGTATTTTATCAAAGAAGAAACCCACAGGGAAGCATTTTCAATGAAAGTGGTGTGTGGAGATTTAGAGAATTACTAAACTTTTGTCAAATTGATACTGAAAATATTGATGAATGTTCAAAATATTTGGTTTCACTTGATGGAGCTGAAGGACGATTATCCAAGCCATATCAAATGTCTAAAGCAGCCGAATTTGTAGGCATATCAAATGAGAATTTATGGTTGCAGCCAGAAGGATACAATCCAAGTGGTTCCTTCAAAGATAACGGTATGGCCACAGCAGTAACTCACGCAAAGATGGTTGGTGCAACTAAGATTGTTTGTGCATCAACTGGAAATACGTCGGCCTCTGCAGGTATGTTTGCCGCTAATGAGGGGATAAACTGTGATGTTTACATTCCTTCAGGTCAAATTGCTCCTGGAAAATTAAGCCAAGCATATCAATTTGGAGCTCAGATTGTTCAGGTAGACGGAAATTTTGATGATGCGTTAAAACAATCATTAGATGATGCGAAAAATCATGACGGGTATACTGTCAATTCCGTAAATCCATTTAGAATAGAAGGACAAAAAACAATTCCATTTAGAGCTCTAGAATATTTGAATTGGGAGGCTCCTGATTGGATTGTTTATCCAGGCGGTGCGTTAGGAAATACGTCTAGTTGTGGGAAAGCATTGATGGAACTATATGAATGGGGTTGGATTAAAAAAATCCCCAGAATTGCTGTGATTAATTCTGATGGGGCAAGTACATTATCAGATTTGTACAATGGAAAGTTTGAAGGGGAAGAACTTAGATGGAATAAAGGAAAACCAAATACTGAATTAATCACAAGATATTATGATCATTTGGACAAAGAAGGAATAAGACCAAAGACAAAAGCAACTGCAATCCAAATTGGACGTCCAGCAAATATTTTGAAAGGTTTACGAGCACTTGAATTTACTAACGGAGTAGCTACAACTGTTTCAGATTCAGAGATGTTAGACGGAATGTCTGTTGTAGGTCTAAACGGGTTTGATTGTGAGATGGCATCAGGTGCATCCGTTGTAGGCGTTAAGAAATTAATGAATGAGGGCATCATTAAGAAAGATGACAAAATAGTAGGAATTCTTACAGGAAGACAAAAAGATGCTATGCTTCCAGTAGATTATCATAATAATCCTCAAAACAAATTTGCCAAACCGCCAAAAAATTAGCCTCGCTATTTAGGCTCAAATTAGTTCAAGATTTTTTCACATCTCAAAGGTTAAATCCCAGCGTCGTGAAATTAGTATACCAAAGAGATGGTGCAAAAATACTAAATGAAAAAACAACGTAGTTGTTCTAAGAAAATTTTCTGGGAGATATCATGGTAGATTTATGGGTTGAAGTTACAGCGCTAGCTTTTCTTATTGGATTATCAGGATTTTTTAGTGGATTAGAGGTTGCTCTTGTAGGAACTAGAAATTCTACTGTAAATCAATTAAAAAAACAAAATGCCAAAGGTTCTGAAGCACTTTACAAATTAAAACACAATCCAGGATGGATGATGTCAAGTGTAAATCTAGGAAATAACATGGTGAATGTAGGATCATCTGCATTAGCTACTAGTGTTGCAATGAGGCTTTTCGGAGATGATGGGCTTGCAATCGCTGTTGGAATAATGACATTTTTGATTTTAGTTTTTGGAGAAATCACGCCTAAAACATATTGTAATGCTAATGCAACAAAGATTGCTTTACGTTTTGCTCCTGTTTTGTTAGCATTTAGTTATGCATTTTGGCCAGTTGTGAAATTATTTGAGATAATTACTAGAGGCATGGTAAAAATTACTGGTAGCAGTTATCACGCTCCACCAATTACTGAAGATGATATTAAAGGAATTGTTGAGCAAGGTTTTGCAGATAAAGCATTAGAAAAAGATGAAAGTGAATTAGTTCACAGCGCATTAGAGTTCGACGACACAGTAATTCGAACAGTGATGACACCTAGAACAAAAATGTTCATGTTGCCTGCAAAAATGTTATTGTTTGAGGCACTGCCTGCAATTAATCAAAGTACACATTCAAGAATTCCAATTTTTGGAGAAACCCAAGATGACATTATAGGTTTCGTACATGTAAGAGACATTCTTCATCAATTAGAAAAAGAAAAAGAGATGGTAACGTTAGAGCAGTTAGCAAGAAAACCAGTTTTTGCATCACAAGAAAAGATGGTTAGTTCTCTACTCAAAGAAATGAAAGGTAGAAAAACACACATGGCATTTGTGATTGACGAACATGGGGGAGTAGAAGGATTAGTAACCCTGGAAGATCTGATTGAAGAGATTATTGGAGACATTGAAGATGAAACTGATGCAATAAAGACAGCAGATTACAAAACAGTTGACAAAGATACGATTATTGCAAATGGAGATATTCAGATTGAAAAAATAAACAAAATTTTCAAATCCTCAATTCCAGAGGGCGATGATTATGGAACTTTGAATGGATTATTACATGAAAGATTGCAAGATATACCTCAATCAGGAGACAAAATAGAGGTAGATTCTTTGAGAATAGTAGTAGAGAAAGTAGGTAAGAATATGCCTAAAGAAGTAAGAATTGAGAGAATTAAAGATTAGTTGTTTTTAGCAAAATGCTCTTGTAATTTTTGTTTCTTTTCTACCATGTGAAATATTGATTCAGTATGTGCAAAAGCTTCAGTGTATGATTTTTTGAATAGCATTGCTTGCATCAACATATGATTTTCAGGAATGACTATTCCAGTTTGATCATCAGAATACATCATTTGCACAGTATCGCCAATAGATGTAGTCATATTGGCATGAATGTGAATCATGTTAGTATCAGTAAAGTTAAATCCCATAGTAAGCGCATAATCCCTCACATCTTTAGTTCCTTTGGCAGTCCACAATGTAGCAACACCAAATTCATTTGTGTAAAGTTCGTGAATTTCAGAAGGTTTTGGAGCAGAGCCTTTGAATCTCACATCCATTATGTGCAAATGCATTTGTCTTGTAGGAACTTTGATTGCACGCACATATAATGGAGCATCTTTTCCAAAGTATAATTTTACATCATCTCCATGATGAGGTTTTTCTGTCATCTCAATTGTATCGCTAACTTTTTTGTCAGTTTGTTCAATATCTGCCCATCTTCTAACTAATGTAACATCAAAGCGTAAAAGATCATCTCCAAACTTATCTCGTAATGGCTCCAATATTCTTCCCATACCAGTTACATTACAACTTCCTTGCATCACATGATTTTTTCCAATTGCCAGATCATAGTTTGCTCTCGAGTTAAAAAGGAGATCAGATACAGAATTCTCACCAATGGTAGATTCTCCGCCCTGATAAATTGCAGGAATATTTCTTGGTTCATACAAATTCATTTTATTTTTAAAACCATGTCCTCCAGGGGATGCATCAATTACTAAATCACAGTCACCTAATGCAGATTCTATAGAACCAGATATTTTGAAATCTTTGAATTCGTCTAGTTTCTGTTCAGGGACATAAACATCCAATCCCCTAGAAATTGCAACATTAACATCATTATCAGGAGAATATTTTCCAACACCAATTACAGAAATTTCATTATCGTCTTTGAGAAATGAGGTAATTCTACTTCCAATAGAACCATACCCATTAACAAATACTTTTTTCATATTTTACCAAAAAGCAGCCCGTTTTTGTAGTTATTGATGAAAGTTATAGGAAATTGTTTTTCAAATATAAGAAAAAAAGCTAAAACTTAGGACAAATCGCATATTCCTTTTTGGAATTTTTTAAAAAATTCTATGATCCAAAATGGATAAAAAATTAGTACAATTTTGGTACCAGAAAATCACATTTTTTTAGAAAAAAGATCCTATTAGGAATTACCCTCATAGGAAAAATGCCATTCTGAATATCTGTAATAATCACGTAATAGTATTGTAAAATGAAAACATACCAATCAATTGCAATATTGGCAATAATCGGTTCCATCATGGCAGTAAGTATTATGGACGAACAAGAGGCATACGCAGACGAAATGTTGTTCAAAATGATGGAAATTAATGAAAAATTAACGAAATTGCAAAACAGTGATTCGGAACTAGACCAAATGAGCATAGCAAAATCAGCATTTCAGATGAAACAAATCAAAAATGGTCTATTAGAGATTAATGAAATGAATGGTGGAGAAGATGAAAGATATGAAAAATTTTACGAATATCTAAAAGACAATTATCAAAGTGCATTTGAAAAGTATGAAAAAGATGTTAAAGAATATTCAAAAGAGAATGGATTGTCTGCATCTGAGAAAAAACTTGTCTCAGAAATCATCAAAAGCAAATTAACATTTGAAACACAAGAAGCAAAAGAGAACTCCAAAAAAGAAGTAATTGAAAGAATCAGTACAGAATTAAAAAAGACAGAATCTAAAGAAAAATACCAAAAACTAGTCAACAAAATTGGTATTAAGTTAGCAAGTGAAGCCAACGGTGGAATTGTTGAGAAAATTCATCACAAAGTAGTAATGAAGGAGATAATAGCATCAAAGCAATTAGATATTGCAATTCCTGCAATTGACAGAATTATCCCACAGGTAAACGATGAAAAAATTAAAGAAAAACTTTATGCTGTAAAAGATAAAATTCAAAAAATTCAAGACAGAAAATCAAAACAGGAAGGAAGTGAGACATTTGAGTTATCTCAAGGACCAAAAGTGGGTTCCAAAATTCCAATTCAATTTAATCAATTCGAGATTGGATTTGGAGGAATTCTAAACAGTGTCATCGATAATGAAATAATTGAGTCATTAAATGAAATAGAACAAGTCTATGAAGAATTCGAAGTAAAGACAATTGAATCAATCTTGGATGAAGAGGTAATCTCATCATTAAAGATGGTCATTGAAGTAGCAGAGGAAGATGAAGAGCAGTTAGAGAAAGAAAAAGAGAAACAAAGAAAAGAATCAAGAGAAAACAAATCAAGTAATGCTGATTTGGGTTCTGACAACTCTGATAAGAGAAATGAGAACGCAAATGATAGTAAAGGAAAAAGCACAGGAAAGGGTAAGGGAAAATAATCCAATAATAAATCCCACATAGGATAGTTTGGGAAAAATTCTTAATTGGATTTAGTAAAAATCTTGTGTGAAAGTATCAATTTTTGCAATATTTTTTTTAAGTTCGGCATTACTTTTTGGATCACAAGCCTTTGGAGAAATAGACATACTTAGCAATATCGTGTTCTTAGAAACAGGAATTCTATACACAGATGAAAATCAATTTCAAATAAGCAATGATGTAAACACTAGAGAATTTTCAAATGGAAAAATAGTTAGAATTTCAGGACAAACAGTTGAAGGATTCCCATACATTACATATTCAAAAAGTTCAGAAGATAAAATAGATACTCATGGAATAGTCTTTGTTGAAGGAAAATTTCTGAAATTGTCTTTTGAAGAAAATGAAAACGAAGACATAACAGAGGAAAAAGAAGATAATTTGCAGATATTAGTTCAATATACACAAAGAGTTTATTCAAAACAAACTGCTTCAATTGAAATTAAATTATATGATCCTCAAGAAAATAAATTGAGAGATTTTAATCTAAACTATGGTTTTGTTCAAAATGCAAATATCAAAGTAATTGTTTTTGACGGAAATAATCAAGAATTCTATTCAACTACAGGAATTACTGATAAGAAAGGATATTTTGAAATGGAATTTTCTATTCCAGAAAGATATCCACGGGAAACTATGACGGTTACAATAATAGCTGAAAATGAACAATCAAAATCTTCAAAGATTTTTGAAATATTTACCTTAGGTGCGATACCTGATAATGATAGGTCTCCTTAACATAAAGACTAAATGAGCTAAAAAAATTCTAATATTGTTGATACATGCTCCATCTTTAGCAATAGGTGCTGGAATTTCTGCAGTTGTTTTAGTAATTGTCTTTCTAGGTTTTGATGAAATGAGTAATGAAACTGAATTAGTCATGCAGCCAACACCAACAATTCAACCTGAGGGCCCTGCAAAAGTAACTCTAAACACATTTTTGGAAAATGGTTCCCCCATACTGGGCGATTCCAATGCACCAGTAACACTAGTTGAATTTGGAGATTATCAGTGTCATTTTTGTAATGTCTTTTTCCATTCAACTGAGGGAGACATCCTGAAAAACTATGTAGAGACAGGAAAAGTTAGAATGATCTTTAAAGATTTCAACATCATAGGTCCTGATTCTGTTAATGCATCACACGGAGCACATTGTGCAAATGACCAAGGATTATTTTGGGAGTATCATGATATTTTGTATAGTAATTGGACAGGAGAAAATAATGGTTGGGCATCATCCGAGAACCTGTTAAAATTTGCTCAAGAGATTGGGTTAGATGTTGATAAATGGTCTGAATGTATGATTAATGGGAAACATTCACAGACAATTGTTTCAAGCAACGATGATGCAAGATCATTAGAACTCACAGGAACTCCAGCATTTTTTGTTATAGGACCTGATGGTAAAGTTACAAAATTATTTGGAGCCCAGCCATACTCGACTTTTGAAAATATCTTTGATGTAGAGTTAGAAAAAACAAGTTAGCGATCAAATCACGAATAAAAATTTCCAAAAAGTATCAAAATTTCCTTCCTAGTTATCTAGAATTTACCCGCTAACCTTATTAAGGAATTATCGAAAGGCAGCTTATGGCAGCTGGAATAGATGACATTGCAATCTACATACCAAGATTATACATAGACGCAGCAGATTTTGCAGAGGCCAGAGGACTAGACCCAGTAAAATTGCAAAAAGGTCTAGGTGTTTCACAAATGGCAATTGTAGATGCCAATCAAGATCCAGCAATATTAGCTGCAAATGCTTGTTTGAAAATTATGCAGAAAAACAAGTTATCTCCAGATGATATTGGTCGATTATACGTTTCAACCGAATCATCATTTGATGAATCAAAGGCAATGAACTCTTTTGTTATTGGTATGTTGGAACAGGTTTACGGTCAAGGTGCATTTGAGCACTGTGGAGGGGTTGAGACAAAATTTGCATGTGTTAGTGGTTCTTATGCATTATATGATAACACTAATTGGATTAGAGCCGGAGAGGCAGAAGGAAAGCACGCACTTGTGGTAGTATCAGATATTGCCAAATACGATATGGGTTCCAGTGGTGAAATGACTCAAGGCGCAGGTGCAGTGGTCATGCTTCTTAATGACAATCCTAGATTGTTGGCATTTGACCCCAAAGTAACTTCCACTTCAATTAAAGATGAATACGACTTTTACAGACCATTTGGAAAGGAAACCCCTATTGTTCATGGGCAATATTCCAATATGTTGTATATGATTCAAGTAAGAAAAGCACTTGAAGCATACAAGAAAAAAGTAATCTCAACAGGACTCATCAAAATAGAACCAGGAGAGACAATTCTAGACCACATGGATTACATTAACATGCACTTACCATATAGCAACATGGGTAAGAAAGCATTAGCTTATTTGGTAAGACATGAGTGGCGTCAACTACCAAGATGGAAAAAGATTCTACAACAAATTGGAATGGAAGAACCAATTCCAAAAGATCCTCGTGGAACAATTGAATCGGTACTTGGAGATGAAGAGTTTATGGCAAAAGATCATGAATTTACAAAATTATTTACAAAGACTCCAGAGTATCAAGAAGTCTACGAATCAAAACTTTCAAGTTCATTAATTGCATCTAGCATGATTGGTAATTTGTATACAGCATCTTTGTATTTGGGATTCAGAAGTAGTTTAGAATTTGAATATCAAAAAGGTATTGAGTTAGAAGGAAAAAGAGTTGGATTTGGATCATATGGTAGTGGTAGCAGTGCAATGGTGTTTAGTGGTGTAATTCAACCAGAATTCGAGGAGATTGTAAAGAACATGAATCTGGAAGCTGAGATTGGTGAAAGACGAAGACTAACATGGGAAGAATATGAAGAACTGCATGAAAATAAATTGTCTCCTGAAGAATCAATGTTAAAATCCAAAAAAGAGTTTACACTAGTCAATGTAAACACAGAAAGGGAATCTAGAGGCGAAAGACGCTATATCTATAATGAATAAAATCATCTAGATTTACGCTTGTATCCCTGTTCTATTTTGCAGTTATCTAATGAAGAACTTTGAGCTTTCTTTAGAGTTTTTTTCTTTTCTGAGATATTTATTTTATCTTCAATTTTGAATGTTTTCGGAGTTTTTGTACGAGTTTTTGTATTTTTGGAAGAAATGATATTTGTTGAAGAAGTTTGTTTTTTCTTTTTCTTTTTTGGATTTTGATGGTCTGTAGTATTTTTTTGGGTCCATTTGATATTTTTGATATCTGTGGAAGAAGACCGTTCAATATTATAATCCATTAAGGATTTTCCCATGATAGACATACTAGTTAGAGAGTTTAAGCGTATGGAATACCAGACATGAATTATTCATATAAGGCACATTACGGATTGAGATAAGAATGGATGAAGAAGCAAACCCAATCAAAGATTATCTATTTGATTATATCAAAAATTCTCAAACAATACCTGAATTGATTTCTCAGAAAAAATTTGATTTAGTTATTGGTGAGATAACTTGTAATTGTTATGATAAAATTGTTACAATGGATCAAAAAGATATTGCGGTGGGAGTATTGGCTACAGGTATTCTTCATTATTTACTGACTAATGCACTACTGAACAGTCAGAGAAAAGTAGAATTTCGAGGAATAGAATTAGACGTTGTTGTTCCAGATGTCAAAACATTAGAAAAAGACTCTAAGATGAGCTTGATCATTTGCATTCCAAAGTCATCAGATAAACAAATCATAGAGCAAAAAATCTCCCAATTAGAGAAAATTCAACCAAATAAAGAAAACATCTGGGTTGTTTTATCTGAGAATATGGAGATAGGCAAGAGAACATTTGTTCTATCAAAAGAAGATTCATCATTTTCTAAAATTATCTTTGAAATTGCACAGTTTAGCAATGTCAACGGTGCAAACAAGTTCAAAATTTTACGCATATAAGTCAAAAAGGGAATAAATATCAAAAAAAACGAACATTATACATGGCATCACTCATTATCTTTCCAATAGTTATTGTTGCAATTGTAGGACTATCAGGATATCTAGTCTACAAGTATTTCATCTATGATTTGATGTGCAAAAGGGCAGTAAACAATGCATTACAAAAATACAACATCAGGAAGACCCCTTTTCAAATAATCAAAGAGTATTATCAAAACAAGGGGGAAAGTATGTCCCACAAAGAGATTCAGAATCTAGAGAAGAGCTATAGACAGAATGGTCCAGATGAATTTCTAACAATGTATGATGCAATTAGAGATTCTAAACACGACAGTTCTAAGGACTAACTGGAATCTGTATAAATGGAGTTCCGCCTTCGCCTACAACTAGTGGTAGTTTACCATCCCATGCTTGAATCTTTAACCATTCAAAATAATTTGGATTTTCTGCTAGGGCTTTGTTAATAATTGCAATTGCTTCTGCTTCACCTCTTGCCTCTGCAATATTTGCTGCAGCAGTACCTTCAGCTTGAGCCTCTAATTGTCTTGCCTCTACCTCTATTCTAATTAGATCATTTTCTGCTTTCTTTGCTTTTTGTTCTGCCTCTACTTTTGATTCAATTGCTTGAGCAAATAATGGTGAAAACTCAAAATCTGTAATTGAAATTACTTGTGTTACGATATTGAATTGATTCAATCGTTCTCTAATTGCATTTTCAATATCTGATTTTACCAGTGGTCTTTTAGTGATTAATTCCTCTGCATTGTAATTTGCAGTTACTTGTTTGACTGTCTCCTCTATTGCTGGTTGAATAACTCTATTTTCATAATCGAGACCAATCTCTTTGTATAATATGTGAATTCGTTCTTTATCTGGGTTATAGTTTACAGTAACTGTGGTTTCTACTGTTTGAAGATCTTTTGAAGCACTTCTAGTTTCTGCATCATATTTCAATGTACGAACTTCAAGTTGTACAATATCATCTTGGAATGGAACCACAAAATGTAGACCTTCATCTAGTGGAGGTTGAGTAAGATCGACTGCATTCCAATGTAGTAATACACCACGATAACCTGCATCCACAATCTTTACAGATGCAAATGCAACTACACCGATAATAATTAAGATGATAATTCCAATTGCAACACCTCGTGCTGCATTCATGTTTACATTCATTTTTGGTGACTGGTACTTTGACAACTATTTGAGTATGCATTTGGCACTATTATACCATCTGTTAAACCACTTGTTTAGGTACTATTTTTCCCATAATGAACAAATTTATCCCAAGAAAAACTAATGATTTCATGGTAGAACCAAACTTTGCTTGGATTTATCTGATAATTTTCCTAGCAATACCATTGGCAAGAATCATCCCAAGAATTCTTGCAAAAAGACGTCCAAGTGTAGATGGATACACCAGACCAGAGCCATTTCAAGAATCACAAAACACACAATGGAGTGCTAAACAAGAATCAGTAAAACCACAAACAAAAGATATGCAGGTTTTAGGAATCATGCATCAAGGCGCAAATACATTTGATAAAATTCAAAGAACTCTCAAAATGGATTCAAAAGAACTTGATTCAATTTTGCAAGATTTGGAAAAACGTGATCTTATCAAAGTAATTCAAAAACAAGGAATGTTTGGACCAAAAGTTGAACTTTATTCTACAGACAAGGGATTCAAAGAGTACTATTCCTAGCTCTCACAAACTACTTCGCTTGTATTTCCACCATCATACAATGCTTCTATTGCATCAATGTCACAATCAGAAATGTATGGAAAGATTTGGCTTGAAAGCGAGGAAGGGAAAGGGGCAACATTTTTCTTTACAATACCCAAAGTATAGTTAAATGAATGATGAAAATTCCATTGAAAGCATAAGAAAGGAAGTATTGCAAGAAGTTGAATTGATGCAAGCAATTCAGGAAATTGTCAAAAAATCACCTAGCCCAATAGGTGCGGGGTGGATTCACTTGGATGGCCCAGAAAAGATGGCAGATATTCTTGAAATGATGGGAGAAAATTTAACCAGACAAATTTTGATTACTTTGAACAAGCAAAAATTAAGTGCTTTAGAATTAAAAAAACTAATTCCATTTGCGCCCAAAACAACCTTGTATAGGAAGATAAATGAATTAGAGTCCAGAGGACTAATCAAAATTCAAAAAAAATCGATTTTAATTAAAACAAAGAATATTCCTATAAGTCATTCATAGAAGAGTCAAAGGTTAATAATTAAAAAGATGACAATCATTATGGTTTTGAATAATCAGGAAAAATTTGAAATAGAAATAAACGAATTAGAAGCCGAAGTCCAGAAATTAAAAAAAGAAAATCAAGAACTAGGTCAATCAAATTATTTTTTGAAAAAAACACAAAAGTTATTACTTGAATCTGAAGAACGATTTAGAAATCTGTTTACATTATCGCCACACGGAATTGTAGTGGTAGACAATGATTCGAATATAGAATACTATAACGATATATTCAAAAATATACTAAAAAATGAAAAGGGAGAATTGAAAGGAAGATCATTTTTAGATTTTGTTTCAGAAGAAAGTTATGAAACTATAGATAAATGTAAATTTGAATTAGATTCAAAAGGAGTTTGTAGAGATATCCATCTAAATTTAAGAACAGAAAATCATAAAATTCCTGTAAGATTAGATGTTGCAAATCTTCTTGATAGTTCTGGGAGATCATTTGGAAGAATGGTTGTAATTTTTAATGAAGCAGAAAATAGACAAATAGATGAAATTCAATTGGCATATAATTCTCTTTTAGAAGAAAAAGTTGAAATTCTAAAAAATAATAGCAGATTAAAAAATGAATTTATTTCCAAGATATCTAATAAAATAAAATCACCATTATACCCAATAAAATTTAAAACCAAATTCCTTAAAGAGGGGGCAATAGACAAATTATCTGAAGAACAAAGATTAGCACTTGATGAAATTTACAATAATGCTGAAAAATTAGAAAACATCATATCGGATTTATTAGATTCCCAAAGATCAGAATAAGGAACGTTAATGTTAATTTTAAAGTTATAGAATTATTTGAACAAAGATTTTACATCAATATTCTTTTTGAAGATTCGATTCAAAGAAGCATCACTCATGTCTTTGATAAATGGAATAGAACCTAGAACCTTAACACCAGTAAGACTTTCCAAATCTCGTTTTAGGTTTTTGACAGGATAGCCATCATCATCAAAATCATTAATGATTATTCCTTTGATTGGGATTTTGTATTTTTGACACATTAAAATTGTCATAATTGTATGATTAACAGTTCCAACCTTACTTCTTGTTACAATTATCGTAGGAATATTCATCTCTTTAACCAAATTTGTAATGTAATAGTTCTTGAGAATTGGAGTCATCATTCCACCCATTCCTTCAACAAGAAGCATTTCATGTAGTTTTGATAATTTTTTAAAACTAGATAGTATGGCAGAAACTTTGGGTTTTATCTTTAGATTCTTCCATGCAGTGTATGGTGATGCAGGAATTGGAAAGAATTGAGGGTTTATCAAACTTTCAGGATCAGATGTCTGTGCAGCTTTTGCTAAAATTTCAACGTCTTCAGATTTGTATCCTTTCTTCTGAGCAGTTCCTGCTGCAAAAGGCTTCATTACTCCAACATCTACGTTCATCTTTCGCAATGCAACTGCCAGACCTGCAGTGATGTAGGTTTTTCCAACATCGGTGTCAGTTCCAGCTATGAAGATTGATTTCATCTGAAATTTTTAGAATAATTCCATTGATTAACTCATCGGTTGTTCCCATATCATTAAAAATAGCCTCAACTACAAGTAATCATGGCAGAAAACTTTCAAGATTCTGACAAATATGTAACCATAAGTATAGAATCCAAAGTTAGAGAAGGGGTTTTCCATAAAGTAGTCAAGGAAATAGAAAGTGGAAAGGCAGTATCATGTTCTTGTAAGTGTTGGAGTAAAGGTGGAAAAGCTTGTGCTGCAATGAGAAGCATAGGTGTTGAATAATTCAATCATTCTGAGTACGATATCAAGATTAGATTTCTATTTGATTGGCTAAAATTATCACGGTGGTTCCAAATGCAATCAATCCCATTGCAGAAAGAAAACATCCCCAATTAACTAATTTATCATATCTTAAACCGCTTTTGTAATCAAGTAGTATTCCCCTTAATCCATTAAAGCCATGAATTGAAATTAAAATTAGCATTAATTCAAGTAGAACGGCATAGGTAAGATTTTGATAATTCGCAATTACATTTTCATATGTTAGTGATTCTGCAAAGTTTCCTGTTGAAAACCTCACAAGTATGTGCAATGCAACCAAGCCCACTGAGCCCATAGCAGTAGCATAGTGTATTTTTCGTATTTGGCT
>Ga0222714_10001951_pt1 | contig 22611 bp, 14 predicted proteins | sample C33_3DmetaG_FD_165048 | JGI IMG/M metagenome (GOLD analysis project Ga0222714, IMG submission 165048) | Estuarine water microbial communities from San Francisco Bay, California, United States - C33_3D | ecosystem: Environmental > Aquatic > Marine > Unclassified | place: USA: California...
GAATTGAACGAAGCAATGGAAACGGTTCAATATCTCCGTGATCAACTTAACGAAGTTAATTTGTTGAATGCAAAGTTGCTATATACAAATAAACTATTTAATCAATTTAACCTCGACCAAAAGCAAAAACTTAAGGTTGTGGAAACATTCGACTTGGCTAAGTCCATCCGTGAAGTCAAGTTAAGTTATACTATTTTGTCCGAATCATATAGTTTAGGTGGATCAGTTGTCAAGAAAACTAATACAACTGCAAAAACAATCACCGAAGGTTTGGCAAGTAAACCAGTTGCTTCAACAGCTCCTGCAAAGGAATTGATTGTTGAAAACAGCAACGTGATGGCTTCAAGATTCCAAAAACTCGCCGGAATTAAGAAGTAAAAGTTAAATTAAGGTGAGTAAAAACTAACTATAAAATAAATTCAAATTATGAGTGATATTAAATCATTATTGACAAATAATATGAATCCACAGGCTAAGTTGATGACTGAAACCCGTGGATTGCAAAGCAAATGGGACAAGACTGGTCTTCTTGAAGGACTAGAAGGTGTTGACAAGGCACACATGTCCATTTTGCTTGAAAACCAAGCACAACAATTGTTGAACGAAGCTACCGCTACTGGTACTAGTGCAAACAGTGAACAATGGGCTGGCGTAGCTCTTCCATTGGTTCGTCGTGTATTTGCTGAAATTTCCGCTAAGGAATTCGTTTCAGTTCAACCAATGAACTTGCCATCCGGTCTAATCTTCTATTTAGACTTCAAGTATGGTACAACCCGTGGTAATCTTCCAGGCCAAAACGGTTACAACGGTCAATCATTGTTCGGTGGTAATAGCACCAAACTTGGTTCTACCGATGCAGCAGTAAACGGTCTATACGGTGTTGGTCGTTATGCTTACACTGAAAATTATCAAACTACTTCAGTTGTTTATGCAACTGGTTCTGTAAGTTTCAGTGATGTTGATTTGGATTCAACATACGTAGCAACTGGTTCATACAAGAAAATTACAGTAAACGTTGGTGATAACAGTTCAACCAGAATTGATTTGAATGCAGTAAGAAGCTTTGCTTTGAGTGGTTCAAGTATTGATCCAACACTACAAATCAATGAATTGACCAAGGTTTATAACACTGGTTCATTGGCTTCTCCATATTATAAGATTCAATTCATTGTTACTGGTTCACAATCACCAGCACAAGGCGGTTCAGCTGTATTGACCTATACTACACAACCAACCGATAGCACCCGTGGTGACTTTGAAGATACCAATCCATTCAAGGGAACTGCAGGAGGTACTTCTGGTATCAACCAAGGTACTGATATCAACATTCCAGAAGTTAACTTGGAACTTAAGAGCGAACCTATCGTTGCTAAGACCCGTAAGTTAAAGGCAGTCTGGACTCCAGAACTTGCTCAAGACTTGAATGCTTACCACAGCATTGACGCAGAAGCAGAATTGACTGCTCTCTTGAGTGAATATGTATCCATGGAAATCGACCTCGAAATCATGGACATGTTGATTAATGCTGCTCCAGCATTGACAACTGAAGGATGGTCCGCAGTAATTGGTAGAGATATCGTTAAGGGTGCAAATGATGCAAACGGTCTCCCAACCTTCACCGTAAATAACGATTCAACAAATCGTACCGCTTACGTAAAGAGCACTTGGTATCAAACTCTTGGTAACAAGATTCAAAAGGTAAGCAACAAGATTCATCAATTGACTCTCCGTGGTGGTGCAAACTTCCTCGTAGTAGGTCCAGACGTAGCAACCATCTTGGAATCAATCCCAGGATACGTTGTAAACACTGATGGTGATTCTGCTAAGTTCGCAATGGGTGTAAGCCGTGTTGGTAGCTTCGCAAGTCGCTTCCAAGTTTACAAGAACCCATACATGCAAGAAAACACCATCTTGATGGGCTTCCGTGGAAATAACTTCCTCGAAACCGGTGCTGTATACTCCCCATACATCCCACTCGTACAAACTCCATTGGTATATGATCCAGTCAACTTCACTCCACGCCGTGGCGTATTGACTCGTTATGCTAAGAAGGTAGTTCGCCCAGAATTCTACGGCAAGATTTATGTTTCTGACTTAGACCAAATCTAATTCATACTAACATAAGTTAATTAACAACCCTCACAGTAAAATGTGAGGGTTTTTTATTTTATAAATCTATTTATACTATATGATAAATTTAAGAGACATCGTTGAAGAAATTGTTGAAAAAAGTGAACCGATGAAGTTGGTTAAAGATGTACCAATAAGTGACAGATTAAAATATCATTTGGATAATAAACTTACACTTGAAGAAAATATCTTTAGAATTTACAGTGAAGGATATTTTAAATTAATAAATGAAGTTCGTAGTTTATATAATGATGACGCAATTGAATTAAACGATGACGATGTTGATATTGTTGAAAGTGATTTAGGTTTTAGAGCAATATATGAAGGACAAGAAGTATTTCTTGATGCGCCAATTGAATTGGAAGAAGATGATTATTTAAACGAAGTAAAACACCGTGGAAGAACTGTACATCTTAATAGACCATTTAGAACTCCAGGTGGACCAAAGAAATTTGCTGTATATGTAAGAGGTAAGAGTGGAAATATTAAGAAAGTTACGTTTGGTGATCCTAAGATGAGAATTAGAGCTAGTAGTAAAGCTCGTAGAAAGAGTTTTAGAGCTAGACATAAGTGTAGTCAAAAGAAAGACCGTACAACAGCTGGATATTGGAGTTGTAGAAGTCATAGAATCAAGAGTTTAGGAACCAAGAGTAAGGGTAAATACTGGTAATATGTCTGATTTTCCATTTAAAGAAACTCATGTAGAAGATAATTTATATCTTAGAGAGTTTGAAGAATCTGTTGACGTTGATGATTTGGAGTGGCATAGAGACAGAGAAGATAGAATAGTTGAAATAATAGGAGAAACAGATTGGCAATTACAAATGGATAATGAGTTACCTAAAGTTATGACGGGAAAACTTTTTATTCCAAAAGAAGTTTGGCATAGAGTTATAAAAGGAAATGGAAATTTGAAAGTTAAAATAACAAAATTATAGTTTATGGCGACAAAATATTCACCGAAGATAATTACAAATGGTTTGGTATTATCACTTGATGCGGCTAATGATAAAAGTTATCCAAGATCAGGTACTACTTGGTCGGATTTAAGTGGAAATAATAACAATGGCACATTGACAAATGGACCTACATTTAACGCTGGTAATCAGGGAAGTATAGTGTTTGATGGAGTAGATGATTATGTTACTAAAACAAGTTGGATTAGTCCTCCAACGAACACTTTTACTATTGGATGTTGGGTTAAATTTTCAGACAATTTAAATGATAGATATCTTTTAAGTTTTGGAAGAGATATTGGTGGATCAACTGGAGGACTTGCTTTATTTGCTTATGGATTTAATTCAGTTAGTGATGTGTTAGTATTTGAATTTGGTTCTGGTATAGGCCGAGTTAGTTCTGGAATAGTTCCAAGTTTAAATATTTGGTATTATTTAATAGTAACTGCCGATGCAACTAATGTAAAATTTTATTTAAATGGAGAACTAAAAAATACATCATCTCAAGGTTCGGGGGCAATAACATCATCGCCAACTTTGAGTATAGGTTCTTATGTTAATAGTAGTGGAACTCCTGGAACATATTTTTATGCTGGAAACATATCGCAAGTCTCAATATATAGCAGAGCATTAACCGCAACAGAAGTGTTGCAAAATTATAACGCAACTAAATCAAGATTTGGTAGATAATTATATTATATGGGATTAACTCATTCACCAAAAATAGTTACAAATGGATTAGTTCTTGCTCTTGACGCAGCAAATAATAAAAGTTATTCTGGTTCAGGTGTCAGTTGGTATGATTTGAGCGGTAATAACAATACAGGTACATTAACAAATGGTCCAACATTTAGTGCGGCTAATCAAGGAAGTATTGTATTTGATGGCGTAGATGATTATGTTGCAATCACTAATTTATTTTTAAACACTGTAACCAATGTGACTTTGCAGGGATGGGTGTATATTTCCAGTACAAGTTTAAAAGGTACTTTTATAAAGGTTGGGGGTGGTTCTAATGGTTATGCAATAGGAGTTGGGGGAACTAGCTTTGATGATTCTGGAAATCAAATTATTGGACTATATTCTTCTGTAAGATGGATTACTACTGGTAGTAACTATGGTACAGGATGGAAATTTTTCACATTAACACTAAGTGCGACATCATTGCCTACTTTCTATTTAAATGGTGTTTTAATTGGTTCATATACTGGTACTAATCCAATAACTCCAACTTCTGGTGTATATATTGGACAAGCTATTGGTGATACCGGACCAAGTGGTAGAGCATTTGCGGGAAACATTGCAACCACACAAATATACAACAGAGAATTATCAGCTACAGAGATTTTAAAAAATTATAACGCAACAAAAAGTAGATTTGGATTATAAATTACAATAAACATAATTATTTTAATATTTATAAACAATGAGTGCTAATTTAGACCAAGATAGAGTAAGATGGCCAGGAAGTGGCAGTGCTGTTAATACAGGCAGTATACCATTTGGCTTTTATTTAACGGAACCAACTCCAAGTAATTTAACTGGCAGTGTTGGTTATTTTGAATATGATTGTGAAAAGAGTGCAGAATGGGCTGCAAAGAGATTAGGATATCCAATCATTGATATTGAAATGATTGATGTGAATTTTTATGCTTGTTTTGAAGAAGCCGTTAATGAATATGGTGCTCAAGTAAATCAATTTAATATACGAAATAATTTATTAAATTTACAAGGATTAAGCACCGCAGATAATCCTGATATTACTGGAAAGAATGTAATTGGTACGGGATTGCCATATATTATTGAATTATCAAAAGGATATGGAAGTGAAGTGGGTGTAGGTGGATATGTTGATATTAAAAAGACTGCAGTTGCATTGAGTGCAAGTCAACAAACTTATGATTTACAAGCTTTGATTGGAAATACGGTAGAAAGTGGCAGTAGAATTGAAATTAGAAGAATATTTCATGGACCACCACCTGCATTTGCTCGTATATATGACCCATTCAGTATGACTGGTATGAGTTATAGCAACGTATTGAATGAAATGGGATTTGCTGGATACAGTCCTGCTACACAATTTTTGATGACACCAATATTTGAAGATTTATTGAGAGGTCAAGCTATTGAATTTAATGACATGGTTCGTAAGAGTGCATATAGTTTTGAAGTTGTAAACAACAAACTAAAGATTTTCCCAATACCAACATATGACCACAACATTTATGTTGAATATGTAGTTCAAAAAGACAAATTAAGTGGTGCAAATACATTTAGTAGTGGAAGTAAATATGATGTAGTAAGTGATTATAGCAACGTTCCATATCAAAATGTTACTTATTATAAATTAAATGCGGTAGGTAAACAATGGGTAAAGAAATATTTCTTGGCATTATGTAAAGAATTATTGGGTGCAATTAGGCAAAAATATAGTACCATTCCAATTCCTGGTGGCGAAGTAACATTGGATGGTGCAGAATTAAGAAGTGAAGCATCTGCGGAAAAAGAAGCATTAATTACTCAATTAAGAGAAAATCTTGAAGCCACTAGTCGTAAAGCTCAAATGGAAGCTAAAGCAGATGAAACTGAAAAGATGACATCAATTATGAAAACCGTTCCATTACTGATTTATATTGGATAAACTATGGCATTATTTGGAAGATATTATAGTCAAAGAGACATTAATTTTGTAAATCAAATTAATGCTGAATTAATGCGTGATATTATTGAGACATTGGTGGTATTATTCAAAATTGCACCAAATGAAACCAATACAAATGTATATGGTGAAGCTACATCTGAGGGTAAAAGTTTTTATCCTGGTGTAGAATTGAGTAGTTTAATTGACCGTGGTGATATTAGTACTGATGATGAAGGATTTGGACCAGATAGAGATCAATCAGTTGTATTTAAATTTAGAGAATTATCATTAAAAGATGCAGATTTTTATCCTGAAGTTGGTGATTTAATATTATTTAATGATCGTTATCATGAAGTTGATAATGTTGTACAAGAGCAGCTGCTCGGTGGCCAAAGTAATAAATCGCATAGTATTATTTGCAATACTCACTATAGCAAGTTAAGCAAAATTAACTTGGTTAACCGTCAATATTAAATTTTTTAATAGGAAATGTTTTTATTTTTTTATTTAACCAATCATTCCAATCTGATTCCCATATATAATAAACTGTATAATTTTTTGAAATTAACTTTTTGAATCTATCAAAAGTTTTTTTGTACATTTTTTTATATTTAATTTTTGTTATTGGATGTATGTCATTTGAATTATATTTTCTTGGATTTCCGTGCCAAAAATCACCTAAAAATTCAAAAATTTTATTTTTAACAATTCCGTCAACTTTAATTTTCCCTATTCCTAAATATTTTTGTCTATTTTCATTGTTATTAGGAATCTTTAAATAATTTAAAAATTCCGATTCTGGTATCGATACTATTTTTGAACATTTTGGACATCCACTTCCATTTAAATGATGTTTTGGAATTTGATAGAAATATCCGTGTTTTTTGCAAATTATTTTTATTTTTGAATTATTGGATTTATATGATGTCTCAGAATAATCATATTTTAAATTATGTATATTATTTGCATTTATAATAAAGTTATTTAATCCCTTATTACATCTAATACTTGTTTTAATGTTTTTACACTTTGGACATCCGTGTTTAAATAGATGTCCGTTTGGGTATTGACTAAATTTACCGTGAGTTTTACAGATTATATCAACTTTTATATTCCATTTTTTGTAATTAACTAATGAATAATCATATAGATCACCATGTACTAATTTTGATTTTTCTATAAATGTTTTTGTATCTAATTGTTTACCTCTACCTGCGCACATACTACATCCGCATACATTTCTTAAATGATCAATTGGTTTTTGTAAAAAATCACCGTGTATTTTGCATGTAATTATTATATTTTTTGTTCTATCTTCATAAATAGATTTTTCATATGAAAATTTGTCACCATAAATCTGTTTTGATTTATTGATAAAATCTTCAGTTGTCAATTTTTTTGGCATAATATCTTTCTAAATTTATTTTTTTTATTTTATCTCTATTTTTCCAATAAAATCTCATGTATTTTTCTCTATTAGATATCTTTTTTTCTTCCTCTGTTATATATTTCTTTTTTCTTCCCATACTAATAAATAGTATTAAAGTTAGAAAAAAGTTAGAAAAATAATATATATGAATATATTTTTTTAAAATTGATATTTATTATTATGTGGCAAGGAAATAAAAATAATCCAGTACCAACAAATAATAATGTTGAGAAAAATAATCCTATTGTATCTAATGTAAGAAATATCGCATTAGATACAAGAAGAGACGAAGATCCAAAGAAAAACTTCACAGTTAGTCTTTTGGATGTTGATACTGCGTTGATTAATTATCTACAAAATGTAATTAATCCTACTGTAATTGACGGTGGAGAAAATGTAAAAGTACCAATTATATATGGTAATCCTGAAAAATGGTATGCAGCAAAAGCTCAAGGTGGATTGAGAGACCAACAAGGTAAATTACAAATACCATTGATAATGGTAAAAAGAACATCATTTGCAAAAGACGAAGGTTATCAAACATTTAATCGTTATTTGAGTTATCCAGTAATGACTAAATTTAATGAAAAAAATAAGTATGATAAATTTAGTTTGTTAAATAATACAGTAGCTCCTACAAATCAAATATTTGCAGTAACAATGCCGGACCATATTAAAGCAGAATATGAATTTATTGTATGGACTGAATATGTTGAACAAAATAATGCAATATTAGAAAAAATTAATTTTGCTGAAGGTGATTATTGGGGAGATAAACAAAGATTTAATTTTAGAGTTAAGATAGATAATTATACCAATACTATTGAGTCAAGTGGTGAAAAAGATAGAATGGTAAGAAGTACATTTACTTTAACCACACATGCTTATTTATTACCAGAATCTTTTGAAGATAGAAAACAAACTGTACAAAGATTATTGACACCAAAACAAGTCAAGTTGACTGCTGAAATTGTAAGTAGTACACAAATGGCTAAGGTCAATCAAAAGGTTAAAGATAATACTTATAGTAATAAAGGAAATCCATATTATAGTATTAATCCTATTGTTGATAATGATAGTGAATGGAGATTTCCTAAAGCAACTATTGCTACAGAAAAGTCAACAACTGCTGCAGGTGAAGCAATCACTACAATAAGAAAGAGTTATGCCGCTTTAATTGAACAAACAATAAATTTAACGGTTACTGGTTCACAACAAGTTACTATTTGGCATGATGTTCCTAATACACCAACTGATTATGGTGAAGAAGGATGGATGGCATATGATGGTGACTATCACTATATTTATGTTAATGGTAGATGGTTAAGACAATCTATTGCAGATTGGGTAAGTTAATTATATTATTCTTTTTTTATTTAATATTTATAACCATAACAACGTCTTAACAATATATGGCATACCCCAATTCAAATGTATTAAATATTATAATTCCACAGACTTCTGCGTCTGTTGATCCCATTAATTCACAAGCACCGTTTGTAGAAAGAATCATTAGTGGTTCGAGACTTATTTTACAAACAGATAATACCGGTACATTAATTGGCTCTTCCGATATAAATGTAAATAGTATTACTGCTAGTAATATTAGTGCTAGTGGTTATATTAGTTCAAGTAATTTATATGTTAAAACTAATATTACAGATGCAGGTACGTTAAATGTTGTTGGTGCCACTACATTAGCTGGTTTAACAGGTACAACTGCTACTTTTACGGGATTAGTGAGTGCTAGTGCAGGTTTAACCGCTAGTGCAATTCAAGACGCAGGTACATTAACCGTAGTTGGATCAACTACGTTGGCAGGATTAACTGCTACAACCGCAACATTTAGTGGTTTAGTGAGTGCTAGTGCAGGTTTAACCGCTAGTGCAATTCAAGATGCGGGAACATTAACTGTAGTCGGTGCTACTACGTTGGCAGGATTGACTGCTACAACCGCAACATTTAGTGGATTGGTTAGTGCAAGCGCAGGTTTAACTGCAAGCGCAATTCAAGACGCAGGTACGTTAAATGTTGTTGGTGCTACTACATTGGCAGGATTGACTGCTACAACCGCAACATTTAGTGGATTAGTAAGTGCAAGTGCAGGTTTAACTGCAAGCGCAATTCAAGACGCAGGTACATTAACTGTGGTCGGTAATAGTACATTATCAAATGTATTTGCAACAAATATTACGGCAAGCAATATAAGTGCAAGTGGTAATATTACATCAAGTAATGAATATATTGCTGGCACACTAACTGTAGTTGGAAATTCTACTTTAAGTAATGTATTTGCAACAAATATTACGGCAAGCAATATAAGTGCAAGTAATAAAATAGTTGCTTCGGAAATTACTGCTAGTAGTGAAATGTTTGTTGGAACAGGACGAGCACTAAGAACGGCTGGAGAAGCATATACTCCTGAAAATTTAGCAAGATTATATGTAAGTGGAAGTGTTAGTGTAGTATCAAAATATGCTACATTGAATTTGGCTACTAGTGCAAGTGATAGTGGTGCTCAATCAAATATTTTATTTTCAAGAATAAGTGAAGTAACTGCTAGTGGAGGTGCAATTGAAACCGCTTTACAACCAAGATGGCAAATTGGAACGGAATCTGGTTCTAATGATTTAAGACTTTATGCATACTACGTATCATCTGATCCAGATAATGTCGCTAATGGATCAACAGGAGCAAATATTGCTGCTGGAGCAAGAGTTGTAATGAAACAAAATGGTTATTTCGGTGTAGGAAGTTTTTATAATTACGGCGGTGGCGGAGGTGCAAAAACAACATATCAATCATCTTTACCAGGATATACAGTTGCGGATAATTTGGTGCCATACTATGGTCCTGACGCATTATTAACATTATTACCAATGGATAGTGGTAGTGCGGGAACTGCGGCATCAAAAGCATTTAATAGAAACATATTGAACATAATGAGTTATGATACTAGTTCAATTATGTTTATTTCTGGTTCAGACGGATATGTTTTGTTAGGTAAAAATACAACCGATGGTATAAACAGATTACAAATTGTTGGAAATGTAAGTGCGAGTGGTTATACAGGAAGTTTATTTGGAACAAGTAGTTGGTCAATAAATTCAATAAATTCATTAACTGCAAGTACAATATTAGTAACTGATACCTCTACCGGAACAGGTCCATATTATGTTACGTTTGTAGACGGAACAAGTGGTGCTAAGACATTAAGAACTGATAGTTCTACACTTACATGGAATTCTACTACAAATACTTTAAGTAGCAGTGGAAATTTTGTTGCTAATAGTTTTACATCTAGTAACGGAATTCAATTTACTAGTAATAATGCAACAATTTCTCCAGTAGCTACTAATGTAATTGGAAATAACTTAATATTGGCATCTGGCAATTCCGGCGTTGGTGGAGGCTCCGCTGGAGGTAATTTATATTTATATAGTGGAAACTCAGGTGATGTTGCGGGTGATATTTATATTACACCAGGAACTGCATCTGTGGGAGCATCAACCGGAAGTGTTTATATTAATGGTGGTGGATTAACAGTTGGAGTAAATTCTCCTGTAGTTATAAATAATGCTACTCAAGCTACAAATTATGATGTTGCTGCTTTAGAAATTGTTGGTGGTGTTGGAATTGGTAAGAATTTATATGTTAGCGGCTCTACATGGTTATATGGTGATTTAAATATCTTTGGAAGTTCAAGCGTAACTAACATAAGTTCAAGTACAGTTATTATTAACGATAATATTATTCAATTAAATGCATATGTTCCATTTGAAAGATATGCAGGTTTTGAAGTATATGATAGTGGAAGTAATCAAAGAAGTGCTTCATTATTGTGGGATGGTCAAGCTGATAACTGGATAACAGTAGATCAAAATAATACATCAAGTAACATAATACTTGGCCCTACTGCCTCATTTGGAAATGTTCCTGGTTCATTAACGACTAATAATATACCAAAAGCTTATGATGCAACGGGTATTACTCCATCATTATTGAGTGATGACGGAACCAATTTAAGTTATACAGGTACAACTATTAGTTCTAGTAAATTATTGGCTACAACTGGTAGTATTACTTATATTACTGGTGCATTGGTAACTTATGTTACTGGGTCATTTACAACAATAACAATTGCAACAGGAAGTAATCCTGGAGCCGGTGCTGTTCCTGTACATCCTACTGCAAGTGGTATGCCTGGACAAATTAATGTTGATAATAACTTTATATATGTTTATACGAATAATATATGGAAGAGAGTACCAATTTCAAATTGGTCATTATAAAATATCCAATAAAAGTGTAAATAAAATGATAACCCAAGAAATAAACATCTTGGGTTATTATATTTATATAAACATAAATAAAGTAATATTTATACAATATGCCAATAGGATCTGGAATAGTTTATAATACAGGCGATTTAATATTGAATCAAGTAAGCAGTTCAGGAACAGCATTTCTTGAAACAAAAATAGCAGCAGCAACAAGCTCTCTTATTTATTTTGATAGTACCGCTCGTATTAATAGTGCATCACTAAATAGTATCACTGTTGGCACTGCAAGTTATGTTAGCGGAAGCAATAGTATAGTTACAAATTTTACCGCAAGCAATATCAGTGCAAGTGGAACAGGCAGTTTTGGAATTGTTGGTATAGGAACTACTAATCCGTCATATTTACTTCATTTAAAAGGTGGTGGAATTGGAGTTGACAGAAGTAATATTTCATCAACCGCAGTTACTCCAATTTTGAGTGTCAAGATGAGCGGGTCCGGTGCAGTTTTCAATGATATAATCTCCGTTCAAAATTCTACATCAGCTGACCAATCAAATTTAATTATCGGTCACGGATCTGGTTTAGGTCAAAGCACATTTATAGGTGCAGGTGAAAGTGCTACATATGCTTCAAATTTAACTGGTTGGGGCGGTGAATATTTATATCTTGGTGCAGATGAAGGTGTGGTTGCAGTTACTAATTTACAAAGTGGACCCGCTGCTGCCTATTATCCGTTTACAATTTCTCCAAATGGTAGTATTAGAATGCAATATCAATTGTCAGGATCTAGTTGGTCCGGAGCATCTGATAGTTATACTTTAAATGTAAGTGGTTCAAATACACAAGGATTATTGTATGTCCAGTCACCAACTGCACCAAATGCTTTATTTGTAAGTGGAAGTGGAAATGTTGGTATTGGAACCACATCACCAGCTACATTTTTAGACGTTGTAGGCGGAAATGGGAGTTATCCTACATCATCTGGAACAGTTCAAGCTACAGGTAGTATTGTAAGATTAAGAAACGGTAATTCAAATTTGGTATTAGACATTGGCGGCAATGGCGGCAATGGAAATTGGCTACAATCTACAAGTCGTATAGATTTGTCTTTAGGATATCCATTATTATTAAATCCTAACGGAGGTAACGTTGGTGTAGGAACTACAAGTCCTCAATTTTTATTGGATGTTGTTAACACTAATACTACATCAAAGTTAAGAATAGGAAATGCTGGAAATAACTTTGGTGCTCAATTAATTTTAGCAGGTTCAAATACTACTAAAAATTGGGTAATTGCAAATCAACAAAATTTAAACGGTACTTTAGAATTTACACAAACAACTACTACCGGTAGTTCAACTGTTGATACTACGCCTGCGATGGTAATTAATTCTTCTGGTTATGTAGGTATTGGAACAACATCTCCATCAACTTATTCTTCTCAAGTAGCAATTGAAACTAGTTTAACCAGAGGAATGATGGTATTCAATACTACTCTTGCTGATGCCGGAACATTCTATGGATTAGGATTCGGATATGCAATGTCAAATTATAATAGTGCATATATTGGATTTTATAAAGCAGGAAATGCCAACACTAGTAATCGTTTATTTTTTAGTTTATGGAATCAAGATAATATTTTAAATTTAACAGGTCTAGGTTATGTTGGTATCGGTACAACCTCACCAACTACAAAACTACATATTACTGGAAGTCATGTTAGTGGCAATGGGATGTCAAGATTTGAATCTTCTGATTATGCTATAATATCTTTAAAAACTCCAAGTAATGGTGACGGATCTGATGGTTATTGGGGATTTAGAGCACAAGATACTGCTAATAATGATTTGATGTTTTATGGTTACAGATATAAACCAACTTTTTCAGGATTCTGGGTTGATCCTAGTTTTGCTGGTATTATATCAAAAGGATTTTTCGTTAGAAATAGTGATGGTAATGTTGGTATAGGTACAAGTAGTCCTGCTAATAAATTAGATGTTTTAGGTAATATAAGCGCAAGCATAATAAGTTCAAGTAGATATTATAGTGCAGTTCCTGCTTCTTTCGTATCTAGTTTTTCAACAACAGGTTCTACAAGTGCTCCGGGATTTACATTTGAATTGGGAAGTATTTCTCAATCACATCAACCACGTGGATTTATACAAGTTAACGATTATTATAATAGTTTTAATAACGGTCAAAATTTACAGTTAAAATCATTTAGTAATGGTGTTAATTATGGTGGATGGATGTTAATGTCAAACTGGAGCGGTACTATGCGTATCGGTGCCACAGGAAGTTCTGCTTATAATGCTAACGAGTTGCCTCCAACTTATATGGAAGTTGGAACAGCTACTGTAAGTTTAGTTGGATTAACTTTGAGTGGAACTGCAAGTTGGGCAACTAATGCAACAACTGCACAAACTGCAAATGCGTTAAATACTGCTAATAATTATACAATTACTAATTTAACAGCAAACAATATTACTGCAAGTTCAATTAGTTCTAGTTTTGCATATTTGTCAAACATTGGCTTTTCGGATCAGACAGTTACACCAGATACATCTATTTTTCCAACAGGTAGTACGTCTGGTGGATTTATTTTAGATGGTGGTGTTTATACAAACGGATTATATAGAACAAGATTTGTAAAAATTGATAGATCAGCAAATTTATCGTTGTATATACAAGAAACAAAAGGTAGTAGTGGTTCATTTAGTAATTTAGTTAGATTTGGAACTCACGCAAATTCACCAAATACATTTGAAGTATTTGGAAGTACTAACATTCAAGGATCAATTACATCTAGCAATTTTGTTGGTTCACATATTGGTAATACAACAGGCACTGCAAGTTGGGCGACTAATGCATTAACAGCTTCATTTTTACCTGTAGGAACATACAATATAACATCAAGTTGGGCTCAAAATGTAGTTAGTGCCAGTTTCGCAACAACTGCACAAACTGCTAATGCGTTAAATGCGTCAAATACATATACCGTTGCAGGTTTAACATCCGCATATGTTGATGTAACTGGTGCGGGTACAATTCCAACTACAGGAATTTATCGTCCGTCAACAAAAACGCTTGGATTATCTGCTGACGGTACATTGATATTTAAAATAAGTAATGTATCTTCACCAGCAACATCTTCCATTGAAACAGGTAATTTTATTGTATCTGGTTCAGTTGGTATAGGCACAACAAGTCCAATACAAAAATTACATATTGTAGGAAGCACGTTAATAACAAATAACAATTACCATTATGGTTATACTGTTGCTGGCGCTCAATCTAATTTAATAGGCATAAGTTCTGCTGATAATATTATGGTTGGTCAAAATAACGTAAATCATGCAAATACTATTATATATGGTGGATTAGGAGTGATTGATTTAAATACTTCTGGTTCTACCAGAATGAGAGTTACTTATGACGGTAATGTAGGTATAGGCACAACAAGTCCTGGTGCTAAATTAGAACTATATAACGGTAATTTTAAAATATCAGATGGTAATAGAATTATTTTTGGCGCATCTGATCCGCAAATTTATGGAAGCTCAGGAGTGCTTACGTTCAGAACTAATAGCACTGATAAAATGTATCTTGATACTAATGGTAATCTAGGTATAGGTACATCAACTCCTTCTAGTAAATTACATATAAGTGGATCTGGTCAAACAATTTTGAGAATCGATTCTGATACTACAACAAATATTGCTCAAGTTCAAGTAAAAGCAAATGGTGATGGTGTTTTAATTGCAGGAATGTATGGAACTGCTTCAGCAGGTAATAATTTTGGAGTTACTGCGGCAAGTCAAGCATATGTTGGAACCACAACTTTAAATTCTGGTTATCCAAGTTCTTTGGTAATAGGAAATGTAAGTTCTATACCAATTGCATTTAGTACAAATAATACAGAAAGAATGCGCATTGACGGTTCTGGAAATGTAGGTATAGGTACAACAAGTCCTGTTAATAAATTACAAGTAGCAGGTAACATAAGTGGAAGTAGTTTTACATCATCAATAAGTAACGCAGTTGGTTTCTTAGGTACATCAAGTTGGGCTCAAAATGTTGTTAGTGCAAGTTATGCAACAACTGCACAAACTGCAAATGCGTTAAATACAGGTAATAGTTATACTATTGCAGGATTAACTAATAATGGCACTTTGTCGCAACAAGGTACTTTATCAATGGGTTCTGGTTATCAAATACTTGCTACAACAGGTACAGCACCAATTCCAGGTATAGCATTTGTTGGAGATACAAATACAGGCATTTATTCACCATCAGCAGATACAATAGGATTTTCAATAAGCGGAAGTGAAAAAATTCGCATAGATAGTAATGGTAATGTTGGTATAGGTACAACAAGTTCTGGTGGTATATTGGATGTTTATGGTGCGACTTCAATTTTCAGATATGATACTGCAGGTGCTGCGAGTTTATATCTAAGAAACTGGACTAGTGGTGGCACAACACAAATGATCTTTGGTGTAGCCTCAGGTGATGATCAAAGCACAACATTATCATTTGCAAGTAATATCTTTTCAATTGGAAATTATGGTGATCCGGGTAGTGAAATTAGATTTGGTACACGTAATAGTTCCACAGCTGATATCAGAGTTACAATAAATCAAGACGGTAATGTTGGTATAGGTACAACAAATCCTGGTGCTAAACTCGAAGTACAAAGTGGTTCAATTCTTTTAAGAGGTGACGGTAATGCAACATTTGGAACATATTATGCAAGTGCTGGTGAAAATACATTTTTCACATTACATAGTGGTTCCGGAAATACATTTCATATTGGAAATGATGTAGCAGGAACATATTATAGTACAATGACATTTACTGCTGCAGCAAGTTCAATAGGCGGCAATGTTGGTATAGGCACTACAACTATTAATCAAAAATTATCAATTTATCCTGGAACAACTGGTGGTATTGCATTACAAGACAGTGGTGGAACAACTCGTTCGTATTTTTTCATTGATAATACAAATCCAACTTATTCAACCGGAATAAGAACCGAAAACTATTATTTAGATTTTGATTCTTCAGGCGGTGCTCAAAACGCAATTCGTTTTTATACAGGCACAGGTGGAATTGGTACTGGTACTGAAAGAGTTAGAATTAATAGTAGTGGTAACGTAGGTATAGGTACAAGTAGTCCTGGTGCAAGGTTAGAAATCAGTGGTTCTTCTAATAGTGCATTATTGAATATTAAGAGTCCAATTAGTGGTGCGATAGTTTATGTAAGTGGAAGTGGAGCGGTAGGTATTAATACAAGTAATATTGGTGCTTATACATTGCAAGTAAATGGTAGTTTTGCTGCTACGACCAAGAGTTTCGTAATTGACCATCCAACTAAAGCTGGTAAGAGATTAATTTATGGAAGTTTGGAAAGTCCATATCATGGTATAAGATTGACGGGAAGAGATACAATTAAAGACGGTAAATGTAAAGTAGAATTACCTGACTATATGTATAAATTAATATTGCATGATAGTATAAACATTCAACTTACAGGTATAAAATTCAATAAAACACTATATGTTGACGAAATTAATATTCCAGAAAATTATTTCACTATCGCTTATGATAAAGGTGTATTTGAATCCTATAAAGATTATGATTTCTTCTGGGATTTCACAGCAATAAGAGCAGATGTACCCGAATTAAATACAGAACTATAATAATATGGCAATACAACACGCAAATAGAGGTATAGTTAAAAATAATTTACAGTTATATTATAACCGTGAATTCTCAAAAAGTTTTCCTGGTGAAGCTACATCTGATATATCAAAACCAATATCAATTAGTCCTCAAGGAGGCAGTCTTACCGTAGCAACTACATATCCTCCATTTTCTGAAGATATGACGGTTGGCAATTATTTTAAAAATGCTTCAAATGGAGGAGTTCTTTATCATTTAGTAACAAATCCCGCATTATCTGATAACGTAATATATAATAATAATGGAGGATTGGCTAGTAGCGGTGGAACGCCTATTCCTATATCAGGTGGAACATATTTAATTTTTTCTTTTTATGTTTATTTGACGCAACTTTATACAGGATACAATGGCTCTTTAGGGGGATATATAAATGTAAATACTAACGGAGGAACAAATGGAACAGTCGGAAGTGTATTAACTAGTTACGGATGGTCATTTTATGTTAATGGAGTATTAGATAATGCTTGGTCAAATAATTCTGCATATTTAAATAAATGGGTAAGAGTGGTTGCAATTGTAAATAATGGAGCAATTAGTGCAAGTGCGAAATATTTTTCTAGTTGGTACATATACAATGATAGATTAACTGGCGGATCAATGTATATTGCTAAATTTCAAATAGAACAAAAATCATATGTAACAAGACCTATTATTTATGATGTTTTAACAAATACGTCAAATAGAGGAGAAACTACTACAAATTTAATATCTAATCCTGATTTTACATCCACATCAAATTGGACGGGTGTTACTCCTTGGGGAACTTCAACAATATCTGTTTCTACATCAGGAGCAAAAACATATTTAACCGCAGTTAGTACTCAGAACGGAAATACTCCGGGTATTCTTTCAGATACAATTTCTGTCAGTGCTGGAACAGTATATACTTTAAGTGCATATGCATCCAGAACTGCTGCTTCGGCAGAAGCGTATTTATATGTTCAGAATGTAAGTGCAAACAGTGATTTATTATGGACTGGTGCTGCTTTAGGAACAACTGAAGGTTGGGTTGTTAGTAAATTTACAACTCCTGCTGGTTGCACAAGTATAAAAGTAGGAATATTATTTTCTAATCCAACTATAGGAAATAGTTTTTCAGTAGAAAAAATGCAATTGGAACAAAGAGAATATCAAAGTGCATTTGTGGTTGGTTCAAGAACAGCTAATACAGTTGCTGGTGATGGTGGATTAAGAGATATAAGTGGAAATAATGCTAATGCAGATTTGACAAATGTTAGTTTTAATAGTAGCGGATATACATTTAACGGTTCTTCTAATTACATTGATTTACCAGCTTCTACATTTTTAGATTTTAATCTTAATAATTTTTCTATATTTACTTGGATAAACTCTTCTGCTACGGCTAATTTTGGAAATATTTTTAATAATTTTAATACTGCTGGAACTTTAGGTTTTCAATTTTTAACTAAACCAAGTAATAGTGGGTGCAGAGTATGGATAGGAAACGTTTTTCATGATAATACAGTAAATGTAACAAATGGATCTTGGAATTATATAGGATTCGTAAGAGACGGGGATTATGTTTATTTTTATATAAACGGATCTTTGTCATCTACAGGAACAGGATTTGCAGCTAAAAATGCTACTCCAGATTCTGGAAATGATAGAAGAATAGGAAGACAAACGACGAATACAACTTATGATTTCAATGGACAAATATCTAATTTTAAAATTTATAGTAAAGCATTAACAGCCGCAGAAGTATTACAAAATTTCAATGCAACCCGTAAAACTTATGGAATCTAAAATATGAGTACAGTAAATGTCGGTGGTAAAAATATTACAGGAAATTTAGTTTTTGCACTAGATGGAGATCTTTCCGTTTCATATGTAAAAACACCAAAACAATTAAGTGGATGTATTGCTTGGTTCGACGCAAGTACATCTAATGAAATGGTCGAATCATCAAACATCGTAAGTGCATGGAACGATAAAAGCGGAAATAATTATAGTTTAAATTCTGCGCAACTTTCTAATTTACCAGCTAATAATTATTCTCCTCTTTATACTGCAAATGCAGTAAATGGTTTAGGTTCTCTTTATTTTGATGGTAGTAATGATTATATGTATGTTAATTCTGGGATGGGATTAGCAAGTGCTGCAGCATATACATCGTTTGTTGTATTATCACCGAGGTATTTAAATGCTCAACAAGTTGCCGTAGGTCTTCAAAATTCAGTAGGAACTTGGGACTTTTTAGGATGGTGGTTATCTTTGAATACATTCAGAATTGCATTTGATGGTGGAGGAAATGGTCAAACAAATACTACAAGTAGAAACGATGGTCGTCAAGTAATAAATTCTATAGTAAGAAACGGATCAACTGTAAATGCGTATTTAAATGGTTTACAATATGCAACAAATGCGAGTGTCGCATCAACCGTAAATTCCGGCGTATCTAGATTAGGAGTTGGAGCAGGAACATATTTAAGTGGAACAGATCCATATAAAGGATATGTTTGTGAAATAATAATTTACAATAGAGCTTTATCTGATACCGAAAGAAAACAAATTGAACAATATTTGGGTGCAAAATGGGCAATTCCATTGTCTTTAACAACTTCAGTTACTAGTATAAGAGACATAAGTAATTCAACTACATTAAATGCAATATATCCAACCACATATCCTATATTGCAACATCCATATAAAAATGTGATAGAACAAAATGCATATGGAGATTATTTCACTTTTAATTCTAGTACTTCTATACAAAATATAGGAACTGGACCATTTACAATTGAATGGTGCGGAGCTATTATCGGTAGAGTAAACGGCGGAACAAATTATGTTATTTTCGATAATGGTGAAGTATATCAAACTAGAGGGGTTGTTCTTAGATTTGATGGTTCATTAAAACGATTATATTTAAGATTTAGTCATGGAGGTAATCCAACAAATACATCTTTTTATGATACTCCAGTATTAACTACTGGTAGATATTATCATTATTTAATTTCTTATGATGGAAGCAATGTTAAATTTTATTTAGACGGAGTTTTAACAAATAATGTTGCTTTCACCACTAGAGCGGCAGCATCAACATTATCTAATTTCTATCCAATTGGATCTACGCAATGTTTACAGGGAGAAACATTATATTTAAAAATTTATAATAAATCATTTACTGCGGCTGAAGTAACTTATCAATATGAATTAGAAAAAAATAGAATTACATCAATGCCTCAAATTATTACTGATAATTTACAAATTTGGTTGGATAGTAATTATGAAAGTAGTTATCCTAATTCAGGAACAAGTTTTTTTGATTTAACAAATAATCAAAACTATTTTCAATTAACAAACAGCCCAACATTTGTTACAACTGAACCAAGAACATTTAATTTATCGGGAGCTAGTCAATATTTTCTTTATTATGCTTCAATAGGCGCACCAACAGGAAATACAGGACTTGCATTGCCAAGCACAAATTCATGGACTTGTGCATTTTGGTTTAGAACTTCTACAACAAATGGAAATAGAAACCCTTTATTATCTCATATGGGTAGTGGACCAGTTTATTCTTTAATGGGATTTTCTAACAGCGTTTTAATTTATTATCATTATGATGGCAATAATGGGGGTTGGTTAACAAAAACCGCAACTACTAATATAGCTGATAATAATTGGCATAATGTAGTATATGTTAATACAAATAATACAATGACAATATATTTAGACGGTGTTCTTGAAAAATCTTCTTTTAGTTCTACTACTACTAATCCTAATAGTTATGTAAATAGTTTAGGTGGAAGTTGGGAAAGTGTATTTTTTAATGGTAGTATTTCTAACTTTATGTATTATAATACTAATTTAAGCGCCGCTCAGATTTTACAAAATTACAACGCTCAAAAATATAGATTTGGAAGATAAACATAATATATATTTCATATGGCATTACAATATTCACCTCGTATAGTTCAAGATGGATTGGTTCTATGTATAGACGCATCTCAAAATAAATCAATACCACTGGCAGATTTACCTGTAAAAAATCAATTGTTATTGTGGCTTGATGCGGCAGATGATTCTACATTCAGTTATAGTTCAGGAACAGAAGTAAGTCAATGGAGAGATAAAAGCGGTAACAATTTTCATGCAAATCAATCAACTGTTGCAAATCAACCTTCCAGAAACACAAGTTTAAATGGAAGAAAAAGTGTTAATTTTTCTTCTGCAAATGGTGATCGTTTAAGAGTTAATAGCGGAATGGTATTTACAAACTCTGTCACTGCAATAGTTTTTATAAAACCTGGTACACAGAATTTTGCATACGCAGATATTTTAGACCAAGATCACGCTATGGATGGTTATAATGGATGGGTAATTCAAAGAAACAATACCGCATCACAATGGTTGGTTTGGTTAGCTAATCAAGCAGGCACTACTTGGTTGAATACTAATCCGGTTTCATATACTGATAATACTCCCCAAATTGTTACATTGAGAAAAGGATCATCTACTCTTACATTATATTCTAATGGAACAGCAACGTCAGACGTTGCTGTAGCAGATGAACAAATCCGTCAAGCAAATTACTTTGGATTAAATATAGGAACTTGGAGGGCGGGCAATGAATTATTTGCGTCTTCTAGACACTATAACGGAGAAATATGTGAAATTCTTGTTTATAATAGAGCTTTATCTTTAACAGAATTAAAACAAGTTCATACATACCTAGGACAAAAATGGGGTATCTTAAATAGTGATAGAACTGCAATTGATTTAACAAATACATTAACTGCCGGATTAACTATTGGAGACAGTAATAAATTTCAAAGAACCACACAAGGAGCATTTTTTGTTGAACCAATTACTGGCAATATTGATAGTGGAATAAGATATGGAACAAGCACTGATAAAGTTGTAAATTCAGCCACTTCATGGACAGTATCAACTACAATTGAAAAAATAAATAATACAATTAATAATTGGTGGCATTTATTTACAGACGGTAATAGTGGTGACATTCTAACCTTAGACACAGATGGATTATTTAAAACTAGTATGAACAATGCTGGTGGCAACGGAAATTTTACTGCAGGTTCGGAAATTTCTAGTTATGGATTTACTTGGTCAAATTTATTAAACGGAACTCATGAATTAACATTAGTATATGACCAGCCAAATAGTAGATTACAATTATATATTGATGGTGTAGGTGGCGGGTGGCAAACAGGCAGAACAATAAATACTGGTTATTATTTAAGAAACTTTCACGGATGGGGAAGTGCAAATTCATCGTTTCATAGTGATTTAATATGGTCATCATTAAGAGTATATAATAGACAATTAACTGATGCAGAGATATTGCAAAATTATCAAACAATTAAAACAAGAAATGCAATTGGGTCGTTTAATAATCCCGCAACATCTGCATTGTCGATAAAAACCGAAATTCCAAAT
>Ga0222714_10001952_pt1 | contig 22608 bp, 16 predicted proteins | sample C33_3DmetaG_FD_165048 | JGI IMG/M metagenome (GOLD analysis project Ga0222714, IMG submission 165048) | Estuarine water microbial communities from San Francisco Bay, California, United States - C33_3D | ecosystem: Environmental > Aquatic > Marine > Unclassified | place: USA: California...
CTTGACGTTTCCGTGCGCCTTGGAGTAGCCTTCGATAGTTTCTTTGGTGTAGTCTATCACCTCGTCCGCGCCCAATGACGATACGAGCTCAACGTTCCGAGTGGAGCAAACCGCCGTGACGCGCGCGCCGAAATGTTTCGCGAGCTGCACCGCGAACGAGCCGACGCCGCCGGACCCGCCGTTGATCAGAACTCTGTGTCCTGACTTAATCTTTTCATAGCTACCGATACCGCCCGCGCGCAAAGCCTGCAACGCCGTCTCCGCCGAGGTGGGAAGCGCCGCGGCTTCTTCCCACGTGACGTTCGCCGGCTTTAGGACGACGTTTCCCAACGGGACGCACACGAACTCTGCGAACGCGCCGCAGCGCACATCAGCCGTACCCAGAACATGGTCGCCTGGTGCGAGGACGTTCTCTGTGTCGGCGCCGCTGCCGACGGCGGGATCGCCGACCGTCTCCACGACGCCCGCGAAATCCATGCCCGGAACGTCCCGCCGCCCGAGCAATCGAATGAGATACGGACGCCCGGACAGCATGTGGTGATCACCGGCGTGGATCGACACCGCCACTACTCGCACTAAGACGCTACCGACGCCCGGCACGGGACGAGGAAGGTCTCGCACGGACAGTTGCTCGCGACCGCCCCAACCGGCTTGATGCACCGCGCGCATCATCTGCGCGACGTAAGCGGCACGGTCGATCACGGGCGGAGAGAGCTTCCCGGCGCGCGCGTGCTTCTCACAACCTCATCTTTGACTCGTGGGCGAAATTATAAACGCGCGCGTGCGAAACGCGCGTCGTGCCCTGAAGTGCGGAGTGGACGCGTCGGTGGGTGCCGTATTCATACGAGCTACGCGACGCCGCCTCATTCGGCTACTGTGGCACGGCTGGCGTGAGCGTCGCGCACGCGGCGCGCACCACGCGGGCTCGCGCGGTGATATCTCGCGCATCGAGCGGCGGGAGCGTTGCGGCGGGGTGTTCGCACGCGATGGCGGCGCACGCGACGCCTCGCGCGAGCGCCGGGACGAGGGCGACGCCCGACGCGAGCGCGGCGACGGATGCGGCGACGAGCGCGTCTCCAGCGCCTATGAGGGACACTATCTCGCGCACAGGAGCAGCAGGGATGTGCACGTGCGTGGCGAGCGATATGTTGCCGTCTGGTGACGCTCGAGAGACCACGCATCCGAGCGCGCCGAGCGTGAGGACGACGCACGCGCATCCGGCGGCGAGCACGGTGGACACGTCGCTCGCCATCGCATCCAGCGCCTCACTCGCGCTCTCAAATTCAAACGACGGATTAAACGGGCACGGTGACATGGGCGACCCTTTCGCCCACGTTCGTCGAATCGCGTTGGCGAGTTCTCGCAATTCTGCGGCGTTCGGGGACGCGATTTCGACGCTCGACATCGGCCGCGCGCCGCCGACGGCGTCCACGATTCTCACCGCCTTCTCCACCGACACCGGCTCATACCACATCTTCACCTCGTGATGCCTAGAACACATCTCACACACCGCTCTTATCGCATCGACGCTCAAATTCGCATCGACGACGACGAAAGACGCGCGCTTTTCTACGACATCCGCCGATGCTCGGACGACATCCGGCGTCACCCCGCGCTCCACGACATCAACATCCGCCACCGCGCTCACGATTTCCCCGCCGTCATCCAACACGCACACCACCGTTGCCGTTCGCGCGTCGCGTACGACCACAATCGACGACGAATCGCCGTCGTTCGCCCACGCATCGACGAACGCCGCGCCGCTCGCGTCGTCGCCCACCGCGCTCACAAAGCACACATCCCCATCACTCACGCCGTCCTCGCGCGCGTACGCCCGCCGCACCGCGCGCAAACCGTGCGCGATGTTATACCCCACGCCGCCGCATCCACCACTCACCGTGCCGATCGTCGTCGTGCCCGCACGAGGCGCGTTTCGCGTCGCTCGGGCGTGGACATCCATGACGCAACCTCCAAACACAACCACCGTGCGCCGCGCGGGCGCGCGCGCGGGCGCCGCGGACGCCGCGGACGTCGTCGCGGCGAGATGCGCGACGCGTTGCGCGGCGCGGCGCGCGTCGTCCGCGGCGTCGTCGCCCATCGCGGCGTCCGCGGGGGCGCGGCGGCGGTCTGACGTCATTCGTTGACTCGCGCATGAACGACGCACCGACCGCGCACGCGGCGTCGCAGGCGAAGGGCGACGATGCGACGATGAAAGATGCGTCGCTCGATGCGCGCGAGGCGACGGCGCGCGCGATGGGCGCGGGAAAGCGCGGTCGCGGCGATGCGAATGTGTTCTCGCGCATCTTTTTCACCTGGGTCACGCCGTTTTTAAAGCACGGCGTCGACGCGAACGCGGGACGCGCGGCGACGCTGGAGATGCATGATTTGCTCCCGCCACCGGCGCCGTACGTGGCGAAGAATAATTCGAGCGAGTTTGAGGCGCGCGTGCGCGAGACGTTGGAGAAGACGCGCGCGGCGGAGGAGGCGTCGGCGGCGGCTGGCGCTCCGGCTCCAAAGAAACCGTTTCTCCCCGCGCTGACGGCGCCGTTGTGGAAGTCATTCGGTGGCGTCGTTCTCAAAGGGTCGGCGTTTAAGTTGTTGAATGATTTGATACAGTTTTTACCGCCCGTGGTGTTGTCAGGATTTTTGCGGTACGTCGCGGGCAAGGCGAATTTTATGAATGACGCCTTCGGCGCGTCGACGAGCGATACGTCGATTGGGATTTTGTATTGCGCGTTGATGTTTGCACTAGCGATTTTACGTACGTTATGCGAGCAGACGTACTTTTATTACGCGCAGGCGTCGGGGATTTGCATTCGCGGGGCGTTGTCTACGGCGGTGTATCGAAAGACGATGCGGCTGTCGAGCGCCGGACGAAGCGGAAGCACGACTGGGGAGGTTTTGAATCACATGCAGCTCGACGCGATGCGCGTGGGAGATTTGATGTTGTTTGTCAATGTTCTCTGGAGTGGGTTGCTGCAGACGATAGGGTACATGGCGCTGTTGTACTCGTACATTGGCTGGAGCGTATTCGGAGGGTTGGCGATTATGCTCGGGTTGATTCCGCTGCAAAAGTACTTTTACGGCTTGACGTACACGCATCGTAAGGATCAGACGAAAGAAACCGACCGCCGGGTTAAGTTGGAAAACGAAGGCTTGAGTGGCATTAAAATTTTAAAGCTCAACGCATGGGAACAGTCGTTACAGCACGAAGTGAGCGAGGTGCGCAAGCGGGAAATGGTTCACGCGACGCGCGTCGCCAACGTCGGCGCGTTAAACACCGCCGTCATGATGGCTGGTCCTACGATTGTCTCTGTCGCTGTGTTTGCGTTGTATGCCGGCGTGATGAAACGCGAGATGACTGCGGATATTATTTTCCCAGCGTTGACGTTGTTTTCTTTACTTCGTTTCCCGGTGATGTTTTACCCGCGATGCTTGGCGTTGTGCGCCGACGCCATCGTGTCTTTGGATCGTTTGCAAAAGTACTTCATGTTACCTGAGGCCTCAGCGGTGACAGTCGAGCGTGAATTCGTTCGCAAGCATTCGCTTGATGAAGTCGCGGGTGGTGCGAACTCGGGTGAGAAGAAGAACAAGGGTGAAGTCATCGCGCGAGTAAAGCGTGGTAGCTTTTACTGGTCCGATCCCAACGCCGCGGCGCCGAAAGATGACAAAAAGAAACAAGTCGACACCAAAGATGAGGGCACGAAAGATTCCGACGCCGCACCCGCAGAGAAGAAGGGCCCATTCTTGCAAGATATCGATCTCGAGCTCAAGCGAGGGGAATTGACGATTGTCGTCGGCCCCGTGGGCTCTGGTAAAACGGCGCTCATCTCTGCATTATTAGGCGAGATGGTCGCCGCGGATGGCGCAGATGTCAGCGTGGACGCGACGGTGTCGTACGTTGCGCAAACAGCATGGGTGCAATCCATGTCGCTCCGAGAAAACGTTCTCTTTGGGAAAGCGTATGATGAAAACGATTACCATCAAGCACTCGAAGCGGCGTGCATGGAGAAAGACATTACTCTTTTACCGAACGGCGACGATACGGAGATTGGCGAAAAGGGTATTACTCTCAGTGGCGGCCAAAAACAGCGCACAGCTATTGCCCGCGCGGTGTACGCCAACGCCGAATTGGCAATTTTAGATGATCCGTTGTCGGCGCTCGACGCGCACGTCGCCAAGGATGTGTTCAAGCGCTGTATCCGGGGCGTTTTGCGCAACAGTGCGGTTCTTCTCGTCACCCACCAGCTTCAGTTCACCGAGTTTGCTGATAACATTCTCGTCATGAAGGATGGTCGAGTGGTTGAGTCTGGCAAGTACGCGCAGCTCATGGAGAATGGGCTGACGTTTCAGGCGATGATGAAGTCCTACCGCGGCACGCAACAAGCTGAGGCGGCGAAAGAAGAAGACTTGGTTGACACCGCAGTGAGTGAAGGCATGAAGGCGACCATGGCCACGCAAACATCCAAGGCATCGTTGAATCTCGAAAAGCGCGAAGAAGGATCAGTGAAATTGAACGTCTACAAGGCGTACATTAACGCCATGGGCGGCGGCGTGTGGACTTTCTCTATTCTGATGTTTGTCACGATCGCCGAACGTGCGCTGAGCGTCTTTACTAATGTTTGGCTCGCCTACTGGTCGCAAGGCAAGTGGAATTTGGGTCAAACTGTCTATCTGAGTGGTTACAGTGCCATAGGCGTTATTTCTGCCGTTGTCGCCTGGGGTCGAACGTTTGCTTGGGTCATCGCGTCGCTCACCGCCGCGACTGGTTTGCATTTGCAACTTTTAGATGCAGTGATGAACACGCGCTTGAGCTTCTTTGACACCACTCCGCTTGGTAGAATTATTCAACGATTTAGCAAGGATACGAATGCGCTGGATAACATCATCGGTCAATCGGTGTCGAGCGTTGCGTCGTTTAGTTTGCTTTTGCTGGGCACTCTCGTCGTCATGGGATGGGTCATGCCGATACTCATGCCCTTCCTCATTCCAATTTTCGGAGTTTACTTTTACATTCAAAGATACTACAGACCTGGTTATCGCGAGGCGAAACGTTTAGACGCCATCAGCGGCTCGCCCGTGTTTGCGCACTTCGGCGAAACGCTCGGTGGTTTGAGCACAATTCGAGCCTTTGGTCACCAACAACGATTCATCACGGAAAACGAGCGTAGAATCGGAATTAACCAGACCGCAGATTACACCCAAAAGTGTGGCTGTGAGCGTTGGTTGCCAGTTCGATTGGAAACTATCGGGAACTCGATGACGCTCGTCGTCGCCGCCATTGCCGTGTACCAACGCGATTCGCTCGATTCGGCGCTCATCGGGTTGACATTGTCGTACGCGATTGACATTACCGGCGTTTTATCCTGGGTGATTCGCATCGTATCCGAGCTTGAGTCTCAGATGGTCAGCGTCGAGCGCGTCGATGAGTACACAAAGCTCGAAAACGAAGAGTCGACAGGCGCCATGGCGACGCACGGCGTCATCGAAGACCCACCGAAAGAGTGGCCCACGACGGGCGCGTTGCGAGTAGAGAAGTTACAAATGCGTTATCGTGCGGAACTTCCGCTTGTGCTCAAGGGTATTTCCTTCGAGGTTGAAGCGGGCCAGAAAATTGGTATTTGCGGAAGAACGGGCAGCGGCAAGAGTTCGTTGCTCGTCGCGTTGTGGCGCCTGTGCGAACCGGCGAGCGGATCCATTTGGATTGACGGCATCGATATTTGTACGATTTCGCTCAAGCGCTTGCGATCGACAATAACGTGCATTCCGCAAGACCCTGTGCTGTTTAGCGGCACTATTCGATACAACCTTGATCCGTTCAATCAATACTCGGACGAGCGTCTGTGGTTTGCGTTGGAGCACGTCAAGTGCAAGGATTTCATCAGCGAGCAAGGCTTAGGCCTTGAGGCTCCCGTACAAGAGTTCGGGTCAAACTACTCGGCCGGGCAGCGTCAAATGTTGTGCCTGGCGCGGGCAATGCTGCGAGATACAAAGATAGTATGCCTCGATGAGGCGACGGCGAGCGTGGACACTGAGACGGATGACAACATGCAAAAAGTCATCGCCGAAGAGTTCCATTCGCGCACAATTCTCACCATCGCGCACCGAATCAATACCATCATCGAAAACCATAAGGTTGTATGCCTTGAAGCCGGCAAACTCGTCGCCATGGATTCTCCAGCGGCGATGTTGGCGGATCCAAATTCCGTGTTTTCACAGCTCGTCGCCGAAACCGGCGAAGCTTCAGCGAAAAACTTAAAAGAACGCGCCGAGGCTGCCGAAGCCGCGCGTGGGCGCACCAGTCGCGACATTACGCGCACACATTTAGATTCACACATTTGTTAGATGTAGTAAAACACATTCCAGATTCATTGTCACATCCATCCCGAGTCCAGACGTCACTGCGCGAGGCGCGCGCGCTATGACTTTACCATCCCTCGCACGGCATCTACACCGCCACGCGCGCGCACCGCGCGCCGCGACGCGTCACATATCATCCACATCCACGTCATACATCAACGAAGACGACCCCGAAGGCTCTCGTGCGATCGAAATCATCGAAGCAAACTTGGTGCGTCTCGCTCCATGAGTGTCGACGACGACACCTCCGCCGACGCCGACGACTGACCGACCGCGCGCGTCGCGTGAATCGACAGGATAAAACTAAAGCAAAGTACCAGAAGGCTGACGAAGCGCACGTGCGCCGCGCGTTGCTCACGACGAGATCCGAAGCGTTGAGTTTATACCGCGCGGTGATCCGCGCGTCGGTGTTCTTCGTCTGGCGCGACGAACGCGGCCGGCTCTGGCGCGACGTCATCCGCGAGAGCGCGCGCAAGGAATTCGACGCTGGGCGACTCGAGCGGGATCCTGAAATGGTCAATCGGTTGCTGCTCACGGGCAGAGACGCGTTGGACCAGGCGGTGGGGAAGTTTTTAGAGAGGCGAGAAAAGATTCAGCGCGAGGAAGACGGCGCGACGGGGACGTCATCGAGGCCGAATGACCCGTTCGGAAGCGGGATGATGTGATTTGGAGCGCACGCACGGTCGTACGTGTGTGCGTGGTAGGATTTGTAGACGCTAGTCAATTGTTCGTAGTCGCTCGCGGTGTATAGCTTTCGTCGGTCACGTGGTGACGTTTATAAGAGAGATAAATTTAGATTGTCCCTTCAAAGCGCGGCTTTCTCGGCGTCGACGTCGACGACAGCGCGTGTAGCGAGCGAACCACGCATCACCACGCGTCGTCGCGCGTACACTCGCGCGCGCTGCTTCATATTTCGCGTCGCGAACGCGCCGTTTCCGTCACTCCACCCCGCGTCGCGAAAGAAGATGAACAGTCACGCGACGGCGCTGAGAGAAAGACTTGCCAATCTTCGCGATGACGTGCGCGACGTTTCGGCGCGTGCGCGCGCGCACGGCGTTGATGTCGTCATTGATCCATGCGCCACGGCGGCGATTGAATCGCTTTACGACGCGTATGCGTCGTGTATCATTCGAGACGCGCGCGAGGCGCTGGAGGCGCGCCGCGCCTCAAACGCCGCCGCCGTGCGCTCGCTCGCATCCGGCGTGCAAACATTCGCGCGCGCCATTCGTAGGTTCGACGGCGACTCAAATGCGTGCACTGTTTGGAATCTCCCATCGAACGTGATGCGCGCGGACATGTCGAGACAGACGATGAAGACGCGAGTCTTGCGCCGGGTCGAGCTCGGGGTCGCCGAACGCGCAGCCGCGGCTACCATGTCTACGGCACGCGATGAGGATGTCAAGCGGGAGCACACATCGTTGCCGTCGGCATCAGCACTACTCTATGCATGCCACGAATTAATTTACCCACGACGCGTGATGACGCAGTGCGCGTTATTACGCGAGGCGTCGAACTCGGCTCAAAGCGCGTTCAACGCCGAACACGCCTCCGCGGCGGCTCAAAAGATTGAAATCATTGATCGCTTGCGTTCCATCGATAGGCGCGTGCGCGCAGCGCAAGCGTTAATGTCGCGCGATGATGACTGCGCCGCCGAATCATCGCACGCGTCGTCGATGAATGATGCGTCAAGAGACGCGCTCGCGGAGTGGTGGCATTCAGCCGCCGTGCGCGAGACGTTACGAGACGACTGCGATAACGGTAGCGAAGACGATGAGTTTCATTTGGATCAGTGTCTCGATTTTAATGGATGCGTTGATATTGCGCGCATAGCTTCAGTGGCAACGACGTCGACGACGTCGACGCTCGGAGCCAAAGCTGAGGATTCGCTGGCGACGCTTCGAGCGATGATGGGCGACGACGTCGTGGATGATTCCGGCGATATCGACCCCGAAGCGTGCGACCGACGGCAAACGATGAGCTTGTTTGAAGACGGCATCGACGCGAATGTCGATGAAAATGACGGTGCCAGCGCGGTAGAAGAGAAAGAAAACGCTGAAGCGGATGGCGTCAGCGCTGAATTCAGCGCCGCGGCTAAAGCCAAAAGCGACGCTCGCGACGCCCGCCGCGTCGCTGTGCGCACCGAGATTCGACGTTTAATTCAAGATGCAAGCGAACTGACCAACACATTCGATTTGCGCGTGCGTGGATTACGAGATGCGCGACAGAAGGTTGAGTTTGACATTTTACAATGTGACGCCTGGCGCGCTCGGCTCGCGGCTCGGCTCCACGACCGCGTCCTCGCCGGAGATTTCAATGCCCATACCGACGCGCGGGATGGCGGCACTGAAGAAAATAACAATGATGAAGTACATGTGAAATGCGCGAAAGTCGACGCACACGCATCACGCGTAGATGCGAGCGCTCGAGCGCTGGAGGCCGCGAGGCGTGCGGTGAAAACGGCCCGGCGAGCGTTTCGGCGAGACGTGCAAGACAATCCAGCGTCTCGCGTGCATTTCGATGCGTTGATGAGTCTGTATGAGACACAAGGTGGAATCTCTAAATACGCAAATCATGATTCGACATCGGCGACGACGACGGCGGCGACGCGGTCGGCGGTGTTCCCGCAAGGATTGGACGATTGGTGGTGGGACAAATTGGTGTCGGCTCGAGCCAAGCGCGCGGCGCTCGAACGGGATCTTCGCGACGCACAGACGGCGCATGATACGACGGTCACGCGCATGCGCGAGCTTGAGAAAGATGTAAGCGATGCGCGCGCGCGAGCGACTGCGCGGGACACAGCGGTGATTGAGGCGCGGCGCGCGAGACGGGCGAGAGCGTTTGACGTCGAATGCCCAATGTCCACGACGCGCGGCTACGTGGAGATTCACTCGCGCGATACAGTTCAAGCGCTCGAACGCGGTGATGTCGTGCTCACATCAAAAGCGAAAATAGACGCCCTCAACGCGTCGCTACGTGCGGCATACGCGGCGAAATTGGCTGCCGAAAGCGCCAACGCGGAGACGAGAGCCGACATCGAGCGCGCGAAATGGGACATCCAAACGTTCGATTTACAATCTCAAGACATCACCGCACGCACCACCGAAGTCGCGCTCTTACGTGTGAGCAAACGTTTGCAGCAATTCCTGTTCCACACTGGCGGCGAAGGCACCACCGCACATCGTCGAGGTCGAATTCGTGAAGCCGCCGTCGCCGCGAGCGAGGCGGCGGCTCGAGCCGAACGGCTTCATCGTAACGCGCGCCTTCATGAAGAAAAAATGTCTCGCAAGCGCGCCATTCTCTGCGACGCGCGCGCTCGAGAAATTACACTTCGTGCGCGCGTTCGCGCCACGCGCGCGGAAATCGCACGCCTCACGCAGGAATGAATGTGGATTGACGTTTCGCTCGACCCACACAGCGCGACGCGCGGCCGCGCGAGCATGATATCTCTCACGACGCCGCGCGTGCGCGTCGTCGCCGCGCCCCAGGCGCGCGATGCGAGCGCATCGACGCGACGCGCGCGGCCATCCACAGCGGCGCGTTCGCGACGCGCCCGCGACGTCGTGGCGTTCGCGACGGAGGCTGGTTTGGGCGAAAGCGTCGCCAACGCGCTCAAGGGTATATCCGTCGTCGTCGTCGGTGACGACGAACGCGCGAACGACGCCGTCGCGCGGGCGCTCGCGACACAGTTGCAGTATTCGCCAGTGTCCGTGCCCGCGCTCATCGCGAGTAGCGAAGCCGCGGGGGCGGTGGAGGCGGATGAGGGCGACGGCGCCGCGGGTTTAGACGCCGACGCCGCGCGGTTGGTGATTGAAAACAGCGCGCACGAGCAGCTCTCGACGTTTCTGCGCCTGTGCGTGGCGACGTGTGGTGGTGGGCGAGGCGCGACGGCGCGAGGAGATTGCTGGGCGTGGTTATTTGGGTCGATGACGGTGTGGGTGGATATCGAAGGCGCGGATGTTTCGGCGCCTCAACGGGACGCGTACGAACTGAGCGAAATCAGAGTCGTCGTGAAGGATTATAGCGATTTTGACGGCAACGTCGTAGCGGCACAAGTGTTGAGTGGGATTAAACAGCTTGTGGATTCGGATGATCAATTGTGTGGGAAGAAGAATTTGTACGTGCGATTCGGATGTCGCGGGGACTGGCCCGACTTGGCGCCGCCTGGAGAATACGCGGGCGACGCAGCCGCGGCCAAGGCGGCGGCATCGAAGAATGAGGGTGACAAGTAAAAACAACAGTACAGTATCTACTGTTATAGAGTGCGAATAGGGCGACGGCGATGATGATGATGAGGAGGAGGATGTTAATAACACACCAAAACTTCTCGCCGTTCTCTAGTAAAACTACACACAAACACATAGAAACGCGCATGCTCGCACGCCCGCACGCTCGCACGCACACACTACTGCAAATCCGTCGGCAAATCCGACCCACTCAAGTCAAACTTTGGTCGCGCCAACGAGTTTAACGCAGAAACCTTCAAGTAGGCGGCGGCGTCTTCGCGAATGCGAATGCTCGGCGTCGTGTCTACGACGTGGTATCGAATTTCCGTCGACGCCCGAGAGTCCGGCTTGGCGATTCTAAGCTTACCAAAGTTCCCTATGCCTAATCCCGCGTACCAACGGTACGTGTTCGGGGAGGAGTCCCAAGGAGAGAACACCGCCCGGTCGACGCATCCGTCTTCGCCCGACACGTTTTGCGCGTACAACGTGCATCCAGTGCCGACTTCGACGCCCGTGCCTAGGTCTTCCGTGTTCAAGTACACTTTATCCGTCTTGCCTTGCAACTGAAAGCATCGCTCTTCGAGCGGATCCAAATCAGCCGTGAACCGAACGCGCGGTTTCGTCGGATGCGCCTCGTTATCGAGCACCACGCAGTCGTTCAAGCCGACGTAGTACACATCCCCTTCCTTCGTGTCCGTCACCGCGACGTGTGCTTTATATCCTAAAGCATACTCAAACATATTCGGCCCGGTGTTGTACACCGTGGTTTTAATCTTCAACGACGTATATTCGAGAGAAATCTCCATAGAAAGCTTAAAGGCGTGCGGGAACACGGCGCGCGACGCGTCGTCATCCGTCGTCTCGAGCACAACAAATGGACACGACGTGCCATCGTCCGCCACGTACTTCCCGCTCTCCGCCAATCGCCACTCCATCTGCGACGCAATCCCATCCGCTGGCATCTTCGGATACGCCTTTTGCACCGAACCAGGTCGTTCGCCGCCTCGGCCAAACTGCGGAAAACAAATAGGGTTCCCGCCATCCAACGGCGCGTGCTTTTTAAAACTCGCACCCTCTTCGACGTAAAACACCTCTCCACCCGACGCCAACGTCCACGACACGATATTCGCCCCCTTCAAATACACCTCGGCGTACGCCCCCGATGGATGCGTCAGCGTCACCTTGGTCGCGTCCCCGCGTCCGTCGCGCACGCGAATAAATCCCGCCACCCCAAACTCCTTATTCAGCGTCTGCGTCATGGGCGAATCCCCGGGCGAACCCGCGGTGAGGGCGTCGCGAAACGCCTCGAGTTCATGATCGCGTTCGCCTACGTCCGCGGGCTGCCCCGCGCGCGCCTCATCGCGCGTATCGCGCACGAATTTCGGCTCATCGTTGAGCTTGGCGCGCGGCCGCACCGCGCGTCGCGTCGTCGTCGTCGTGCGGCGCGCGCTGGACGTTCGAAGGGCGCGGACCGCACCGGCGCTCGCGAGCGATGCGCGTTGGGTGTAGTTCATCGCGACGCGGGGCGTCGAGGCGTCGGCGTCGTCGGGCAATGGCGAGGTCGTTCGCGTCGCCGCCGCCGCCACGACGAAAAAAGTGCAACGCATTCATTATACCCATAACTTTTCACACCCAAGGGTTGTCGCGGAATCCGGCGATGGTTGGTCGTACGACACTTCATATCTCGGTTTGAGTGCTTCGGCGCCCATACTTAAGGTGTTAAACGAGCGGCTGTGGCTCAGTTGGTTAGAGCGTCGGTCTCATATCTTACACGTACACGACAGCCTTCATGGTTAAAAGTGACGTACACTACACGACGACTTATTCCAATTGATTTACTTCCCCAGTGAATTCTGGAGATTTGTACCGAATTTCTCATACTTAACGGGAAATAGGGCTATCCGAAGGTCACCGGTTCGATCCCGGTCAGCGTACGTATCGTAGCGACATTAAGCCTATCAACCGTTTACCCCGATAACCCGAACACGACACTGACGAGGACTCGTTTCCGTTCATTAGCGCATATATTCTATACAATATCGAAAGTCGCATGACTTCTTTTTTTGCTTTTTCGTCGCGCAGCGGTCGCCATCACAGCTCGACGCCCCGTGACGGCGACGAGGAAGCATGCCGAAACGCGTGGCGCTTTTGTCTATACAATACGACGTATCAAAGCGTTGCGTAATAACAAACAACTGTTCTTTTACTTACAAACGCTACTGGAAAGAAGGCGTTGCACGCGGGCGACCAAATGTGTGTCTCTCTGCGCACACTACGTGGGGACGTCACATCCGACGCGCATCACCGACCGATGCCGAACTTACAAGTCTTCGCATCCGTACGCGCGTTGAGCACCTTCCAAGCAATTTTGCAACAAAATCGCAATGGTCATCGGGCCGACGCCGCCCGGAACCGGCGTGATGTACCCGGCGACTTCAGCCGCGGATTCGTATTCGACGTCACCCACCAAACGGTACCCGAGTTTCTTCGACGGGTCGTCTTTGGCGTTAATACCGACGTCGATCACCGCGCATCCGGGCTTGAGCCACGACCCTTTGACCATTTCCATTTGCCCGCACGCGGCGATGACGATGTCGGCGCGACGGCAAATTTCCTCAGGATTCGGCGTTCTCGAGTGCACAATCGTCACCGTGGCGTCGCGACGTTGAAGCAAAAGCGCCGCGGGCGTACCGACGACGTTTGATCGACCGACGACGACAGCCTCTTTGCCCGAGATGGGAATACCCGTGCGCTCCAAGAGCTCGATGCAGCCGCGCGGCGTGCACGGCACAAACAAAGGTTCGCGTCCGCGCTGCGACAAGCGCCCAATGTTCAGCGGGTGAAATCCATCGACGTCCTTTTCGTAATCAATCGCCCCTAACACGCGCTCTTCGTTAATGTGCTTGGGCATCGGCAACTGCACTAAAATCCCGTGCACGTTTGGGTCGGCGTTGTACGCCGCGACGACCGCCAACACCTCCTCTTCCGTCGCATCTTCCGGCAAATCCGTCCCGAACGACGTAATACCCGCCTCTTCACACGCCTTCTTCTTCGATCGAACGTACGTTTGCGAATCCTTCCGCTCGCCCACGAGCACCACCGCGAGTCCGGGCGTCTTCCCAGTCTTGGCTTTCATCGCCGCCACCTTGTCGCGCACCTCTTCGCGCACCGTCGCGGCGATGGACTTGCCATCGATCACCTTGGCCGACGCCGACGTCGTCACCGCGCGTTGTCGCGTCGTGGTCGTCGAAGACGACGGCGCGCGCAACGCCGCGGCGCCGCTCGCGCGATGGTGGTGGCGCGTGAGCAAACGCGCCGCCGTGCGCGCGGCGCTGGACACGTGCGACGCCGTGGCGTGCGAAGACATCATGCGACGGGGCGTGAACGTGCGGCGTGACGTGTGAGTGTGCGCGCGTGCGTGTGCGTCGCCGAGCGTTCGCTCGCGCGTCGTCAAGTGCGGTTGTTGTGTGTGTGTGTACGAGTTTGTTGTTTTTTTGAAAAAAATATCAACGACGGCTCCGCGAAGGAACAGAGAAATTTAAGCTCGCGCGTTACTTGGAATAACAAAGGAACGAAAACAATACTACGGTACTATGCGAGTGATGGTGGCGTGAAAATACGTATGGGTGGATGCGCGCGAGCATCGACCGATACGGGTAAAAATGTGACGTCGAGTGACGCTCTCGACGCGATCTTCTAAACGCGGGACGTCAGTCGGTTTCGGTGATTATCTGGCACCACCTTCGCCAAACTTGACGCGCTCCATCGCGGCACGCTCGAGCAAATATGTCTTCGCCTCTTCGGTGCACTTGTATGCGTATTTGCCGCCGCCACCGTTGGCGACGAATTCGAGCGTGTCGCACTCTGTCGCGGTGACGCGGTAACCATCTTGCACGTCGACGTACAACATCTTGCAATCGTCGAGGTTGAGTTCGCCCTTGGCCGCCATGATCGCATCCATCGCCAATAAAGCGTGATTATCGTAACGAACCTTGTTCACTTGGCGGTACTGACCCTTCGGCGGCCCGCCAGACGTCTTCGCCTTGGCCGCCTTGGGCGCCTTGGGCGCCGCCACCGGCGCCGCCGCCGCCGAACGCACCGTCGGCTCAACCGTTCTCACTTCAACTGCGGTACCACTCTCTTCGGCCCAACGCAAATCATCGCGGGGCGTATACATCGCGCGACGCTTATCCTTGCGCGTCGGCAACCCATCCGCGCGGCCGCTTCGGTCCACGGCGTCCACGACGGTGACAAACTTCTTCTTGTTCGCGCCCACCTTGAACAACACCTCGCCGTCGCGCAACGCAAATAAGGTAAAATCCTTACCCGTGCCCACGCCATCGCCCGCGTGGAACTATAGAGCGCAATGAAAACACGCGACGTCTCAGTCAGATAGGGTTCGCGTCGCATCGATTAATCAACACCCCCTTCTACGCGCGCGCGACGACGACGAGCGCATCGCACGTACCTTGTTCCCGCGCTGGCGCACGATGATGCACCCCGTGGTGACCTTCTCTTCGCCGTATTTCTTCACCCCCAAGTATTTGGCGTTGCCGTCGCGGCCATTCTTGACGGAGCCGGTACCTTTTTTGTGCGCGCACTCGATGACGGCGGTGCGCGGCTTGGCGTCGGCGACGCGGTGCGGCGCGATGCGCAGCGAGGCGGTGAATCGGGACGATAACGTCGTCATCGTCGTCGGTGATGCGGTGAACATCGCGGCGGTGGCGAGCGTCACGACGAGCAGTGGCGATCATTCGCGCTGAGGAGGCGCTTCGACGTCACTCGAGCTCGAGGGACTGAAATAATATGGGAGCGTGAAAACACTTACATGATGAAGGCTACGGATAATAAAGCTATGAGTATACGCAAATGAATGATGATGAGTGTGCGCGTGACGGCGGACGCGTGGACCGCCGACTATGCGCGGCACGCATAGGCATTGATTTTAACGCGCGTCGACGCGTTCGACGCCCGCCGGGGCGATGCCTTCTTCGGCCGCCGCGCGAACGACGGCGCGCGGGCTGTACATGGCGGCACGCTTATCCTTACGCGTGGGCTGACCATCAGCACGGCCACTACGGTTCACCGCATCGACAACGGTGACGAACTTCTTCTTGTTAGCACCAACCTTGAAGTGGACTTCGCCGTCGCGCAACGCGAAGAGCGTGAAATCCTTGCCCGTTCCCACGCCGTCGCCCGCGTGAAACTATATATCGCGGTGTACGAAAACGCGTTGACACACCTCACGTCAGTCAAAGAACGACACAACACACACAATGATCACGACATGACATCCCACGCGCGCGCGATGCGACGCCGAGCGCGCGCTCGCGAGCCTCGAGCGCGCAAACCTCGCGCGCTCGGGGTTTATCCAGAGCGCGCTTCTCGCGCGCGAGCCTCGCCGCGCCTCTATGCGCCCCCTCGCACCGCGACCGACGACACACACGACACCCGCATCACACGTACCTTGTTCCCGCGCTGGCGCACGATGATGCACCCCGTGGTGACCTTCTCTTCGCCGTATTTCTTCACCCCCAAGTATTTGGCGTTGCCGTCGCGGCCATTCTTGACGGAGCCGGTACCTTTTTTGTGCGCGCACTCGATGACGGCGGTGCGCGGCTTGGCGTCGGCGACGCGGTGCGAAGGCGCGATGCGCAGCGAGGCGGTGGAGAGCTTGGAGGATAACGCGGCGTACATCGTGCGTCGTCGAGTGTCGGCGCCACGGCGCGGTCGCGACAGGCGGGCAATGGTCGGGCTTCTTTTGTGAGGGGGGGGGGCAGGAGTCCTGATCGTGATTGGTCGATTTGACTCGAAAACCCTAAAAAACTTTTGAGGGTTTTCGCAGCTTAGTTTTTTCGCGATTTGCGTTATACCGCGCATTTTCAGAAATGGCGCGACCACCACCTCTATCGGTCGCGCACGACCCGCGCACGCGCTCGTAAGGCGACGATACCGTTCAACACGCGTTTTTAGCGGCATGCACTGATTTCCAGCGGCGCGCAGGGCGTGTCGACGGCGCACTCGGTCGTCAAAGATGGTTCAAAAAACGATGTCCGTCACGCTGTGTAGAGGGACTGCGTGGTGAGTCTTGATTCGACGACATACGTGATTTTGACTGGATTTTACATCCGCGACGCCGACCCTTTCGGCCATTGAATGCGCTTACATGCATGATAAAATTGGTTTGAACAATACGTTGGGCGTGGATTTTTGATTTTCGATTTTATTTGCGCGTCAAAACTTCATGCATTCGCGCGCTGACAGTTGCAAGCGCGTGGACCGTCGCGAACGTCGGCGCGCAGACACCGGCGCGCGTGCGGTGTTTTGTAACGCTCGACGAGTTCTCATGAGAGTTATTGAAATACAGTGGTGTTGTGTTACAAAATTTGAGTGCGTTCATATCGAATGAGTTGTCCCGTGTCGTTGTATTATGTTTACAGTTTTCACGGCGCACAACTCTGCAACCAAGATTGTTTCCGAAGCATCAACACGTGCTCGTGTAACGCATCGCTAAACATGTGCCAACTAATACTTGGCCATCGCTTCGTAATAAATCGTAGAAAAGAAAGAACTCGATTATAAAAATCTTCAACCCGCCACTGCCACTGACTTGCGCAAGTGACTACTTCGCCGTGTTCGCTGTATTCAGTCGTCATCACTTTCAATAGATATTTACCACGGGTGGTTACTTCCTCATTATTTAGCGTCGATGGAGTTTGACCTTCGGACAACAAGCAAAGTACTGTTCGCATTATCAGGTCCGGCCTGTATCTTCTACACCACAGAGGCGCTTTTTGTTGATACGTTGGTTCACGGAAGTTTGCAGAGTCTGCCTGACAATTCGACCCAGTTAAGCGCGCATCCATCGCGTTAGCAGCACCTTCCTTAGTCATGTTTTGTTCGAATGATCGCTCCAACGCGTTCAACGACTTTCCCGATGTCGATGCGACGTTCACGTTTCTTGCGCTGTGTAATGCCACTATAAACGCGTCTTCAACAAAAAGCCAGTTGATGTCGCTCGGCCACGATCTGCGACACAAAGAACACCATCCCCTCACAGATGATACCATGATTCGCTGGAATCTAACACCCTTCTTCGGCACGTTAACGGGGTCGCCCGCGCGAGCGTATTCACGAATCATGTCCTCGAGAACACGCGTCCCTTTTCCATGATTTCGTCAGCAGTGGGTCGACCACCACTCTCGCGCGACGCATGCATGCACTGAAACGTCGTTCGAACGAGCAGTTCAGGCCTGTGTTTAGACAACCACACACTCAATTGCGGAGCACTTTGCGGCATGTCAGGCAGCGCCATGGTGTGGAGGAATTCTGCATTCTGCCGCTTCTACCTTCCGTGAGTGACTGTTGGTGCGCGGACCACGGTAGATTTAATGAGTGCTATTGTGATCTACGACTACAAGACTAGGAGTTAAGAGCGTTGACGAATCCGAAATGGCGCCCGCGCGCATCGATATCGCCTTGAATGCAGCACTCGCCGTCGGCGACAGTGTTTTTGACGACGTATTTCGAGTACATGGACACCGTCGGGCACGCGTGCTCGGGGACAAGGAGAATGTGGTCGCCACGCTTGACGCGCTGCCATTCGTCGTAGTCGCCGATGAAGATTGGCAGGTGTTCTTCGCTTGGGGACATTGGCACCCAATTTGGGTGATTGACGACGAAGGCGGCGGGATTGCCACTTTCACACGCGAGCGATTTGCTTCCGGCATTGCAGGTGACCAAATGTTCTGTTGGCTTGGATACAATCGTCGCCAAGACGAAACATGCGTGCTGAAACATGCCTGGATTTTGCCGCGCACCTCGTGCGTCGTGTAGTACGACAGTGCCTGGAGATACTCGGTGGGTGAGTCCCATCGACGCCAGCTTGCGTAGATGTTTCGATTTGAGCGCGGGAACGAATGAAGGAGTCCCACTCGTGAGCACTTCAAACTCACGCGATACCGACGTTGCAAACGCCTGATGTGCTTTACCAGTCGAATGATTTGATTTACATCTCGAAACGGCACTCTCCAGGGCACTCATGAATTTCGCGTACGTTGAATCGCACGAAGTCTGCCTCATTAAACCGTGGTCCGTATCATGTATACCGTCGCTGCTTTCGGGTGCATACTGCCCTTCGTACATCGACACCCCGACAAGGCGTTCACCAAAATATTCTGCACAACTGTAAATAAAGTTCTCGATATCTGTAGATCCTGTTCGGTTCATGCCGAGATTCAAGTCAGCGAACACGAACATGTGGTCTGGTACCTCACGAAACGCGTCCGGAGAGTCTACTAATACGGAAACACGAATCGGCCCACTCTCAGAGCTACAATCATTGTCTTTTAGTATCTTTTCCAACATGGACCATGCCGCTGGAGACGCTAAAGGATACGCTAAGAGCACGTCGTAGGCGACAATTTCTTCACAGTCGCGGCTTCGACGCCTCGCGTCTGTAAAGGCCCGAATCGTCCGTATGAGAAATTCAAGCTCTAAACTTGTCGCAACTTTGAATCGCCGAACGCCACGCTCGATTAGCATGGTCCATATTCTAGATGACTTCGTCGTCTTTAAGTGCGGCCTCCAGCGGTCTCCGTCGTCGTCGTCATCGTGCTCCGCCTCGGCGTTCAGAGCACGCGTGAACTTGAACATCGAGTTCACGTTGAACTTCACCGCGTCCTCGTCAATGACAAGACACGGCGTGAGAGGGTACGCATCGCACGACGGTAGCCCTTTCGCGTCGCGAAGCGTAGGCGCCTTGGTGTTGCTCTCGTGTCTCCGATGGATTTCTCTGGCAGCCAGAGAAGCCACGAAGCTATCGAGCGTGGCGCGCGGGCGCGGACGCGTCGACGGTACATCGGTCGCCTCCGACGCCGCGATGCCTAATTTCCTTTTTTTCATGTCGTGCCGCGAGACCGTACGGAGCGCACGCGCACGAATGGCGCGCGCGTACTTTTGAGCGCACGCGTTAGTTAGTGACAAAGGAACGAGAGAACAGGCCCTGATTCGTATTATTACGGGGATGATTTCGCGTAGGTCTATTAAAGCGGCACGCCGAGAGCAGCAGCAACGGCTGCCTTGGCAGCCTTTTTCGTACCGGCGGCTTTGATGATCGCGTCAGCGTCGAGCGCGAGCTCGGCGCGGTGGTCGCGTACAAGGGCGAGCACGCGGTCTGCTACGGCGACTGATGCACCACTAGAAACACCCTTGACGAGACCTCCGCACAAGTTCAAGCATACTTCGCGCACAACAGCGGATGTGTGCTCGACCGGGGCATCGGCTGCTGCTAGCGCGGCTTGGTGCACGGCGATGTCGTCCACGGCGCGCGCCTCGGCAGCTTGCGCGTGTTGCGCTTCAAAATGTCTACCTTGTGCGGCGAGATCTTCAGCCGCGGCGCCCGCACCGGATGCTTCAGCTTCGGCCTCTCGAAGCTTGTTAATTATAGACTGACGCTTGCCTATGGCTTCAGCCTTGTTTGCGCAGACAAAGCCGCAGACAACGTTGGCAATTTCGTACGTGTTGCCTTCGCCAAACATCGTCGCGCGCTGAAGCAACCAGTTCACCACCGCTTCCGGGCGTACTAATTCAAGAGCTAATAATCGTTCAACCGCAATGGGCGCCATCTGCGGATGACCTTGCCACACCCCAGCCGCCGCATCCACTAAAACTTCACCTCCCACTTTTTCGACCAATTCACGCAACGGCAAAGCGTAGCGCTTGAGGAGGACGTCGTGGTGTGTGATGCACTTTTGCCCGCGCTCAAGCACGGCAACCGCGAGGGATCGAAGCAAAACTTCAGGAGTCGCCTTGGCGTACCCAACACTGGCGAGCCACTGTAAGACCTCAGGACCTTGTTGCTTGGCCGCCAACATGCTCTGCAACTCACCGAACACGGCTTCTTGAGCCGCCGCGTTGACGTACTCTGCGTTCAATCCGACGTTCGCGGGTAAAAGCGGGTGCAACTCTTCGATGAGGGACTTTTGGACGCGCTCAACAAAACTGAGCTGGCATAACTTACGAAGAACCTCGCGACAAAACATGCGCTGTGGCGCATCTTCGCTTTGCTCCATCACGTGCTTCCAGCTCGACCACGGCCACACCAAGTCAAAGCACGATATTTGGTGGGCGAGCCAGTTAGAAAGGCGATCTCGCGCGCCAACATCCATTCTATCGATGGCACGAAACATTGCACCCATAGTCTTCGCCATCTTGGGCGGAAACGTAGGGATAATCTTACACAAGTCTTGAATGATGATGTGGTAAAAGACCGGCGTAAACGACGACTTGGGCAACGCCAACATCTCAGCAAACAACGTCTCAGCCACCATAAACTGACATTGCTCGGGGTGATCAGACGGTAGCGGAAGCGATGCAAGCTGCTCAGTGGCGGGGATAACCGCCGCACGGCGGTAACCAGGTTCGAACGCCCAAATTGTGTCCACAATGTATTCTTCTGCGACGAATCGCTCAAGCGGGCCCCACGCGTCTGGATTTCCAGTGCCTTCGGTGAAGTTAGAATCGAGAATTCTACACAATTACGAACGGGTACGAGAAATGTTAGTCAGTCATTTTGCAAATCACGCGAAGAAACACAGCCCAAGCACCGCCATGGCTCAGCAATTGTACATTTTTTCATATCAGCACGAGGTCAGGGGATTAACGAGATATATACGGATTCTTCACCGCCATTTGCGAGTACAAACACGACATTCGCGTTTCAACAACTCAATCTTACCTTAATATGGAACGGCCCGGGTAGTGTGCAGATGCCTCGGCATGATTGGCGTACGCGATGGTTGTGATTTCAATCATCGGCAACGCGTGCGCGTTGGACGTTTTTGCGAGCGCATCAACAAACGGCTCGGCTATTGCAGGGATAGAGAGAATGTTCCACTGCTGGTTGGTACGTGCGGCGCTCAATCGCGCATGCATCTCCATGAACCAATCGATTTCGTTGCCATCTGCACTCTTAATGATGGTCGTCGCCGAATCCGGATTGGCCGTGCGCTTCTTCGCGTACTCGTCCGCCAAGTCGAGCACATTCTCAAACTGATTCACGTACTCAGACTTGGAGTAGAACTCCCCGCCCCAAGGCACAGCAGCCAAAGCGACGTAGGCGATCCAATCCGCGCGCGGCTGCCACCCTTTTTTACCACCTTTGGCCTCCGCCAACGCGTGCAACAACATATTCTCCAACAAACCAATCGCCTCATCCGACTTTACGACGCCAACCGCGCTGAGCATCACCAAGAAACGGGTCAAGATTCTCGCTCGCACCCGCGCACTTAAATCTTCCGCCTTGAGCGCCTCGTTCAAAGCATCCGTCGTCGTCGACACGACGCTTTCACCAAACTCTGGCGCCTCGGCGTTGATCAGCCCGACCAACGTCGCGTACACCGGAGTCTTCACCGGAAGCTCATTCACGCACTCCATCACGAACGTCGTCGCCTCCTCGCATAACACCGGGACATCTCGAGCGACGTCCTTGGACAATCCACCCAACACGTTCACGGAACCGTCGCAATGAATGATCACGTCTCGCAACTCTCGCAAATCCTCTGGCGAAGGTCCATCGCCACCGTGCGACCCATCCTACGCGCACACGAACACACACACACCGTCAGTACACGCAAACACACGCTCACACATCGCTCGCTCCTTCGCCCGCCGCGTCGGCGTCACGCCGCACCACCAGCCGTGCGAGAAAGCGCGCGCACATCATTTCAAGATCCACGACGCCATCGCAATCGCGACACCCCCCCCGAACGCGCGCGCGACGCATCGCTCGCGCGCGCACACATCGCGCGAACACGTCATGGCGAATGCGTACCTCGCGTCGCTGTCGCTTCATGCTCGCCATGACGTCGTCACGCGCGCGTATGTATGACGTTTGGAATGCGAATGAATTTCGCTTAAAACCTCACGCCGCGACGAGCTCACCCGCAGACCGCGACGCTGGCTCGACCGTGCATCAGCGCGACGACGGCGAACGCACGGACGCGAGAGTGTGCGTGCGCGGCGG
>Ga0222714_10001953_pt1 | contig 22601 bp, 5 predicted proteins | sample C33_3DmetaG_FD_165048 | JGI IMG/M metagenome (GOLD analysis project Ga0222714, IMG submission 165048) | Estuarine water microbial communities from San Francisco Bay, California, United States - C33_3D | ecosystem: Environmental > Aquatic > Marine > Unclassified | place: USA: California...
CAAATACTTAAGCTCAGTAGCTGTAAGTTGTTCTGACTTACCTAATTCTTGGAAGCCTTTAACAACATCAAAGATATAAGCAAGACCATAGTAATCCGGGTTCTCTTCAATGGCATTCTTAATATTGTCATTGCTATCAAGACCAATACCAATTGCTTTTGCAAATTCTATTGAGTCCTTAGGAGCTAATTCATCATTAGTAGAAAACTTCTTTACTAAGGCATTGAGATTTGCCATAGAGACATTCTCAGCTGTCTTAGAAATGTATTCTGTTTTAGGTGAGCTTTTGAAGCCTGCCTCCCAACGGTTCAAAGTATTATCAATAGAGAGTGATGATTCTTTAACTTGGAAGTTATATCCTTTGGTGTCCTCATCAACAAATGCAAATAACTGCATGTACTTGATTCTTGGTTTACCAAAGTCTTGTAAGAACCTTCTGCTTATTTCTATTTCAAATTTGTTTTTGGTAGTAGATGGGTTTGGATACTTGGTATCAAATAGTTGTTTGATCTCAGGAAACTTCTCTGACTCTTCTTTTAGTTTCTCATAAGCTACATACCTGTCTCTTTCTCCGCCAATAGTTCTAGCCAAAATGCTAAACACAGTGTTGAAATCAGCACGTTCCTTAAAGCCCAATCTGTTTGTTGGAGTAGACCCGTCTTTGTTTACTTTAAATAAACTTTTGAGAAGGTAAGTAGTTTCCTTACTCATCATTTGCTGTAAAGAAAGCTTACCCTGAAGAAGGTCATTGTTCATTTCTTCAGTGCCCACATTGACTTCTGCATCAACAGTTTCTCCTTCTTCATTTACAGGCTCATTATATCCAACCTCATACTTAGCTCTACCAATCTCATAGTCTGATTTTTCCATATGGTATTTAACCATACCGGATTTTTCATCACCCCAGTTACCTAGTATTTGCTGTAGAATTCTAACATTGTCTCTAACAAACTCTTGGTTCTCAGTTAAAACAATATCATTAATCTTAGGATTAATAGTAATCTTAGTAAAGTTCTTTGCCTTACTTGCTTTATAGTTTTCAAACTGAGCTTCAGCATCAGCAAGCTTTGATACAATAATGATATCAGCCGGACCCTTACCTTTTTTAATGGTGTTATGGGTATAGAAGTCTCCAACAATCTTGATAGTATCATAATAGTTTTCACCTCTTACTCTCTGACCTTTCTTGTTAGATGCCGATAGGTTGGTAAAGTCTTTGATTTGAGATGCCAAGAACACATATTTGTCCTCACCATTCTTAGCTTTGATAACAGCAGCAGCTTGTTTTTTAAGCTCACCTATTGTATTAATACTATTAAAGTCTATGTCAGCTTCAGTTGTCTCAAGCTTATCTTGTTCTGCTTTAAGTTTAGCCTCAAGTCTGCCTTTAGCTTTTTCATACATCCAGGCTCTCTTAGCAGGTTCAACAAGCATCACTATAGATGCAGCCTTTAAACCATTGTCAAGTTCACCTTTAAGTTCAGCAGCTTGTTTTCTTTTGGTATAGATGTCATCTATTAGTTGAGAAAAGATACTGTCAATGCTGTCTACAGCTAGTTCAGAGTCTTGTGGGCTTAAAGCATCCTCTCTTGGATTAGTAACTTGTCTGACACCACGGTCCAACTCATACATCATCACATTGTCTATCAGAGGAGAATAGCTGTTAAACTTACCTAAGTAAAGTTTATCAAACAACTCTTTAGCCATTGGGGAATTCAAGCTATCAATCTGTACTTCTTTCTTATTGAACTTTTTAAGTACTTTACCAAATAGCTGTTGCAAGAATTCAACAATTCTTCTGAAGATGCTATTTCTTTTAGGAGCATTTTTTTTAGCCTTACCTGTTTTTACATAGTCTCTAAAGTCCTCAGCTAACATCTCTTCCAATTCACGGAATGACTTGGTAGCATAAGGCTGATTACCTTCAGGTGTAGTGTAGTTCTTTAATTCATTGTACAATGCAATCTTCTGATCTTTAGTTAAGAATAACTGAGAGAATGCGTGCCAAGACTCATGGTATATAGTCAAGTTCTGGTATACAGAACCTTTGCTTGTGTTTACATTAATGCTTGCTATCTTTCCGTTTGGATCTGCAAGATTACTTGCATGAGCAATAAAGGTTGCATATACATCAGAGTTAACTAAGTTAGCAGCATGTTGTAAGCTAATAAGATTTCTTAATGGAGCTATCTCAGGACTGTTCCACCATCTTTTTGCTTCACGGATCTTAACAGGATTGATGAACTCTTTCTTAAATCCTTTTCTATCTAATCCTTTGAATATATCATCATCAAGATCAATGTCATCTATATTGTCCTCTGTAAATATTTTTCCTACTGCAGAGTTTACATTAGTTGGATTTTGTGCTCCAGGAACTGTTACATTATCAATGATATCAGCCTCAGTTGCTTCTTTAGTTTTCTTCTCTACTCTCTCCGGAGTCTTAACTTCTTTTTCTGGAGCAAAGTCAGTCTCAGCTACATTACCAATAAACTCAGTACCTAAGTATACCTGAACTACATCCGTGAATACTTTACCGTCTTTTGTTTTAATCTCAGGATTAAGCACAAGAGTAACAGTTTTTCCTTTGTCATCATCAGTAAGCTTTCTATCAGAGATATTATAAAAACTAATCTGATTACCGTCCTGCTCAAATACATCCCAAAGAGTTTTCTTAGTAAAGAACTGGTCAATCTTACCACTTATTTCTTCACCTTCTTTGAGTCTTTCTACAACTCTATCCTTTGTATTTTTATATGCTGTAGGCTTAATGTTTACATCACTTGTGTTTTCAATAGCATTACCAAGCAAGCTTTCCGGTGTATCAAAGTTTACTACATAGTTATAGAATCCTGGGTCAGCCCCTGTAATTAAAATATCTGCTTCAGATTGAGATAAGAAGTCAGTGTAGCTTTTTGATACAAACTTACCATTTTCATATCTTAGATATTTCTTAGAAGCTAAGCCATCATTGTCATAACTGATAAAGCTTCTTTTACCATAAAGATCAAAGCCACCCTCCATCAATACCTTTACAATGTCATCTTGCATTGCTTTAAGTTCTTCAGGAGCTGCTTTTACTAATATGCTGTTGGAAAGATTCTTTCCTTTACCTACTGGGTTTTTAAAACCATGGTCCTTATAGATATTAAAGTACAAGTATAATTCAGATGGATCATACACAATCTTGTACTTTCTAGTCTTACCGTCTATGTCTAAAGATGTAGGTAAGAACTGATCAACAAATTTCTTTTTAGCAGCGTACTCTATCTTAGGATTAGTAAGCACCTGTGCAATCTCTGTAGCAATATCTTCAGTAATCAGTGGTCTGTCAAGTTTAAATACAGTACCATTAATTTTAATTGTAGCTTCTCCACTCTCTAGTTTATCAGTACCCTTAGAAGTTGTTTTAATGGTTCTGTAAACATTCTTTGTCATGTTAGGGAAATTCAACAAGTCTTTGAGAGATATTCTTGTTGCTGTCAAGTTTGCCGGGATACCATTTGTTATACCAGTAATTGGTAACAAAGGAGCTTGGTTTTTTAATGCTTTTTCTTGAAGGTCATACAGCTCTTTCATTTGCTCTTGCTGTACATTCTCAACCATTCTTAGATAAGCATTAGGTTCACCATCAGCTTCTTTGTTATAAGTAAGTCTAGCAATTTGTTTAGGGTTGAGAACTTGATCTGTTTTGTTATAGATGTCTCTTACAGTATACTTACCATCATTAGTTTTTCTAGCAACTCTTAAGAATTGGTAAATAGGTTTACCATTCTCTTTAGTGGTGATGTCTCCGTTGTCATCAAAGTACATTGTTTGCCCAAACTCATTAGTAACTAGTAAGATTACTCTTTGCTCTACCTGTGCAATGTTAGGGTCTATATCTTCTTGCTTGATCTTTTTTTCTTTAAGCTTTTTTCTGATACTTCTTGATTCAACAATTTGTTTTAATGTATCTGCATCAAGCAAAGAATAGTTTGGTCCAGTTGCAAATTGGTCTAGATTAGATGCCTTAAACATCAATCTGTTACCATCAATAACAACTCCGTTTGTAGGATCTGTCATGTTTTGAGCAGCTTGTATCTTAGCTAACCCTTTGATAATGTGCACCTTATCTTGTGCAACAGTTTCTACATAGACAAAACCTTTGCGCTTCTTGTTAGGATTGATTGTAACAAAGTTTTGTAGAGTACCACTCATTGGACTCCAGGTTTGGAATCTAGTTGGTTCTTTAACTTTTACTTCAGCAGGAATAGGTACTTCATTTACCTTAGCTTTCAAAGCTCTCTTCTGTTTAATCTCAGCTTTTTTTTGAGCTTTGTCAGCCTTAACACTAAGTGTGTCAATCACATTGGCAATACCATTATCTGCCTTAAACCTTTTGTTAAGCTTTTGTAGAGCAGTAAGATTAACACTCTCTAGCTCTTCAAAGTATGTATTTGCCGCATCAATAATCAATCTTGGTACAGACTGTAAATATTTAGCAGCTACCTCAGGTGAAGTAGCTTCCGCAAACTTTTTATACATGTCTTTCAAGTATGCCTCATGGTCAAAATTATCTTCCTTAGAAGATGCTTTTAATTGTGCAGTGATGTGTTTGTATAGTAAGCTTACAATCTCAGGATTATTGATTGAACAAGTGATCATTACTGACAGTTTTTAATTTCTTTTATTAAATCTTTTTCAATTGAAGCAAGGCTTTGTTTCATACCTTCTTCATGTGCTTTGTCTTTAAGTGCAGGTGTTGTGATAAATTGATCTACAGTGCCCTGTGATTCTTCAAGATGACTATCCTCTACAGGAGTAGTTTCATATGAAGTATCTTCTGGTTTTTCTCCCATCATTTCTTGTTCAGTTAAATAATCTCTGCCAAGTGTATCCATTCTGTGGGTAGTTGGTTTGCCGTTTGCATCAGCTAAAACCACAGTTCCATCATCATTTATTTTGTCAACAGTGTATTCATCAAAGTTATCATTTTTCTTATAAATTTTTGTGCCCACAGGGTAGTTATTTTCAAGCTCACTACCAACAGATTCAAACTCTTCAAGCTCTCCTTCTTCCTCCATATCTACTGGAGTTTCAAACATTTCTTCAACATAACCTGTCATGTCTACAATAGCCTGTTTCATGGCATTGAAGTCCGTGATTTTAGTAGTTACAGTTTTCTTCTCAGTGTCTTTGATGTATGGAGAGTTTAATAGCTTCTCCAGCTTCATTAACTCAAGATCTAAAATGTCTATTGCAGGTTTAATATAACCCTGGTCAAGATTTTCTTTGATGTCTTCTAGTACAGAAACAGTGCTTACATTAGAAGCATGCCATTTAGTATTAAACATCAAGTTAAAGATCTCTTTTTGGTAGTCAGCTAATTCTGCAGCTTGTTTATCAGTAGCACTGTTTACCTTAAGATACTGAATTCTTTTGACACTTTCATGAATTAATTCAGATACTTCTGAGCTATTATACTTATCAATAGTAATTGCATTATACTCTTCATCTGTTAGTATGCCAGAAAGATGTAATGTTTCAGCTGCAATTAATTGTCCAGCAGTAGGCTCACTTGTTCTGTTTGCAAAGTATTCTTCATGAGTATTAAATCTGCTTTCAAATTGCTCATCTGCTTCCAACTGCTCTTGAATAAACTCACTGTAAGGATCTAAGTCAATCTCATCAAAACTAACATTAGTTTTAAGCTTGCTTAGCTTATCAGTTATCTTATCAATTCTTTGTTGGCTGCTGTCTTTAGTTGTTTGATATTTGTTGATCACATTGTTGATCACACGCATGCTTCCTTCTTTGTTTAAGTCAGCTCTCTTAAATTTAATTAAGTTAGTCAACTCATCAGGAATAGCAATATTGTTTTTAGCAGCAAACTCAGTCATGTGCTTCTCAATACCATCTAATGTTTTTACATTGGCTTTAGTATTTTCAGCAGTAACTTTATCCAATTGAGCTTTGTAAGAGTCCATTTGTTTTTTAGCAACAGACTCAAGACCTGGAATTAGTTTAACAGCACCTTGCGGGAATAAGATATTAAGTTTATCTTGAACAGGCTCTCTGTATAATGGAATAAAGAACTTGTATGCTTTGTCATTAGTCTGTTTAAATACTAATTGCCCAACATCATTTCTTTTATATGAGCCATCTAGGTTCTTTTCATACTCTACAGTATTGTAAACAGCTTTATTAGTTGGTTGTCCTGCAGTAACCATTTGATTAGTTTCGGCATTAGAACTTCTTTCAATAGGTAGTAAAGCAATAGTTACAGGAGCCTCAATCATGTTCTCTAACATAGTAGCATAAGCACCTTGTTGTAAGGTATACTCTTCTCTTTTAGAATACACTTTATCCTCTTCAGTTCTTTTTACTTTGTTGAAGTTTCTCCACTTAGTAGCAGTACCAGTCTTGATATCCACAATCATGATACCATCTTCTGTTGCTAACAATAAGTCAATCTCCCCAGCAATTCTATCTTTAGAACCATCAGGTCTTGTGATATCTGAGTCATAAACAACTAAATCTCTACCAATAAGATACATCTCACCAGCATCAACCATTCTTTTGATTTTAGTCAGGAAGCCTGTACTCTCATCAAATAAACTGTCATATGCTTCTTGGCTAATTAGCTTCTCATTAAACACAGGTTTAGCACCACTCTCTAAATAGTCTTTAGCAAGGTCAGCAAAGTTACCTGCAATTCTACCATCCTCAAAACTCTTCTCAGATATCATATCCATGATGATATCAAAAGTTGTGTGAGTGTTTATAGTTTCAGCCGGAGCAGTTGTTGCAGGCTGTTCTAAAGCAGCTAGTTCTGCATCATATTTAGTAGTATCCTGTTTAATTGTTACATACATTTTATCCCCTAATACAGGGCTAACAATAGTTACAACAGTCTTAAACCTTGAGCTAGTAGGACTTCTTTCTACTTTTTGTACTGTAATTATTGTATCATCAGTTAAATCTGGCCAATCCTCAAATAGTTTTTCATAATCTTCATCTAGTGGAAATTCTTCTTTGAATTCTTTAAAAGTCATTCTTCTACCTCCTGAAGAAACTCTAGTATCTCCAATCTTTGCTCCGTACTCTGTTACACTAATTATTACACCCTCTAGATCTTTTATAGAATTAGTTTGAGTTGTAGTTATTGTTTGACCTTTTGTGTTCCCTTTTTCTACAATTTCAGAAGATATTACTTTTGTAATTTTTGTTTCTGTATCAACTGGTGCAGCAGGTTGATCACCTTTTATTTTAGAATCAAGTTCAGCAAGCTTAGGATACAACTCAGCTCTCTGTTGGATTAGGTTCTGTACTCTTGTAGCATTACCATCTTCTTCAGCCTTTTCAATGTCAGCATTGATCTTATCAATTTGCTTGAAGATCTTGTTTTGATCTTTCTCAAGTTTAATTTGCTCAACAGTCTTGCCATTAAGTGACTTTAACTCAGCTTCAACTTCATCAAGAAGATCTTGATTCATTCCAGGTAAAGAGTCTGTTTCTAAAAGAGCAGACATCTGAGACATAAATGAACTTATAGACTTATCATTAAGACCTAACTCACCAATAGTAAGGTTAAATGCTTTCTCTACAGCTTGTTTACCTGTGTACTCATACTCTTCTTCAATAACATCTTGTATGGCATTAGTAGTTCTTCTGTGTACAAGACCATCAACACGGTATGCTTTTTCTCCAGCTTTTAATCCGGTTACTGGATCATCTGCTGTCAACAAGTATCCTGGCTCAACACCTTTCTGTGCTTCAAGAAGTTTTTGAATTTTCTTGATACCTTCTTTAATAACAGGTGAGAATCCAGCAAGTTGTCTTTTTTGGATAACAGTGTTTAGGGTTTTGATATCAGTCTTATAAGCTCTCTTAATATCTTTACCTTCTTCAATTTCTTCAGGAGTAGCCATAAGCTCATCCTTTTCCATTTCAGTAATTCTATCATTTAAGTTATCTCTGTATCTAATTAACTGAGGTAAAGTATAATCTTTAGTGTCAATATCTTCTCCTTCAAAAGTAAATACAGCATCCTCTTTTGCAACAGGTTTGTTTTGCTTATTGTATTTATCAAAGTATTGTTTGTTTTCCGGAAGTTTTGTCCACTCTTCAAACTCTTGATTGAATACCTCAGGATCATCATATAGTCTTTCCTTTTCTTCTTCATCAAGTGTTTCTACATAGTCAGTATATTTTTCATACAGCATGTTTCTGAACTCTTTCAAGTCTGCTGTGTTTAAATCAGTATTCTGATCTATCTCTTCAAACTCTGCTTCATCCTCAAGGATTTTCTTATCCTCATTGTAAGCATCTAAGATTGCATCTCTCTTTACTTTAAAGGCATCTTCAATCTTCTTTACTTCAGCTGGATTAGGTTGTTCCTCATAAGTAAACTTCTTAGCCTCTGTAAACCTAACTGAGATGTCTTCTAAGTCTACATAATCTCCTTCTGGACCCTCAAGTCTAACATCTCCATTAGCATCCTTATAATAGATTATAGGAGCTGTCATGTTTTTGTAAGACAGTTCTACATACTGCTCATTCTCAAGTTGGTCATAGACTTCATCAAAAGATAAGGTTTTGTTTTTACCTTTCTTTTTCATGTTCTCTCCATCAACTCTTACTTGCTCAGTAGGTAAAGCAGCTATAGCAGCTTCTTTTTCAGTCTCAAGGTCAGCCAGTTGTTTCTCATAATTAGCTTTTACTATACCTGTTTTTTTAGGTTTAGCTTTTGATTTAAGCTCAGCTCTTTTCTTAAAGAACTCTTCATATATCTTTACATACTCCGGGCTACCTTCTAAATAAATTTCTTGAGTAGTGTGGTTGTATATCTCTTTGGGAGGCATGTTGCCTTTACCTAAGTAAGCCAACATGTCTTCTTGACTCATTACATAACCCGCATCATATAACTTATTTAAGAAAGCATTATCTCTTACCTTACCTATCTCAGATGAAATAAGGTCTTCATAGTACTTAATTCTTTTGTTATACTGGTGATCCATCCACTTAGCATTTTTGGATACTAAGTCATAGAAGTTCTCAGGATTATGCAAATGGTCAATATACTTAGCTAAGCTTTGTCCTTCTTGACCAAGCTTGTAGTAATCCATTAACAATTCAAAGGCTTCATCCATGTCTCTATCAAAGACAATCTCTCCTTTATCCTTAGCTAGTGATTTGATGTAGTTGTTGTGAGCTTTTTGTAGGTTGTCAATAAAAGCTTCTTTCATTTGAGAATCATCTAATGAACCCATCTCTTGTTCCATTCTGTCAGCAATCTCTTCTGCAGTAGGTTCTCTTTTAAGTTCTTTAGTTAATTCAGCTTTGTACTCTTCAGCAAACTGATGTCTGTTGAAGAATAAATCAAATTTAGAATGTGCATCAGCATACTGTGATAGAACCTCTATCTTAGACTCAAGTGCTTTTATTTTCTTAGGATCTTTTGTAGTATCCATCTCCATCTGAAGTTCCTGAGCTGCTAGTGCAATCTCATTAACCATTTGATCTGGTTTGAATAAAAGAGCTCCTTCAGTGTAACCTGCTTTTTGTAGTTCAGTATTTGATAAATACTTTTCTTGGATAGCAACTCTTCTTCCCATAGCATCTTTAAATGCTTCATTGAAGAATACTAAGTTTTTAATGGCTGTGTGATGAGCATTGTAGGCAAGTACTTTTGCTTTATACTCATCAGAGTTTTCATCTAGACCAAGTGTTTTTGGATTTGCCGGACTTGGAAAAAGTTTTTCTCCTTTATCATAAGTATCATTGATACTATCAATTCTTTGAATTGCATTATCAATGCGTGCTCTATATTTGTCAGCATCTTTTACATCAATACCAATAGCATCTGCAAACTCTTCATCAGTAGCATCCTTTAATGATTCTAGCTTTTCTTTAAACAAATATGTAGAACCTGTACTTCTCATCAAGTCAATGCCTTGGATATAAGATTCCATCTCAGCATCTAAACCAGCTTTCTTACTACCAGAATTCTTTATCTTACTGATAAGGTCTTGAGCTCCTACATTAAAATGCACATCAGAGAAATGCTCAGCTAAGCTTTGGTTATTCAATTGCTCAATTAAACCCTCTGTTATATTCATTTGTGCATTCTTCCACTCAGCATAACCCTCTTTATCAAAGATTCTATTGTAGGAAGAACTTAGAAAAGGAACAGCATTGTTTAATGGACCGGCTAATGTACCCATGAATAAACCTGAAGCAAATGTCTCAGCACCTTGAGCACTGAACTGGTCTTTTAATCCATCATAGTAGTAATCTTCCTTAGGTTGTAAGCCTTGTTTAATTACAGCTTTGGAATATAAGCTTGCTTGTAGTGCCGGGCTTTTATATGAGTCAATATAATATCTTTCATTTGCTTGAGCAATCACCTCTTGCAAGTTCTCTTGGACACCTTCTATAAAGTTTGCTTTAAAGTAACCCACAGTATTTGCTACTGATTTGTAGATAGGGTCTTTTGTCCAGCCTTTTGCCCAAGTAGCAAGATTTCTTTTTTGGAATTCAAATGCTTTAGTAGCTTGGTTGTATATTACTTTACCAAGTTTACCAAAGTCTTTTGCACCTTCTTTTGCAGCTACTTCATATAGCTCATCTGTACTTGACTTAATGAAGTTTCTGATACCACCTCTTGGTCTAGTTACATTTCCAAAAGTAATTTTATTAGATACAAGAATGATACCTGTGTTAAGCATCAATGTTTCTAATGAAGCTTCCTTAGCTTGTTTTTCAATAGCAGCTAACTCTTGATTGCTAGGTACTTTATGATCATTAGCAATCCAGGCATCATTGTACAACTTGTCATATACTTTATTCTCAGTCATACCGGCCTCAAGTCTTGCTTCAGATAATGCCATATTGATATTTCTAATATCTCTATAGAATCCTCCTGCAGTTTTTGAGATCATTGCCAAGTCAGTAATATTATCTCCAGCTTTAAGAGCAGTTTTAATACCTGTTACAGCATCATATGTGTTCTCCAATGGATTAATAAACCTACCAACCTTTCCTAAAGTTGTACTTTCTTTAACTCCTTGCCATACTTTTCTGGCATCAGTTATATTATTTAATGCCTTCAAAGAATTTTTAACTGCAGAATAACCATCTGACATAAGGTCTAAACCCTTGATGGTAGTTTTTGCTTTGCGCAAATTATTCAGGGTAGCAGCAAATAAACTAGCCCCTCCTGTTGGAGCAGCTAACAAAGCTCCTGCAGCTTCTTCAAGAATAGCTTCACCAATAATACCTGCAGTGTAGCCAAAGTTCATAACAGTATTGTTTATGAATCCCATTGCACCACCTTTGCTAGATTGACCAATAGCCGCAGCCTCTTCATATAGTCTAGCATCTTCTAAATCAGCACTGGTAAAGTCACCAGTAGCCATAGCCATAAGGCTTCTTGGTCCTGATGTAAAACCACTTGTAAGCAATGGAACAAATGAATGAGTCATCATTCTTGAGAAGTCATCCCATCTTGTAGTTCTTGAGTTAAAGTTTGCTTCATTATCTCTAATAGGAGAGAAACCTACTTCATCAAATTTTTGTTGTCCATAAGCAGCATATCTTTTATAGAAAGCATTACCATCTGGGCCAGCATTGTAGCTATAGATTTTACCGTAGGCATTCTTATCTTGATTAGCCTGAAAGAAGTTATCTAAGTAAGCTTTGTTGGCAGCATTTATATCAGAAGCCTTTACATTCTTTTTGGGAATGCTGGAATTATTAGCAGGAGTTCTAACTAGATTCTGTCTAATATTTACATTCTGACGGTCTAAGTTTTGTACACCACCTAATGTAGGATAATAGTTCTCTGGCTTTGGAAACTCAATCTGAGGTGTTCTAGGAACGTTACCTTCAAATGCACTTAAACCTACTTGGTCAAGTATAGGACTATTAATACTTCCATATTCCGGACCTAGTGAATCCAGAGGGTTAAAGATTTCTTCTGCCATTAGTCAATGCGTGTAAAGTTATTGTACAAGTAACTATTCATTTCATCTGCTTGATCCATGTAACCATAGATCATTTGATCTCTGTTGCTTTCTAGATTTGTCCCATGATACACATTGTTACTCACATATGTAGCTTTCTCAAGAGTACCTTTCTCAGGGTTGTACTGTGGATAGGTCATAGTGATTGTATAATCACCTGTTCCTAAATCATTTTTCTCAATCTTGTATGACTTCATTGGATCACCACCAATGTTTTTATAAGTATAACCTTCCTCATGAGTATTTACATATGCTTGTAAAGGAGAATCAAATGAAGATCTGTACATCTGATTTTTCATTTTACTAGCATCCATCATAAAGCTCATACCATTTTGTATCAGAGCATTAGCTTGATCATTGGTTAAATAGTTGTCCTTACCTTTTGTTGATGATCTGTACTGATCAACCCACTCCCTATTTGGTTTAATAATAATAGCACCTTTATTACCTCTACCACCGGCAATTGGAGATACAGAAATAGTAAATAAACTTAACTTACTGTTTTTACCTTTTTGCATATCAGCCTTCATAGCATCAAGCAAGTATCTCATTTCTTTGTTTCTGTTCTTCTCTGTCCAACCATCATAAGCACCTTTACCTATTCCGTTAAAGGTAGCTCTATCAGATTGTCCGTTCCAGTCAAAGTTTTCTAAGTCTCTTACCACATCATAAAAGTGTGCTTTACCTGCACTGTTTCCTCTAGGATTAACTGTAATACTAGATACTTGTGTACTAGATAAACCAGTTCCAGGATCAACAGGACCTTTAGTAATTCTTACCGGAGGAGTTACAAGTTTTGGATTAGAATACGCAGCACTTGCTGCTTTTACTAAATCATCATAATTAATTTCTTTTTCAAATCCTGACTTAGTTTTTATAGTTTCTCCTGTTGTACCCATAGTAAGTGAACTACCACCAACATATGTTTGTACACCTGATGTGCGTTTTGACTCTAAATATTCTTTGGGAATATTTGCATAAAACTGTTCTCTGCTTCTTAAATTACCATTCTTATCATATAAGAATTCAGCATATTTAAAGTTCTGTCTTTTCAAACTTGCTTCAACAGCCTTAGCGGTATTTATTTTCCATTCATCACTACTCTTAGTATAGAGCATGTAGTCATGGAAGTTTGTATTAGCGGATCTTATGTCTTTATATAACTGAGTCTTCTGACCATTCCCGGCATTAAATAAATCAGTCTCTCTGTTTGCACCAACCCAAGCATTAAACTCATTTCTGATTTTACCCATGTCTTTTTGGCCAATGACATTTCTTGCCCACTGAGCACCATAGGTATTGTACTTATCTTTAAATTCTTTAAAAGTAATCTTTGGATTTTTTGAGTAACCAAGAATTTGACTTATCTCAGCATCAGTAATCTTACCTTCTTTTTGTGCTTTTTGTAAAGTAGCAAACATGGTTTTAAAGTACGGGTCAGCAAATTGCTCATGGGTCTGTTGGTCAATTTCTCTTGACTTGTTTTTCATGTTGTACTTATCCGTACTGGTACCAGTTTCTAATTGCTCATTGTGAACTTGATGTTGGTCCTTGTACTCTTTGATTTGTCCATTCTCATCTCTGTAGTGAGTACCGTTTTCTACTAAACCATCCTCATACTTTTCAACCTTAGCTAATTTGCTTTTGTAGTCAGCTACTCTTTTAGAGGAAGCTTCTCTAGCAGCAAGTAATTGCATACTATTCTTTTGCTTTTCATCTAAGATTGCAAATGGATTAGCTTCAAGGTCTACTTCAGAGTGTGTAGTTGCATAAGATACTGCAGCTTCATTTAAGTCTTTCTGCATTAGTAAGCTGGCCATACCATTGTCAACTTTCCATCTGAGTGATTTTAAATCTCCATAAGGATTAACAAAACCAGTTGTGGTAGTTGCAGTACTAGACTGACCACCATTTAATTCCTTTTGTTGTTCTTCAGCTCTTAATAATACCTTGTCAACAATCTCTTTGTTCATTTGGTATTGAGCCAACTGTTCTTTAGCAGCAGGACCTGCAGTACCATTTTTGATTTGGTTCTCAATATCCTTGATGTTAGTAGTTAAGACATTAGAACTTTGTTGAAGAGCTTTGTATCTTGCTACATTCTTTTCCTTAAGAACATTAAATGAGTCCTCAAGATACTTCATCTCTGCGGCATTCTCATCACCATTAAACTGAGCTGCATTTTGCACAGCATAGTCTTTTCTATCTACATACGCCTGTGTTTTATATACTGCCTGAACTGCAGGATCATTACCTAATCTTGCTTCAAATAATCTTTGTAAAGGTTCTGTAAGAGTTTCTCCATTCTTGGTCTTAACAATAAACTTACCGTTGTCTTTAAAGTCAATTCTTTCAATGGATAAGTCTTCTTTCTTAGCCATCTCATGAGCCTTCTCAACAACATTTATATATGGAGTATACTCAGCATTTTCAAATGACATTGCATCTTCAGTTGTAGCAGCTTTGAATTCCTTTTTCTTGTACTCCATTGCCCGCATACCATCATCCCAGTACTGCTTTCTTTCTGCTTCATCATAAGAACCTTTTAGTCCCTGTGCTCTTCCTACTTGATTGTTGAAGTTTTTAGTCCAGGCCATATCCTTCATGAGACCCTTGTCTTCATAGAAAGGTTTAAAAACTTGTGTTGCTTGGTCTACATTTTGTTCCAATGACAAGTCTAGCTGAGAAACTCTTTTAAGTTCAAACTCAGCATTTTTTAGATAGCCTTCTTTCTTCTCAACATTTTCATCTCTTGTTAAATCAGCATGATAGTATTGACCATACATTTTATTTAAAGCTTGCCAGTTGTTATCATACTGGGTCTGCTTTGTCTGCATGATATTACCATAAAAATTCAAGTCCGGTTGGAATGGTTGAAACTGTGGAATATAATCTGTTACGCCCTGGAGGTATGTACTCATTATAAATAAATTAAATTAGTATTATTTTTTCTTTTTCCTAAAATACGTCTTGATAATTCATATTTAGGAATATTTAAAATATTTGATGCAACTGCTAAAGATTCATACACCTCACCTGTAATTATATTTTTTATAGACTTTTTTTTGTGTGCATTAACAATATTAAAATCTATATCTTTTAATTTTTTTCTAGCTTCTATTAAATTTATCTTGCATTCTTCTGAAGCATTGTATATTTTACCAGCTTCAATACATGCTGGAGATGGTTTTTTACCTTTATTAATAATTCTTAATTTTTCTTTTGTTTTTTCAGAGTGAACAGACTTACCATTAGGATCTGTTGGTTTTAAATTATAACCAATTGATCTATCTAGACAATTAAGTTCATTAACCCAGTAGTGTTCTTTAAAATGTAAATCACTTATATCACATTTTTCAATTATTTCAAAAACAAAGTTTTCTTCACTATACTTATTCCATGCCCTTTGCAAATAACTATTATTATGTTTATCTTTTCTTAAATCATAGAGATGTCCATTTATTCTAGTTCTTATGTTAGATGCACAACCAACATATATCTTACCATCAGTTTTACTAGTAATCTTATATATTCCTGGACTTGATTGTAAGTACGTTGCCATAATGTGTTTTATCTATAATGTAAAAATATCAACATTTTTTAAGTTTACTAAACCTCTGAAGTTTAGAGGAATATAGGCCAGTCAGTGTAGATGTATCCAGCTTGAGTTTGACCACCTTTTTTACCTTTACCAAATTTTCTAGCCATCTCGGCTTTAATTTCTTCTGGAGTCCATCCTGCAGCTTTTAATGTATTTCTGTATTCAAGAACATCTGCATCTCTTTTACCAGGATCAACAGTTTTATCTGTAGGAGTGTAACGCACTTTACCTCCAGGGCCAGCACTAGTTTGATAGTCAGGATACATTTGATTCAAGGCATCTGTTTTCCATTTGTTTGTAACAGCAGTATTGTAAGCTTGTCTTTGATTAGCTCTACCTTGTGCTTTAGAATTATCAAACTGTTGGTTGGCAATAACATTCTTATCATAAACTCTATTAGCCATTTGTTGATTAGCCATAGATTCTTGATTTCTAATACCAACTTGATTTGCCTCAAACTGATTTGCTATACCAACATTCTGGTTATTTATTCTTGATAAAGTATCTGCAGCAGATCTTGCACCTTGACCTTGAATACCAGCTAATCTAGCATTCAAAGCTTGAGGTCCTGCAAATTGTGCAGCAGCTTGTGAAGCAATGTTAGCTTGTTCGGATTGTGCAGCAAGTTCTCTAGTAGGATCTAAGAATGTAGGTCTTGGTTCTTCAAGATCAACTCTTGCTTCCCAAGGCATATATTTCTTAAGACTCATTGTATCACCAAATGCACCCATAGTATTTACAGTATCCTGTAACCACCATTCTGGTTCTGGTTTTGGTGGTGCTGCAGCTTCTGAACCTACACACTCTTTACATGTTCCATCATCATTCTTTCCTGGATCAGAACCATCCTCACACTGACATGTTTCTACTTTCTTAGTACATGGTAAACATTGACCAGTTTTAGGATCCTTTTGTGCAACTTCTGGTGTACCATCAGCTTTAAGCATTGCTTTACCATTCTGATCAACACATGGGCATGGTTTATCTTCAGGAGATGGTGCTGGTGCTGGAGCTTGACCTGCTACATAGTTTATACGTTGACCTAGTGTAGTGTTAGTATTAGCATTATCAATACCAGTAATTGCTCCTCTTACTCCACCAACAGTCTCATCACCAACTCCTACTTGGAATTGACCATGTTGTTTAAACTCTGGTTTGTTAAGAGTATTTCTATAAGCAATGTATGCGGCTTGTCCTTTATAACCACCAGTAAAGTCTAAGTCAGATAATCCAGGTGTTTTGCTAATCAAGTCTAAAGCCTGTTGGTTAGTTCTACTACCTTTATTTTTCTGAGAAATTCTTTGATCTGTTTTAGCAGGGTCAAAACCAAAAGCATTAAGTCTAGCATTTCTTTCTTCTTGTGCTAGTAATTGCTCAAGCATTTGTTCTTTAGTCAGCTTAGCAAGTTCTGGTTGGTATCCTGAGTAAAGTTGTTCATTCTGTTTACCTTGAGTATAACTAGCTTTATCTGCAATGTCTTTTTTATACTCTTCATACATAGCATCAAGAAGCGCGGTATTACCTGTAAGACCAGATTTAGTATTCATGTAATCAATGTAAGCTTTCTTGTTACCATTCCATTTGGTTTCAATAGCTTTTAGATCATCTGCAGATAAGTTAGACTCAGTTAATCCACCATCTTGGTATCTTTTAATTGGTCTTGGTGTTCCACCATAAGCCATCTCATTTGGATTATTGTAGAAAGGAATACCATATCCACCCATCTCCATACCAAATGCTGCCATAGGAGCTTGTGCCATCATTTCAGGAGCCATTTGCATTTGCTCTTCTTGCATGCCTTGTTCCATTTCTGGTTGTGGCATTTGTTGCTCCATACCTTGTTGAGGTGCTTGTTCAGGTGCTTGTTGAGCTAACTCTGGCATAACTTGTTCTGGAGCAATTTGGTTTGCCTCCATATAAGGTTGTGCAATTACAGGAATACCTTGTGGGAATCCTTTCTTTGCTTCCTGCGCTAATGCAAGAGCACCAAGTTTCATGACATAGTTCTTAATCATTAACTCAGCAGTCTTTCTTGCAATCTTATCTGTATCCTGGTCCTGAAGTATTTGTCTATACTTGTTAAGATCATATTGTTTAGATAGTTCAGCAGGAGTATAACCACCTTTCTTTGGTGACTTGTTGAACATTTTCAATATGGTTGGGTCACTAATCTTCATTGACTGTGTATCACTGAAGATAAAGCTATCATCCGGTAAACTTAAAGGCACACCCCCACTATGGTGACGTGGACCTTTAATACCATAGAATGACGGCATCATGCTACCATCTATGTTACCAACTACAGTCTCTCCACCTTCTGCTTCTAGGTTAGCCTGTTCTCTTGGTACCGCTGTAAGATTCTTTCTTACTTCAGGTTTCTGCTGTCCTATATATGCATTATAGTCAGCTCCACCCATTGCCGGAACATCATTAGCCAAAGAACCTTTTACTTGGTATCCAGTTCTTGCTTTAGGTACTGATTTGATTTTTACTCTTCTTAACATAATATGGTTTAAATATATTCTACCTCTCCTCCGTTTGCTAAAAACTCATCTAGCTCATCATCAGTCATGTATACTTCTTGCCCTTCCACATAGCCACCATCTTCATATATAGATCCACCATACTGAGCTGATCTGCTATTCCAAGATTGACCTTCTTCATCCGGTCTGTATAATCCACTGTTTGTATCATAGTCTCCTCTATCACGGCTTGGATCAGATGCATATAAGTTATCTGCATTAAGATTGTCATACATCTGAGCTTCTTGTTTTCTACCAGCTAGTCTATCTATGATTCCTGTTGCACCTCTTGCAGCTGCATTAAAGCTGTTAAGGGCACCTTGTGTATCATTAACTCTAGACTTAGACTTATAATCTACAGTATATTCATCCGGTTGGTAATTAGCTTCAGCCTGAAGATCCTTTCTGCTTTGTTCAAACAACTGTTGACCAGCTGCCTTAGAACTAACAGTTGGTAATCTAAAGTCTTTATCTATGTCTACATTTGGTGCAGCTGGATTATTCTCCATACTTACAGATGTTTCTTTACCAAGCAATGCTTCATTTAAAGCTTGTCCACCAAATTGCTTAATAGTTTTGCTCTTTTGTTCCCAAGACTTCTCAAGCTTGCTCAATTCTTTATAGTACTGATCAAGTATGATTTGTCTTTTTACTTTCTTCTCAGCAGGAGAAAGATTCATCTTTTCAAGCTTATTATTAGATGCTTCAAGTCTACCATTTAACTTTTGTAGAGGTTGGTCATAGTAAAGCTTGTATGCAGCAATCTTTTTTTCATTATTATTAGCAGCAATGAGACGTTGTTTTCTAACTTCAAATGGTAAGTTCTGATAGTTTTCTTGATTAGCTTGTTCATCTGCTTTTTGTCTTGCAATAAATCTTGCTTCTTGTGCTGCTAATTCTTGTTTTTGTGCGGTAGTTAATGGTCTTGGTTTATTAATAGGTGCTACTTTTGGTTTAGCAGAAGTACGCACATTTGATTTTGGTGGAGCTACCGGTTGAACAGGTTGTGCAAATGGTAGATAGTAATCTTGTCCACCACCTACTGGTAAGTCAAATGGATTTACACCAGGTTGAATAAGTTCCGCAGGATAGTCCATTTCAGACCATGCACCCATATCAGTAGGAGGAGCAAGTTCTTGCAACCTTGCATTATAAGCTGCTTCAGGATTTTGAATAAAATTATAATCAATCATTCCTGGAGTAACTAAAGCAGTATTAGGATCATATGGTGTTGAGTCTCCCATATACTCTTGTGCAAACTGAGCTCTAGCTAAAGCATTTTCTTCTGCTGTTAATTGATCTTCTTCCGTAGCAAGTGGTCCTTCCATAGACATAGGTCCAAAGTCAGAAGTCATTCCACCTACAGGAATATTTGCTATCATATCTTGTGGTGCTCCCCAAGCTGCATCATCTTCAGGACTTTCTGAAAAACTGTATGCATTAAATTGTGTCATAGGAACACCTGCTGTACCCCAACCAGCATCATCATTATAATCTTCTATAGGTGACTGATATGCATTTGCTTGCTCTACAGCATCTTTTGGTGTACCCCATGTTGCAAAGTCTTCTTCTGTTGTTGGTGCACTTAAATCAGAAAAATTATAGGCATTGTTAGACACTGTTCTATCAAATGGAGCATCTATATTAATTGGGTCAAACTCAACATTAGTAGGATCTTCTTTATAAAGTTTTTCAAGATCTCTGTCTCTCTTTCTTTCTCCCTGTCTGATAGCTCTTTTAGATTTTGCTTTAAGGCCCGTAACATCAGTTCTTTGACCATAGCCCGCATTTTCTAAAGCTGTTTGTCTTGCTGATTTTTCCTCACCTTTAGTTTCTTTTGAAGTTTCTGATTGAGGAGTTGTTTGAGCTACTGTAATTGGTCTAGCTGCAAGTTTTCTATCATCTGGATTTCCTGATGGATTATTGTCATATGTAACAGTATATCTTTTTGGTTTTCCAAATAGACCTTCCTTAGTTACTTTAATGTCTTTTATAACAGCATTAGGATTGTATCCTGGAATACTTGTCAATGGATTTCCGGTAACTCTATCATAAGGACCCTTTACCATTTGTGAGGTATAGTATCTCTGCGGCATATTAGCCGGTAAGTATTGTTGTATTAATGCTCTAGCAGCACCACCACGTTGTGCTTCTGGCATGTATGCATCAGTAGTATCTTTTGAATACACGTCATCAATATCACCTTGAGTAAGTTCAGGAATAGATATATCATCTCCACCTCCCATAAACTTCTGTAGGTCACCATAAGCATTTACAAATGGATTGTCTACTGAACCACCTAGCTCATTATTTTGAATAAGTCTAGAATTCTTTTTTAAATAGTCATAATTTTTATCACCTTGTTTTATAACAGCTGTAGCTTTATTTGAGATGGTACCATTAGCATTTTCTTTCAACTTAACAAAAGCACCATCAGCTCGCATTCTGTATATGTAGCCTGGTTTATCTTTTAAAGTATAATAGTCAGCTCCTTTACCTTTACCAGCATTTAGTTTGCTTAATATTTCTTTGTTTTTAACTTCTTTAGAATCCCCTTGAGATTTTTCTATAAACCATGTATTAGAATCTTTCCAATATAAATTATCATCCCCAGGTAATTTTATAGTTTGCACATCATTAGGATTAGCAGCAGCTCTTTTAGTAAGCTCTGCCATTGTAGGCTTAGGTTTTTCTGGTGCAGGTTTAGTGTAACCAGCAATGTTTTGCTGAACATTTGTTAGACCTGGTGTAAAATCAATACCTGGAGTAGCAGCAACTTGTTGTCTTGGAGCAGGTGGTGGTGTTACAGGAGCAACAGGAGGAGTCACAGGTGCTACTGGAGCAGTAACTACTGGAGCTGTTGGACGTGGAGCTACTGGAGCAGCAGGAACTGTTGCAACTGGAGTAGTTGCCGCAGCTGGCGTAGCAGCAGGAGCAACAGGATTAGCAGCAGCAGAAGGTGTATCAGTATTTACAGTTGCTTTAGCAGCAGCTTCACTACCTGTTTCTTTAGCTACTTCTTTAAGTGCTTCACTGTTAACCACATTCTTTACATACTCAGTCTTAACTCTGGCAGGTGTTCTAGTAACTTTGGTACCGAATCCATATCCATAGTTAGCAGCCAACATAGGGTTACTAGCTAACTGTACTAATGGTTTATCAAACTCAATAGTATATTCTCTTGCGCCACCAAATAATCCGGATCTATGTACATCAAACTTAGATACAGGTCCAACATTACCAACAGGTAATCTCTTTAATGTTCTTTGGAGTTGTCTAACAGCTCTTCTTTGTTCTCTTGGCATTCCTCCATATTGAGCTTGATCCATACCCATCTCATTCTGAGGTATGAATGCACTCAAGTCAGGTTGTGCTACTTGTTGTTGATGCATTGCCATCATCTGGTCATACTGTTCTTCAGCTTGTTGTTTTGCCAAAGACATATTACCTTCTTTCTTAATGGAGCCAATGAATGCATTCAAATGGCTTTTTCTTAGGTCTGCACCTCTTGGGTCAGCATCATTAGATTCTACTTCTTGGTCTCCGCCTAATTGCTTTTTAACAAGCTTTAGTACAGAGTTTACATAACCTTTTTTAGTTTTATAACCACCCATTCTAAACTCAGATGGATCTACAATAGGTTGTGTGTAATCTTCAACTTCTTCTTCAGAAACAATTTCTTCAGGAGCTTGCCATGCAATATCTGCAGCAGAGTTAGTAAACTGTTCTTCCATATTAGATGGTAGATAAGCTTCTAGTCCTGGGAATTGTACTTCATATCTATTTTCCCAACCAGTTTCTAATCCTTCAGCAGCTCTTGGCATTCCACCATACTTGACCATGTCCTCATCTTCCAAGTCTGTCAGATCTTCATCATCTTCTTCAGCTAGATCATTATGCATAACCATCTTAGTCATGGGTTCTGCAATCTGTTCTTCTACAACTTCTTGTTGAGCTTGGGCTGGATCAGTTTCTTCATCTTCATCTGGTTCTTCCATTTGATTCTCAAGCATTGTATACACAGCTTCTACATACTGGTTTGCCTGCATCATATCAACACCCATGACATTTACCAATTTAGCTACAATAGCTTCTTTGGGAAGATCATTTGAAATGTCCTGTGTAATTGCTTGAACAAGTTGTTGTTCATTCATTTGAGTTGCCTGTGCTTGTTGCGCTCCGGGATAACCAAGCATGTCAGCAGAAGGCTGTCCACCTTCTTGTGCTTTATACAATCTTACTCTTCTCTTTTCCATGTAATAGGCTATATATTAAATATAATAAATTTTAATTTAGCAGATAAACTTGATAAGTTTAGTACTCCTCTACTATCCAACCACCTCTTCTGTACTCTTCTATTTCTTCTTCAGTTAGTTCTGCTTCAAAAGCTGGAGAAACTTGTTTGTAGTTTTCTGCAAAGTATTCAGCATCTTCTGGTTTATCAAATCTTATAGCTTCATTAGAATCCGG
>Ga0222714_10001954_pt1 | contig 22598 bp, 14 predicted proteins | sample C33_3DmetaG_FD_165048 | JGI IMG/M metagenome (GOLD analysis project Ga0222714, IMG submission 165048) | Estuarine water microbial communities from San Francisco Bay, California, United States - C33_3D | ecosystem: Environmental > Aquatic > Marine > Unclassified | place: USA: California...
TACAACTCAGAATGCATATGCAACTCTGATAAAAGAATCAAACTATCCAACATTTGATGTTGTTCAATCTGCTCTTGAATTTAATGATGGTGAGAAAATTTTAACTCTTGAAAATTCCATTTATGTTGAACGTGATTTAATTGTCACGGACAATATAAATGATCTTCTTAAGGTTTATGGATCATATGATCTTTCTGTTGGTGATAGGATAATTGGTAAAACATCTGGAACTGAAGCAACGATTAAAGAAGTTGAAGAAAATAAGGCATTCTTTGTCGTAGATTATGCATTGAGAACTAATAAGGGATGGGATAAAGAAACTGGAGTTTTAAACTCTGATTTCCAAGTTACACCAGATAATGATTATTATCAGAATCTATCATATACAGTTAAGAGTCCAATAACTTATGATGAGATGATAGATCCAGTCAACAGACTCTTACATACATCTGGACTTAAGAACTTCTCTGATACTGGAATTACAAATACCACATCTGTTGGTGTTGGCACTACAGTTACCGCAACCAGTGTTGCACTAATTGACATTATTAGTGAAAACAGAGTTGATACTGTAAAGTATTTTGATTTTGGACTTGATGTAGACACTCAAAATGGATCTTCTAAGTTTGTCAAACTAGAAAACAAGAAGTTAGCAGATTACATTAAGTGTGATACTAACAGAGTTTTGATCTTGGATGATATAAAAAATCTATTTTCTAATAACGATGGAGAAACAGATTTACATGTTGATCTTGACTCAATATCCATTACAGATGGATATGCCAGGTACTTAATTCAAATTAGAAGCACTGACAATCTTGAGACACAGGTTTTAGAAGTTGTTACTGTTCCATCACAGAATGACAACTTATTGACTGTAGAAAAAGCATCTATTACTAGCGGAAGAGAAAATAATAACAATATAAACACAACACTCAAATTGGGTGATGTTGAAGCTAATACTGATGCCCTTGCGTTGAGATTTACCCCACTTGAACCATTCAATACTGATTATGATATCAAAGTTTTGAAGAATGAATTTAACACTACATTAACAGGAATAAACACTAGAACAATTGGATTTGTTGACCTTGTAGGTGTTACCACAACGGTTGGAGTTGGTACAACAGTTTCTCTGATTACTAGAGAAGTTGATACAACTGAAGGAATTTTTGCTAATGTTGAGATTTTCAATAATGTTACGAAAGACCGATCAATTGTAGAACTTTACTTAGATCATGATGGATCAGATACATTCATATCAGAGTATTACTTTGATAACGATGAGACATCTGTTGCATCCGATAACTTTATTGGAACCTTTAGAGGAAGTATCAGCTCTGGTGTTCTTTCATTAGACTATACAAACAGCACCGAATCTGAATCAGTTTTAGTAAGAACAAGAGCGGTTGGATTTGGCACCACATCTGTTGGTGTTGGAACTTACAGATTCTTGGCATCATCACAACCAGCAGAGAGTGAAAATTCTGGTAGACTTCAAAGTAATTTTGAAACAACCACAGGAATTTCTACACCAATTAGTGTTTCTAAGAACGATGTAACTACAATTAAATCAATCGCTAGAGTAAGTTATGGTAATACCTCGGCGTTGCATCAATTGCTTGTAACGCACGACAATACCTTTGCATACACAATGCAATATCCATTCCTTTCTATTGGAAGTACAAGTGGAATTGGAACATTTGGATCAGAACTTAGTGGGTCCGATTTAGTCCTCAAATTCTATCCAGATGCGGAAATTGCAGCAAATCAACCAGTAATAGTTCAAACATACAGTGAAGTTATCCAAACTGAGAGAGATTTGAACAATGTTGCAGAGGTGCTGACTTACGGTCCAGTAAATGAAGAATTGTTTGTTTCTGGTTATAACTCAAGAAATGGTGAAAGAAGTAATGCTACGGCATTTGATTTAACCCACGAAACAATCCCAGTTTTTGCTAAAACATTTAATCCTGCATCTTCATCTATCCTTGATCAAGGAACTGGAATCTTCACAATTAATGATCACTACTTTAACACTGGAGAAAGATTGATCTACGAATCTGGATCTACTTTCACTGGTGTTGCGGGAACTGTTATGAACATTGCTGGATCTTCTGTTGGATTATCAACCGAAGTTTATGCAATTCGCATTAATCCAAACCAGTTTAAATTGGCAACTAGCGCAGCAAATGCAAGTGCTGGAACTGGAGTTACTTTTACAGATCCAGGTGGTGGAAATGCACATACCCTTGAAATGTATAAGAAACTTAGCAAGTCTCTCATTTCAATTAATGGTGTTGTACAAAGTCCAATTGCATTTACACCGATTAATTATGATTTGACTAATCATGGTGGTACGGTCTCTGCTGCAACTTCATTCTTCTCATTGACTGGTATTTCATCGATTCTTCCTGGTGATATCCTAAAAGTTAATGAAGAATATGTAAAAGTTGAGGGTATTGGTATTGGAACAACATCCCTTGGTCCAATTACTGGAGTAGGAAACTTCAATCTGGTAAAAGTTGAAAGAGGATTCGTAGGATCTTCGGCAACTGATCACACTGACGGTGATAATGCTAGAGTTTATATTGGATCATATAATATCGTCAAGAGCAAGATTCACTTCTCAGAACCACCAAGAGGTGATCTTGGACAGTTGATTGGTTTAGACAACCTGACTAAGACTAAATCTTCATTTGGTGGAAGAGTTTATCTGAGACAAAATTATGATACTAACCAGGTATTTGATAATATATCCAAATCATTTACTGGTATTGGTCAAACATATACAGTAACTGTTGGTGGAATCAATACCACAGGAATTGAGACTGGAAGTGGAGTTCTGTTCATTAATGACATATTCCAAACTCCAACAACTGATAACAACGTTGGAAACAACTATGACTTTATCCAGGGATCTGCAGGAATCTCTAGCGTCGTATTTACTGGAATTACGTCATCTAATGCACAATTGATTCTTTCTGAAACTGACATTAATAAGAATCAATTACCAAGAGGTGGAGTTATTGTTTCACTTGGTTCGACTTCAGGTCTTGGATTTGCTCCTCTTGTAGGTGCTGCTGTTACAGCAGTTGTGTCTGGTGGTGCAATTCAATCAGTTGGTTTAGGATCAACAGATATTCATGGATCTGGTTATCGTGGAACAGTTGCTATTGCTATCACAGAATATGGTGGATCGCCAGGAAGTGGTGCAAATGTTACTGCTACTGTTGGTGCTGGTGGTACTCTGATCTTCACAGTTGCATCTGGAGGATCTGGATATACAAATCCAATTGTTAGCATTCCTTCACCATCATATGAAAATCTACCAATTATTGGTGTTTCTCGCCGTGGAATTGGACCTACAACAGATACTGGAGAAGGTTTACTGCTAACTGTTGATGTTGGTCCAGTATCTACTACTGGAATAGGTTCAACACTATTTGAAGTTTCATCCTTCAAAATTTCTAGACCTGGTTATGCATTTAAACCTGGTGATAAATTTAAACCAGTTGGATTGGTTACAGACGCTGGTTTGGCAGCACCACTTGCAGATTTTGAACTTGAAGTTCTCGATACTTTCTCTGACTCTTTTGCTTCCTGGACGTTTGGTGAGTTGGACTTCATTGATCCTATTGCGTCACTGCAAAATGGATCAAGAACTCGATTCCCACTCTATTATCAAGGGGAACTTTTAAGTTTTGAAGTTGGTGATGGGGACGCTGAAATTGACCTGAATGCTGTTCTTCTGATCTTTGTTAATGGTGTTGTTCAGGAACCAGGATCACATTACAACTTCTCTGGTGGCACATCGTTTACATTCACCGATGCACCTAAGGCAGAGGATCAAATTTCCATCTTCTTCTATAGAGGAACTCGTGGAACCGATAGCTTCTCAGTTGAAATCATCGAAACAATCAAAGAGGGTGATGAACTGCAACTTATCAAATATGGTGGAGTAGACGCACAACAACCAAGAACTATTGTTGGTATTGTTACTTCCGACTTACTTGAGACTAACCTTTATAGTGGAATTGGAGTTAGTGATACGACTGCAAGACCATTTAACTGGATCAAGCAAAAAGTTGATAAGTTTATTAACAATGATTTTGTTTATAAGTCTAGACCATCTATCGAACCACTTGTTTATCCAACAGCAAGAATTATTGGTGACCTCACATCATCATCTGGAGAAATCTTCGTTGATGATGCACAGTTCTTCAACTATGAGGAAAATGAATCTTCAATCGTTATTAGCAGTGTAGACGCATTAATTATCAATCAAGGTGCTGCTGATCCAGTTGCTGCAGCAATCACCGCAACGGTTTCTGCTGCTGGAACAATCAGCGCATTGACAATCACTGATGGTGGGTCTGGTTATGTTGGAACTGCTATTACCGTTTCCATCGCAGCGCCAAAACTGGTTGGAGTTGGAGTTGGAACTACTGCTTCTGCAACAATTCCTGTTTCTAACGGATCTTTAAGTGGAACTGCTAATATCATAAATCCTGGATTTGGATACACATATACCAATGCACCTAAGGTCTTAGCACCAACAAACAATGTTTCATATGAAAATGTAACTTCTATTGATATTGTACAAGGTGGTAGTGGAATTGTAACTGGTATCACAACAGTTGCTGGAAGTGGTGGAACTGGTACTTTGGGTCTTAAGTTCTTCCTGAATGCCTCCAATGCTTCAGAATATAGTAACATCAACAACGGTTATCCTATCTTGATCGTAGACACGATAGTTGGATCAGGTGTAACTTCAGTTGATGGTCCAGATTCTGCTGTTGTTGGAATTGGCACAACATTTGTTGATAACGTTTATATTGTTAGGTCGTTCTCTTCAGCAGCAGCAAATGCAGAGTTTGTGGCTGACATTCTTTCAACTACAGCGTCCACAACAGAAATACCTGCAACAGGATTTGTTACTTGTGGAAGATTCTCTTGGGGTCGTCTCGCTGGAATTTCTAGATCTTCCTCGCCAATTTCAATTGGTGTAACTGGATTAACTTTCTCAGGACTTAGCACCTATCCAACAATCCAAAGAAGATCCTTTGGACATAGAGATACTGGTGCCCTTAGAAACGATCTAGGATAAGTTATAAATATAGAAAAAAGCTAGCACGATGGCGGCAATTGTAACAGATCAGTTTAGAATATTAAATGCGGGAAATTTTGTAGATTCCGTCACCAATACTTCTAATTCATATTATGTTTTTGTAGGACTAGCAAACCCAACTGCCAGTGGATTTGGCAAGTCTTCCTCATGGGATACTGATACTCCAAATCCAATTGATAATTTTGATTATCAGGGTTTTGTTGGCGACAACATGTCCTTTGGTAAAAAAATAACCTCTTCAAATGTTAGAAGGGTTGTTAGAAGAATTGATTGGACAAGAGGAACTCGTTATGAGATGTACAGGCATGATTATAGTATAAACAACTTGTCACCAATCACAAAGTCTGCAAGACTTTATGATTCAAACTATTATGTAATGAATAGTGAGTACAAGGTTTATATTTGTGTTGACAATGGATCATCTGGAATTTCTACAACTGGAAATGCATCACTGGATGAACCAACTTTCACTGATTTGGAACCATCAAGTGCTGGAGTGAGTGGAGATGGATATGTTTGGAAATATCTTTTTACAGTAACACCTAGTGACATTATAAAATTTGACTCTACAGAATATATTACTGTTCCAAATGATTGGTCAACGTCAACAAACGCACAAATATCTGCTGTTAGAGATAATGGCGATTCATCTGTAAATGAAAATCAAATAAAGAAAATTTATATTGATAACAGAGGACTTGGGTATTCACAAGGAACACACGAAGTTGATATTTTAGGTGATGGTAGTGGTGGAAAAGCAGTTCTCGATGTTGATAGTAGTGGAAGAATAACTAGCGCAGCAGTTTCTTCAGGTGGAAAAGATTACAGCTTTGGAATTGTTGATCTGGGATCTATTAACTCAAACTCCACAACTAAAGCAAAACTTATTCCAATCATACCACCTTCAAAAGGACATGGGTATGATATCTACAGAGAACTTGGCGCTGAACGTGTCTTGTTATATGCAAGATTTGACGACTCTACCAAAGATTTTCCAGTAGACACAACAATTGCACAAATTGGAGTTGTAAAAAATCCAACGTCTGTTGGTTCAACATCAGTTTTTACTGATAATCAGTATTCATCTCTGGGTGCAATTAAGTTCTCTTCAACGACTGGAACTCTTGCCATTGGTGATGCAATCAAACAGACAGTTACTGGTGGTGTTGCAAAAGGATATGTGTTCTCATATGACACTGAGACAAAAGTTTTGAAATATGTTCAAGATAGATCATCATTCTTAAATCAGACTACTTTTGATCAAACTGATTATGTTGGAGTTTCAACTTCAGCAAAAGTTTATGAGTTTGCATCAAATGCAAATGCTGTAACTAGTACTGGTGGATTCTCTGGATCTGTTGATACTGGATTTACTGGTGTTTCTACAAATCCAACAGGATCAAAAATTATTGCACTTGGAGTCCAATTTACAAATGGAGTTGCTACTCCTGAGATAAATAAAGGATCGGGGGACATTATCTACATCGATAATAGACCTGCTATTTCGAGAAATTCTAGACAAAAAGAAGACGTTAAAATTATCCTGGAATTCTAAAAAATGCCACAGAAAACGAACCTCAATATAAGCCCTTATTTTGACGATTTTGATAAGGACGATAATTTTTATAGGGTCTTATTTAAACCAGGATTTCCTGTTCAAGCAAGAGAATTAACGACTTTGCAGTCAATGCTGCAAAATCAAATCGAGTCTTTCGGAAGTCATATATTCAAAGAGGGATCCATGGTGATCCCTGGAAACATTAACTATGATGGCGAATATACTTGTATCAAGATAAACACAGACCATCTTGGTATTGATATCATTAACTATGCTGATCAACTTGTAGGAAAAAGACTCAGAGGTCAAACCTCTGGGGTAGTAGCATCAGTAGACAAATATTTGGATATTTCCCCAGCAGAGGGAGTCACAGAATTTACACTTTTTGTAAGATATCATCAAGCAGGAACATCCGAAGAGGTGTCAACATTCTCTGACGGTGAGGTATTAATTACCGAAGAAAGTTTTGCTTACGGAAATACTAACATAAATGCCGGTGATACTGTAGCATCTGTTGTTTCTGAGAATGCATCAGCAATAGGAAGCAATGTATCTATTGGAAACGGCGTTTACTTTATTAGGGGTACTTTTGTAGATGTTGCAGAGGATAAGTTAGTTCTTGATCCATATGCAAATACACCATCTTATAGAGTTGGTCTCAATATTTCAGAAGAACTGATAACAGCAAAGGATGATTCATCCTTATATGATAATGCTAAAGGTTTTTCAAACTTTGCCGCACCAGGTGCAGATAGATTAAAAATATCTACTACTCTTACTAAAAAATTATTAACAGATTTTGATGATAAAAACTTTGTAGAACTTTTAAGGATTGAAAATGGAGAGATCAAGAAGCTCCAAAATACTTCCGTCTACAGTATAATCAAGGATTATTTTGCTAAGAGAACCTATGAAGAGTCTGGAGACTACTCACTAGGTAATTTTGGTGTACAAATTGCAGAATCTCTCAACAATAGATTATCTAATGATGGGGTTTATTTTGAAGGTCAAGTAACAGATCAACTGAATACTCCTTCAGAAGATTTACTTGCCGTAAAAGTTTCTCCAGGAAAAGCATACGTTAGAGGATTTGACGTTGAAACGGTATCCACAACTGTTCTCGATGTGGAAAAACCAAGGGATACTAGAACGGTCAACAATTCGTTAGTTCCTTTTGAATTTGGAACATTATTCAAAGTTAATTTTGCTGCTGGAACTCCCTTTATTGGAGTAAATAATAACTCAAACACAGTTGAACTTTACAACAGAAGAAAGGCAACTCAGTTTGCAAGTGCAGGATCTGGAACAAAAATTGGTGAAGCAAGAATATATGCTTACAACCTGACCGATGCACCCTATGTAGATAATACTTCAGAATTTGATTTGTATTTGTTTGATGTACAAACATATACTGAAATCGTTGTTAATGAATCTCTGAATTCAACACAATGCCCAGCAACATCTTTTGTTGAAGGTGTAAGTAGCGGAGCATCTGGATTTGTTGTCACTGCAGCATCCAGCGCAACAATTATGCTGACTCAAACGTCAGGAACTTTTATTGCTGGTGAGCAGTTAAGAATCAATGGAACTACTGAGGTTTCAAGATCAGTTAGAACTGTAAAAACTTTTGGAATTCAAGATGTAAAGTCAGTATATCAAGATTCCACTAGTGTAAGTTCAGAATTAAAATCAGATTTTTCTGGGGATTTGGTCTTACAGAAGAAAACAGCAACTAATTTTAGTCTTACTGACACAATTACAATTAGCACCGCTGGTATTGCAACAGTTCCTGGTAAGAATTTTGTTGGCATCAAGAGTGATGCAATCATTAGATATCAAACAAGTGACCTTGCAGCAGAGACATTTAACAGAGTTGAAAGTGTTTCATCTGACGGATTGACACTTACATTGGCAGCGACTACTGATGTTGCTAATGTTTGTGATGGAAATCTCCCATCAACAACTCAAACAGTAAGTTTTAGTATTGGTGCTCCTATCGTAAAGGAAAAGGGTGGTCTCTACGCTCACTTAGAAGAAGATAATGTTTCATCAGTTGGTCTTTCTGGATCTAACTTAACAGTTATAAAGCAAATTAGAGAAAAGAGCACAGATGCCACTGGTCAACTTGGTCTAACTCCAAGCGAAACTGGAATTACAAGTTCAAGATATGAAACGTTTGATGCTGACAGATATACAGTAGTCTATTCCAATGGTGGTTATGAGGCATTGAGTTCCGATCAGTTTACTTTAGGAACAGATGGAAACATTACAATTACTGGATTGAATGCATCGCAATCAAGTAATGTTACTGTAAACACCACTGTCAGAAAGATTGGAATAAAAGAAAAGCAGAAAGAATATGTAAGAAGTGAGAAAGTCAATATAACAAAAACATCTGCTGGAGTTTCAACAACATTTACTGGACTGTCTACAAGTCCTTATTATGGAACAAGGATTGAAGATAGAGAAGTATGTTTGAATCTTCCAGACGTTGTTAAGGTGATTGGTGTATTTGAGTCACTCAACGCTTCAACCCCAGTTTTAGATTCCTTAGAATTCCCCTCAGGTCTTTCCCTAGACACAAGTTCAATTCTTGGTGAAAAGATCTTAGGAAAAGATAGTGGAGCTCTAGCACAAATTGTGACAAGATCTTCTGCTACAAAGGTTGAGATTGTCCGCTTAAATGATGCAGAGTTTGTACTTGGAGAAGCAGTTACTTTCCAAGAATCAAATATTCAGTCTGCAATTGCAACAATTAACAAAGGAAACTACCAAAACGTCACTTCACATTACAAATTAGATTCTGCACAAAGAGAGCAGTATTATGACTACTCTAGAATTGTGAGGAAAAATGATGGATACATTCCATCTCGCCGTCTTCTGGTAATTTTCGATTACTACCGTGTACCATCAAATGATCTTGGTGATGTCTACACTGTAAATTCTTACGACTCTGAGAGATATAAGTACGATATCCCAGTTTTACCAAGTGGAATTAGAGCATCTGATGTTCTTGACTTTAGACCAAGAGTCGCACAATTCTCATCAGAAACTTCTTCACCATTTGCTTTTGCTAGTAGAACATTTGCAACCGCAGGAACTAACCCTACGTTAGTTGTTGCACCTCTTGAGGGATCAATTGTAGATTATTCACACTACCTCCCAAGAATCGATAAAGTTTCTCTTGATAAGGAAGGAAACTTTAGTGTTACTAAAGGAGTATCTGCGGTTAATCCAAAACCACCTTCAAATGTTGATAGTGCAATGGAAATTGCAACCATTGAACTTCCAGCATACTTATACGATGTTAAAGACGCAAAAATCACTATTACTGATAATAGAAGATACACAATGCGTGACATTGGAAAGATTGAAGATCGTGTAGAAACTCTTGAAACATTAACTTCTCTTTCTTTACTTGAACTTGATACTAAGTCACTTCAAGTAAGAGACGCTGATGGATTTGATAGATTCAAATCTGGATTCTTCGTTGATGATTTCAAGGATACTGCAAGATTAGACTTTGGAGAGTCTGAAGTAAATGTAGATACAGCAAATAATGAACTCACAACACCAATTGATTTCTACTCACTGAAACCACAAGTAGCTTTAGAACCATCAATTAATCTTGATACTGCAGACTTCACACAGAATCTGCAACTTCTCGACTCAAACGTACAAAAAACTGGAGACTTAATTACTCTCAAGTATACCGAAAAAACTTGGATTGAACAACCTTTAGCATCAAGAGTTGAAAATGTCAATCCATTTAATATGATTGACTTTACTGGTAGAATTGAACTTTCACCAGCCTCCGATAACTGGGTTAGAAATGTTTTTGTTGATGGTGGTGAAAGATCAATCGTTGGTGATTTCAATGGATCATACATTGAAACTATTAAAATTTCTTCAAATCCAGACACCCACATTAGATCCAGAAACGTTTCTTTCGCTGCTGGTGGATTAAGACCATTAGCGAGACATTATCAATTCTTTGATAGCGCAAGTGGAATTGATATTGTTCCTAAACTTATTGAAGTTACAATGTCATCTGGCGTGTTCAGCGTTGGTGAAAATGTACAAGGATTTATTAATGGCAATAGATCAAGCGGTGGAACTAGAATCTTCAGAGCGAGAGCTATTCAACCAAACCATAAAACTGGACCATACAACAATCCCACAACAACAATTAGTCTCAATCCTTACGATAGATCTTTAACATTACCAACTACATATTCGGCATCTTCCACAGTATTAAACATTGATTCTGAGGCACTGTCTGATGAAGTACAAGGTAAGTATTTTGGATATGTAACTAAGGGTATGGTTCTGGTTGGTGAAACCAGTGGCGCAGAAGCGACTGTGAGCGACGTTAGACTGGTAACTGATACTTTCGGTGATCTTGGTGGTTCATTCTTCTTCAGGGACCCCCTGTCGTCCCCTCCGCCACCGTTACGCTTTGAGACTGGTACTAGAACTTTCAAACTTACTTCTAGTAGCACAAATGCTAAACCTCTTCCTGGAAGTCTGCTAATCAGTAGTGGTGAAACAACGTACACTACAAGCGGAATTGTAGATACGTTTAGACAAACAAGGGTGATTGTAAGAAGACCACCCCCACCACCACCAGCACCTCCACAGAACAGAGGCGGTGGAAAAGATCCACTGGCACAGTCATTCACTGTTGATGAAACTGGTGCTTTCTTAACTGCTGTTGATCTTTTCTTTGCAAACAAAGATGAGAATGAGAAGGTTACGATTGAAGTACGCACAGTTGAACTCGGTACTCCTACCGATCAATTGGTCGATGATTTCTCAAGAGTAACTCTGGAACCATCACAGGTCAATACTTCTTCAGATGGAACTGTTGCAACTAAAGTAACATTCCCATCACCAATTTACTTGGAACCATCTAAAGAGTATGCGATCGTAATTCTTGCACCATCCACAAACAATTATGAAACGTGGATTGCAAGAATGGGTGAAAGAACAGTAAACACCACTACATTACCAAATGCTGAGAGTGTAATTGTCACAAAACAATATGTTGGTGGAAGTTTGTTCAAGTCGCAAAACGGCACAATCTGGACAGCAAGTCAATTTGAAGATTTGAAGTTTAAGCTTTATAAGGCAAACTTCTCAACAACTCCTGGAACTGCATACTTCTACAATACACCTTTAACTACTATTGATGCCAACCTTCCAAAGTTAACTCTCGATCCAATCAAGACTTTACCTAGAAAGTTGAAAGTTGGAATCACCACAACCACAACGATGAATGCGGTTCTTCAAGTTGGTAGAAAGGTAAGTGATGGAACTGTTGGAAGACCATATGGATATATTGAGCAAGTTGGTGGAAGACTTAATACTGCATCAGTAACTTCTGTTGGTGCTGGATACAGTACTGGATCATTTGCAGATATCCCACTTTATACAATTACAGGATCTGGTAGTGGTGCTAGAGGAACTGTAGTTGTTACTGCTAACAAACTTTCTTCTGTTTCAATTACAACTCCAGGAAATGGATACGTAGTTGGTGATTTAGTTGGTGTTACAACTAGCAGTGTCATTAAGGGTAGCGGCGGTAGAGTATCTGTAACAACACTTGATGGAAATGATACTCTGTACTTAACCAATGTTCAGGGTGAAGAATTTACTGCAAGTACAGATTTGGTAGTTTATGAGGGTTCAACTGCGGTTTCTTATGCAAATACTGATATTCTGAGTTCCTCTGTAGTCAATTCTCTGTATGAAGGTAATGTGGTAGAGGTGAACCAATATGGACATGGTATGCACGCCACTAATAATATTGTTACCCTCTCTGATATTGAGCCAAATACAGTTCCATCCACATTAAGTGCAGATTTGTCTATTGGATCTGCAAGCATTTCCGTTGCAAATACATCAATCTTCGGAACATTTGAAGGTATAAGCACTTCTAGAGGATTTGTAAAGATCAACAATGAAGTTATCTTCTACGATTCAATTACTGCCGCTGGCGGTGGATCTGGAACTCTTGGAATTGGAACCAGAGGAATTGATGGATCACTCGTTAGATCACATCCAACAAATTCACAGATCTTCCCATATGAACTGAATGGAGTATCACTTACTAAGATCAATAAGCAACATAATATGTCAGCAAATGCTCTGCTGAATAGTTCTCAAGATCTTGACAAGTACTACATTCAAATTGATCGCCAGGATAGAGCAAGTGGTGACACTCAACTAAGTTTCACCGATGAAAACTATGTTGGTGGTAAAGATGTAATCGCCACTAAGAACATCCAATACAATACATTGCTCCCAAGAGTTAACTTTATAACTCCTGGAGATGGAACAAACGTTTCTGCACAGATTAGAACCGTTTCTGGAACAAGTGCTGGTGGATCCGAGCCATCTTTCATTGATCAAGGGTTTGAATCCATTGAACTCAATGAGCAAAATGAACTTTCATCCACCAGAATTGTGGCATCTGAGGTCAATGAGTCAAATAGACTTACCGATCTTCCAAAGAATAGATCATTTACACTTGGCGTAACTTTGAATTCTGCAGATTCGAATCTGTCACCTGTCATTGACACTGCCAACATGACAATGATTTATGGAAGAAATCGTTTGAATGATCCAGTTTCAGATTATGCTTTTGATGGTAGAGTCAATCTAAATTCTGAAGATCCACATACTGCTGTTTATGTCACTAACAAAATTTCCCTGAAGCAACCAGCATCTTCTCTCAAAGTATTGGTTGGTTCATATAGGCATTCATCAGCAGACTTTAGAGTTCTTTATCAACTGTTCAGAACAGATTCTAATGAAGTTGAGCAAGCATTTGAACTCTTCCCAGGATATGATAACTTGAGAGATACTAACAATGATGGATTTGGCGATACTGTAATTGACAATACTAAAAATAGTGGTAGAGCAGATGCTTTTGTAGTTGCCAGTGCTGACGGTCAATTCTCCGAATACCAGTTCAGCATTGATGATCTGGAACAGTTTAATGGATTCAGAATTAAGATTGTAATGAGTGGAACTAATGAGGCACGCTCACCTAAGTTTAAGGATCTCAGAGTCATCGCTCTTGCATAATTATGATTAGAGTTGATGGTTATAAAAACCTATACCGCGATGACTCGGGAGCAATTGTTAGTATTGATACCGATGAATATTCACAATATGTTAAATTGAGATCTCAGAGAAAACATCAAAGGGATGAATTGGTAGAAATGAAAAAAGATATTGATGAAATCAAATCCCTACTTAAGGAGTTTTTAAATGGATCCAAGTAAAATTGAACTAGAAAATTTAAGCAAGAGTTTTGAGTACTTTAAACTTGCTGCAGAAATTGACGAATGTGAGTCTATTGAAAGACTTAGAAATCTTGCAAAGTCTTACATAAAATTATACATGAAACAACAAGAGGTTGTTTCTGCTATGGGTTTATCTGGACTATAAATATTTAAAACCCTCATTATAAAATGGCAGTCTATACCTCCAATATCTTAGTAAATACTGATACTGATTTTACTCAGGTTTTTACTTTAGAAAATGCTGATACTAATTCTGCACTCAATTTGGCTGGATTCCAGGTAAAATCTCAAATGAGAAAACACCCCAGTTCGAGCGGTGTTACAACATTTACCTCATCAATTCTTAGTGCTGCTGCTGGACAAATTCAAATTGGATTGTCCACATCACAAACAGCAGATCTTAAAGAGGGTAGATATTTGTATGATGTTGTCATTACGGATACTTCTTCCGTAATGACAAGAGTTGTTGAAGGCACTGCACTGGTAAGCAAGGGAGTTACTCGCTAATGGCAACCATTAAAGTTAGGGTAGGTCAAAAGAACGGTGTTAAAGTTGTAGCATCAAATACATCAGTTTCTATATCAGCAGTTGGTAGTGCAAGTGATGTTGATACGGGTGCAAGAGCTACCAATACCTTCCTAATGTACGATGGAACTGAGTATATTCATGTTGATGCATCACAAATAATGGATTTGGCTGATACCGTAGATAATGATACAATTGATTATGGTAGTTTTTAAGTAATTTTTTAACTAAATACATAAAAAGGTAATACTGAAAAATGGCCGCACCTGTTTTAAAGTTTAAAAGGGGAAATCTAACTGATTTACCCTCACTGGCAGTCGGTGAACCAGGTTTTACAATTGATAAGTTTGATCTTTATCTTGGCAGCAGTTCTGGAAACCAATTTGTTGGAAGTGGTAGATTCTGGTCCACAGAAACTGCATCGGCAGGTAGCGCCGTAAATATCTTCGAAGCTACTGCCAACGGAACAAATAAAATCTCTCTGAAGGCACCCACAAGCATTGCTTCAGATATTGAGTTTATTTTCCCATCAGTTCAGGGTGCAGTATCTTCGGTACTGACCAACGATGGATCTGGAAATTTAAGTTGGGCTAGTGGATCAGCAAACCCGATATTTACTGGTATTGCAACATTCAATACACTTCAGGTAGATGTCAATAGCACAGTAACTGTCTCTGGTATTACCACATTTGAAAGTACGGCAGATAATACTTTAGGTGATGTTAATACTGGTGCAGTTCAGATTGATGGTGGCGTTGGTATTGCCAAGAACGTCACAGTTGGTGCTGCACTTTCTGTAACTGGAGATGCTTACGTTGTCGGTCTCTCAACATTTGAAGGTGCAGTAGAATTCAGAGGTGGAACAATTAACCTCGGTGATTCTGCTAATGATAATATCGTCCTTGGTGGTGAAATTAATTCCAATGTTATTCCAAATACTGATGATGCATTTGACTTAGGTTCATCATCTCAGCAATGGAGACACCTTTTCATTGATGGCACTGCAGAAATTGATGATCTGAATGTATCTGGTATTGCAACTATTACCGATGTTAACGTTGGTGGTGCTGCAACAGTCAGTGGTGCATTGGATGTTAATGGTGGTGCCAATATCTCTGGTGGAGAAGTCACACTTTCATCTGCTACAGTTTCTGACCTGACTGCTGGTCGTGTTGTTCTTGCTGGAACATCTGGAGCTCTCCAAGATGATGCAAGTTTAACTTATACTGATGCAGATGGTCTTACTGTTGCCAATAGTGGAATTAATGTTACAGGAGTTTCCACGTTCTCGACAAATGTAGTCGTTGGTGGAGACATCCGCGTAAATGGCAATGACATTCAAGCATCTGATGGCAATGCCAATATTACTCTCACTTCAAATACTTTAACCACGTTTGCTGGTGATATTAAAGTCACTGGTAATGACATCCAAGACAGTGGTGGATCGGCTGCTCTTACTTTTGATGGTTCCACAAATGTAACGGCAAATAATAATCTTACTGTTACTGGAACTCTTACGGCAAATGGTGCTGTTGATCTTGGAAATGCAGTTACTGACACCATTACTGCTACTGGACGTTTTGATAGCAGCCTGATTCCTCTTAGTGATGATGCTGTTGACCTTGGAACCTCTGGCAATCAGTGGAGACATCTTTTCATTGATGGTACTGCAGAAATTGATGCCCTTAACGTATCTGGTGTTGGTACTGTTGCAACTGTTCGTACCGGAACCATTCAGGCAAGTGATGGTACATCAGCAATTACAATTGCTGACAGCACTGGAAATGTTACACTTAACGGAAGTCTGACGGTTCTGGGATCTCAAACCGTTGTCAACACCGAAACCTTAAAGGTTGAGGACTCCCTGATTGAAATTGGACTTGTCAATAGTGGTGGTGATCTGATTGCACCTACCACAGATGCAGACATTGATGTTGGTACAATTTTCCACTACTTTGTAAATAGTGCTGCCAAGAAAGCAGCAGTGTTCTGGGATGACTCTGAGCAGAGAATCGGTATTGGTTCTGATGTATCAGAATCGACAAGCGTGTTGACAATTGCACATTACGCAGACATTCAAGTCAAAGGTCTTTGGGTAACTGACTGTGCTGGAACTTCACAGGTTATTTCCTGTACTGGTAGCACAAGAAACTTGGAAAATATCACCGTAGATGGTGGAACATTTGTCTGATAACTTTTAAACAACTTATAAATACAGGTGGGATAATCCCACCTTTTTTTGTATCCAATTATGAATGAAACTGATTATAGGTCTTTAATTTTAGTTTATCAACAAAAATCGGCAGATTTACTTTCTCAGGTTGTAGCTTTTGAAGCAAAGTTGATGGTTCTAAATCAAAAGTTTGAAGAGCAATCTAAAGAAGTAATTGGACTAAAAAAAGAGGTGGAAAGTTTAAAAACAAAAAGTAAAAAAACACAACCAAAGACTGTTATAGACGCTGAGGGATTCTAATGGCAAAACCAGCAACACGCCAACAATTGATTGATTATTGTTTGAGGCGTTTGGGTGCACCAGTATTAGAAATTAACGTCGATGATGACCAAATCGATGATTTGGTTGATGATGCTTTACAATACTTTCAAGAAAGACACTTTGATGGTGTTGAAAGAATGTATTTGAAGTATAAGATTACTCAAGAAGATATAAACAGAGGACAGGCGAAGAATACCACAGGTGTTGGGATTGTTACAACAAGTGCAACATCAACAACTATTAGTGGATATGGAACTACCACATCCAATTTCTATGAAACTTCTAATTTTATTCAAGTTCCAGACTCTGTTATTGGAGTAGAAAAAATATTCAAGTTTGATACTAGTTCTATTTCTGGTGGAATGTTCAGTATCAAATATCAATTGTTCTTAAATGATTTGTACTATTTCAACTCAGTTGAACTCTTACAATATGCAATGACCAAAACTTATTTGGAAGATATTGATTTTCTTTTAACAACTGATAAGCAAATACGATTTAACAAAAGACAAGATAGATTATATTTGGACATAGATTGGGGATCACAAACTGTAGATGACTTTATTGTAATTGACTGCTACAGAGCGTTGGATCCTACAGCGTTTAGTGGGGTTTATAACGATAGCTTCCTCAAGAAATATTTAACCTCCCTGATTAAGAGACAATGGGGTCAAAACTTAATTAAATTTGGTGGAGTTAAACTTCCTGGAGGAATTGAACTCAATGGTCGTCAATTATATGACGACGCTGAAAAAGAGTTAGCAGAACTCCAGTCAAGAATGTCAATGGACTATGAACTTCCCCCTTACGACTTTATTGGATAATGGCATTAAATCCCTTCTTCTTACAAGGTTCTCGTGGAGAACAAAATCTCATTCAGGATCTCATCAATGAGCAATTGAAAATATATGGTATTGAGGTAACTTATATACCAAGAAAATTTGTCAGAAAACAAACTATCATCGAAGAGATACAATCATCAAAATTTGATGACAACTTTTTGATTGAGGCGTATTTGAACAATTATGATGGTTACAGTGGTGCTGGCGACATCATGACCAAATTTGGTGTAAGCATCAGAGATGAAGTTAGTTTAGTTATATCTAAAGAAAGGTTTGAAGATTTTATTGCAGTTTTTCTTGAAGGAGAAAATGATGATGAAATCACAGTCTCGTCAAGACCAAGAGAAGGTGATTTAATTTATTTCCCACTAGGACAAAGATTATTTGAAGTAAAATTCGTAGAGCATGAAAGTCCCTTCTATCAGTTGGGAAAAAATTATGTGTACGAACTTCAATGTGAACTCTTCGAATACGAAGATGAGGTTATTGACACAAGTATTGAAGACATTGACAAAACTATTGAGGATCAGGGTTATATTATCGATCTAACCTTGTTTGGTACTGGAACTCGTGCTACTGCAACTTCGACTGTTGGAACGGGTTATATTCAACAAATATTCCTCAACAATGATGGATCGGGATATACATCAACTCCAGTAGTTACAATCTCTGGACCTACTGATCCTGATGGCAATTCAGTGAGTACGGGAACTACAGCAACTGCTGTAGCAATTACTACTACAAAAAATAGCGTAACTTCCATCTCCCAAATATTACTAACCCATGCTGGTCTTGGATATACTGGTGCTGCACCTACAATTACCATTACTGGTGGCGGAGGATCTGGTGCTGCAGCAACTTGCGGTATCATAACCGATAAGAGAGGTGTTGTTAAACTAACTGTTACTGATGGTGGCGTTGGTTACAGCACTGTTCCACCAGTAACAATTTCTTCAGCATCATTGTCACCAAATATAAATGCTGTAGCAAATGCTGTTGTCAGTGCTGCTGGAACTATTAGTTCTCTTAGAATTGTAAATGCTGGAGTTGGGTATCTTGCATCTGCTCCAACAGTTACAATTGGTGCTGCAGCAACTGTTGGTGTAGGAACTTACTGGTTCAATGAATTGGTCACTGGTGGAGAATCTGGCACTAGTGCTAGAGTTAAGAATTGGGATGCTGATACCAATATTCTACAGGTTGGAATTATTACAGGAAGATTCCGTGCAGGTGAGACCATCACTGGCTCCAAATCTTCTGCAGTGTATGATATTAAAACTGTGGGAACTGCTAATACTGTAACTGATAAATACCAACAAAACGACGAGATAGAGGATTCTTCAGATCTCATCTTAGATTTTACTGAATCCAACCCATTTGGTACATATTAATGTTAGGAACTTACTTTTACCACGAGATCATTAGAAAAACCATTATTGGTTTTGGAACTCTTTTTAATCAAATTAGTATCAAGCATAAAGATGCTGATGGGAACATCATTAATGATCAGAGAGTTAGTTTGGCATATGGACCAAAGCAAAAGTTTCTTGCACGTCTTGATCAGCAGGCAAATTTAAATAAGGCAGTTCAGATAACCTTGCCAAGGATGTCATTTGAGATGACATCATTAGAATATGACCCAACTAGAAAGTCTGGTATAACACAGACATTCAAGGCGGTAACTGGCACAACAATGAAGAAAGTTTACATGCCAGTTCCATATAATATTGGTTTTGATCTTTCAATTATGTGCAAATTGAACGATGATGCTTTACAAATCATTGAACAAATTTTGCCATTTTTCCAACCATCTTTCAATCTTACAATTAATCTAATTGATTCTATTGGTGAGAAAAGAGATATTCCAATTGTTCTGAATAATATATCGTTCCAAGATGACTATGAGGGTGATTTTTCAAGTAGAAGAGCTTTGATTTATACTCTCAAGTTCACGGCAAAAACTTATCTCTTTGGTGCAATCGCAGACAATCCAGAAGGTCTCATTAAGAAAGTTCAGGTTGATACTTATGCTTCAACTGACAGAACTACTGCAAGAAGAGAAATGAGATATGTGGTTACTCCAAGAGCAAAGACTGATTATAACAACGATAACACCGGTGATCTAACGTCTACAATTACTTCATCAGACACTCTGATCCCTGTTGTAGACAGTTCTGGATTTAGTGTCGGGAATAGAATTATCATTGACAATGAAATCATGTATGTTGAAGCAATCCCATCTGGAACTCAACTTTATGTCCAGAGAGGATATGAATCAACAACTCAGGTTGAGCACCTTAAGGATGCAAACATCAATCTTCTCACGACTGCAGACGATGCACTGATTGAACCAGACGATGACTTTGGTTTCAATGAGTCCTTCACATATTTTAGTGATGGAAAAGACTATAGCCCAACACGCCAAATTGATATTTGATAACTTATGTCAGATTTTGATGCTATTGACCAAGCCCTCAATGTAGAGAGTAGTATTGTTGAGGTTGAAAAACCTGGAGCGATACAGAAACCGGAGGAAAAAAATGATATTAAGAAAGACTATGAATACACCCGTGCTAACTTATATTCTTTGATTGAAAAGGGGCAAGAGGCAATCAATGGGATTATGGAATTGGCAGGTGAGGGTGGAAGCCCTAGAGCATATGAAGTTGCAGGTCAGTTAATTAAAAGTGTTGCAGATACCACAGATAAATTAATTGATTTGCAGAAAAAACTTAAGGACGTTGAAGAAGAGACCGTTAAAACAACAAATAATGTTACCAACAATGCGGTATTTGTCGGATCAACATCAGATTTGTCCAAGTTACTTAAGCAAGGTTTTCTAAATAGTAATGATAAAAACTAACTGATAATGAAAAGTAATTCTTGTAAAAAAGGATACTATTATTGTTTCACTTCGAAGAAGTGTAAGAAGATTCCTATGGGATGGCACATCATGCCTTCCACTGGGCGTCTAATAAAAGACGATGAGAACGGTGAAGAGGAAACCGAATCTAAGAAGAACGGAAATGGCACTAGCAATGGTAGCAGCAGTCCTTCTAATGGTAGTAATGGTTCCTCCGTTAGTGAGGGAAGAAGATGGAGTGAAAAATACAAAAGATCAATCGATTGCGACAATCCAAAAGGATTCTCTCAAAGAGCACACTGTCAAGGAAGAAAAGTGAACGAAGCAAAGGAAAAGGGAGACCACGAAGTATCGATGGCACATTCTCAGTTGAAAAAAACTGAGAGAAATATTAAGTTACTTCGCAAAGTACTTGGTAAGAAAGAAAAGAACATTCCAGCTTGGGTCCAAGCAAAAATTACGGACACCGAGCATAATATGGATGCTGCGGCAGGTTATATGGATGAAGCAAAACGTGATGGAAAGTCTGCTAAAGATCCAGGATATTCACTTCGTGATTGGTTTAAAGGTGATGGTTGGGTTCAAGTAAGTGGAAAGTATAAGGGAAAACCTTGTGCTAAACAACCTGGTCAAACAACTAAACCATTCTGTCGTGATGCAGACGATGCTGCAGCAATGAGTAAGGATGAAAAGAAAAGAAGAACTGCAAAGAAACGTAGAGAAGATCCAGATGCAGAAAGAAGTGGTAAAGCACAAATAGTGTCTGCATCATATTCAAATTGGAGAGATAAATTAGATCAACTCAATGAGAGGAAAGATGCTTGCTATCATAAAGTCAAGTCACGTTATAAGATTTGGCCAAGTGCATATGCATCCGGTGCATTAGTTAAGTGTCGTAAAGTTGGCGCTGCCAACTGGGGAAATAGCACCAATGAAGGATATGAGTATTCCAACTGGAGAGATGATTTCCAACCTCTAGAAATTGAAACAGTGGATTTGATTAAACCAGATCCAATTAATGAGGCATCAAAAAAGTGTTGGAAGGGTTATAGGAAAACAGGAACACAAACATTATTTGGAAAAACTTACAATCGATGTGTTAAGGAGGAAGAATATTCAAACTGGAGAGAAGAACTTGATGAGGATTGGCAGAAAGTCAATCGTCAAGATAAAACTGATGGTTTAAGTCAAAAAGCAGTTGATGCTTATCGTCGTGAGAACCGAGGTTCAAAACTTCAAACTGCTGTGACTGGTGATCCAGAACCAGGTAGTAAAGATGCCAAACGCAGAAAGTCCTTCTGCGCTCGTTCTGATGGTCAGAGAAAAATGCATAATATTGATTGCTCTGCCACACCAGACAAACCAGTCTGCAAAGCCCGCCGTCGTTGGAAGTGCTGATCAATGAAAAGTTTTCAACAGTTTTTACAAGAAAGTATCACCATCAATGGTGATTTCAATGGAACCCTAAACGTGGGTGGTTCCCAACCAGAACAAGCACAAGAATCTTTCTTTGCTGATGTTGTCTGGGAAGGAAAGATGTATCGTCTGGAAGTAGAAGGTGCAATGCTTTCCAAGAATGAATTGGCAGAACAAATTCAAGGAGAGTATCCTGGAGCGATTGTTCATAACATTTATCCCTCTCAGGTAAATACTTCAAGAATCAAAAACTCGCAAAGATATCAACCAGAAAAATTAACTTGGACTGATTAATTATGGCTCAGTGGAATAAGAACACACAAGACTTCCTAAACCAGGAGAGAAGTCTCTTTGAGGTTTATAATATCGCAGATCACTGGGGAAACCAGACTGACTGGAGACCTCAGTTTTCCGACAATAACAGACTAAAGGTTGCTCCTTTCCAAACAGTTTTCT
>Ga0222714_10001955_pt1 | contig 22575 bp, 32 predicted proteins | sample C33_3DmetaG_FD_165048 | JGI IMG/M metagenome (GOLD analysis project Ga0222714, IMG submission 165048) | Estuarine water microbial communities from San Francisco Bay, California, United States - C33_3D | ecosystem: Environmental > Aquatic > Marine > Unclassified | place: USA: California...
TTTACGAATAGTACGTTCTCTTCGATAGATCCCTGCTTGTCAAGACGAGAGATGATGCTATCAAAGTCAGCAAGAGTAGTTGGGTTACCACCACCCCATACGTTACCTCTGTTGTTCACAACGTAGAAGATACCTTCAGAACCCTTGTTACCAACTTGAGAGTTAGCAGTTTGAGTTGCTACACCTGAACCAGACTCAGCAGGAACTGCTTCGATCATTGCAGTCTCAAGGTAGTCCTCGAAACGTAGACGAGTCTCGTGCTCAGACTTCAAATACCAAAGGTATCCAGTAGCACCGTTCTCAGTAGTTACTTCTACCCATCCAATCTGAGCCATGTCGGAACCAGATACAGCGTACTTGTCCTTGATGATGATTGGAGAGTTGTCGAAGATTTCGTCTTCAGCCTCCAAAGAACCGATCATTCCTATAGTACCTTTCTTAAATTCAGAACCGTAGATCCAAACAGAAAGAGGGTTAGTTCCAGGGAAAGTCTGTCCTCCACCTTCGTAGTAAGCCACATCAAATGTACCTGCGGTAGTGTTTACAGCAGTAACGATACCCTTGTTAGAAAGACCTGTAGAGTTTTCAGAAATGAATACAGTCTGACCAACACGGATTGCAATTCCACTTACGTTAGAATCGTTTACAGTGATAGTAGCGGTGTCAGCAGCAGCAGCTGCGTTAGAATCACAGTTTACATACTTGGTATGCAAACGACCTTGCTCAGCCCACTTGATCATGTCAGAGTTAGACGGCATCTCAGCACCTACCATTCGAAGGAATGAAGCTACTGTTCTGTTACCATAACGCTCGAATTCTTTCTCATAAGTATCAGGAAGATACTGGTTCAAGAAGTCAAAGTTGGTAATGTAATTAGTTGATAAAGGGACTTGTTCAGCACTTGGCTGCAACTGATATCCCGGGCTTGATAATACTGCCATTGTTTTGTTTTGTTTTTAGTTATTACATTTTTTTAATACTGCGGATTTTTAGACCCTTTCCAGAATCTGGAGCAACCGCCCTCACCTGCATTCCTCCCTTAGTAGCAACCTCTGGAGCTCTACGCTCAGACATGTTTATATTTTTGGTCTTACGTAAAACGTCATCAGTAGCATCCGCTTGGCCTTGCTCATAAAAGAACTTGGCAAACTTCTCAGGATTCATAGCGATAGACAAAGACCTATGGTATCCAGCTGCATCCTTAATCAAACCACTTTCATCCAAGAACTTATTAACAAAGTTCATTGGACTAGACTGAATTGACTTTAGTTCAGCAGCAGATGCCGGAGCAAACACAATCTTCTTTTCGTTGACATCGAACTCAAATCCTTTAAAGTCTTTACTAAAGACCTCATCTGTTTTTTGGTCGAACCATCTACGCTTTCGATCACTCTCCTCCTGTACAGTCTTTGACTGTTTTGTATATTGACGATAGGCTTCAAACTCCTCCTTCTCTTCCTGAGACAAGCCCATTCCACTTGACTCAAGTGGGAACTTATATTTCTCTTTCTGAGAGTTGAAGTAATTCTTCGCCTCGGCAATAGCCTTCTTTCTTGCAATCTTTGTACGCTTAATCTTTGACTCCTCATCCAAGTCCTCATCGAAGGTATACTCCTCCATTAAGACATCGATATCCTCAGCGTCAAGATTCTGCTGTGTATCTGCAAGGTACTCTCTAAGCAAGGTGTCTGGGTCCATAGCATCGTAATCCTTCTTGAGTTTCACGAAGTCATCGAAGCCACGCCCAGTCTCCTTCTTATAATTCAAATAAGCAGCGACATCCTCAGGCAACTCTTCATTGCTCTGTCTCTGTTCCATCAACTCATCAAATGAGTTTATCTGCTTATTGTATCTCTTACCAATATATGAAAGAACTTTTTCTTCCGATAGCTCATCCTCTTCAAGCTGACTATCTTGAACTGCATTGTCAATATTAGAAGTATCCAAGCCAACTTGTACTTCACCGTTGATTTCCCTTTCATGTTTTTCAAGAAGCTCTTGTTCAACTTCCTGCATGCTCTTTGGCTCAACTGCATCTAGTGATCTTACTTTGATTTCCATTTAATTAAATTTTATGTTTACAAATTTATAGATTTTTTTTTATCGTGGCTCAAACTCTGCCATGTCAAATCCATCAAGCGTATCCTCGTTAGACTCAAAGCTTAATGGAGGTAGATTATTCTTGCGCTGATTAATCAATTTAGACTGCTCAGTATTCTGCTGGCTTATTCTCTTAGCCTTTGCGTCCTCCTTCATCTTCTCACGATCAGCAAGAGATATCTCCTTAACACCAGCGATCTGCATCTGATAGTTAAACTCTTCAGCCATCAACATTCTCTTAAGCTCAGCCTCAGCCTTTAACCTCTCAATATCGAATGCCACCTCCGCCTGCTTGAACTGCATCTTAGCCTGAGCCTCCAACTGAATCTTCTGCATAGCAGTCTGTGCTGCTAGTTCCTGAGACTGCATCTGCTGCATTGCTGCCATCTCCTGCTTCTGCATAGCCATCTTATCCTCACGCTCCTGCTTCTTAACTCTCTTGAGTTTCAACAACTGGTTCGCTAACTTTAGATTCTTAATCTCTCTGATGTCAATAGCATCCTCAAGGTTAATGTCACCCTTCGCCAATGCCACCTGAATGTTCTGCTCAAGTTGTGCCTTCTGCTCTTCGTCTGGAGAAATCTCAATGAAGATACCAAAGTCGTAGATGTACAAATCCTTAATGTCATTCAATATAGACACGTTGTACTTTCCAATCTTATTTGCAAAGTCATCCTTAAAGTCAGCATACTGCAAGATATCAGCCACACGATACGTAAGTGCCTCAGCAAGTGAACGATAGATAAATAGACCACTCTCAAGGATGTGTCTAGTAGCAGTGTTCGAGTTAAGTGCCGCTAGTTTTTGTACACCAACCAATGCATTTGGATCAGGAGTAGAACCATCTCTTGCTTCGTTCAGTCCAGTTACAGACCGAATCATGTCAAGGTAGTGGTTGTAGTTAGCAATAAGCATCTGAGTCTTAGACGCTCCTGAGTTGGATGTCAGCTGCTGGATAGGTACCCTAGCATTGTTGAACTCACCATCCTGAGTGTAACTACGTCCAATAACACTACCAGTCTGGAAGTATAGTCTCAACGCATCCTCAGGGTTGTATGCCGCACCTGTGCCCAAGTCAACCTCATTCAATCCATCAGCATCAATGAAGACACCATCAGGAACTGTACGGGCAATAACCTGCTGTAGCTTTAAGTGAGTCAACTGAATCAAGTCAGCAAAAGGAATCATCCTTCTAACCAACGACTCAATAACACCCTTATACATTCGTGGTGCTACTGCAACGTAGTTAGGCAATGCATGCTGAGAAGAAGACTTTGGTCTCACCATGTTCTCAGATAGTTGCCACTTCAATAAGAAGTTGGTGCCCATCACCATTACACCATCATACCATACGTCAATGGTCTTCTCAAGCTTTTCAAACTTACCATCCTCCATCATCTCTAATGGAGGGTTAAACTGATCGTCCTTCTCAATTACTCTAGTAGATCCGTTCTCAAGAATCTTCTTCTTATAGACCATCTTCTTTGTGGTCTTATAATTGAAGTACATCAAAGTACAGGTATCTTGATAGAACAAACTGTTCTCGTAAAATCTAGCAGTGTTGTAGTAATCGTACCAGCTCTGAGAGTATTTGGATATTTCATCCAAGTCCTCACGAGTAAGGGTAGGGTCAATCTTCAACAGCTCAGTCATTGGTACAGTCTTAATCTCACCCCAGTAGAAGCAGTCTTGGAAGAATGGATCTTCTGTGTAGCTATACACCACGTTAGCAGGGTCAACATAAGACACCTGTACGCCAGCACCTGGCAAGAACTCATGCTTAGCAATACCAATACCTAACACAGTCAAGTCGTAGTCAATACGCTTGCGTGTATCCTGGTAGTGGTTCTCATCAAGGATAGTGTTAATCGCTTCTTCTTCGGCAATCTCAATAGCAGGCTTATACTTAAGCTGCATGTATAATGATAGTTCCTCATCAGTCTGAGGCAACTCCTCTGGGTTAGTCACAAATGGATCAACACCAGTTTCATTCTGTATCTTTAGCAACAGATCCTTAGCAAGCATCTGGCTCTCAATCATGTCCTGATACTTACTTCTCTTTGCCTGAGACATTGCATCCTGTGCGTATGCCTTTACCTTAAAGAGTCTATCGCTCATGCCATTGACAACAATGTCAACGAACTTAGGAAGGATAGGTACTGGAGTCCAGTCAAGGTTTAGATAAGATAAGTCACCATCAATGGCCAGCTCATTCTTATATTTCTGAACGGATTGTTCACCTCTTGCGTACAAACGCAGTCGGTTAAACTCACCCCATTGATTATAGTATCTACATTGACTGCCATCCTTTCTGAACCATTCGTACTGAATAGCCTGACCAATTTGAAGGCCATACTCTGGAGTTGCCTTCTCAGCATCAGATACAAACTGGCTTGGAAATGCAGTTGAAGATATATTAATTACGACATCTTTCATCTAATAATTTGACTTTGATTTCCAGTGTTAGCGTACTTTGCGAAATTAACACTAATTTTCGACTCTTTTTTCTCCGGTAAATATACGTGTTTTTGATTTGCCATTATAGCTAAGCCTGAACTGATTGACGCATCGTGCTTTGTTCTATCATTAATGTCAAACTTTGCCCAGTCCTCAAGCGTCCTAGTGAACGGCATTGTGCCTATTTCATCTGATGATCTATACGTGCTGGCTAAATCAAACCCTACAAACTTCTCAATGTAAGACTCAATAGCTGATGCATGTGACTGCTTCACCTCCTCAGAGGAGTTAGGTATACCACCTAGTTCTCGCTCTGTCTTGCTAAGCTTATTCAATGTGCGGTCAGGTCTATTCATGCTGAATGCCCTGTACCCTCTATTCTTAAAGTGATATAATATACGAGCTTTATTGTTCTCCGCAAGCATAGGCATACCATAAAACACACAGGCCATCAAAACTTCCTCAAAGAATATCTCCGCTGTCTGCGGTCTTGCAATATACTCCAAGAAGAACTGGTTAACAGGAGCATCGTCCATGTGGTACTTAGTCATACCATGAAGTGCGCCATTAGATCCACGTCCTCCAACTACTGCTGATATATCATAGGGGTCACATCCAAACGAACCCAGGTGCTCATTGCCTGGGTACTTCACTCCATTCCTTATTTGAACATTGTTCTGCAAATACAATGGTGGTACCCAGCTAATTAAGAACCTGCCCCTAGAGTCAGGTGTCCATATCACCTTACTGTCCTTGATGCCATCCTTCCAGTGAAACGACCCACGTGTCACCATCTGCCCCTCAATACCTGAATCGTTGTAGTCAATCTGCTGGTAAATCTTGGTAAGGTTAAAGATAGATGACTTGCTCTCATCACGGAATGCATGCGACTCCGTGCGTGGGAACTGACGATAGAACTCGTTGAGTGCATCAGCGTCATTCTTTAATGACTCCACCTCAGCCTCCCAGTAGTCTACCGCACCATTCTTTATCATCTGCCCATCAACACCAAGAATAGGAGTAACAGGCTTTCGAACCACAGGCATGCCATACCTATCGATAAAGCCCTCCATGTTCCACTCCATCGGTATAAACAATGAGTATAGACCGCTCTTAGTTTGTCCATTCGCATTTCTAGTTAATACATTTGAGTCATCATATAGTTTCTTGTAGTTGTCCCCACCCTTGCTCAACGCATTCGATGTAGACCCCATCATGCACTTGCCAATAATCTTGCTACCCACCCTGAGACAGGTCTTAGTTACTCGCCAGTTGTTCAAAATATTATTTGGCTTAGTCCACTTAGCACTATTCATACTTATCGTAAAGTCAGATAAAATAAGCTTACGCTCGTCATCATTATCTGCATCTACTTGTATACCAACGTACTCGCCTTTATCTAGATACTCAACAGATACCTTATTCCTTCTTCCCGTAGAAATAGGATCATAACCTTCAAATGATTTCTTTTCAGTTATTAATGGAATCCTAGAAAGTTCTCCAGATAAACTTATCCTGTATACTTCTGTATTAAAATTTGACTTATAATTCTTTACATTACTGCAACTTATTCCACAAGAAAGAGCTAACATTCTAATCTGTTCGATTAAATCTTTTTTACTCATTCCTATTGAAATCATATTCTTTTTCTTATCTGAGTATCCATCAGTCTCAATAATCCCAGCAAGAAGTTGAAGTCTAGATTCAATAGATGACTTCATGTACTGATCAGGAATATACTTGTTATTGTATACACCAATCTTTCTAAGTTCTGAATTAATTCCTTTAAATCTAAATTCTACTATTTTATCAGACGTACTTTTCTTAAAATCAAAATCAATACCTTTCATTTCAGCAATCCTTCCTAGGTAATGCAATATTTCAGGCTCCTCTTCTTTGTTTACAAGTATAGTAAACTCTTGTTTTCTACCATCTCCAAGCCATAGTCCTAACAGATATGGCGGTATGCCATCATAGTTATCTGCCATTTCAATACCCTTTGATGTAACTCTTGTTAGATGTTGCTTCACAAACTTTGATTTAGACATGTACTCCTCTGGAGTCATTATCACCTCTTCATGTCGATGAGCATTATTTCTAGAATTAAACATGTACCGATTGAATACAAGTCTATGGTTTTTTGTAACGATGTAGTCTTCTCCGTAAGGCTGCTTAACCAAGTATCGGTCTGTTACACCATCAACTCGCTTCATAACTGTCTTTATCTTTCCTCCTTCAACCATTACTTTGTCACCAACATTAATATCCCTTATTGGTTTAAACGTAAAGTCAGCCATCAACAGATTGGTATCTGGAGCATAGCATTCATCATGTGCCAAGAATAGTAACTTCTCACCATCGTAAGAGTTCTCCTCAGTGTTCTTCCAGTCAATAGTGGTATCAAGACCAATCACCTCAGTGTCAGAGGCATTGGCCATGTTCTTCTTAGTAATCTTAGATGCAGGTACACGGTACGCAAGCTCAGTCTTTGGCTTGTCCATACCATCCATGATAGGTCTGAAGAAGAATGGTAGCCTACTATTTATTGGGACCACCTTGTCAGTGAACATCTTCTTAGCATCAGCACCTGTCTTAGACAGGATACCAACACGAGAGTCACGAGCAAGAGTGGCTATGTTCACGCACTCAGATGATGACATGAATGAGAACCCTGAGCGTCTAATCTTTAGGTATATCATACCAAATGACCTAGTGTCTGCTCTGCATGCCTCCCAGAATATAAAGAATATGCGGTTAGCCTCACGGTAGTCTGCGTATCCAACGTCAATGCTAGACCACTGCAAGTACATATAATGAGACCCTGTGATGTATGTTGGCTCACCATTGTTCATGAACCACATTCCATCCTCACGCCTATCAAACTCTGTCTCAATGTAGTCCACCCACCTGTCCTTAAACTCAGCAGGCATCTCATTCCAGTGAAAGATTGACTGTATCTTTGATAACTCCTTTGGCAAATCTTGCCTCTCCCAGTACTGATCCCTGATGTTCTTGCTCCTTGAAAAGCAATCTTTAGGTGCCTTAGGCAACGCAATATTCAGCCCTGAGATATTTATGATATCACCTATCTCTCCAGTCCTAGATATAACCACCATGTCGTACTGCTCATTGTAGCCGTACATCCATGTCCTCCCACTGTTCTTTTTATTTAAAGAGTTCTGTGGGACGTGATCCTTAACGATTCGATATAGACCTTCGCTCTGCAAATCCTTGTTTGGTTTCTGTTCTGTTCACTCCCTTGTCCAACATCTCAAGAGCCTCACGCTCAGCCTCTATCCTATTGAGAATCTCAAACGCATCAAAGATGGCTAACTTCTTTGTCGCTGCGGCATTCTTTAATCTGTCAGCAGACAACTCATCGTCATCCTCATGCTTAATGATGGCCTCCTTGGCAACCTTAATTAGTTGCTCTACAGCCTGGTGCCCTGCCTCAATTATCTTTAACTTAATTTCTTTAGGGTCTCTCATAGCTTTATAGTTATCTGATGGTCAAACATCCTATATAACTTCTCCCCATCTACATCAAACTCATACTCACTGTCTGGCTTGAAGCATACCTTGTCACCTGTACGAATACCTTGAGATAGGAGATATGCATTAGGGTAGCGCATAATTCCCATGAGAGGTTCATGGGAGAATGGCTTCTTAATGTACGATTCAATTGCTGGGATAGGCTTAACAAAGCAGTAGCGGTCATAGGTATACCAAATATCGCCTCTGCGATATAGGTAGAATTGGTCAGGCTCTATGAAGAACTTATCGTCTCTAAAAAATGACCGACCACTCTTACGTCTACCTCTAATGTCATTGTAGAACTTAAATGCATTGTGGTGTACTAATAGTGTATCACCCTGCTGCACAGGACCATCGTATCCATAGGGCACCTCAATCACCTCAGCATATCTGTTGGAGAACTTGTGGTCCTCCTCTGATGTGTTGACAATGAACTCAATGCCACCAATATCCTTGGTGTTGTTGTATCGCTCACCATTTATTGGCTTCACGATAAAATCAAATGGGGACTGCATTAGTAGTTTATATTGTATTCAATTGCAACAGGCATAGTGTAGTTAAACTCCTTCCAGAGAACTACTTCCTGCTTCTCGTTGATAATATAAATTCTAATTGCTCCGGTGTCTATGGTGAACTTAATGAGATGAATCTCATGGCTATCACCAAGCACCTTCTGCCCTACGATGTAGTGCATGGAGCTACCCTTATAGTCTGGTCCTACTGATATTTTTCTTATGTCCATTAGATTAAATTTTACTAGGCAAGATTATGGAGTATATACCACTCCTAGTTGTCCTGTCCCTGTGATTCGATACACGTTGCCTGCCACAAGACCACCTGCTAGTGCCGCTGTGTTGTTAGCGTATACAGGTACAGATGGTAGAGGCATTGATAGAATGCTGCCCACAGTAAAGTTCTTAGTCTTATTGCTGTCCTCAGCATCAGTACCAATTAACTTATCATTGTAGGATACTGAATTGTCAGTTGCGTATGAGTTAATAGTTGCCATGATTATTCTGCGTTTACGATTGGCTCAGGTTCAGGTTGTGGAGGCACTGGTGGTACATAGTCACCTGTGATGGTTAGGTTCAGTTGACTTGCAACCCAGTCATAGGCATACTCATTTGTCTGCCATGCTTGATAGTCCTCTCCAGTCATAGTTAGATTCCCTTGAGCAAGTTGCTGTTGAGCATCACTCAAGATAGAATAATAAAATGTTCCTGAAGTACTTAGATTGTCATTAATGCAATATGCATTTAGAATAGTTCCTTCGTCTTGGGTTCCATTTACCCAAATAAATACGGGTTCGATTGTTTTCATTTGTTTATTGTTTATACGTAATTACCTATTAAGTCTACTAATACTCCATTTATTTGTACTCTTACAAGTGCGTTTGCTGTAGCTGCTCCACCTCTAGCGTTACCTAATCTCCAATCAACAGCAGCCGTTTGTGTACCTGCTGTAAGTGTTCCTGTTCTAAATGCTCCATCAACATATAATCTTGCTCCAACATCCGTTGTCGTTCCAATCAGCACGTTGCCGGTGGAGGTTATGCGCATTCGTTCGTGAGTAGATAGGTTTACATTATCTGTATTTGAAACGGCTATAATAAAATCGCCAGTTCTACCCGCTCCAGATGTTTGAATAGCACCAAAAGCAACAGGAACAAATCCAGCACCTGAACCATTATCTAATCTGCTTCCATATATAGCATATTGTCCTGAAGTGCCTGTTCTATTTTCTGAAATAAATTGAGCATCTGTCCCACTTGTTGTTGCATCTCTTCTTGATATAACAACATTAGCCGTCACACTACTCGAAAAGGTAGCAGGTCTATCAACTACAAACGAACCTGTTCCTGTGTTGTCACTAAATCTTAGATTAGCACCATTTAGGTACATATCCCATTGATTAGTTCCACTTGCTCCATAAACTCTTAATCCACTTCCACCTGTACTACTAAAAGTTGTTATTCCACTAAACCTCCCAGTCCCGTTAACGTCTAGTTTAAAGCCAGCGTCCGTTGTCGTTCCAATCAGCACGTTGCCGCCTGATAAAACAGATAAATAAGGTAATACTACTAAAGAACTATTAGAGTCGCTAAATCCTATACTAATTCTTCCTCCAGCATTTCCAATATACCCTAAATTATAAGCACTAGTCGTATTTCTTAAAATTATATTATTTGCTCCAGTTGCCCCTAAATCTAAATTAGCGTAAGGACTACTCGTCCCAATCCCAACGTTGCCGCTTGAGGTGATGGTCATACGTGGACTATTTCCAGTAACAAATCTTAAACTTTTAGCAGTAGAATTATAACCACTAATTAAATCTACGCCATTAGTATCGTCAACATAAACTTGAAGTCTTGGCTGATTTGCATCAGTAGTTTGAACGTCAAATAAGTAACCCGCTGCTCCTTGTACAAATGATCTTGCATTAGCCGTCACACTACTTGAAAAGGTAGCTGCGCCTGTGGCTAAAATGTTTAATAAAGATACAGAGCCGTCGTAAGGTTGAATAATTAAAGCACTATGTGAGCTTGTTGAACCTCCTCTTACAGTTAATCCTTCGCCAGTTGCTGACGTGTTATAAATTACCGCTCCATAATTACCACTTGTGGCGTGGCTAACTAATAGTCTACCACTAAACCGCCCAGTTCCGTTAACGTCTAGCTTAAAGCCAGTGTCTGTGGTTGTGCCGACTAGTAGGTTGCCGCCGCTGGTTAGGGTCATCGCTTGGGTAAAACTAATAGCGTTTCCAGCCGTGCCAGATGGGGCTGTATAAAATTGATGCTGGCCGCTTTGTTGCGAATAAAGATTAGCAAAGTTTGTATTTATGTATCTATAAAAACTACCGTCATAATAAGCGTTAGTTCCAAAATATGAATTGTCATTTACACCACCTACAAAAGCATTTTTAATTTGCATTGCGGTTATAACGCCCCACGCGCTAGGTGTTACTCCCAAGCCAAGGTTGCCGTTTGCGTCTAATGTTGCTTTTGTAGTACCATAAGTCCTTAGTTGCAATATGCCAGTAGAACCACCACTTGCATTTATAAAAGCGTTGTTGCCATCTATACCAATTCTTAATGCAGTATTATTTGCAGTTGCACTACTTATAAGTTGCAACAAACTTGCATCAGTTGTACTTTGTATGTCTAACTTATAAGATGGAGTTCCACCAATACCAATATTGGAACTTGCTTCTTGAATTACACTATTCCCAATCGTACTTGTTCCCGTAAACTTAGGCAAGTAGTTAGTCGTCCCCGTTCCAGTTACTGGGTTAGTCAAAGCGTCCTGCTTGTTGTTAAAGGTTGTCCAATCAGCAGCACTCAAAGCACCACGATTAGTAGCACTAGCAGTAGGTACGTTTAAAGTTATTACAGGCGTTGTAGTGCTATTAGCGACTGTACTTGATAGGTCAGTACCACTTGTTCCTAAAGTAAGCGCAGCAACGCTTGTAACAGTCCCTACGCCAGAACCCCCGACAAGAGCAATAGTACCTGAAGCATTAGGCAAAGTATATACCCTACCACCTGGGACATTAGGTGTTATTGCACTCATATCAAATGAGAAATCAATATTGTTTGCTCCATTTATTGATTTGAAGCCAATTATATTAGTCCCAAAGGTATACATTGAGGTGTATCCATTTGTGCCCGTGTTAACTGTTGTGGCGTGCTTAAATCCAAGGAAAGACCCTGAAGTAGGTGCGGCCCCGTTGATGCTAATCTGTGATGCTGCAAAGGCATTAGTCCCTAAATCTACCGCACCAGTTGCGCCTGTATAAGGCACGTAAGTACTTGCAGCAGCTGAGGTTGTTAGGTAAGTATTTGAATCTAAAGATCCATCGCCCTTAACAAACTGACTAGAAGTTCCTCCAAGAACCTGTGCAAGAGTTTTGTTCTCCCACAAACCATTAGACTGCAACTGCAACAACTGACCTGTAACAGGGGAGACTATCTTTACACCTTCATCATTATTTATGTTGCTACCAATCAATGGCCTAACAACAATGTCTCCATTATTTTTAGAGTTAACCGCAGCAGCAACTAAAACGATATTATTAGGCGCAACAGGAGGGGTAGTCTGAAATCCACCTGCAACTGTAGTAGATGCATAAAGTAAAGCACCAGCAGTATATGCACTAGTATCAATTCCTGATAACTCACCAAAGTTTGAAACCTGACCAAATGCTCCATTAGCAATTGTTTCAGATGTAACCCCCATAAAATAACTACTTGGGTAAGTGCCATCAGCCAAGAAAGGAGCAATCAGCAAGTGCCCACTAGCACCATCTGTACCAGCAAATCTTACCGCAGTACCCTTAGGTATGCTTGATCCTGTTGAGTTTTTGACATAGAAATAAGTATCCTGCCCAATGTTCTGGATAGTTCCATTCATAATCAAAGCAGCTGTGCTCCTAGAATCATCCCAGTAAATAGTTCCCTGAGATGTTGGAGTACCTGTAGGGGTAGTATCCAATAAGAAATATCCACCAGACAATCCATACTCACCTAGGTTTACATTCTGAGTAGCACCAGTGTACGGAACGTACCCAGTAAGCGATGAACTATAATTTGGAATATTAAGCGTATCACCAATTAATGTAGCAGGACCACTTGATCCTGTAGTAGTAAGAGTCAAAGAACCCTGTGCTCCAATATCACTAAGAACTTGTGCACCTGTTCTGTACTTGATTAACCCACCATCACTAACAATGAACCTGTCTGTATCTACAGTAGCATTTACAATGCTACTCAAATACAAGTCACCAGTTACCTCAAGCTTGTATCCATTGTCAACTGTTCCTGTTCCAAGAATAAGATTGCCATTAGCAAACATTCTAGATACCTGAGTACCTCCGATAGACTGAATAATCAATCCATCAGTATAACTATGGATAGTTGACCTTGGCGAACCAAAGTTATTCATCTGAATTGAGTACGTATACGCAGTCAATCCAATGTTGGTAAAGTTTACAGTACCTCCAGTAGCACTATTGTACTGGAAGTTAAACGTATCAGCAGCATAAGACAGTGGACTATTAATCAATGAACTAGCACTACCCCACATAGGCAGCGTATTCGCTGTACCACTGCCACTTACCTTGCTGTTAAATGTATTCCAATCGGTGCTCGACAGATATCCGTCTGTTGAGGCTCCGGACTGCGTTATGCCTATTACTCCTGACACAAATGTCAATGGAGCATTAACTGATATTGCTCCTTGCTTGCTGTTAAATGCATTCCAGTCTGATGCACTTAAATATCCATCCGTAGTCGAACTCGACTGCGTTATCCCAATCGTACCGGAACCAGTAATTGTACCACCAGTAAGTGGGCCACTAGTTCCCACACTAGTAACTGTACCTACACTCCAGCTTCTATTCGCAGTCAAGTCGTAGGTTGTACCATTAATAGTTAACGTAGTAGTATTTAATGCACCATCAGTGATGCCATACCCTGCTAAAGTGGTAGGAGTACCTGTAATCTTGCTCCATGCTAGTGAAGTAATCCATGAAGGGTTAGCGTAAGAACCATCAGTTCTAACATCACCTACAGTCCATGATCTATCAGCAGATAAGTTGTAGCCAACACCATTGATTGTAAGCGTTCTTGTAGTTGGTACAGCCCCAACATCACTAGCGGTAAGCACAACAGCACCTACGTATCCATTCACACTTACTACGGCATCGGTATTGTCTACCTTCTGCCATGCAGTTCCATTGTAAATAGCCCAGTCCCCAACTTGCCAGTCAGTAATTCCATTCAAGTTGGTGGTACCAGCAACATCAACTACATAGTAGTATCCTTGAGTACCTACTGAACTCTGTAAGAATGGTGTATTAGTAGCTGCATTCCATACCCCTTGGTAGGTTACGCCAGTTGTTAGCCCATTTATCTGGTTCTGAACCTTGCCAAATGCCTGCAATATTGTATCAGTAGATACAATAGTGCCTCCAGTTACGTTCAATCCTGTTAATATCTTGCTGATAACAGCGGTATTGTCAAGTGTAACTGTAGCATTTCCTGGACCTGAGCCAGTTGCTTCTCCAGAAAGCTGAGTGATATAGCTTCCCTGAGCCTGATAAACTGGAATGTTTAGTACCTTACCAACATAGGTAGCAGCACCGCTAGTTCCAGTAGTGGTTAGAGAATCAATCGTATTTAAATCCCACGATCTGTTGGCAGACAGGTTGTATGTCGTGCCATTAATGGTAAGTGTTCTTGTTTGTGGTGTGTAAAGTGTGCTGTCTAGGCTACCATCAGCCTTTAAAAATTGACTAGCAGTTCCTCCCCCAACAATAAATCCACCACCTGTAATGTTGAATGAACCTAAGTTCACATTCCCTGTAGCACCTACGTAGGGTACATAGTCTTGCCCAATTAGATTACCAATATCACCTATAGTGAAGTTCTTAGTGTTATTTAAATCATTTACATCTGTACCAATTAACAGGTCGTCAATGGTAGGTATAGAGATAATTGGGTATGTACTTATCTTTGCCATTATGGAAGATTAATATAGGAAGTTTTTCCGTTATTTCTAACAGCCTTTAACTTTTGTTTTCTATTTGCTCCTTTAGCATAGCTTACGTGAACCCAATCTGGATTGGAATCTGTACCGAATTCCCAAATAAGCTGGTCAAAGTCTAACTTATCCTTAATAAAATCAAACACCATCCTGTTTGTTACTTCTCCATTGCTTCCATCCATATCGATGTCAATGGCTTGGCCCTTGCAGTGCTGAGACGATGCGCTGCCCTTAATGAATTTATTAAGAGCCTGTGACCTGTACCCAGAGCTGATATGGATAGGGACTCCAAAATGAGCACGAATAGGCTCAAACACTTTATCAGCAAGCAACTTAAAATTCTCCAAGTGTTCTGCTGTAGGTGTATTGTCGATATTATGTCTCTTAGCTGCATCACTTCTTGTGACCTCTGCTAAGTTTAGGTGAGTGCTGATTTTCATTTCTTAATAAAATGTTTATAATGAAAAAATGCTCCCCATAAAAACACAAAAGCAAGACCACAATTCATAAGAACCTCAGTAAATTGAGGATTAGATAAGGTAATAAAACTTAGAATAGAACCGCAGGCAATAAATGATAAACCTGTTTTAATAAAAAGCGATTCATATTTAGGTAAAGCTTTTATTTTTTGATTGTTTGAACCAAAAATAAAAATGATAAAGAATACCATTGAAATACCAATAATTAGATTGGCAAGTGCGTTGATGTAAATCATTTTTCCTCTTTTAAAACTTTTTCAGATATTTTTTCTACTCCTTTAAGACCTAGAAAACCAAGTATAAAAGCAACTCCCATCTGATACTGATTGCTAATGTTAATCATATCGCTGACAATCGGGGTAATGTAATTGGCACTTGAAACACCTGTTATGATTGCAAACAGAGTTGTCCTTAAATTAATGCTACTATTCTTACCAAGCATGATAAGGCTTCCAAATAAACCTGCCAATGCTATTCCTATATTTACACCAATTAATTCAAGAAATTCTTTCATAGTTTAATTTCCATTGGGTTTTTTAAATATCTTTTCAGCAGCAGTGATTCCTAAAGCAGCAGCAGATAAAGCAGCAACAGAATAAACAAGTGGCTCGTTTTGATTTTTTAAAAGAGTATAGCACAGCACTATTGCACTAAGGACACCCACAAATCTTTTGCTTGATGCCTCACCATTCTCTGACAAGAATCCTTTAGCCCAACCAAAAAACTTTATCATCGCCCCTGTCCCCTATATTTTTTAGGCTTTTCATCATACTTACCGTATGACTTTTTAGCTATACCGGTTCTCTTTTTCCCAAAGCTAATCTTTCTTACACTTGCTACTGCCTTTGCCATTCTACTTTAATATTTCAATAATAACTTTTAATGCACCAAGGCCAACAAGTGTCACAAGTGCATAAAAATAATTCTTGTATTTTTTTAATTCAGACTTCAATTCATATACCTCTTTCTTCATTGTCCTCAAGTCTCCAATCATTCCATTAGAGTCCTTGTCAATAGGATTACCAGAGAGTAAAGTGTGCATGTCTTTAACAATAGCCTTAACCTCAGCTACGTCATTTTTTAACGCATCCAGTTCTGCTGCCATATAATCAAGCCTACTGTTCTCCTGATGATTCATTTACCAAAGAGCTACAATATTGTTGGCTGTTGTAGTGGATGCAAATACTCTAACTACTTGAAAGCTAGTAACAAATGCATTTGGTACATTTTGGAATGTAATATCATCTCCACCTGCTGTTAATACACGTAGGATTCCACCTGTACCAACATATAATACGCAGCCCTCTACTTCACCATTACCCGGGTTAGGTATATCTACAGTGTCACTTTTAGTGACAACAGCAGCTCTTGATTGTTGTAATTTTTGATATGCCATGTCTTTGTTAATTATTCTTGTTTATATGGAAACGCACGGTTAAGTGCATCACGTCTTTTACCACAGCCACAATCACTTCCGGTTGCTTTGCTTACAGCTTCAGCAACTTTCTTAATCCCTGTAGCCTTGGTTACTTTCTCAATAGTATCTCCTAATCCTTTGCTTTTCATTTCTTTTTCTTTCCGTATTTTTTACGACCTATAGAAGCAACAATGGCATCGGCCCTCTTGGAGCCAATGCCTTGCTTTGATTGAATTTTTTCAGATAGTTTACTGAACTTGATCATCTTCTTTGTCGGCTTCAATACCTTCAACCCATCCAGCCAAAAACTTAAAGTCCTCAATGCCTTCGGTTGAAAATGTAAACTGATAGAACTCAAAGGTCTCCTCAAGAAGTTTCTTCATGTCCTTTGACATGCCCTTAATTCCTTCCTTTGTGAACTTATACTCACCCTTCTCACTTAACTCTAGCACACCATTCTTATCAGCGAACGCATGATCAAGTCGAATGTCTTCACGCTTCTCGTTGTACTCTTCAAACAAAGGCTTAATCTTTTCAGCAATCTTCTTGATTTTAGCCTCTGCCTTACTTCCTTTTTCAGTCTGAACTAGATTTAAAATCTGAACTAGACTCAATAACTCTGCATTTGTTTTTGTTACTTTCTGTGACATTTGATTTAAATTTTAATGATGAACAAATATAGTTAAACTTTAGAAATTCTTTTACCCATGCCTACTCTACTTTTCTCAGCCTTTTTGGCTGCAAGCTTAGCAGGTGATATTTCACTTTTAGTTTTAGGTGTCTCTGATGACACTCTCTTTGTTGGTCTACAGTACTCATTCTTACCTCCCGCACCACAGGCTTTACCAGTCTTGGTATCCTGCCACTTCTCTTTCTCCCAACGCTTTAGTGATATTCCTGACTCAGTTTTTCTAACTGAACCAGAAGCCTTTCTGCATTTAGCAATGGCCTGTGAAGCCCTAGCAGAGGGAAACACATCATAAGATGCTTTAACCTTTTTGTAGCAAGCGTCTTTCATTTCTTTTTAGATAACACTTTTCGCTTAGCCTCAGCACTTAAATCCATAAAGTGATAAAGGTCTTTGCTAGATTTAGTATGACTTTTACCAGTCATAATCTTTCCATTATGAGCATGCTGGTGTCCAGTCCACTCAACTCCATCCTTCAAATAATGACCTCTACTTTTCCAAGACTCGCTCATCAGTACTTACCTCTTTTACTTTTAGGTGATGATTTAGTAGATCCTCCTGGACCTGCCCATAGGTTCTTGCAAGCCCAGTATCTAGCAGATAGTTTATCTGTCGCAGTACTGCACTTGTGCCTAGCCTTAAATGAAGACCGTGCCGCTGCCGAATAGTTATGACCATAACCCTCAGCACCAAAGTGGATTAGCTTCTCTTGTCCATTAGCACAAGCCTTAACCATCCGCTTCTTGCCGGGCCTGTCAGAGGCAACGACACGATTACATTTCATCTTAGACTTTTCAGCCATTACTTCTTCTTCTTAGCGACTGGCTTAAGAGCTTTCTTAGACGCAGCTTTAACAGCTTTCTTAACAGCGGCTTTCTTCGGTCCACCTAGGACAGCGGCTTTGGGCATACCCATAGCCATCATTTGATCTCCTTTCATTTCTTCTTTGGTTTGTAAGAGGTTGCGGTTTTAACTTTTTGTGTACAGGGTTTCATGACTTTTATGTTTACCTTTGTTTACAAATGTAATAATAAAAATGAAATCAAATCAAAGAGACTACCTCAAATACTGGAAAGTAATACGCACCTACTTCAAAGTAAAGCACAATCTAACCCAAGCGGACATAGATATGCTACTCTTCCTTTACTCAGAAAGATACTTCAACTTCACCACATTCAAGGAGTATGAAAAACTTTTTACCTGGGATATAGAGCGATTTGAAAAACTAAAGAAGCTAGGATGGATAGAACTATTTTCTACCAAGCAACCAGGCAGACCTGCCATGAGGTCTAAGGCACTGTACTCACTATCCTATAAGGCAAAGCGAATGGTAAACTCTATGTACAAAAAGATAGAGGGAGAAGAAATTCCAGAGACTCTCTGCAATAATCCACTCTTCAAAAAGAATGTAAAGCCATCAGAGAAGCCTTACAAGGAAATGATTAAGATGATGAATAAAGAGATTCGAGAGAATAGGGCTACAGGACAAGAACTACGTCACGTTCCTGAATAATTACACAGTGCTCGTCATTAATAATCATCACGTAGCTGTTGGCTTTATCATAGTACACCTCATCACCAGCCTTAATTGCATTAACCTCAGTACCTGAGTTGATGACTACTCCACGCTTATATCTTAACTGGTTGGTATCTTCTCCAGAAAGTACTAGTCCTGAAGATGTCTTTACTTCCTCATCAACAGTCTTGATGATGATATTCTTTCCTATCGCCTTCATGTGAGCGTTAAAATTAAAATGGTTGCGACAATAGCACCGAATAGGGCCCCAATCAAAAGCCCATCAACAAAGTTCTTTAGGTCTCTTTCGTTTACTGCCATCGTATTATATTTATGTTGCCAATATAGTAAATAGTTGCAAAATAAAAAAAAATGGTAACTTTATGGACAACAAAAAATGTTCTGATGAATCTAAAAAAGGTTAGCAGAAATGTTCATGTCCTTGAACTTAGTAAAGAAGAAACTAAATTAGCACTACTGTCTGACATTCACTGGGACAACCCAAAGTGTGATAGAGATAAGCTAAGGGATCACTTAGACTACTGCTTAAAGCACAATATACCAATACAAATTAATGGTGACTTCTTCTGCCTAATGCAGGGGAAGTACGATCCAAGAAGAAACAAAAAGGATATTCTTCCTGAGCACAACAAAGCAAACTACATTGATGCTGTAATAGAAGATGCAGTAGAATGGTGGGCTCCCTACTCACATTTACTAACCGTAATAGGTTATGGTAACCACGAAACGGCAATCATAAAAAACTTAGAGACTGATCCTCTACAAAGATTTGTAGATTTATTAAACTACACCAAAAAGACTAGCGTTCAAACTGGTGGATATGGTGGATGGATAGTATTAAAGTATTATCTTAACGGTAACACTGTGATGAGTAAGAACCTTAAGTACTTCCACGGATCTGGAGGAGGTGGTATAGTTACAAAGGGAGCCATAAACCTTACACGTGCACTGGAGATGTATGAGAACATGGACGTATTTATCATGGGACACATACACGAGAACTCCAGCCGTAACGATGTCAGGGATTCAATTAACTTTAATGTTGGAAAAAAAGTATTTGAGATAGAGCACAAGCAGATTCACCTAGCAATAACAGGCTCATACAAGGAAGAGTACCAAGATGGAGCCTTCGGGTGGCATGTTGAGCGAGGAGCTCCTGTAAAACCTACAGGAGGTAGGATCTTGACTCTATCTGGAAGAGAAGTAAATAGAAAAGACAATAGATATTACGAGTTATTAGTAGACAGTTGCAAGTTTCCAGTATGAATAGGCCAATAAAGTACATAGCAATACACTGTACAGCAACACCACAGACTGCAACAGTGGCTTCAATACAGAGGTATTGGAAGGATAGCCTAGGATGGAGTAGCCCTGGGTACCATTTTCTCATTGAGCCCAATGGAACTACTCATCAACTGCTAGATTTTAACGGTGTTGCCAATGGAGTAAAGGGATTTAACAAGGAATCTGTACACATCAGTTACATTGGAGGTGTAAATAAGAATGGAATACCGGTAGATAACCGTACAGATGCCCAAAAAAAGGCCATATTAGAGTGCATTAACTGTATAATTGATTGGAGTGATAACAAATGCTTGATAATCCAAGGCCATCGTGACTTTCCTAATGTAAAAAAGGCTTGTCCATCCTTCGATGCTAAAGCAGAATACAGAGGAATTGTATGAAAGCAGTACTAGAGTTTGACTTACCTGAGGATAACTGGGAGTTTCAGGCCGCAATTAATGGAGGCAAATACAAAAGTGCTATATGGAACTACGATCAGTGGCTTCGTGCAGAGATGAAGCACGGTGAGTTAGACAAAAAAATATATGAAGCCTACGATACTTGTAGAAAAAAATTAAGAAACATACTTGAGGAAGACAATTTATTTATTGAACAGTAATGAAACAGTTATTTGATGACGAGAGAATACGAATTGCAGTAGTTGCATTCTTGATTGGAGTGGTACTAACATTCATCGTGTATCCAAAGCCTGATGCAGAGACCATTTACAAGTTCACTACCAAAACCGAAACAGATACTGCATACGTTGAGGTACTAGATACTGTATACGTCCCTAAGAATCGCATCAAAACTCAAGTTATTAGGGATACAGTCCTTGTAGACAACAAGCCTAAAATTAGCCATTTTGAGACTACTTTCCCTTTTGACTATGGAAGTACTAAGGTTAGCGGAGAAGTACTCGGAGAAGTGCTTAAAATGACCGCTACGAGCGACTATAATTTTCCAGTGGTAACCAACACGGTTACAAACACAGAGACTAAGACGATTATAAAGAAGAGCAAAGGATTATATCTAGGCGCAAACGTAAACTCTTTGTTACAACCAGGCGCAAGCGCATCCTATGTAGACAACAAGTATATCTTCCAGTACCAGTACCAGCCTTTGCAGAAGGTGCATCAGATAGGAGTGTCAAAGAAGTTATTTTAATTCGGAATAATTCCGATAAGGTTAAAGATATTTTACATTGTGATTTTTACGACAAGTCGTACCCTATAAGGTACATTATAAAAGCAAATCACAGTATAGTATCACTATCGGGTATAATTTGAGAGATAGCACCTTTCGGTTTAAATTATTCCTTTGGTAATCTTTGTTTAATCTTACTTTCAAACTTATCAAATCTAGAGTCTATGTGAGAATTTAAACTCACCAACTCTCGATCAATCCTACTATTCAACTCATTATAGAAGTCAGTTGAAACTTTTTCTAAATATTCAAAATTAGATTCAACATTTCTCAATTGAGTACCTACCTTAACAACAATCACAACCCCAATTATCAATAGGACTGTAACTACTCCTAAAACAAAATATACTATTTCCATCTTTCTTTCGTTTAAGAAAGGTACTATCTCTCTGTAGTCAGGACAGGATTCGAACCTGTAAGCAGCTACCCATTGTATACACCTGACTTTTTTGCATGAATTTTTAACAAGACTAGGTATCCAATCAAGTCATTCACCACGTCTTCGTCATCCTTATCCAAGCTACCGTTCTTAATTCGCTTCAGCTTGTCATCGATGCGTATAAGCAAGCCCTCCTTAGGGGAGAGCTTACTAAACACACCAATAGGTTCAAGTGCTGAGTTGCCGTACTTCTCGTTCTTATAGACAAGCATATCTCTAATCTCATCTAGTATACTACTGACCTCTTCTTTAAAGCTCATACAGAAGTATCACTACAAGTGCGAATAGCAATGCCAGTCCAACAATGCACAACCACTCCTTAAGCCTGCTGCTCATAAAATGGTTTAAATTTATCACCTTTGAGATACTGACTGCTTCGGAACTTAGATCGTCCCTTCTTTACTAGTAGTCCATCCTCAAACAGAATGTAGAACTCATTCTCATCAAACACTTTTGAGGTGGGTAGGTATTCTACCCAACTCTCAACTGTCTTGCGGTTCTCGTCAATTACTCTAGTTGCTTGTCCGTGGCCAAACGGATTTAGTACCTGCTCCATATTATCGCACCTCGTATGCTCTAGCCATCGTGATGATAGCGTTCGTTGATAGAATAGTTGTTGCCACACTCACTGCATTCTGCAATGCGCTACGTGTTACCTTCAGTGGGTCAATCACACCCATCTTAATCAAGTCACCAGTCTGCCCAGTCTTCAGATTGTAGCCATGTCCAACAGGTATGGCCTCCTTGTACACATCGCTTGGCTTCAGCCCTGCATTCGCAAGGATCTGCTGGAATGGTGCCATCATTGCATTCGACAAAATCTTAACAGCTGCACTGTACTCTACGCTATAGTGGAAGCTACCAGTTGGTATCAACGCAGCAGTCTCATCCA